>Ga0075015_100000868_pt1 | contig 10925 bp, 9 predicted proteins | sample AleBraG_ABR_2013_FD_71476 | JGI IMG/M metagenome (GOLD analysis project Ga0075015, IMG submission 71476) | Freshwater sediment microbial communities in response to fracking from Pennsylvania, USA - Alex Branch Run_MetaG_ABR_2013 | ecosystem: Environmental > Aquatic > Freshwater > Creek >...
ATACGGTTTATCTTTTCCAGATAATTCAGGAAAGTAACGCGCGCATGTTCGGGCGTGGCCCGCGTGTGAAAGAGATACGTCTCTTCGCCTTTGCGGTAATTCGTCCGCAGACGTACCACGTCGCGCTCGTCGCTCACCGTGTAGATCAATTCGTAGTAACGGAAAAAACCGCGGACGGCAGAGTACTCCTTCCCAACCTCCTTTCTGGTCTCAATCGACATCGCGATGTAGTCGTTGTCGCCAAACCGGAAGCTAACGATAGGGTGCGCGATCCAGGGCGAGCCCCAGTAGGTCATAAGAATATCCATGCCCCGTATCTGCGAAAGGTCAAATGATCGAATCTCCCAGTGCGGCGTGTAGTCGCCTTCGGTGCGGTAGTCGCAGTTGCGAACGTTGTGAATGGTCACGTGATCGCCGTCTATATCCGCCCAGGCGGTCTGCGCCACATCGGGCTGCCAGGTTCGGTCATTCGATGGCTTCAGCGTAAGCCACCACACCAACACCAGGGCAAATCCCGCGACGCAAATTGCGATCCCTTTGCCTCGTCCCCGGAGGGCCAGCAGCGTCCCCAGCATGGCGATTCCATACCCGGACGCCACACAAGTTCGCAGAGAGGACCCAGACAGCAGGTCGAAATGCAACGCCGCCACCGCCCAACCCGTCGCCAATACAATCAGGAGCAGAGCGAATCCGCGTCCCACGGCACCCGCGACTCGCCGCCATAAAGGGCGTGGGTTCATCAGTCCAGTTTTATGCGTAGATTCCGCGTTGCCGAAGGGTATAGGCGACGCGGTCGATGGCCAGCATGTAGGCTGCAATGCGGTTGCTGACGCCGTGGGTTTCGGCGTACTTCAGGACTTCCGCGAAAGCGGTCCGCATCGTGTGCTGCAGATAATCGTTGACCACCGCTTCCGTCCAGAAATATCCCTGGCGATCTTGCACCCATTCGAAATAGGAAACGGTTACACCACCGGAATTCGCGAGGATATCAGGAATGACAAACACGCCCTTGTCCATCAGAATTTCATCGGCCTCAGCGGTAGTGGGACCATTCGCCCCCTCGCAGAGGACTTTGGCCTTCACCCGATCGGCATTGCGGGTGGTGATCTGGTTCTCGAGTGCCGCGGGAATAAGAATGTCGCAGTCGGCCACCAGCAATTCGGCGGAATTGGTTTCTTCGGTGCCGGGAAAACCGCTCAGGGTGCGATTGCGCTGGTAGTGCAGCGAGACTGCTTCAATGTCGATGCCGTTCTTGTTATACACCCCACTTTTACTGGTGGATACGCCAACGATCTTGTAACCTCTCCGGCGCATGAGCCGGGCGGCATTCGAGCCCACATTGCCGAAGCCTTGGATCACCACTCGGGTTTGGTCCGGACTCATGCCGAGCTTCTTCGCGGCCTCGTCACAAACGATCATCAGGCCGCGTCCCGTAGCCTCGATGCGCCCGTGCGACCCGCCCAACTCCAGTGGCTTGCCGGTCACAACCGCGGTGACGGTATGGCGCACATGCATGGAATACGTATCCATGATCCAGGCCATGATCTGCCCGTCGGTGTTGATGTCAGGGCCGGGGACATCTTTTTCCGGCCCCAGCAATTCCATCAACTCAGCCGTGTAACGGCGCGTAAGCCGCTCGAGCTCGCGCTTGGACATCTTGTCCGGATCGCAGATCACTCCACCGGCCGCGCCACCAAAAGGGATATCCACCACGGCGCATTTCCACGTCATCCAACTGGCCAGTGCGCGAGTCTCGTCCAGGGTGACGTTGGGGGTGTAGCGAATGCCGCCCTTGGCCGGCCCGCGATCAATCGAATGCTGCACCCGGAACCCGGTAAATGTCTCCAGGCGCCCATTGTCCAACTGCACCGGGATATGGACGATAATTTCCCGGCTGGGCTCGCGCAGTATTTTCCACAGACCTCGCTCGAGCTTGAGCTTCTGCGCGGCCACGTCAGACCGGGCAATCTGTGCTTCCCACGGATTGACTTCTTCCAGATATGCAGTTGGCATTCAGATGTCTTGGACGGAGCCTCGTTCGCCGGCGAAGGGTCCGAAGTAAAGTCTATCTCAGTATCCCAAACTCGATATAAAAAGATGGCAGCCGCCACCGCCAACTTCCCTAATTGATATATTCACCAATGATCATATGCTGGTTGAGTCTCAACCCGCCTCTCGCAGCGCTCTGCGCGCAGATTTTTTCCTGACCCTGCGCCTGGCTCTGCCCCTCATCATCGCCGAGGTCGGCTGGATGAGCATGGGCATCGTGGACACGATCATGGTGGGGCGGCTGCCCGACAGTGCCGTGGCCATCGGGGCCACCGGCCTGGGGCAGAGCCTTTATCACAGCATCGCGATTTTTGGCGGCGGCCTGCTGCTTGGACTGGATACTTTCGTCTCCCACGCCTACGGTCGCGAAGATCTGAACGACGCACGACTCTCGCTCGTGAACGGACTGTTGCTCGCTGTCGCGCTCACCCCCATCCTCATGCTGGCTGTATCGTTTTGGCCTCCGTTGATGCAACACTTCGGAATCAGCGCGGAACTGGTAGAGCCCATGCGCCCGTTCTTGCGTGGGCTCAATTGGGGTACCTTGCCGCTGCTCGCTTACTTCGCTCTTCGCCGTTATCTGCAGGCCGTGAACGTGGTGATTCCGATCATGTTCGCCCTCATCTCTGCCAACATTGTGAATGCGATCGGCGATTGGGCGCTGATCTATGGACATCTCGGACTTTCCGCCATGGGCATCACCGGTTCCGGCTGGGCGACCTGCTTTGCCCGCATCTACATGGCGGGCGTACTTGTCGTCACTTTGCTCTGGGTGGAATCAAAACGCTCGCTGCCCAAGTGGACAGGCGAGGTTCGCATCGATCTGCACCGGGTTGCCGCCTTGCTGAAGCTGGGAGCGCCCGCAGCCACTCAGATCTTCCTTGAAATCGGAGCCTTCTCGGCGGCCACGGCGCTGGTGGCGAAGCTGGGGCCCGTCCCTCTCTCCGGGCACGAGATCGCTTTGAACTGTGCCGCCTTCACCTTCATGGTGCCCTTGGGCATCAGCTCCGCCGCAGCCGTGAGAGTGGGACAACAATTGGGAAGAAAAGATCCCGCGGGAGCGCGCCGCGCGGGATGGTCCGCTATCATACTAGGAGCCGGATTCATGACCTGCGCGGGCCTGGTGTTCGTGTCCATTCCCACCTGGATTGCCCGCTTGTTCTCTCCCGACCCGATGGTGATTCGCACCGGCGCCAGGCTGCTGTTGGTGGCTGCCGCATTTCAGTTGTTCGACGGCTTGCAGACGGTTGCGACCGGAGCCCTTCGCGGCTCGGGCGACACCAAAACGCCCATGTTGGCCAACTTCGTCGCCTACTGGCTGATCGGACTCCCGGTCGGCTATCTCTTATGCTTCAAATCAGGATGGGGCGCGGTCGGGATATGGATTGGGCTCTGCGGCGGACTGATGATGATCGGTTCAGCCCTTCTACTCGCCTGGCACAGGAGAATGCTTCCCGCGTAGCTCGTGGAGAGCTGTCAATTCCTCGCTACTAAAGACTCGCGAACCCTTGCATATCCAGGTTTGATCACCGAATAGATGAAATCACACCGCTGGCGGTACGGCAGGAACGCGCTCTTCATCGCATTGATGGTAATCTTCTCGAAGTCATCCAGAGACAGCCCGAAGGTTTCCGCAGCGGCCTCGAATTCCCGGCTCATCGTGGTATCGCTCATCAGCCGGTTGTCGGTGTTGAGGGTAACCCGAAACTTTTCTTGATAAAGAATCTTGAACGGATGTTCCGCCAGGCTCGGTGTCGCGCCCGTATGGACATTGCTGATCAGACAAATCTCCAGCGGAATTCGCTTGTCGAGAACGTACTGCGCCAGATCACCCAATTTCACCACTTTGCCTTCCGCGACGGCGATGTCGTCAATCAGCCTGGTTCCGTGTCCGATGCGGTGCGCTCCGCAGTACTGAATGGCCTGCCAGATCGATTCCTTGCCGTAACCTTCCCCGGCGTGAATCGTGATGTTGAAATTCTGCCGCTGAATGTAATGGAAGGCATCCACATGCTTCTTGGGCGGATACCCGCCTTCCTCACCCGCCAGGTCGAAGCCGACCACGCCGCGCTCGCGAAAATCCACAGCCAGTTCCGCCATCTCCAGAGATACATCCATATTGCGCATAGCGCAGATGATCAATCCTGAAACTGTTCCAAAATCTTTTCGCCCCCGCTCCAGTCCCTTTAACACGGCTGAGACCACCTGCTGATGCGTCAATCCCTTGCGGGTGTGAAAAACCGGCGCAAAGCGAGTTTCAAAATAGACCACGCCGTCCTGGCTCAGATCTTCGGCCTGCTCGTAAGCGACCCGCTCCAGCGCTTCTTCCGTCTGCATCACCGCGATGGTGTGGGCAAAGCCTTCCAGATACTTGGCGAGACTCCCTTTGTTAGCACCTTGATGAAACCACTGGGCCAGCGCGGTCGGATCGCTGGTGGGAAGCTCCGCGTACTTTGTTTCCTTTGCCAGCTCAATCACGGTTTGCGGCCGCAGCACGCCGTCCAGGTGCTCGTGCAAAAGCACTTTGGGCAAGCTGCTTATTCGGCGTTTATCAAGCCTCATAGGAAGACTCCACATCTGCCGTTCGGTGCGACGGCGCGGTGTTTACTGGCTAACGCCGCCGGCCCAATAGTTGCTTCGGAACAGCACTGTCTCATTCCGTGCCGGGTCTTTCAACCGCACTCGAATCTGATGCAGCCCCGGGTGAGGGCGCCTGGGTTCAAAGCTCAACAGATAGCGGTTGTGCACATGATTGGAAAAGCTGTTCACCTTGGTCTCGAAGCTCTTGCGTGAGGCGAACAGTTTGTACTCACCGCCGCTCATCGACGCGATCGCCTGGGACACGTTCCTTTTCATCGCCGCCATCGCCATCAGCAGAGGAGCTTGTATGTTGGGTGGCAGCCCCCCCATAAGCCTCGTCCCGGTTGCTGCCCCGTTCGGTATCCAGCACCTGGGACAGCGCCGGTGAAAAAGGGAGCGCATAAACCGCGACTTTAGCCACTCCGATCAGCTTAACCACGTCGTCGAGTTTCGCAAAGTGACTGCCGTGATCGCGGGTCTCGCTGATCAGCAGCAGCAAGCGCTGGCGTCCTTCGGGCTGTTGGTTGAGCAACCTTACCGAGTAGGCTAGAGCGTCGAGAATCGCAGCCCCGTTGTCGCCAGCCTCCAGGGTTTTCAGATCGTTCTCGATAATGTCTGAGTTGTTGGTGAAATCGCGCGCCAGATTAAGTTTGCTATCGAAGAAAACCAGGGCGGTTTCGGTATCGGGCTGGCTCAGCACCGGCTCCAGCATGGACGGCAGCCCAGGTATGCGAGCAAACTCGCGCCATGCTCTGCGGCCACACTGAACTGCGATAACCACCGAGACCGGTCCGGCCTCAGCCGCTTCGTCCAGGTATGGCGCCTGTTCGACGCCATCGTTCTCAATCATGAAATCCTTCGCTTGCAACCCGTAAACCACATTACCGTTTGCGTCTCTCACCAGCGCGGGCACGAGCACCACGTTGGATTGTGCATTGAAAGTGGGCTCCTGGGGCGCGGCCGCAGGTCCAAAAACCACCATGAACACCGCAACACGCAAACTGGCTTTGAAGGGGGCTCATGGTTCCTGCAAATTACTCTTCCCCGATGTCCTCATTCCACACTTCGGGATTCGCCCGGATGTATTCGCCCAGCAGCGAAGCGCACACCTCGGAATCGAGGTCGATCACTTTCACTCCGAGCGAGCGCAGCCATTCCATTCCGCCCTGAAAGTTTCGGCTCTCGCCCACCACCAGCGTGCCGAAACCAAACTGCCGGACCAAGCCGCTGCAATACCAGCACGGCGCCAGCGTGGTGACCATGATGAGGTCGCGATAACTGCGCTGCCGCCCCGCGTTGCGGAAGGCATCGGTCTCGCCGTGCATCGAGGGATCTCCATGCTGCACCCGGCGATTGTGCCCTGAGCCAACCAGTTGGCCGCGCGCATCAAAGATCGCCGCGCCGATAGGAATGCCGCCTTCAGCCAGCCCCTTGCGGGCCTCAGCCAGTGCAACGGCAAGCATGGCGGCGTAGTCGAGACTCAGCTTCGTGCCCTCCCGGCATCATTATGACATCCACGCCAGGTCCTCGGTCCGGTTCATGTTCCGGCCGCGTTTCACGTTCCGTCCGGCAGCGAGCTGGGAGTCTCGTCCCTCTGAAAGTCTCCCACCAGCTTGAGCTTGATGCCTGTCAATTTCCGGCGCAGAGTTTCGTGAAGATAGAAGGCGAGCATTCTCGCGGCGGCCGCGTATTCCAGACCTTCGGGGCGGATGTTCGAGATGCAATTTCGCTCAGCGTCAGTGCGCCCTTGGCACGGCCCCCATGTGATGTACGCGCCCAGGCTATCCGGCGAACTCAGGCCAGGGCGCTCGCCGATCAGAACAACTGAGACTTTCGCCTGCAGCGCGGCGCCGATCGCGTCGCCAATCGCCACGCGCCCTTGCTCAACGATGCAGATTGGGCCAACCGACCATTGCTGGTTAAGCCGCGGCAATACCTCGTCCAGCAGCGGCAACGTGTGACGCCCCACAGCCAATGCGGAAAGTCCATCCGCAACCACAAACACCAAGTCACAGGGAGCGGCGAAGAGCTTCGCAGCAGACTCCGGACTTAGCGCCCTCCCCTGATGTGGATGTCGCAAATAGGTAGCCCGGTCCGCGGCGGCGCTTCTCAGAACGCAAACTGGCAGCCCGCGTCCGCGCAGTCCACTCAGGAGAGACGGCACATCGAGAACAGCGTGGACAGCATCGCGGGCCTGTGCGTGGGCCAGTTGGAAATCAAGGACTTCGTGAGTCGCCAGGCTGCGGCCTGCGCGGTTCAACCCGACCCGGGCCGAAGTGTATTGCCGAAGGCTTCTGGCTAATTCCTTCGTCATGTCACGCCCCCGGATTGACTCCCGCCGGCAAAAGCTCACTTACCGTGAGCCGGCGGAATTCGCCGCGCTCCAGCCATGCCTCGAATTCCGGAGCGGGCCGCAGTCCCAGCGCCGACCGCAGATAGAGCGCGTCATGAAACGATGTGCTCTGATAGTTCAGCATGATGTCGTCGGCTCCGGGCACTCCCATAATGTAGTTCACTCCCGCCACGCCCAGCAGGGTCAGCAGCGTGTCCATGTCATCCTGGTCGGCCTCGGCGTGGTTGGTGTAGCAAACGTCGCATCCCATAGGAAGGCCCAGCAGTTTGCCGCAGAAGTGATCTTCGAGTCCCGCACGGATGATCTGCTTGCCGTCGTAAAGATATTCCGGCCCGATGAACCCCACCACGGTGTTCACCAGCATGGGCCGATAGCGACGGGCCACTGCATAGGCGCGGGCTTCGAGGGTCTGCTGATCACATCCGTGGTGCGCTCCCGCCGACAGTGCGCTGCCCTGCCCGGTCTCGAAGTACATGATGTTGTCGCCTACGGTTCCCCGCCGGAGCTCGCAGGCCGCTTGATGCGCCTCATCCAGCAACGCAAGACTTATTCCGAACGATTGGTTGGTCGCCTCCGTTCCTGCTATGGATTGAAACACCAGGTCGACCGGCGCGCCCTGTCGCAGGGCTTCCATCTGTGTGGTGACGTGCGCCAGAACGCAACTTTGCGCCGGAATGGCAAACTTCTCCCGCGCGTAGTCCACCAGTCTGAGCAATGTGCTCACGGAGGCGACGTTGTCGCTGGCTGGATTGATCCCGATCACCGCATCTCCTGAACCCAGCGAAAGCCCGTCCACAATGGACGCCGCGATTCCAACCGGGTCATCGGTCGGATGGTTAGGCTGCAGGCGGGTCGAGAGCCGTCCGCTCAGACCGACGGTAGTGCGGAAGCGGGTCACGACCCTGATTTTGCGGGCCACCGCGATCAGGTCTTGCGCCTGCATGAGTTTCGATACGGCTGCCGCCATTTCCGGAGTCAGACCGGGAGCCAGCGCGGCCAAGGCTTCGCCCGAGGCTTGGTCGTCCAGCAGCCAGTTGCGAAACTCGCCCACAGTAAATGACGCGATTGGCGCAAAGGCAGTGTCATTGTGGGCGTCCACGATCAGCCGGCTGACTTCGTCGGTCTCATAGGGAACGGCAAGTTCGTCGAGAAAGTGGCTGAGTGGAAGATCGGCAAGAACGAACCGCGCCGCGACGCGTTCTTCAGTGGTGGCCGCGCAGATGCCGGCCAGTTGGTCTCCCGACCGAAGGGGCGACGCCTTCGCCAGCAATTCCTTCAGACCGGCAAAATCGTAAGTCACACCGCGAATCGTGTGAGACATCCGCATGAAAGACGACGCATTGGGTCGCGTCTCCTCAATTATGCCTTGTTCACGGGGATCTGGAGCAGTGGCCAGATGGGCCCGGAAATCTCACGCTGGCTTCTGCGTTTGGGTGAGGGCACAGTTTTAGCGCCACGCTTAACACAGCTGGGGCATATTGCGGTAAGATTCCCTGCTTCTCATAATGTTGTCCGCGGAACCGGCGTGCGGTAGCCGAGCGCGATTCCGGAGCATTTGGGCCCGACTCGAAGTTCTTCTTGTCCGTAGGAGAAAGTCCGATGAAGCTTTCCTGGAAAGCAGCTTTCATCCTGATCCCTTTGCTGGGCCCTGCTGCGACCGCCCCGGCGCAAACCAGCTACAGCCTGCTCTCTCCCGACAAGCGGATCGAGGTAAGGATCCGGACCGGCGACCGTTTCAGCTACGACGTCCTTTTCAAGGGGACAGTGCTGCTGCAGAACTCTACCTTCTCCATCGACATTGATCACAACACCTTGGGCTTGCAACCCAAGGTCAAGACGGCCAAAGAACGCAGCTACGATGGCGCTCTCGAGCCTCCCGTCCGGCAGAAATTTGCCAAGGTTCGCGAGAACTACAACGAACTGCGCCTGACTCTGCAAAGCAACTATGCCGTCATCTTCCGCGCCTACGACGAAGGCGTGGCTTATCGCCTGGAAACGTCGCTGCCCCAAACCGAAGTAAAAGTTTACAACGAGGAATCCAGCTTCAACTTTCCCGACGATTACCGCGTTTACTACCCTCAGGAAGAGAGCTTCTTTTCGCACAACGAGAGACATTACCTGCCCATGAATTTGAGGACGATCGCGCCCGCCGCCATTGCCAGCCTGCCGGCAGTGGTTGATGCCGCGAACGGCGTGAAAGTGGCGATTGCCGAATCCGATATTGAAGACTATCCCGGGCTCTGGCTGCACGGCACCAGCGGTAACGGGCTGGCGGCAACCTTCCCTCCGTATCCGCTCCAAGAAACGCTGGAGAAGGACCGCGATTTCAAAGTCACCCAGGCCGCCGATTACATCGCCGTAACCCGCGGCACCCGCAGCTATCCCTGGCGGTTGATGGGGATTGCCGAAAAAGATGGCGATCTGATCACCAATCAGCTGGTCTGGTTGCTGGCCAAACCGTCGCAGGTAGAGGACACCTCCTGGATTAAGCCCGGCAAGGTGGCTTGGGATTGGTGGAACGCGCTCAACATCGATGGCGTGAATTTCAAGTCCGGAGTCAACACTCAGACCTACAAGTACTACGTGGATTTCGCGGCCAAGTATGGCCTGCAGTACATCATCCTCGATGAAGGCTGGTACAAACTCGGCAACGTGCTGGAGGTTGTCCCCGAGCTCAACATGGAAGAGCTGACTGCTTACGCCAAACAGAAAAACGTCGGCATCATCTTATGGATGATCTGGAAGACGTTAGACGACCAGTTCGACCCGGCGTTCGATGAGTTCCAGAAATGGGGGGTCAAAGGCCTCAAGATTGATTTCATGCAGCGCGACGATCAGAAGCTGATCAACTTCTATTACAAGACTTCCCGCGAGGCGGCCAAGCGTCACATGCTGGTCGATTTCCACGGGGGGCAAAGCCAGATCACCATGACCCGGACCTGGCCCAACATGATCAGCGGCGAAGGCGTCCGAGGCTTGGAATGGAGCAAGTGGAGCGCCGAAACCGAACCCCAGCACAACGTGACTTTGCCCTTTACTCGCATGTTTTTGGGACCGATGGATTTCACTCCCGGCGCCATGTTGAACGCATCAAGAGCGAATTTCGCTGCCATCCACGATCGCCCCATGAGTCTGGGCACTCGCTGCCACCAGTTGGGCATGTACGTAGTGTTTGAAAGCCCGCTGCAAATGCTATCCGACAGTCCGTCAAACTATATGCGCGAGCCGGAAATGATGGAGTTCCTGGCTCCAGTCCCCTCCGTCTGGGACGACACCAGAGTGCTCGACGCCCGGATCGCTGAGTACGCGTTGGTGGCCAGAAGGAGCGGCAACGACTGGTACGTCGGCGCCATGACCAACTGGACCGCACGCGACCTGCAAGTGGACTTCTCTTTCCTGCCCGCAGGAACGTTCTGGCTGGAAGCCTACCAGGACGGAGTAAACGCCGACCGTATGGCCAGCGATTACAAGAAAACGAAGACCCAGATCACGCGAGATACCAAACTGAAAATATCCCTCGCACCCGGCGGAGGTTGGGCGGCGAGAATTCATCAGTAAGCGTAAGCGTTTCTGTGTCACCCTGAGCGGAGAGGAATGCTTCGCTGGCGAAGCGTTCCTCGCAGTCGAAGGGCCCCTATTCCCTTCTCAAACCTGTGCGTTCTCTTCTTGAATCAGCAAACTTTTGCCTACATCGGAGATGCCGGGCCGACTACAGTCCTGTCCTGATTGTTGGGAAATTGCCTCGCCTGTAGCCTTGTCCAGCATTCGAGTCGCAAAAAATACTTAGGACTTCCATGGGAACAATCTTGATCGTGCTTCTAGCGCTTCTTCTGCTGGGCGCGCTTCCGACGTGGCCCTACAGCGGCAGTTGGGGCTATTACCCAAGCGGCGGCCTGGGGCTCGTTCTGCTTATCGTAGTGATCCTGGCGCTCACAGGCAGAGT
>Ga0075015_100000870_pt1 | contig 10923 bp, 8 predicted proteins | sample AleBraG_ABR_2013_FD_71476 | JGI IMG/M metagenome (GOLD analysis project Ga0075015, IMG submission 71476) | Freshwater sediment microbial communities in response to fracking from Pennsylvania, USA - Alex Branch Run_MetaG_ABR_2013 | ecosystem: Environmental > Aquatic > Freshwater > Creek >...
GCGCACCGCGGGCCGCCGCCGCGCTGATGGTGCTCACGCTGGCCCTGACCCTGGCATGGATCGTGCTCGCTTCCGTGGGCCGTGCCGTCACACTCGAAACGATGTTCGAATACTTCCGCGGTTCTGGCCGCGTACCATTCGCCCGTGAACCTCAGACGCTGCCGATGCCAACCATCCGACGCCTGACCTCGCTCCTGATCCTGAACTCCCTCCGCGCCGCCACCATGCTGGCCGCTGCCGTGGGTGTCGTGGGCGCCATGCTGGTGGCCAGAGCTGCCTCGTCGCCAGACGATCCTTCCCCGGGAAAGGTGCTGTTGATCTTCTGGATGTTAACCATGCTGATCGGCCTGGCCTGCCCGCTGTTGAACTGGTATCTTTCGCTGGCCGCGCTCTTCGTGGTAAGAGATAAGGCGTCTGCGTTCGGCGCCCTGGCTAAAGCCACGGACCTCTGCCGCATGCGCCCGGGTGCGCTGGCTGCTGCTGCAACCTGGTTCGGCCTTGCGCATATCATAGTGTTTGTGGTTGCCAGCTCTGCGGCGGCAGCGCCATTGGGCCTTGCGGAGGTGCTCCCCGGGAGCATGGTATTCGGCGGCTTGCTGCTGGTGACGCTGCTGTATTTCGCCGCGGTGGATTTCCTCTATGTCGGCCGTCTGGCCACGTATGTGTTCTTGCTCGAACAGCCCGAGTCCGGGCCTGAGCCATCGGTGCTGCTGCAGTCTGACGACGACATCCTGAGCGACACCCCTGGCTTGGTTCCTCCCCTCGAGACCGCCGGAAGCTGAGGCACAACTGAGAACCGAAAACTCCTCGACTATCAATTGAGGGTTCCCATGCTGCCCCTTTACACCCTCACCGCAATCTGAGAAACTCGTCCGTGGAAACCCAGTCCATCGTCGTCCTCGATTTCGGAGCGCAATATTCCCAACTCATCGCGCGCCGCATCCGTGAACAGAGTGTTTTTTCGGTAGTGCTTCCCTGCACCGCCACTCTGGAAGAAATTCGCAGCTACTCTCCCGTAGGCATCATTCTTTCGGGCGGGCCGTCATCGGTGTATGACGCCGACGCTCCGCCCGCAGATCCGCGCGTCCTCCAGTTGGGCTTGCCCGTGCTCGGCATCTGTTACGGACTCCAGTTCATGGTGCACGCCCTCGGCGGCAAGGTGCGCGCAGCCGACAAGCGCGAGTACGGCCATGCCAACGTGGAAGTCCAGAATGGCTCGCGTCTTTTCGAAGGCCTGCCCGCAAGACTTTCCGTCTGGATGTCGCACGGCGACGAAGCAGTCGAGCTGCCCGCTGGCTTCCACCTTGTGGCGAGTTCCCCAAGCGCGGTGGCCGCCATTGAGGCCCCAGAGCGAAAAATGTGGGCGGTGCAGTTTCATCCCGAAGTACACCACACCCAGTCCGGGACGGATATTCTGCGGAACTTCGCTCTCAACATTTGTGGCGCGAAACCCACCTGGACGGCGCAGCACTTTATCGACGCAACCATCGCGACCGTGCGCCAAACCGTAGGCGAGGGACGCGCCATTTGTGCTCTATCCGGCGGCGTCGATTCGGCAGTTGCGGCAACCCTGGTGGATCGAGCGATGCGCGACGGCAAAGGCCCTTCGCGACTCACCTGTGTGTTCGTCAACAACGGCGTCCTGCGCAAGAATGAGTTCGAAAAGGTCCAGCAGGGCTTGCGCGACAACCTCGGCCTGCGCCTGGTCGCAGTCGACGCCACCCAACGTTTCCTGACCAAGCTCGCTGACGTCACGGATCCGGAGACGAAACGCAAGATCATCGGTAACGAATTCATCGCGGTTTTCGACGCGGAAGCGCAGCGCATCGAACAGGCGGAAGGCAAGGTGGAATGGCTGGTGCAGGGCACGCTCTATCCCGATGTGATCGAGTCGCGTTCGGTGCGGGGCCCGTCGCAGACCATTAAGACCCACCACAACGTCGGAGGTCTGCCCGACAAGATGAAGCTCAAGCTGATCGAGCCGCTCAAAGATTTGTTCAAGGACGAAGTCCGAAAGATTGGCCGCGACCTGGGAATGCCGGAAGAAGTTCTGCAACGCCAGCCTTTCCCGGGACCGGGTTTGGCCGTCCGAATTCTCGGCGAAGTCACACCTGAGCGGCTGAAGATCTTGCGCGAGTGTGACGACATCGTCGGCAGCGAAATCAAGAAGGCTGGGCTCTACACCAAGATCTGGCAGTCATTCGCGGTCCTGCTCCCAGTGATGTCGGTCGGCGTGATGGGCGACCAGCGTACCTACGCCTACACCTGCGCCGTGCGCGCCGTCCATTCCGAAGACGGCATGACCGCCGACTGGGTCCCGCTCCCGCACGAAGTGCTGAAAACAATTTCCAGCCGCATCGTAAATGAGGTAAAAGGGGTGAACCGCGTGGTGTACGACATCACGTCAAAGCCCCCGGGGACGATTGAGTGGGAATGAAAACATTCTGGTGTCATCCTGAACGGAGTCATTCCATTTCGCTGGCGAATGGAATGGTGGAGTCGAAGGACCCCTACGTTCTGAACGTCAGTCGGCCTGAGTTGTGACTTGCACTGTCAAAATCCCGTGAGCCTATAAGTTCGTGGAGCCCGTAGAGGTCCTTCGACTCCGCGGTTGCTTCCCGATGCGAAGCAACTGCTCCGCTCAGGATAACACGGGGCTAAACCGGAGACGCTATGAGCAGGACATCGCTGAAAAAGATCGCCGTCTACGTAGCCATCGCAATCGCCACGTCGGCCGGTAATGGAGCGCTTCAGGTTTCAGCCGCTGCGCAAACCGTCCACAACGCAGCGTTGGAACGGCACGATTGGCCTGTGTATGGCGGCGCCCCGGAAAATACCCACTACTCGGCCCTGGCTCAAATCAATCGAGAGAACGTGAAGCGGCTGCAAGTTGCCTGGGCTTTCGATACCGGTGAATCGGGTGGACTTCAAACCAGCCCGATCATCGTCGGCGACGTGCTCTACGCATATAGCCCCTCGCAAAAAGTGATTGCCCTGAACGCCGCCACCGGCGAGCTCTTGTGGAAGTTTGATCCCGCCGTGCACGGATGGCAGCCCGCTCGCGGCCTGACCTACTGGAGCAATGGCAATGAAAAGCGAATCCTGGCGGGCGTAATGAATTCGGTTTATGCGCTCGATGCGGAAAGCGGAAAGCCGATCTCAACCTTTGGCGAAAACGGGCACATCGATCTGCGCAAAGATCTTGGGCGAGATCCGGAAACCCAGTCCATCGCGCTGACCAGCCCCGGGGTTATCTACAAAGACCTTTTGATCGTTGGCGGCCGCGACCCGGAGACGCTGCCCGCGCCTCCCGGCGATATTCGCGCTTACAACGTCCACACCGGCAAACTCGCGTGGTCGTTCCATACCATTCCGCATCCCGGCGAGTTTGGATACGACACTTGGCCCAAAGACGCGTGGAAATATATCGGCGCGGCCAATAACTGGGCGGGCATGACGATGGATACAAAGCGCGGAATTCTATACGTGCCGACCGGTTCCGCCGCCTTTGATTTTTACGGAGGAAATCGGCTCGGCGACGACCTCTTTGCCGACTGCCTCATTGCGCTGAACGCAGAAACCGGGAAAAGAATCTGGCATTTTCAGGGCGTCCGGCATGACATCTGGGACCGGGACTTCCCTTCCCCGCCAATTCTGGTGACCGTGCAACGCGACGGAAAACAAGTTGACGCCGTAGCCCAAGCCACCAAGCAAGGCTTTGTCTATCTCTTCGATCGCAGCAATGGGCAGACTCTGTTTCCCGTCGAATACCGGAAGTATCCTCCCAGCGACGTGCCCGGAGAAGTCGCTGCGGCAGAGCAGCCCCTACCCACGAAACCGGAACCCTATGCGCGCCAGCGGCTCACGGAAGATCTCCTGACCAATCGGACTCCAGAAGCTCACCGCTGGGCGGTCGAGCAATTCCGCAAGTTCCGCAGCGAAGGTCAATTCGTTCCTTTAAGCGTGGGCAAGGAGACGGTTGTATTTCCCGGCTTCGACGGTGGCGCTGAATGGGGAGGATCCGCCGTGGATCCCGCGACCGGGATCCTCTACCTAAACGCGAACGAAATGGTGTGGACGGGAGCCTTGGCTGAAAACACTGGCAACGAATCCAGCGGCCGCGGAATTTATCAGAGCCAATGCAGCGTCTGCCATCGCGACAATATGGCGGGCTCTCCGCCGCAGTTCCCTGCCCTCACCGGAATCGCCAACCGGATGGGCCCGAAAGAAATTACGACCACGATCACCGAAGGCAAGGGCAGAATGCCGGCCTTCACCAGTTTTACTCAGGACCAACTCTCCGCGGTCCTCGAATTTGTGATGAGCGGCGAGAGTAAGGAACTCCAGAGTTCTGCGGCAGCGCCGCCGGAAATGAAATACCGTTTCACCGGATACAACAGGTTCGTCGATCCCGAAGGGTATCCCGCGATTGCTCCGCCCTGGGGCACGCTGAACGCGATCAACCTGAATACCGGCGAGTATGCCTGGAAGATTCCACTCGGTGAGTATCCCGAACTTGCCGCCCAGGGGCTGAAGAATACGGGAAGTATGAATTACGGCGGACCGATTGTGACTGCGGGAGGTCTGCTGTTTATCGGGGCTTCCATTTTCGACCGGAAGTTTCGCGCCTTCGATAAATCAACCGGCGAACTGCTGTGGGAAACAACGCTGCCGTTCTCAGGCAACGCTACGCCGGCTACCTACGAAGTCGACGGACGCCAATATGTGGTCATAGCCGCCGGCGGTGGCAAAGATCCCAAACAAGGCTCGGGGGGGATCTACGTCGCATTCGCACTTCCCCGCGCTGCCCCGCCAGGCGCAAGCGTTGGCCAGAACCACTGACGCTCTATTCCACTCTTTCCGACACCCAGCGCGAAAGCGCTGTAACCATCTTCCGGGGAGAGAACCGATTCCACGACCAGCCAGTTCCGGAATCCCGGAATCACCAACTCCTTGCCTTTGAGCAAACCACGGTAGCCGGCGCGACAGCCGCCGGGACGGCAGCGCCGCGTCTGAGGCCCGCGTTCATCGGACGGCGGGCAAGTGTACAAACTCGACCGAGTCGTCAGAACCACTGCCTCGTCCGATCTGTGAGCTCGGCCCAGTACACCTGCACCCGATTGGCGAGTGTTTCCGGTCTCGTCATGTCGTAGCCACCGTGCGGTGTGCTCAGGGCAGGAGAGTAACCCTCTGGCACCTGGAATAGCGCTCCATCGAGAGGGCTTCGGAAAACTCCAACAGTTTCGAGCTTGCTGATCCTGCTCTTGCCTGCCTCAGTCTTCCTTACGGTCTCTTCGACAGGAAAACCACCCGGAGCCTTCCCAATTGCTTGACGTGAAAACGATCAAGACGGTTGCTAGGGCTCAAGGTGGCAAATCCGATTCCGCGGGCTGAACTCTGGCAGTCGAGCCCGGGCAGACCGATGTACCATCCGTCGCGTTCTACGCTGGAAGGCATCGCAGCGCCAGGCCCGGATTCCACGGTGATCTTAGTCTTAACGTGCCTGGCCGTATAGGCGCCCTGTTGACGCCGCTCCCCGGGTGTCTATTGAGTCGGCTGTAATAGTTACGTCAGCTCCGGTCATCTCATGCTCTGGCGACCCCGTTCGGGTACGTTTGCGTTGCTCCGCCCAATCTACGATCGGAAGTTCCGCGTAGAGCCTGGCATCGTCATTCAGGTCGATCCTCTTCCGCTCGTCGCAGCGCCTGATGCTCACGAAACTCACTTTGACCGGCTTGTCGTGGAGATATTCCCGCCGTTGCCTTGCTCTTTTCAGGTACAAGGTCTCCCCCACACTGCTAGCCTGATCGCTGCACCGCGTCTTGATTTTCAGATCGGAGAAATTTGAGACGGTTGGACTCGCGAGGGTAACGGACAGAAGAATGATCAGCAGCGCCGGCAAATTCAGCGTGGAGGGCCCCACCTTCGTTCCTCCGGGACAAAAGGGCCAATGGAACGCCTACTGCCGTTGCCATTGGCCAATGACAGGACCTAGGCACCAACCAGCGCCGGCTCAACCCCGTAGATTGGATACCAAGGTGTCGCAGCCTTCAAACGCTCGTTCACGTTATTGATGTTGGTCACACCTTCCGACTGCAGCCATTCGCGGAAGGCATTGGCGCCCTGCTTGGCATAGACCGGGATACCTTCCTTCCAGGTCGCTCGCCCGCACAACACGCCGTTGAACTTCACTCCGGACTCGGCAGCCAGTTCAAGTCCTTCAGTAAACTCCGCATTGCTCACGCCGGCTGACAGATAAATAAATGGTTTGGTGGTGGCCGTCGCCGCCTCCAGAAACAAGCCCATGGCTTCCATTTTGCTGTAGGCCTTTTGTCCGCCAAAAGCCTTGGTGCCGTCCACATATTTCATATTGATCGGCACTTCGACCTTGAGCACATCCACGCCATAGCGGTCCTTGCTGAACTCTTTCATGCTGGCAGCAACAATCTTTGGCTTCTTCTTGGCGTAATCCAGGCCTTTTTCGTCCGCGCCTTCTTCGTAGCCCACGAATTCAAGGAAGAACGGAATATCGTTGGCGCGGCATTCGTCGCCGATGCGTTCTACCCAGGCATGCTTTTTGTCGTTGACGTCTTTGGGGTCGAACGGGGTGTAGTACAGCAGGATCTTCACGCAATCGGCGCCTGCTTCCTTTAGCCGCCGCGCCGACCACAAGTCAAGCAGGTCGCCCAGACGCCCGGGGCCAGTTTTGTCGTACCCAGTCTTCTCGTAAGCCAAAAGCAATCCGGCATTCTTGGCCCGCCGCTTGGAAGCCGGCAACCCCCACTCCGGATCCAACAGAATGGCGCTGGCATGCGGCGTGAGCACCTCGGCCACCAGCGACTTGAATTCTTCCATCATGGCATCGCTGACTTCGCCGCCTTTTTCCTTGGCTAGAGATTTCTGCAATGAGCCGCGCTGGTCCATGGCAGCCGCGGCAATGACCCCGCGTTCGTTCGAAACGTTCTTGAGCCCAGTCAGTTTTCCTGGGGTAAGTTTCATACATTCCTCCGACAGGTACGTGAAATTCGCTCTATTGTAAACCATGGAGAAGGCAACCCACCCGGGCCGGAGAAATTTGGTAGTTCGTCAGCTTGGACCAACTTTCATGTGCCGGCGTCATCGGGTCACCACAGGAGATGTCATCCTGCGCTTAGCGAAGGGCTCCGCTTCCTCGGGATGACGCGACGGTTTGCGCCGACATCCCAGTCGAGGTTTAATGGCCCATGCGCAGCGATTGGATTCTCCTGCCGGTTCTTCTGGCGACGATGGCGGCATTGCTCTTTGTTCTTCGTCGCACTCGCTTGGGTCCTCTTCTGCACGAGCACATCGCCGACCGCCCGCGACGCCGGCTGTTTATCGCTTCGGTCAGCTTCTTTCTGACCTTTGCCATCGTGCGGGGCATGGTGTTTTGTATCGTGCACCATATTCCGCCTTTCCACTACGTCATCATGGAGGGTCGCCACATCCATCACCTGGTGTTCGGGATCCTGATCCTGCTATTGGTGGGCTATGGCTGGTTATGCGAAGTGGGCAATGGCAGTGATTCCTCGTCTGTCCTGGCCAGTACTCTCATGTCGCTGTTCTACGGACTGGGCGCGGCGCTGACTCTGGATGAGTTTGCCTTGTGGCTGAATTTGAAAGACGTTTATTTCGTTCGTGAAGGACGTTCCAGCTTCGACGCCGTGATCCTGCGCTGCTCGCAATCAGCGCCTGGGGTGCTCCTCTGTTCTCGGCTTTGGCAAAGGGCAAAGGCGCAAAGAACGCATGGAGGCGGATGCGGAACTGAGGGTGCCCCACCCTGCGCTTCTTGCAGGGTTGGTAGAGATGCATTCAACGCCCAGCCCAATTGACTGACTCAACTCTTCCGCCGAGCTTCGCTTGACCGGAGGCCGAGCGCCCGCCCGGAGCAGAAGGTCTGCCTACTGCCGCAGCGTGAGCGTCCCCAGCACTGCTTGCTGCTTGGCGATCAGCGCTTGCACTCCCTGGCTGGCCAAGCCGATCATCTTTCCCAATTGGTCCTCGTCGAACACCTGATGCTCGGCCGTGGCCTGCACTTCGACCAGCTTGCGGCCTGCGGTCATGACGAAGTTCATGTCCACGTCGGCGCGCGAATCTTCTTCGTAGCAGAGGTCGAGCAGGATCTCGCCATCCACAATTCCGACGCTCACCGCCGCTAGATAGTCGCGAAACGGAACGGAAGTCAGCGTGCCCGCCTCCACCAGTTTTTCCAGCGCCAGCCCGAGAGCCACGAAAGCGCCCGTAACCGACGCAGTACGGGTGCCGCCGTCGGCCTGGATTACGTCGCAGTCAATCCAGATGGTGCGTTCGCCCAGGCGTTCCAGATCCGTGACTGCGCGCAACGAACGCCCGATCAGCCGCTGGATTTCATGCGTGCGTCCGCTGGGACGCCCTTTGCTGACCTCGCGCGGTGTCCGGGTCAACGTGGCGCGGGGCAGCATGCTGTACTCGCTCGAAATCCAGCCTTTGCCCCGGTTGCGCATGAACTGGGGCACCGTTTCTTCGACCGAGGCGGTGCAGATCACGCGAGTATTGCCGAGTTCAATGAGGACCGATCCTTCGGCTGTGTTGATGAAATTGGGAATGATATTAACCGGCCGCAGCTGGTCCGGCGAGCGATTGTCGGAGCGATAGAACATGGAAAGATTCTAGCAGCCGGAAGGATGGGCTTGGCACCTAGCAATTGGCGGCTCTGATCTAGTTTTAAATCAGTGCCCAATTGGCAATTAGAAATTACCAGTTGTCAGTTCGGAGTTGTTAATTCGCAGTTGCCAACAGCCTGCTTTAGCCACGTGCCAATTGCCAATTGCTAAATGCTCTTTACTGCAACTCCGCCACCATCTGACCCAACGCTGCAACATCGTAGACACAGGACAAGTCGGCATGACCTGCCAGCGTCTCGCGTTCTCTGCCGCCGACCAGAATCTGCACCCGATTAATTCCGGGGATGCCCGTAGCCAAAGTTTGCACCAGCGACGCCACCGTGAGTTCTTCGACCAAGACGCCGGAACGATGACCGTCAGCAAAGGCATCATTGACGTCGATCACAGCCAGCCCGGGGTCGACCAGGTACACGTCGCGTAGCTCGGCACCTGGGCCCAGGGGATGGGAAGAAGATTTGTCCAGATACAAACCGAGCAATGCCCGCAGCAGTTCCTGGGCCCGTTCCTGACGCCCGGCTGGGAGTGGAATGCTGGCCGATTGCGCCCGCAGCACACCGGGATCGTCGTAGGCGACGTAGAGCGTTACCTGTTCCGTAGGCCCCTGCACCGGAGCCGCAACCGGATGGGCGTACTCAGCGGGCGTCTCGGCCTGGGTAACGCGGCCACGCATCCGCCAGGCGTAAAAGCTCATCCCCAGCGCCACCGCCAGCATGGCCGCAATGCCGATCACCAGATGGCGCGGGATCATCGTGTCGCTCCCAGTTGGTCGCGCACCGCTTCGATTCCCGCCGTGACGGATTCGGCCACCAGTTGCTGGTAGCCGGGAGAATTCAGATCGGCAAGCTTCCCTGCCGGGGGCGCGATCTCGATCGCCACCGCGGCGGCGGTGATGTTGTTCAAAGGTCGCAGAGGCGCGAGCAGGGACCGAACCGCGACTTGCCTTTTTCCCAGTTCGGTTGCCAAGCTGGTCTCCGCCGTCTGGCTGGCGGCGCGAAATCCTGACTGCGCCGTGTTCCAGTCAAGAAATGGGCCCCGGCCCTCGGCCCCAGCGGGAAGCAAAGCGGTGTAGAGCCGAACCCCGCTGCCCTGGGAGGCTGCGTGCAGACAAACATAAATGGCCGGATGCGCCGCGTTGGTCATATTGGCACGCTGGTCCAGGCTCATGGTTGCGTCTCCCTCCCGCAACACGAGGGTGGTTAAACCGCGCGTTTGAAGCTGCTGCCGCAGGCGCAACGCAAAAGCGAGCGTGACATCCTTTTCCGCCAGCTGGTCGCTGAGCGCTGCGCCGCGTTCGTCGCCTCCGTGGCTTGGGTCCACAACCACGAAATATTGCACCGCACTTGAAACCGCTGCGGGCGTCGCTCCAGGCAGGGCCTGTGGGGCCGGACGGCCTGCGGGAACAGGGACTGCGGGCGTCGCGGCGGGAGCCTGAGCGTGCGCCGTCGCCTGTGGCGCCGGCGTGATCGTGATGGTGCGGCCGTCGTTGCTAAAACTGGCGAATAGCGGAACCGGCCCACTGACGGCGATCTCTGCAGCCCCGTTACTCTCCTGAAACGTCGCCGAAGGGATGGCTTGGCTGTCAAAGGTCAAGGTTTGTGACCCCGGAGGAACCAGCGGCTCGCGGGTAAATACCATGCGCAGTTTTCCCGGTTCCGTGGCAATCATCGGATTCACCGGGGAGGTGAAGTTCATGACCAGGGTGGGAGGGTTCGTCTTGTTGATCTGGGCCGTAAAGTGGACCCCCGCATTGCCGATGAACAGTCGCCGCGAAGCTTCGTGGAAATTTACCGGTACCCAGAGGAAACGCTGCATGAGCGACGGCAATGAACTCAGCGGGACGAAACCGCGCTCGTTTTCGAGAAGGAAGTTGGCGGGAAGATCGAAAGCCTGTCCCTGCACTCGCGCTCGGGTTTTCCCGGGCGTGAATTCGCTGTCCGAACCGTTGTATGTCAGCCTCCACGCCCGGCCATCCGTCCGAGCGCTAACCGAGCCCAATGGTTGAAGGATTTCGACCAGGCCGACGTAGTCGGTGCCATCCTTCTCTCGGACGGTGAGCGAGTAGCTGGTGGCGCCGGAGTAAATCGTCAAACGCTTTTCGTCAGCGAAACCGGAAACTGCCAGAACGAAAGCGAACAGGACCGCAAGGCAAGAGATCACAGCCGGGGCAGCGCGCTTGGTTCTTCGGCTACTCCAGGGCATAGATCGTCAAGCCGGTAAGCAGCTTGGGATAAAAGTCAGTGGA
>Ga0075015_100000872_pt1 | contig 10915 bp, 9 predicted proteins | sample AleBraG_ABR_2013_FD_71476 | JGI IMG/M metagenome (GOLD analysis project Ga0075015, IMG submission 71476) | Freshwater sediment microbial communities in response to fracking from Pennsylvania, USA - Alex Branch Run_MetaG_ABR_2013 | ecosystem: Environmental > Aquatic > Freshwater > Creek >...
CTCCGGCACGGCGCCGGCGAGCCCGGCTGCCGCCGCGACCCGGACGCGGGAGGCGCGCAACGCGGGCCGGTCGCGCACGGAGTCGCGGAACGCGCCCCACTCGTCGCGCGCCTGCTGCGGCGCCTTGGCCACCAGGAGCCCGACCGCCCGCACCAGCGACCCGACGAGCATCCGCAACGTGACGTAGGGGCCGCGGAGCCCCGCGGCGTGGGCGCGCATGAGGTGGATCGCCGACACCCGGTCGATGCGGGCCGGCCGGTCGGGGTGCTTCGCCGACCCCGCGTCGACGGGGCGTCGGCCGTGGGTGGCCGCTTCCCGGTGGTGGACGACGGCCGACGACGCGACCACGACGCGGTGCCCGGCGCTGCGCGCCCGCCAGCAGAAGTCGACGTCGTCGCGGAACATCGGCAGGGACGGGTCGAACCCGCCCAGCTCGTCCCACACGTCGCGCCGCACGAGCATCCCGGCGCTGCTGACCGCGAGGACGTCGCCGGTGCCGTCGTGCTGCCCCTGGTCGAGCTCTCGCCGCTCGAGGCCGGTGACCCGGTTTCCCGAGCGGGCCACGGTCACGCCGATCTCGACGAGGACGTCCTGGTTGCGCCAGCCACGCAGCTTCGGGCCGATCACCTCGGCCGAGCGCACCTCGTCGCAGTGGCGGAGCAGCTCCTCGAGGGCGGTCGGCGCGGGCGCGGAGTCGTCGTGCAGCAGCCACGCCCACCGGACCAGCTCGGGGTCGGAGTCCTCCCGCGTCCCGGAGCTCGTCGCGAGCGCGGCCGCGACGGCCGTACCGAAGCCCGTGTCACGCGGCAGCGTGACGATGCGGTCCACGAGTCCCGCGGCCTCGGCCCGGACCAGCATGTCGGGCGTGGTGTCCTGCGACCCGGTGTCGACCGCGACGACCCGCTCGGGGCGGCGTGTCGACCGGGCGAGCGCCGTGAGGGCTGCGGGGAGCCAGCGTGCGCCGTCGTGGGCGACCACCACGGCCGTGACGCGGTGCCGCCGGGGCGGCAGCGCGTCCGCGTCGTCGTCGAGATCGAGGCGGTCGGTGCCAGTGCCAGCGTCGGTGTCGTCGGCGTCGCCCGGCCGCGTGCTCCGCGGTGCGCCGCCGGGACGCGGCTCGAGCAGGCCGGTCACGTCGTCGGGGTCGCCGGGCAGGTCCGCGGTGATCTCGCGGACCTCGTCGCCGAGTCGTCGCAGCTGGCCGAGGGGCTCCTCGGGAACGGCTGGGACGTCGGTGACCATGGCGCGCAGAACCCTACGTGACGTTCCTGGATGGTCGGTCACGCCCGGAGGGCGGGCGGGCCGCCCGCGTGCGGTGCTCGGACGAGGTGACGGCGGACCGGAGTTCGAGCGCTGCGGTGCGGTGACCGCAGGGTCAGACGGCGGCCTTCTTCAGGCGGCGGCGCTCCCGCTCGGACAGACCGCCCCAGATGCCGAAGCGCTCGTCGTGGTCGAGGGCGTACTCGAGGCACTCGACGCGGACCTCGCAGGTGGTGCACACGCGCTTCGCCTCGCGGGTGGAGCCGCCCTTCTCGGGGAAGAAGGCCTCCGGGTCCGTCTGGGCGCACAGGGCGCGCTCCTGCCAGCCGAGCTCCTCGGCGTCGGTCATCGGCAGGACGGTGGCTGTGGCGTTGCTCACCGCGGTACCTCCTCGACCCTGGTTCCGGGTGCTCGCGACACTCGGGACCTGATGTGGTGTCGGCCACAACACGTGTCCGGCACGGGGTGAATTACACGCATGTAAGGAGCACCGCGTCAACCCCGGCAGCGAATTGGTTCCCGACCGGTGCTCACTCAGGGTGACCGAAGCGCCACCGGCTCGAGTGGCAGCACGACCCGTCGGGCGGCGGCGAGGCGTTCCTCGGGCACCGACGCGTACGTCGTGGTCCGTTGACGCGACGGTCGACCGGCGGCCTCCGCGAGCTCCTCGAGCTCCTCGACGCTCTTGCGCGACCCGTGCTGGGAGCCGGCCATCCGGCTGATGGTCTCCTCCATCAGCGTGCCGCCGATGTCGTCGCAGCCGCCCTGCAGCATCGTCACGACACCCTCGGTTCCGAGCTTCACCCACGAGCACTGGATGTGGTCGATGGCGCCGTGGAGCATCAGCCTGGCCATGGCGTGCACGGCGCGGTCGTCGCGCGCGGTCGAGCCCGGACGTGCGACGCCGGCGAGGTAGACGGGCGCGTTGTGGTGGATGAAGGGCAGCGCGACGAACTCGGTGAACCCGCCGCTGCGCTCCTGCACCTGGCGGAGCAGTGCGAGGTGACCGACCCAGTGCGACGGGTTGTCGACGTGGCCGTACATCATCGTCGACGTCGACGGGATGCCGACCTCGTGCGCGGTGGTGACGACCTCGACCCACGCGGCGGTCGGCAGCTTGCCCTTGGTGAGCACCCAGCGGACGTCGTCGTCGAGGATCTCGGCGGCGGTTCCCGGGATGGAGTCGAGACCGGCGGCCTTGGCCTCGATCAGCCACTCCCGGATGGACATCCCGCTGCGGGTGGCGCCGTTGACGACCTCCATCGGCGAGAACGCGTGCAGGTGGATCCCGGGTGCGCTGCGCTTCACCTCACGGGCGAGGTCGAAGTACGCCGTGCCGGGGAGGTCGGGGTGGATGCCGCCCTGCATGCAGATCTCGGTGCACCCGACGTCCCACGCCTCGGCGACGCGGTCGCCCACCTCGTCGAGGGAGAGGGTGAAGGCGTCGGCGTCCGTGCGTCGTTGCGCGAAGGCGCAGAACCGGCATCCGGTGTAGCAGACGTTGGTGAAGTTGATGTTGCGCGTCACCACGAACGTGACGTCGTCGCCCACCGTGTCGCGGCGGACGTCGTCGGCGATCCCTGCCAGCGCGTCGAGCGCGGCGCCGTCGCAGGACATCAGCGCGACGGCGAGAGCAGTGTTGTCCGGGTGCGCGAGGGCCGCCGGGTCCTCCGCCGCCAGCGCCAGTCCCGCGCGGACGTCGTCGTCGATGCGTTCGACCGCCGCACCACCGGCCGCCGCGCGTGCGGCGATGTCGGTGGCGTGGTCGCCGATCGCCGACCAGTCGCCGTAGACCTCGTCGAAGTCGCTGCGCCGGTCGCCGCTGCGCCCGGTCGTGTCGACCGTCTCGGCGAGGTCGGTGCGACCTCCCGCGTTCGCGGCGGCGAACGCTCCGTAGCCGGTGTCGGCCTCCTGCCACGGTCGGCCCGCCGGAGAGCGGCCCTCGACGGCGAGCCCGCGGTCGTCGGCCAGCGCGCCGACGTGGGCTCGCACCCGCGGGTCGATCCACGGGTCGGGGCGCAGGACGTACTCGGGGTGCGCGGTGAGCCTCTCCCGCAGGACGAAGCCTTCGTCGGCGGTGAGCCGCGCGAGCTCGTCGAGGTGGGGCCACGGCCGCTCGGGGTTGACATGGTCGGGCGTGAGCGGCGAGACGCCGCCCCAGTCGTCGACGCCGGCCCGCAGGAGCAGCGCCACCTCGGCGATGTCGGTGAGGTTGGGCGGGGCCTGCACCCGCATGCGCGGGCCGAGGAGCAGCCGGGTGACGGCGATGGTGGCCAGGTAGTCGTCGAGGGCGAGGTCGTCGTCGTCGCGCATGGCGGTGTCCGGCTTCGCCCGGAAGTTCTGGACGATCACCTCCTGCACGTGCCCGTGCTCGCGCGCGGCACGGCGGATCGCGAGGACGCTCTCGACCCGCTCGCGCGGCGTCTCGCCGATGCCGACGAGGATCCCGGTGGTGAACGGCACCGCCTGACGACCCGCGTCGGACAGGACCCGTAGGCGGACGTCAGGGTCCTTGTCGGGGCTGCCGAAGTGCGGCTGGCCCGGAGTCTCGAACAGCCGTCGCGACGAGGTCTCGAGCATCATCCCCATGCTCGGCGCCACCGGCTTGAGCCGGGCCAGCTCCTCCCACGACATGACCCCGGGGTTGAGGTGCGGCAGCAGGCCCGTCTCCTCGAGGACGCGCACGGCCATGGCGCGCACGTAGGACAGCGTGTCGTCGTAGCCGTGGGCGTCGAGCCACTCACGGGCGGCCGGCCACCGGTCCTCGGGCCGGTCCCCCAGGGTGAACAGCGCCTCCTTGCAGCCGAGCGACGCCCCCTCGCGCGCGATCGCGACCACGTCGTCCGGGCTCAGGAACATGTCGTGGCCGCCCCGGCGCAGCGACGCGGGGTCGGTGGCGAACGTGCAGTAGTGGCAGCGGTCGCGGCACAACCGGGTCAGCGCGATGAACACCTTGCGGCTGTAGGTGATGACACCAGGACGACCGGCACCCTCGAGTCCTCGGTCACGGACCGCGGACGCGAGCCGGAGCAGGGAGTCGAGGTCGTCGCCGCGCGCGTGCAACAGCGCCGTCGCCTCGTCGACGTCGAGCGCGACGCCCCGAGCGGCCCGCGCCAGGGCGCGCGCGATCTCGCGGTCGGTCGGCACCCGGTCTGCAGTCACGTCGTCGAGCGTACGTTCACCCCGTCGGTTCCGCGGGGAGCGGGGTGACAGGATCGCCGCATGCGCATCACGGTCCTCGCCGGCGGCATCGGCGGAGCACGGTTCACGCGGGGGCTCCTGCACCATCTCGCCACGGCCCATCCCGGCGCCGAGGTGACCGTCGTCGGCAACACCGGCGACGACATCCGCCTCTTCGGCCTGCAGATCTGCCCGGACCTCGACTCGCTGATGTACACGCTCGGCGGCGGCATCAGCGAGGAGCGCGGGTGGGGTCGCGAGGACGAGACCTTCACCATCAAGGAGGAGCTCGCGGCCTACGGCGTCCAGCCCGACTGGTTCGGGCTCGGCGACCGCGACACCGCCACCCACGTGGTGCGCTCGCAGATGCTCGCGGCCGGGTACCCGCTCTCCGCGGTGACCGCTGCGCTCTGCGAGCGCTGGCGGCCCGGGGTCACGCTGCTGCCGATGAGTGACGACCGCCTCGAGACCCACGTCGTCGTCGACGGCGACGAGCCCGGCACGCGTCGTGCCCTGCACTTCCAGGAGTGGTGGATCCGTCACCGCGCCGCGCTCACCGCCCGCGAGTTCGTCCTCGTCGGCGTCGAGGACGCTCGCCCGGCGCCCGGTGTGCTGGACGCGATCCGCGACGCCGATGTGGTGCTGCTCCCGCCGTCGAACCCGGTCGTGTCGATCGGGACGATCCTGCAGGTGCGCGGGGTGCGCGACGCCGTCCGCACCACCGCCGCGCCGGTCGTCGGTGTCTCCCCCATCGTCGGCGGTGCGCCGGTCCGAGGCATGGCAGACGCCTGCCTCCCGGCCATCGGGGTGCAGACATCGGCCCTCGCCGTCGCCCGGCACTACGGCGCGCGACCCGACGGCCTCATCGACGGATGGCTCGTCCACGACGGGTCGGACGCGGCGGCCGTGGAGGAGCTCACCGCCGACGGCATCGAAACCCGGGCCGTGCCGCTGCTCATGACCGACGTGGCGGCGACGGCGGCCATGGCGGCGGCCGCCCTGGCCCTGGCGGAGAGCGTGCGGCGATGACCGAGCTCGTGGTGGTCGCGGTGCGGGGGGTGCCCGAGGTGGCCCCGGGCGACGACCTCGCCGCGTTGCTGTCGCCGCTGCTCGTCGGGGTGCGCTGGCCCGACGGCTCCACCGGGCTGAGCGACGGCGACGTCGTCGTCGTGACGAGCAAGGTCGTGAGCAAGGCCGAGGGCCGCGTCGTCGCGGCGGACGACCGCGAGGACGCGATCACGGCGGAGACGGTGCGCGTCGTGGCGACGCGCACCACCGCGAGGGGCCTGACCCGCATCGTCGAGACGTCGCATGGCCTGGTGATGGCCGCTGCCGGCGTCGACGCCTCGAACACGCCGGCGGGCACGGTGCTGCTGCTGCCGGAGGACCCGGACACGAGCGCCCGGGTGCTGCGCTCCGCGCTGCAGCCGGCGACGGGGGCGCGACTGGGCATCCTCGTCACCGACACGCTCGGGCGCGCGTGGCGCCAGGGACTGACCGACTCCGCGATCGGCGCAGCCGGGATCGAGGTCCTCGACGACCACCGCGGCCGCACCGACTCGCACGGGAATACCCTGGAGATGACCGTCACCGCCGTGGCCGACGAGATCGCGTCCGCGGTGGATCTCGTGTGCGGCAAGGCATCCGGACTCCCGGTGGCCGTGGTGCGCGGGATGTCGTCGTACGTCACCGACGACGACGGACCGGGTGCCCGCGCACTCGTCCGCCGCAGCGAGGACGACCTGTTCCGCCTCGGCACGGCGGAGGCGATCGCCCAGGGACGACGCGACGCGGTCCTGTCCCGCCGCACCGTGCGGTCCTTCACGACCGAGCCGGTCGATCCCGCGATCCTGCGTCGTGCGGTGTCGGCGGCGATCACCGCGCCCAGCCCGCACCACACGACGCCGTGGCGCTTCGTCGTCCTCGACGACGGAGCGACCCGCGCACGCCTCCTCGACGCGATGGCCGAGCGCTGGGGGTCGGACCTGCGCAGGCTCGACGCCTATGACGACGCGTCGGTCGCGAGGCGGCTGCGCCGCGGCGACGTCCTGCGCGAGGCACCCGTGGTGGTGCTGCCGTTCCTGGAGCTCGAGGGGGCGGCGCACCAGTACCCCGACGTCGACCGACGGGGTTACGAGCGCGACCTGTTCCTCGTGGCCGGCGGCGCGGCCGTGCAGAACCTGCTCGTCGCGCTGTCGGCCGAGGGGCTCGGCTCGGCGTGGATCTCCTCCACCGTCTTCTGCCCCGACGTCGTGCGTGACGTGCTCGACCTGCCGCCCGGGTGGCAGCCGCTCGGCGGGGTCGCCGTCGGGTACCCGAGCTCCCCGGCGGCGGACCGGCCGCCGCGCGACGTCGACGACCACCTGCGCTTCGTGTGACCACCCCAGGACGAGAGGGACCCCGATGACCGACGAGACGCTGACCGCGGCCCTGGGCTCCGTCGGTGCGCGCTACGACCACACAGCGGTCGCGGGCCCGTCGCTCGCGCCCCTGGTGTCGTTCTACCGCGATGTGCTCGGCGGCATGTTCCGCTACGGCGAGGTCCTGCCCATCGGTGCCGTGACCGCGGTGTTCTCCCTGGGCGACGGGAAGATCGAGCTGATGGCACCGACGCCGGGGTCCACCTTCTTCGACCGCTTCTTCGCCGGCAACGGTGGGCGTGGCGGGCCGCATCACCTCACGTTCGCCGTCGACGACATCGACGCCGCGGTCGCGGTTCTCGACGCGCACGGCGTCGAGCATTTCGGGCTCGCGCACGACCCCACCGGCTTCTGGTCCGAGGTGTTCGTGCACCCGAGGTCGAACGGCGGGGTGCTGGTGCAGCTCGCGCAGATCGGCGACTTCAGCGACGTGGTGACCAAGGACCTCGACGTGCTGGTGGCCGCGGCGCTCTAGCGATCGCGACCCGGACGCGTCAGTCCGCGGTCTGCATGAGCTGGACGACGTTCCCCTCCGGGTCGTGGCCGTCGCACCGGGTGAAGCCGCTCCAGGTCCACTCCTGCTCCGACGGATCGACGACCGCGCCGTAGCGCGGCGCAAGTCCGCGCGCGGCCTCGAGGCTCGCCACGACGAAGCTGACCTTGATCGGGGTGTCCTCGCGGCGCTCCGGCGGATCCGTGACGGTGAGCCCGTCCGCATGCTCCGGGCGGATGCGCACGACCACGAGCTCGAGGGTGGGCGAGTGGAGCGTGGTGAACCCGTCGTCGACCTCGTGGATCTCGAACCCGACGACGTCGGTGTAGAAGCGGGCGAGCTTCGCGACATCGAGCGCGTACAGCGCCACGTGCGCGCGATCGGGCATGGGGGCTCTCCTTCGTGCGTGTCCGGTGCCGGGCACGCTAGCCCGATGTACCGAGCACCGCCCGGCGGATCGCGACGCCACCTCGGCCAGGGACCCACGCGGCTTGCTGCACGGCTGGGACGACGACGGCGCCGTCGACATCGTGCGGATCACTCGGGGGGACGAGCCCCGGCGCGTCGGCGAGATGGCGCCGACGCGGGTCTCGCAGCACCGCGTCGACGAGGCCCTCGGCGACGTGCCGGCTTTGTGCTGCGACGGGACTGCGCGGGTTCGCACCGCCGCCGAGCGCGCGGTCGTCGCACTCACCGCGGCAGCGCCGCGACGAGGCGGCCGCGGTCAGGCGGGGGTGGTCTCCCGGACCGCGGTGCGCCACCGGTCGGTGTCGTCGGCGGCGTCGCCGAACGAGCGACGTGGCGGGTCGACGAGCCGGAGGTCGAACTGGCCGGTCGGCGTGCGGCGTCGCACGGCGAACTGACCGCAGTCGCACACGAGGTAGCGAGGATCGGCGTGGTCGTAGAACGAGTGCTCGTGGGCCAGGCCCATGCAGGTCCTCCGTGTGTCGGGCGGGTCTGCCGCGCGGTCTGCGCACCCTAGAGGCAGATCGGACCGTGAGGCGCGCCGGGCGGGTGGGGTGAACGCCGCCCGACGCGCTGGGAGCGTTCCCCTGTCGAGCCGGGCGCACGCGCGTGCGGCCGGGTTAGCGGCCGCGGTGGTCGAGCGGGCTGTAGCGCGGGCCGCGCGCAGGTCGCGAGATGCCGGTGAGCTCGACGAGGCGCACGACGCGGCCCCGGTGACCGGCCCACGGCAGCAGCAGCTCGGCGAGCCGCTCGTCGGTGCCGTCGGTCTCCCCGGTCAGGGCGTAGACCACGTTGCGGGCCACGTGGAAGTCGCCGTAGCTCACCGCATCGGCGTCGCCGAGCGAGCGCGACGCGACCTCTGCCGAGGTCCACCCTGCGACGCCGGGCAGCGCTTCCAGCCGCGCACGCGCGGACCCGACCGGCATTCCTGCGCACTCCTCCAGCCGCCCGGCGTAGGACATCGCGCGCAGGATCGTCGCCGACCGCGTGCCGTCGACGCCCGCGCGGTGCCACTCCCACGACGGGACGCCAGCGACGACACCGGGCTCGGGAAAGGCCCGCATGCCCTCGGGTGCCGGCCCGGGCGCAGGCTCGCCGTACGCCGACAGCAGCCAGCCCCACGAACGACGCGCCTCGATCCCGGTCACGCGCTGCTCGAGGACCGCGGCGGCGAGGACCTCGACCACGACGCCGACCGACGGTGTGCGCATCCCCGCGCCGACGCGTCTCCACTGCTCGGCGACCAGCGGATGGAGGGTCGGGTCGAAGGTCGACACGTCGTCGTCGACGCCGAGGATCTGGGGAAGCCGCTCCGTCGCCCACTGCGCACCCGGCCCCCAGGCCGTCGACGCGACCACGCCGCCCGCAGTCGTCAGTCGTTGCGTCGCAACGCCTTCTGGGCTTCGCATCGTGCGCCACAGTGCACCGTCGGGAGTCCGCCGGTACGTCGGGTCACGTCGACCTCGCGCGAGGCTGCCCAGAGTCGAGCCGAGGCTCACGGGCCACGAAGGTCGCCACTCCCGCGTGACGCCGTCCATGGGGAGCTAGCGGTCGGAGGAGAATCGGACGGCGGTCTCGCCGAGCGCCACGCCCGGCCAGACGCGGGCGCCGCGGATCAGCTCGTTGCCCGGACCGACGACCGCACGGTCCCCGACGACCACGCCGTCGAGGTAGGCGCCAGCGCCGATGATCGCCCCGGAGCCGATCACCGAGTCGCGCACGTGCGCGCCCGCGGCGACCATCGCACCGTCGAACAGCGACGAGCCGTCGACGATCGCGCCGGACCCGACCGTGGCGCCGGCGCCGACGAACGTGCCGCCGGTGAGGACCGCGTCGTCGGCGACCTCCGCGCCGGGGCGTACGAGGAAGTCTCCGGTGCGTCCGGGCAGTGCCGGGCTCGGCGCCCGGCCGGTGACGAGGTCGCGCGAGCCTTGCACGAAGTCGAGCGGCGTGCCGAGGTCGAGCCAGTAGCCGTCGTCGACGAAGCCGGTGACCAGGGCGCCGGCGTCGAGCAGACCGGGGAAGGTATCGCGCTCGACGGACACGGGTCGCCCTGAGGGGATGGCGTCGATGAGCGAGCGGCGAAAGACGTAGCAGCCGGCGTTGATCTGGTCGGTGACGATCTCCTCGGGGCTGGTCGGCTTCTCGAGGAAGGCGAGCACGCGGCCGTCCGCGTCGGTCGGCACCAGCCCGTAGGCACGCGGGTCCGGCACCCGGGTGAGGTACAGCGAGACGTCGGCGGAGTCGTCGCGCCAGCGCTGGACCTGGCCGGTGATGTCGTGCCCGGAGAGCACGTCGCCGTTGAAGATGAGGACGGGGGCGTCGGGGTCGCTCTCGAGGTGCTGCGCGACGTGACGGATCGCCCCGCCCGTGCCGAGCGGGACGTCCTCGGTGGCGTAGACCAGCTCCACACCGAAGCGCGACCCGTCGCCGAAGTAGTCGAGGAACACCTCGGGCTTGTAGGAGGTCCCCAGGATCACGCGGGTCACGCCGGCCGCGCGGGCGCGGGCGATCTGGTGCTCGGTGCACGGCACGCCGGCGACGGGGAGCATGGGCTTCGGAGTCGTCACGGTGAGAGGCCGCAGCCGGGTCCCCTGGCCGCCGACGAGCAGGACTGCTTCAAGCACGGCGCCACTGTCCCACACCGGGACGAGCGCGACGCGCGCCGTAGTGTCGGCGCGTGACCCCCACCACCGTCGCGGAGGCGCTGCGCGTCCTGCATGCCGGCGACCCTGCCCAGCCCCTCGTCACCTACGTCGGACCCGCGGGCGAGCGCACCGAGCTGTCGGTGCGCACGTTCGACAACAACGTCGCCAAGGCGGCGAACCTGCTGCGCGACGACGCGAACGCCGGCGTCGGTGCCCGCGTCGCACTGCTGCTGCCGCCGCACTGGCAGGCCGCCGTCTGGCTCGGCGCGTGCGCCGCCGTCGGCTGTGCCGCGTGGATCGACGGCGACCCCTCCGACGCCGCCGTCGAGGTCAGCGTCGTCGGCCCGGCCCGGCTCGAGGCCCCCCGGGCCCCGCTCGCCCTCGCGTCGTCGCTGCACCCGTTCGGCATGCCGTTCGCGACACCGCTGCCGGCCGGCCTGCTCGACGCC
>Ga0075015_100000873_pt1 | contig 10905 bp, 9 predicted proteins | sample AleBraG_ABR_2013_FD_71476 | JGI IMG/M metagenome (GOLD analysis project Ga0075015, IMG submission 71476) | Freshwater sediment microbial communities in response to fracking from Pennsylvania, USA - Alex Branch Run_MetaG_ABR_2013 | ecosystem: Environmental > Aquatic > Freshwater > Creek >...
GTGCTGGATGCTCTGGCTGCACTTTCCTTTCGAGCTATCCCTCGCGTAGCGCCTAGGAAATATGGCTCAGATTTTTCATCGCAGCACAAATTTTATCTCGCGCTTCAGTGTGTTTTCCGCGCTGTTTTTGGGCTGCGTGGCTCTGGGTGCGGTCCTTGGCGTTGCGCGCTCACCCTATTTAACGCGGCAAAATATTTCGCGTGAACAACCCGTGCAGTTCAGCCACAAGCATCACGTAGGCGATGATGGAATCGACTGCAGGTACTGTCATACAGGCGTCGAAGAGTCTGCAGTCGCGGGCATCCCTCCAACCAAGACATGCATGAATTGCCATTCCGTTTTGTTCAACAATGCCTCTTACTTGGAACCGGTGCGCGAAAGCTTTCGCACCGACAAGTCCATCGAATGGGTAAAGATTCACCGGCTGGCGGATTTCGTCTATTTTAATCACAGCATTCACGTGAAAAAGGGCGTCGGCTGCACCACTTGTCACGGGCAAGTGGATCAGATGCCCCTGATTTTTCAGGCGAACACCCTTCTGATGCAGTGGTGCGTGGACTGCCACCGAAGCCCCGAAATGGCGCTAAGGCCGATGGATAAAGTTTTTTCGATGGACTGGCAGCCCGGGCCAGATCAAGCCGAACTGGGCATGCAGTTTGCTGCGGAAAGAAAAATCAGAACAACGGCCGAGCTGACAAGTTGCTCGACCTGTCATCACTAGTGGACAGTATGCGCGAGCACGATCACAACGAGCACGACCATCAACACGACGGCGAAGCGCTAGACTTCGCTTCCCTGCGCGCTAGGCTGCACGAGAAAACAGGGAAGCAATATTGGCGTAGCCTCGAAGAACTTGCCCAGGACCCCAAATTTGAAGAATTGCTTCAGCGCGAATTTCCTCGCCAGGCTCCTTCAGAGTGGGACGATTCGGTTGACCGTCGCGATTTTCTGAAATTGATGGGAGCTTCGCTGACCCTTGCCGGGCTCTCTGGCTGCGGCCGCGCTCCAGAGCAGCACATTCTCCCCTACGTGAAACAGCCCGATGGTCTTGTGCTAGGCAAGCCTCAGCAATATGCCACGGCCATGGTTTTCGGCGCCGATGCGATTGGTGTGCTTGTCGAAAGCCATGAAGGGCGGCCCACAAAAATTGAGGGCAATCCCGATCACCCATCGAGCCTCGGCGCCACAAACGCCTTCGCGCAGGCCTCGATCCTCGATCTGTACGATCCCGATCGCGCGCAGACCGTGACGCATTTAGGCGAAGTTGGAACTTGGGCTTCCTTCCTGGATGTCGCGCAAGCGCAGGCTGCTGCATTCAAGGGAAACAAGGGGGAGGGCTTCCGCATCCTGACGGGAACGATCGCTTCACCCACGCTAACCGCCCAGATTCAAGCGCTGCTCGCGCTCTATCCCTCCGCAAAGTGGCATCAGTGGGAGCCCGCCACCGGGGACGGCGCACGGGAAGGCTCAATCCTTGCATTCGGCAGTGATGTGAACACTGTCTATCGTGTTGAAAAAGCGGACGTCATTCTGTCACTCGATTCTGATTTTCTTGCCAGCGGTCCCGGACACATCCGTTATGCGCGCGAATTCTCTCGCCGCCGAAAGCTGAACGGCCCGAAAGATTCAATGAACCGGCTCTATGTCGTTGAGCCGACTCCCAGCGTTACCGGAGCATCAGCCGATCATCGTCTCCCCTTGCGCGCCAGTGAAGTTGACGGGTTCGCTCGTGCTGTTGCCTCTAAACTGGGACTGGCAGGTTCCTCATCGGTCTCCCCGGCCGCCGAAAAATGGGCAACTTCTGTCGCCAAGGATTTGCAATCACACAAAGGATCGTCACTTGTAGTTGCCGGCGAGCACCAGCCGGCGGAAGTACACGCTTTGGCGCACGCCATGAACGCGGCGCTCGGCAACGTTGGCGCAACAGTTTATTACACAGAACCAGTCGAATCGCATCCTGTGAATTACCTCGAGTCTCTCCGCGATCTCTGCGCGGACATCGATGCTGGAAAAGTAACCACTCTCTTGATTTTGGGCTCGAATCCGGTCTACACCGCACCGCACGATTTTGATTTCGTTTCCATGATTTCCTTGGATGCGAAGACCAATCTCAAGAAGATCGCCCTGACCATTCACGTCGGCCCGTATTACGACGAGACTTCGGATTATTGCGATTGGCACGTCGGCGAATCGCATTACCTCGAAACTTGGGGAGATGCCCGCGCTTTCGACGGCACGGTGAGCGTCGTTCAACCCCTGATTTCACCGCTCTATCGCACCCATTCCGCACGCGAAGTTCTGGCAGCGTTTGGCGATAAACCAGGAATTTCAGACTATGACGCCCTTCGTGACCGCTTGAAAGCAGCTTATCCTTCCGCTGACTTCGATAAGTTTTGGCGCAAGACCTTGAATGACGGTGTAATCACCGCTTCAGCCCATCCGCCCGTAACGCCAAAACTGCAATTGAATCTAGCAAGTCTGGTTCCTGCGAAGCCGCTCGGCGCCGAGGACATCGAATTCATCTTTAGGCCTGATCCCTGCGTGTACGACGGCCGGTTCGCTAACAATGGCTGGCTTCAGGAACTGCCGAAGCCGGTCACGAAACTGACATGGGATAACGCGGCACTGATTAGTCCGAAGACCGCCGAAAAATTGAATCTGACTCACGACATCGCTTCGCGGGGCGGCGAGCACGGCAAGATTCTTTCAAATGTCATTGATATCTCGATCTCCGGCAGCAAGGTTACGGCAGCTGCGTGGAGATTGCCCGGTCAAGCCGACGGCGTCATCGTTCTTCCGCTCGGCTACGGTCGAAAGAAGTCCGGCTACACGGGGACGAACAAGGGTTTCAACGCCTACGCAGTACGCCTTTCCAGCGGACTCTGGCACACAAGCGCTCCAGCAAGTTCCATTAAGAAAACGGGCGACGATTACCCCCTCGCGTGCACGCAGTATCACTTTAATATGGAAGGCCGCCAGATCCTTGCGACGGGCACGCTCGAGGAATACCGCAAGAATCCGGATTTCGCTCACGAGCACGAAAAAGAAACGCCCAAGGAACTCTCGCTCTATAACGGCGAAGCCGAGTTTCCCTACACCCGTGCCAAGTGGGCCATGGCGATTGATCTGAATAGTTGCAATGGCTGCAACTCCTGTGTCGTTGCCTGCCAATCCGAAAACAATATTCCCGTCGTTGGCAAAGACCAAGTCATGCGCGGCCGCGAAATGCACTGGATCCGCATCGACCGCTATTACACAAACACCCATACCGTCGCAGGCGATCCCACCAGCAACGATGAATCGCTTTTCAATCCCGAAACATTCTTCCAGCCGGTGCCCTGCCAGCAGTGCGAAAACGCGCCGTGTGAACAAGTCTGCCCCGTAGGCGCTACCGCCCACAGCGCCGAGGGTCTCAATGACATGACTTACAACCGTTGCATCGGTACTCGCTATTGTTCAAACAATTGCCCCTACAAAGTTCGCCGCTTCAATTTCCTGCGATTCCAGGATTGGGAAACACCTCAATTGAAACTTTTGCGCAATCCTGAAGTCACTGTGCGCAGCCGTGGCGTCATGGAAAAGTGCACCTATTGCGTGCAGCGCATCAACAACGCGCGGATTGAATCGGAAAAAGCCAATCGCGAAATTGCGGATGGCGAGATCGTTACCGCTTGCGAAGCAGCTTGCCCTACGCAGGCGATTGTCTTCGGCAACGCCAATGACCCGGAAAGCCGTGTTGCGAAGTTGCGTGCGCAACAGCGGAATTACTCGCTCCTCGGTGAATTGAACGCGCGGCCCCGCACCACCTATCTGGCCGCCGTGCGCAATCCGAATCCCGAACTGGAGAAGGCATGAGCTCGGGTCAGCCGCCATTCAACTCTCCTGAGATCCAGCGCCTGACGCCGGTCCTTGGCCCCGGGCACACCTACGCCTCCGTCACGGACAAAATCAGCGCGATTGTGCTCACGCGACCGACTTCACTTGGCTGGTTTATCGGCTTTGCGATTGCCTTCAGCCTTATGGGAATGATGACGGTTGCGATTGCCTGGCTGGTGACCAAGGGCACGGGAATCTGGGGCATTAACATCCCCATCGGATGGGGCTTCGCGATTGTTAACTTCGTCTGGTGGATCGGAATCGGCCACGCCGGAACTCTTATCTCCGCGATTCTCTTCCTGTTGAATCAAAAATGGCGCACCTCCATCAATCGTTTTGCGGAAGCCATGACCCTGTTCGCCGTCGCTTGCGCCGGCATTTTCCCGCTCATCCATACCGGCCGTCCGTGGATGGCGTTTTATATGTTCCCCTATCCCAGCACGATGGGTCTCTGGCCTCAATTCAGAAGTCCGCTGATCTGGGATGTTTTTGCGGTCTCGACTTACGGAACCGTTTCCCTGATGTTCTGGTTCGTGGGCCTGATCCCGGACCTGGCCACGCTGCGCGACCGCGCAATTGCGAAACCAGCGCAGATTGTCTACGGCATGCTCGCGATGGGATGGCGCAACTCTGCGCGTCACTGGCACCGCTATCAATCTGCCTACCTGCTCCTCGCGGGTCTCGCTACCCCGCTCGTGCTCTCGGTTCACACCGTCGTGAGCTTCGACTTCGCAATCGCCATCGTGCCAGGCTGGCACACCACGATCTTTCCGCCGTATTTCGTCGCCGGCGCGATCTATTCGGGGTTTGCCATGGTTCTGACCATTGCAATCCCTTTGCGCAAGGCTTACGACCTGCAGGAATTCATCACCATGCGCCATTTGGACAACATGGCCAAAGTCATGCTCGCCACCGGACTCATCGTTGCCTATGGCTATTTCATAGAGTTCTTCATGGCGAATTACAGCGGAAACAAATTTGACGTATTTCTGGTGCAGCAGCGGCTGCACGGACCTTATGCGCCGTTTTACTTCGCGCTCATTCTGTGCAACATCCTGCTGCCACAGCTGCTCTGGTTTTACAAAATGCGCCACAATGTCGTGGTTCTCTTTCTGATGTCGATCGTGGTGAACATCGGCATGTGGCTCGAGCGGTTCGTGATCGTGGTCATCAGCCTGACACGCGATTTTGTGCCTTCCGCCTGGGGGCGCTACACTCCGACTTTCTGGGATTGGGCTACTTTCATCGGCACCATCGGCATGTTCGTTACTCTCATCTTCCTGTTCGTTCGGGTTTTGCCAGCCATTTCCATCGCGGAAATGCGCGAACTCGTTGCGGAGACCTCCGAGGAAGACCAATGAAAGAGCACCGCTCACATCTATACGGCGTGATGGGCGAGTTCGAGACGCCCGAGCGGCTCATTCATGCAGTAGAGAAGACCCGCGAGGCCGGCTATCGCCGCCTGGATGCCTACGCGCCGTTTCCCGTGGAAGGGCTCTCTGAAGCTCTGGGGTTGAACCGGTGGTCAGATAATCTTGTCCCCCAGATTACGCTACTCGGTGGGCTGGCAGGGGGTCTGGGCGGATTCCTCTTCCAGTTGTGGGTCAACGTGAGCAGCTATCCAATGAACATCGGCGGGCGCCCGCTGAACAGTTGGCCGGCCTTCATCCCCGTCACCTTTGAGCTGACAATTCTTGGAGCTTCGCTTTCTGCGGTGCTGGGAATGCTGGCAATGAACAAGCTGCCACAGCCGCACCACCCGGTCTTCGGGAACGACCGGTTTCAGAAGCACGCCTCCAGTGACCGTTATTTTATCTGTATCGAAGCGCGCGATCCGAAATTTAACGCTGGCGATGCGAGGAAGTTTCTCGAAGGTCTCAAGGCCCAGCGAGTCAGCGAGGTCGAGGATGACTAACCTCTCTCGCCCATTGCTGACTCTCTCCGCATTTACTTTGCTGATGCTGGTCAGCGGGTGCCAGTATCTACGGCAGGACATGGCGGCCCAGCCGAAAAACCGTGCATTGTCGCCTTCGGATTTCTTTGCGGATGGACGCTCGGAAAGGCCACTGCTGGAGAATACTGTCGCCCGCGGAGCAATTGCTGCGGATGAACTCTTGGTGCCGAAGGAATCCAATGCTTTCCCACTGCCCCTCACTGCCGGCCTCATCGAGCGCGGCGAAGAGCGCTACAAGATTTTCTGCTCTCCCTGCCATGGACTCCAGGGCGATGGTAACGGCATGATCGCCGCGCGCGGCATGAAGCACCCCCCCAGTTATCATATTGACCGCCTGCGGCAAGCGTCCAACGGCTATTTCTTTGACAACATAACGAACGGTTTTGGGGCCATGTACGGCTACTCCGCGCAGATTCCTCCTAGGGATCGCTGGGCCATCATCGCCTATGTCCGCGCCCTGCAGCTCAGCCGCAATGCCAGAGTCGCTGACTTGCCTTCCGAACTGCGCGAAAAATTGAATGCCGGAGGCCCCGCGAAATGACGGTGCAGGATTACAAGGCACCCGAGAGCCTCGCCCGCTTGCAGACCTTTGCTCTCGCGGCGGGTGTGTTCTGTCTTGCCGGAGGTGCCGTAACGGGCTTGCGTTCATCGAACCAGGCGCAATTTTTCTACTCCTATCTGGTGGGATTTCTTCTGATTCTTGGATTCTCTCTCGGATCGCTCGGTTTGCTCATGCTTCAGCACCTCACTGGCGGCGAATGGGGCATCATGATTCGCCGCCCGCTCGAAGCCGCCACTCGCAATCTTTGGCTTGTCTTCGTGCTGTTCATCCCTATTATTTTCGGGATGAAGCATCTCTATGCAGCATGGCTCGATGAAGAGAAATTGAGAGAAGAACCGCTCTCCGCTTTCCAGCAGGGCTATTTAACCCACAACGGTTTCATCATCCGCGCAATGATTTACTTTGCCGTATGGCTTCTGTTGATGGTGATTTTCAATAGCTGGTCGAGGCAGCAGGACGTCAGCCGGGAGGACCGCGCTCTCCGGCGTCGCCTGAAAATGTTCGCCGGTCCGGGAATCATTTTGTACGTATTCGTTATGAGTTTCGCCGCGGTTGACTGGGTTATGTCGATTACCCCTCACTGGGCTTCGACAATTTACGGGTTCCTTTTCGTGGTCGGCCAGTTGATCTCGTCCATGGCGCTGGTCATTTGCGTCGTGGTTCTTCTCTCTCGCAGCAAGCCTATGGAAGGGATCCTTCAGCCACGCCATCTGCATGACCTGGGGAAACTATTGCTGGCGTTCGTGATGCTCTGGGCCTACTTCGGATTTTCCCAATTGCTGATTATCTGGTCTGGAAACCAGCCGGAGGAAATTACGTTTTACCGTTCACGTCTCTACGGGGGCTGGGGAGTGGTTGCGGTACTCGTCTTGGTATTCCACTTTTTCGTTCCTTTCTTCCTTTTGCTATCGAGAGATCTGAAACGGAATCCGAACTTGCTTCCAAGAGTCGCCATATGGCTCATCCTCATGCGTGGCGTCGATCTCTTCTGGATGACTCGCCCTGAATTTAGTAAGGACCACTTCGTTCTCAGTATTCTTGACCTACTGTTGCCAGTCGGAATGATCGGAATCTGGTTTTACCTGTTCCTTGCAAATTTGAAACAGCATCCGTTGCTCCCCCTGGGAGAGCCAAGGCTTGCGGAGGCGATCGAGCACCATGAGCACTGAGTCTCACAATTCGGAGCAGACTCCGCTCCACAAAGACGTTTCGTTCGAGGAGCGCGACGTCACGGTGAGCACGATCTATTGGTATCTGCTCGCGCTCGCCATTGCCACGGCAGCCTCCGCAGTCCTGTGTGTCTATATTTTACGGTTTGCCAGCGGTGTGGCTGATTCTTCACAGCCGCCAATGGCAGCTTCCAAGCAGGCCATGGGACCCGGCTATCGCACTAGGCCACCAGAGCCAAGACTTCAAGGGATGTATTACGACCATGAAACGAACGACCCGCAGAAGGACTTGCGAGAGAAACGCGCCGCAGATCAGGAAGCCAACGAAAAGCTCGAATGGGTGGATCAAAACGCAGGGATCGCGCAGATTCCCGTGAAGGACGCGATGAAATTGATCGTTGAAAAAGGTCTGCCGGAATCATCGGCGGCGCCGAAAAAGAAAGAGTGAAATGAAGAATTGGAAATACACTTTCGCCGCCGGAACGCTGCTGCTATCAGCCGCCAACCTCTCCGCCCAAGCGGTCCCCACGAACATGGGCCCAACGGCAGCCACGATGCCCGCGCAACTCCAGAACGTCGGTTTTGAACCGGAGCTGAACGCTCAGATTTCTGCAGACCTTAAATTCAGGGATGAGACTGGGCGGGAAGTTCGCCTCGGCGAGTTTTACGGCCGCAAACCTGTTGTCCTCGCGTTTGTGTATTACAACTGTCCGATGCTCTGCGATCAGATTCAGCAGGGAGTCGTCGGTTCGCTCCGAATGCTTTCCTTCAACCCCGGCCAGGATTACGAAGTTGTCTTCGTTAGTTTTGATGCCCGCGAAACTCCGGCGATGGCTGCGGAGAAAAAGAAAACAGCCCTTTCGCATTTTCACCGTCCGGAAACAGCCGCGGGCTGGCACTTTCTTACCGGTACCGCGGAAAGCATTGCGGCCGCAACAAAAGCTGCGAATTTCCGTTTCTCCCTCGATGCAAAGGCAAACATGTTCGCTCATGCAAGCGGGGTCATGATTCTTACGCCGGACGGCCGTATCTCCCGCTACTTCTACGGCGTGGAATATCCTGGCATGAGCATGCGGTTGGGTCTTGTTGACGCTTCCGCTGGAAAGATCGGCTCGCCGATCGATCACGTTCTGCTCTTTTGCTACCACTACGATCCAACATCGGCAAGATACAGCGCTTCGATTTTAAGGATCATTCGCCTGGGTGGAATTTTGACCATCATCGCTATCCTTGGTGGAATACTGATTTCCCGTCGCCGCGAAATTCGCGCAGCGCACGCAAGATTTCAAGGAGCACACTAAGCCGTGCAGTCGCAATTGCCATTGTATCCGGAGCAAGCGTCAAACTTCGCGCCTCAAGTGGACGCTCTGATGCTCTTCATTATTGCCGTTTGCCTGTTTTTCGCCGTCGGCGTGACGCTCGCCATGATCTATTTTTTCCTAAAATATAAGAGAAAATTTGCTGACGAAGTTGGCGTTCCCATCCACGGCGATTCCCGTCTCGAAGCCGCCTGGATGATTGTGCCCTTGATTTTGGCCATGATGATGTTTGGCTGGGGCGCCGGGATCTACGTCTATTACCGCCACACCCCGAAAGACACGCTCGACATTTACGTCATCGGCAAGCAGTGGATGTGGAAGGCCCAGCAACCCAACGGTCTCCGTGAAATCAATGAACTCCATGTCCCGGTTGGCCGCAACATCCGCTTGACGCTGGCCAGCGAAGACGTTATCCACGATTTCTTTGTTCCTGCGTTCCGCGTGAAAATGGACGTTGTTCCTGGGCATTACAACACCATGTGGTTCCGCCCGACCAAGGCGGGCAAGTATCACTTCTTCTGCTCCCAGTATTGCGGAACCAACCACGCCGTCATGGGCGGCTGGGTCACGGTCATGGAGCCTGCGGAGTACGCAGCTTGGCTCTCGGGCTCGACCGACACGAGTCTCAATCCCGTTGCCGCTGGTGAAAAACTCTTTGCGGAAAAAGCCTGCATCACCTGCCACATCGCCGGGGGAACGGGCCGTGCTCCTTCTCTCAACGGCGTCTATGGCGCAAACGTCTTGCTTGCCGACGGCTCAACGGTGGTTGCCGACGATTCCTACATCCGCGAATCCATTCTCCAGCCCAACGCAAAAATCGTGGCGGGTTATCAGCCTTTGATGCCTACCTTTCAGGGACAATTGACCGAAGAGCAAGTCTTGGCGCTGGCTGCTTACATCAAGTCTTTGCAGTCGCAACCCGTTCCAGCAAAGGGTTCGGGGATTGCGCCAGTAAAAGGGAATAAATAGGGTATGAGCAACGCATCCACAGCGCCGCAACAGCAATTGCCGCGCGAACATTATTTGAACGCCACCTACGGTATCCGTTCGTGGCTTCTCACCACCGACCACAAGCGCATCGCGCTTCTCTATCTTGGTTCTGTCACGTTCTTCTTTTTCGTCGGTGGGCTCTTTGCAACTCTTATCCGCATTCACTTGCTCACGCCAACCGGCTATCTGGTCACTCCCGAAACGTACAACAAACTTTTCACCATGCACGGCGTGGCCATGATCTTCTTTTTTCTTATTCCGTCTATCCCCGCCATCTTGGGCAATTTCCTCATCCCCATGATGGTCGGAGCGAAGGACCTCGCATTTCCAAAAGTCAATCTCCTCAGTTGGTACATCTATATCGTCGGCGGCACGTTCGTGCTCTATTCCTTCAGCACCGGCGGCCTCGATACCGGCTGGACGTTTTACACGCCCCTCAGCAGCATCTACTCAAATTCAGCCGTCACCCCTGCCGTCATCGGAATTTTCATTAACGGTTTCTCTTCCATTCTTACCGGCCTCAATTTCATCGTCACCATTCACACCATGCGCGCCCCCGGCATGACTTGGTTTCGCCTCCCGCTCTTCGCCTGGGCGCACTATGCCACTAGTCTGGTCATGATTCTGGGCACTCCCGTCATCGCCATCACGCTCTTGCTCGCCGGCTTAGAACGCATGTTCCATCTTGGCTTCTTCAACCCTGCCATGGGTGGAGACCCCATTCTCTTTCAGCACCTCTTCTGGTTCTATTCGCACCCCGCTGTGTACATCATGATTCTTCCGGCAATGGGCGTGATCAGCGAAATCATTCCCACGTTCGCGCGCAAGCCGATTTTTGGCTACTCCTTCATCGCCGGTTCCAGTATCGCTATTGCCGTGATCGGATTCCTGGTCTGGGCTCACCACATGTTTGTCACCGGCGAATCCACCTACGCCGCTCTAACTTTTTCCTTCTTGAGCTATCTCGTCGCCATACCATCTGCGGTCAAGACTTTTAACTGGGCCTCGACCCTCTACAAAGGCTCCATCTCCTGG
>Ga0075015_100000876_pt1 | contig 10896 bp, 11 predicted proteins | sample AleBraG_ABR_2013_FD_71476 | JGI IMG/M metagenome (GOLD analysis project Ga0075015, IMG submission 71476) | Freshwater sediment microbial communities in response to fracking from Pennsylvania, USA - Alex Branch Run_MetaG_ABR_2013 | ecosystem: Environmental > Aquatic > Freshwater > Creek >...
GCCAAGTGCCTGCGGTCCACGGTGTCACAGCTGGCGCCGGTGTGGTGCCCCGTGACGGCGCGATGACCTGCCGGCGCCGCGCCCACGTGGGCGCGAAACCTGGTCGCCGGTTGCCTGGTGGGGGGTTCGCGGCTGCTACCGGTAGCTGACCTGCGCCCAGGTGGCGCCGCCGTCGACGGTGCGAAGCAGAGCACCGTCGTTGTCGATGGCGAACCCGTCACTGGGGGTGGTGAACGCGATGTAGTCCCAGCCGCCCTGGTGGGAGCCGGACACCGACCCCGCGGTCGAGGACGTGACGCTGACTTCTCGGATGGTGCCGTCTGCCAGCCCGACCGCGGCATGCAGGGAGTCGATCGCCCCGACCCGCAGTCGGCCGGCGACGGGGCTGGCCCCTGGCACAGCAGTCCAGGTGGACCCGTCGCTCGAGCGGTAGAGCGCGTCCGCCGTGCCTTGGTGGCAGACCAGCCACACCGAGCTGGTCGAGGCGGACAGGTCGCCGGTGCCCACGTCCGGGGTGCAGGGGGTGGCGAGCTGGGTGCTGGACCCGTCGGGGTTGACCAGCCAGGCGCGGACCCGGTCGGTGTTGGATGCGACGACGATGGCGTGGCCGTTCTGGGCGGCCAGCAGCGGGGTCTGCGAGGAGACCACCACCCCCACGTTGCCGATCCGGTGCCAGGTGCTGGCGCCGACCGGTGCGGCCCACACCGACCAGGTGCCGTCGCTGCGCCCGGTGAGAGCGAAGACCCAGCCGTGACTTGCCTCGACTGCGGACGCGACCCCGTCCAGGCCCCGCACCGCGGTCCAGGTGCGGCCCCCGTCGACGGTCGCCCACAGCGTCTGCTGCTGCCCTGATCCTGACGCGGCGGTCACCGCCCAGCCGTCGCTGCCGTTGGCGAACCGGACGGTCCGGGCCCGCACCCCGAGGCCAGGCAGCCCGGTCAGGGCGAACGTGTGCCCGCCGTCGGTGGTGGTGGCGACCAGCCCGTCGGTTCCCAGCACCCACCAGTGGCTGGAGCTGATCGCGGTCACGGACAACGCCTGGAAGCCGGCAGGAACTGCGAGCACGGTGGCCGCCGGACTGGTGCTGGCCGGTCGCGGTGACGTGGCCGTGGCCGACTGTGAGCTCGACGCGGTGGCCGTGGCCGGGGAGGTGTCGGCTGTGGTCACCGGGCCCGCAGCGATGTGGTGGGTCGGCCCCGTGGTTGCGAGCACGTGCCAGGTGCTGAACCCGGCGACGACGAGGACGAACGCGCTCGCCCCGGCCACCGCGGTGGCGGCCCGGCGTCGGGCCCGGCGCCGGGCCGCGCCGGCGTAGAGGGCTGGCAGCGCGAAGGAGGTGTCCTGGACCCGGCGGGACTGGTCGTGCAGAACCCGTCGCAGGCCCGCCTCGAGGTCACGGTCGTCCGTCACGGCCCCACCCCTTCGGTGTCCTGGACTCGGTCCTGGCTCAGCCGTTCGCGCAGCCGAGCCAGGCCACGCGACGTGGTGCTCTTGACCGTGCCGACCGAGCAGCCCAGGACCTCGGCGGTCTGGGCGGCGCCGAGGTCCTCGTAGAAGCGCAGGACCAGGACAGCGCGCTGGCGGGCCGGCAGGGTGGCCAGCTCCGACCACAGCCACGCATCGTGCGGGTCGGGGGGCTCCAGGGCCGCGTCGGGGGGCTCGGCGACCAGACGCTCGCGGCGGGTCCGGCGCCAGATGCTGACGTGCCGGTTGACCATGATCCGGCGCACGTAGGCCTCCGGGTCGTCGCGGTTGACGATGCGCGGCCAGGCGACCAGGGCTCGCTCCAAAGCGTCCTGCACCAGGTCGGCGGCGCGGTCACGGTCCCCGGTCAGGACGTAGCCGAAGCGCAGCAGGCCAGCGGTGCGTGCGCGGGCGAAGGTGTCGAAGGCCGCGTTGGCGTCCGCGCTGATGGCGTGGCCACCGGCACCGGTTGCGTCCGGTTGCGCGTCCACCCGCACGTCCCTTCCGGTGTCAGGTATCCCGGCGGTGCCGGCCGGCGCCGTGGCCCACACCGAGACCAGTGCGGCCGCACCCGGCACGGCTGGCGCGCCGCTGGCCGCCGCGGCGCCAGGCCCGAAGGCGTCACGCGTCCCGAAACTGAGCACGTCCACGCTGGACTGACGCGTAGCCCCCCGGATTGGTTGAGTCCCCGGGCCGGGTCGACGTTACCGGCGACGGCCCGGCCGCGGGCGTAACACGGTGGTCGGCAGCGCGGGAGCCGGCAGCCGCTGCCCCGGGTAGTCGGCGACCACGCCGAAGCGGGCGCCGTCCTGCCAGTCCGCGCGGTCGGCCACGATCTCTTCGTGGCTGCGCCCCACGAAGTTCCACCACATCACCAGGTCCTCGGCCAGCGGCTCCCCGCCGATGAGCAGCAGCTGCGCGCCCGGCCCGGAGGCCACATCCAGCTCGGTGCGGCCACCGCCGACCGACAGCAGGGCACCCACCGGAAGCTGTGCGCCCAGGACGGTCGCGGAGCCGGCCGTCAGCAAGACGGCGTGCTCGAACGTGCGTCGCAGCGGCACCACGGCCGCGGCGCCGGGATCCAGCCGCACGGCGGCACCCACCAGTGGTGAGTAGGACGAGGCCGGGGAGCGGCACCCGGCAAGGTCACCGAGGATGACCGTGACGACTGCGCCGGGGCACTGCCAGGTCGGCAGGTCGGTGTGCTGCTCGAAGTGCGGCACCTGGTGGCGGTGGGCGTCCGGCAGCGCAACCCACAGCTGGACCCCGTGCAAGGTGCCGCTGGATGCGGCGGACACCTCGCTGTGGGCGATACCCGTGCCGCTGGTCATCAGGTTGAGCTGCCCTGGGCGGATCCGGGCCACGCTGCCGAGGCTGTCGCGGTGCTCCACGTCCCCGGTCAGCAGCCAGCTCACGGTCTGCAGACCGGTGTGGGGATGCGGAGGGACGTCCATCCCGGCGCCGGTGTGCGGACCGTAGTGGTCCACGAAGCACCACGGCCCGATCGTGCGGATGTCGCGGTGCGGCAGGGTCCGGCGGACTGTGATGGCCCGGGTGCCGCCCAGCGGCACCTCGCGCGGCTCGAGCAGCACCAGCTCAGGTGCGGGCCCACCCGCGGTCGCGCCGGCCAGTCGAACCACCCGAGCACTGTAGAACGCCCGGGAGAACGCCACACGGGGCCACGGCGCGGCGCCTCCCCGCGGCGTCGATGGTGGCGCTAGCATTCGCAGTAGCGGGCCCCCCGCGGGGGCGAGCGCCGACCCGGGGGTGGGCGTGATGGGCAGTCATAGCGGACGAGAGCGCAGTGCGCGGCGCCTGCGTCGGGGATCAAGTGCAGCTCGCGCAATTCGCGGCTCGCGCAGGCGCCGGTCCGGGCCCTTCCTGGTCAGCGCCGTCGCGGTGGCCCTGGTCGCCGCGTGGACCGTGGTGGCGCAGCCGGCGTCGGCCACCGCAGTGCCGCTGGCCCTGTGCGCGAACCCGGGGCCGCCGACGTCGCCGATCCAGCACGTCATGATCGTGATGCTGGAGAACCAGTCGTTCCCGGCGGTCGTCGGGCCGAAATCGAAAGCGCCCTACGAAAACGGGACCCTTGCCGTCCAGTGCGGCCTGGCCACCACGATGTTCGGCGTCACCCACACCTCGGCCGCCAACTACCTGGCGACCACCGCCGGCACCTTCCCGGCCTCGACCGTCGGAGGCTGCGGCACGGTGAAGGCATGCTCGTCCACGTCGGACAACCTGTTCCGGCAGCTCAGCTACGCCCCAGGCAGCTGGAGGGCCTACGAAGAGTCGATGCCGTCGCCGTGCTTCGGCGCCGGCGCGCCCGGCTACAAGATCGGCCACAACCCGGCGCTGTTCTACCACCTGGCGGCCTGCAGCCGGTCCGACATGGCAGTGCCGGACCTGACAGCGCAGTCCGGTGCGCTCTGGGAGGACCTGTCCAGCCAGACCATGCCGTCGCTGGCGTGGGTGACCCCGAACCTCACCGACGACGGTGAGGGACCGCAGACCGTAGCCGCCGCGGATGCGTGGCTACAGCGGTTCCTGACCACCGTCGCCGCCACGCCCGCCTACCAGAGCGGCTCGCTGCTGGTGGTGGTCACCTACGACGAAGGAACCGGGCCTGACTCGAAGCGAGGCGAGGACTGCACGAACCAGGCCGCCGACCTGGCGGGGCTTCAGGGCTCCTGCCACATCGCTGCATTCGTGGTCTATCCGTGGGCCAGCGGCGCAGACCCGACGTTCTTCGACCACTACTCACTGACCCGCACCGTCGAGGAGATCTTCGGACTCCCGCTGCTTGCCGGCGCGGCCACGGCGACGTCGCTGCTGGGCCATTTCGGCCTCCCCGCCGCCGCACTGAGCCACCACCAGCCCGGCCGCCCGCGCCAGCCCGCACCCACCGGCTGACTTCGCAGCCGGGGCCCGCGTGCGGCACGGTGGCTCTGCGGTCAGGGGCGGGTTGGGGCCGGCTGCTCGGCGTCAGAAGGAGGCGCTGGCCCCGACCCCGGAGCGGTTGCTCGCCCAGGAGGTGACTGCCAGCACTCCGAGCACCGCGGTGAGCAGCACCACGACCGCCACCAGCACCAGTCCCGCGTTCCGCACAAACGTCCACGCCGGGCTCAGCAGAATCCGCCGCCGCACCGAAGGTCTGGGCAGCGGGGTGGCATGCCGCGGCGCCGCAGCTTGCTTGACCGTACGCAGGCCACTCATGAGTCTCCTCACTCAAGGTGACGCACAGTAGCGGTCCTGATGGCAATACGCCGAATGGGTGACCAATTTGTGACCGAACTGCTCGGCGCGTCTGCTCGCGTGACAGGCGTCGGAGGAGTAGAAGGCCCCCGGTGTGTGGGTTCAGGTTTCGAGGTCGCCGGGGGCCGACGGGGACACCAGCCGGTAGCCGGATCCGCGCACCGTCTCCAGCAACGGGTCCAGGCCGGGCCGGTTCAGCTTGCGCCGCAGGTACCCCACATAGACGTCCACGACGTTGCTTCCGGCCTCGTGCGAGTACTCCCACACCTGGCTGAGGATCCGCGCCCGCGAGACCACGTGCGTGGGGCGGCGCATGAACAGCTCCAGCAGGGCCCACTCCCGCTGGGACAGGTCGATACGGCGCCCGGCCCGCCAGGCGATCTTGGACAGCAGGTCCAGGCGAAGATCACCGACAGTCAGCTCGGTGCTGGTGCGCTGGTCGGTGCGCAGCGCAGCCCGGATCCGGGCCAGGAGCTCTTCGAACGCGAACGGTTTGGTGATGTAGTCGTTGGCCCCCAGGTCAAGGCCGGCCACCTTGTCCTCGGTCTCGGCGTGAGCGGTGACGATCACGACCGGCAGGGACGCGCTGCGGCTACGGACCGCACGTAGCACCTCCTGGCCAGTGCCGCCGGGCAGACCGAGGTCGAGCAGCACGAAGTCGAGCTCGTCGACGCCTTCACGGACCCGCTCAAGGGCGTCAGGGGCGTCGCTGGCCACCATGGTGGTCCACCCCTCGGCCTCCAGGCCTTTGACCAGGAACGAGGCGATTCGCGGGTCGTCTTCGACGATGAGCATGTGCATCAGACGGGTCCGTAGGTGGCCGGGCGCGGCGAGCGGGGCACGATGATCGAGACCTTGGCTCCGCCGAGGCCGGACTCTGTCACGTCGACCCGTCCGCCGTGCGCGTCGGCGACAGCCTTGACGATGGCCAGCCCGAGCCCGGTGCCGCCGGCGTCGCGCGCCCCGGGTCGGGCGAACCGGGTCAGGACCGCGGAGCGGGCGGCGACCGGTATGCCCGGTCCGGAGTCCTCGACCGCGAAGGTGACGGTGGCGGGGGAGGCGGTCACCCGCAGCGCGACGGTGTCGGCGGGCTGGGTGGCCCGGATCGCGTTCTCGACCAGGTTGAGCAGCGCGCCACGCAGCTTGGCCGGGTCGGCGACCACGACCAGGTCGGGGATCGCCGCGAGGGTCCAAGCGCGGGGCGCCATCACCCGGCTCGCCTCGAACAGGTCGGTCGTGAAGGAGCGCACGTCGACGACCTCCAGCGACAGCGACTCCGGTTCCATCGCCCGGCCGAGCTGCAGGAGACGGTCGACGAGGGTCCGCATGTGCTCCAGCTCGTCGACGACGAGGTCGATCGTGGCGGCGACGGCGACCGGGTCGGCGACGTCGGTGCGGCCGAGCACTTCGAGCTGGCCCCGAGCCACGGTCAGCGGAGTACGCAGCTGGTGCGACACGTCCGAGAGCAGCCGCCGCTGCGCGGTGACCGCCGTGTCGAGGTGGTCCAGCATGGTGTCGAAGCTGCGGGCCAGCTCGCTGACCTCGTCGTCGACCTGATTGCCGCGGCCGCTGGGGTCGCCGAGGCGCCGGTGCAGGTCCCCGCGGCTGATGTCGTCGGCGGCGCGGGTGATGTCCCCGACCTCGCGCAGCAACCGCCTCAGCAGCAAGAAGGCGCTGACCACTGCGGTCCCGAGCGCGATCGCGGCCCCGAACAGGGACAGCATGAGCAGCCGCGAGCGTTCCTGCTCCAAGGTGGACACGTCGGTTGAGGCCACGAAGGTGGCGGCAGGTCGCCCGTCGATCAGAACCGGCGCGGCCACCATCAGCGTCGGGTACCCGTCCAGGACGACCCGGGTGACCGAGGACTGGCTGGGTGCCGCGGTGTAGAGGGCGCGGACCGCGGGCAGCCGAGAAAGGCCAACTGAGCCGGCGCTGCCGACCAGGCCACGGTCGGGGACGGCCACCACGATGCTCTCCCCGGTGGGCAGTGTGTGGCTGGCCAGGTAGGTCTTGGTGAAGGCGAACAGGTCCTGGCCAGGAGGACGGACCTGCGCGGCGTGCTGGAAGCTGTGCAGCTCGGCGGCCAGGGACTGTTCTGCGACTGCCTCGAAGCTGCGGCTGAAGTTCTCGACGAGCGCGAACGACACGGCGCCCAGGACGACCGCGAGGACAACGGCGTGAAGCGCGGCCAGTCGGCCGGCTGTTCGAGGGCGAGGCCAGTGCAGTCGATGCCCGGCCCGCGGGCCCTCCCGGCCGTGGGTGCCGCGCCGGGGCCCGGCCCGGCCCGGCTCGACCCCGACAGGGCCGGCTGGGCCGGCGGGGCCGGCCCCGCGACCCGGCGGGGGTGTGGCCGAGTGGGCGGGTTCCGGCGGCATGGTGGCCGATGGCGGTGCACCGGTGGTGGTGCTCACGGGTCCCCCGACCCGTCGCCACCGGAGCCGGTCGGTGACGCCGTCGGTGACGGTGACGGGCTTTGCGAGCCGGTCGGGTGCCCGTCGTCGCCGGAGCCGTCACCTCCGGGCCCGCCGTCGTCGCCGCCGGTGGTCACCACGACGGGCTGCGGAGCGGACACCACGGTCAGGGCGGAGCCGGTCGACGCGGCCGTCACCGGTCGGGTCGGGCCGGGCTCGCCGGCGTGGGTTGAGCCTTCGGTGTGCGAGGCGGTGGCTGCTGCAGCCGATTTCCCGGCGGGGTGGGACCCGCCTCCCGCCGCGCTCGGGTGGGTTGGGGCGGTGCTGGGGTGGCCGGCGCCGACCTCCAGCGCGGACGGCATCCCGATCGACGGAATGCCACCGGGGGCCAGGACGAACACGGCGACCAGGAACGTTGCCGCTGGCGCGGCCACAGCCCAGCGGCGCCAAGGGCGCCCGAGCGCACTCACCGGCTGCCTCCGGGTTCGTCGGGGCTCTTAGTATGCGTCGCCGGCGCGCCGGTCCCGCGTGGCGAGGTGTCGGCTAGCGACAGCGCGCCGTTGGGGCAGGCGGCGACCACGTTGCGGGCGCGGCGGCTCATCCGCCGGCCCTGCAGCGGGGTCGGGTCCACCGCCGCGTACCCCCACTGGTCCAGCGAGATCCGGTCGGGGCAGCGCAGGGCGCAGATTCCGTGGCCGTCGCAGCGGGCCGCGTCCAGGACAAGGCGGTCCCCGCTCATCGGGCCAGCACCGCCGTCGCGGCAACCGCGGGCCCGGCTGGGACCGGCAACCCTGAGGTCGCAGTGCAGCGCCGCCCCGGGCAGCTGCCCCGGCGGCCGTGGCTTCGCACCTCGACGGCGAAGACCTCCAGCGCAGTCTCGGCGAGCTGTACCGCGCCGTCGGGGTGGGAGCAGGCGCCGCGGCCGCGGATGGACACGGCCAGCTCGGTGATGCGGCGCAGGTGCCGCCCGGATCCCTGACCGTCGACGAGGGCGTGGAAGCGCTCGGCGAGCTCGGGCAGTCCCAGCACGCACGGGCCGCACTGCCCGGCGCTCTGGCTGGCCAGGTAGTCCAGCAGCCGTGCGGTCTCGGCCAGCCCACACGCCGACCGACTCAGCACCGCCACCAGGCCGCAGCCGAGCGAGGTGCCCGCCGAGGCCAGCCAGCCGCGGTCCACTGGCAGCGACCACGCGGTCTGGCCGTCGACCCAGCTGCCGGCGTAGCCGCCGAGCAGGACAGCCCTGGGCGCCTCGGTCAGTCCGGCGGGCCCGGTCAGCAGGTCACCGACCCGAACATCGCCGACCGCTTCGGCGACCAGTCCGGGGCGGGTGACCGCTCCGGCCAGTGTCACCAAAGTCGAGCCCGGGGACCGGGCCGGCCCGCCGCCGCGGAACCAGCCCGCCCCGAATCGGGCGATCAGGCCCACATGTGCGTAGGTCTCGGTGTTGGACACCAACGTGGGGCGGCCACCGACTCCGGCCGCCGCGACCGGCGAGGGACGCAGCGACGGCCGAGCGTCACGACCCTCGAGCACCGCCACAACAACACTGGACTCTCCCGACAGGTACCCCGGCGGGGCGTCGACGACGGTCAACGTGACCGGTCCGTCCCAGCCGGCGCGGCGGCGCTCGGCGACAGCGGCCAGCATCGAGGCCGTGGACGCTGCTCGCGGGGCGTGCAGGTAGACGACCACCTGGGGGGCGCCCAGTGACTGTGCCGCCAGAACCGCGCCGTCAAGGACCAGGTGGGGGCGCAGCTCCAGCAACGTGACGTCCTTGCGGCTGGCCGGCTCGCTCTCGCTGGCGTTGACGACCACCAGTGGTGTTCCGGGGCGCGAAGCCGCCAGCTGAAGCTTGCGGACCAGCGGGAAGTTCCCCCCGCCCCGGCCGGTCAGCCCGCTCGCGGCGAGCTCGTCGATGGCCAGTACCGACGGCAGCGCCCCGAGCCGTTGCTGGTGCGCCGCCAGCGACTCGGCACCGGCGTCGGCGGCCGGCCCGGCGAGCAGGCGGGTGCCAGCGTCGCCGGGCAGCCCGACGAAGCTCACGTCCGGCCCCTGGTCGGGCTCATTGCTGTCCACCTGTCACGTATCGGGTGACCGCGAGTGCACCTACAGCCAGCCCGGTCACCACGTAGGCGACGCGCAGGGTGGGGGTGTCGGTGCCGGACAGGACGCCGTGGAACCAGGCCAGGGTGAACAGGGGCAGTGCCAGCTGGTGGACGGTCAGCCAGCGGCCCCTGGTCAGCCGCCCGGCCAGGCCTGCGGTTCCCGCGACGAGCAGCATCAGATAGAACGCGATCACGCCGAGAGCGACCGCGCTCGTGCGGTAGCCGGACTGCCAGGGGACCAGGGCGCCGACCCAGCCGACGTGGGCGTAGGAGTCCATGGCCAGGGCGGAGAGATGGCCGACGACAAGCACGGTGGCAGCGGCGCCGAGGGCGGCGTGGGCCCGCAGCGCCGACTCCGGTGAGGGCCTAGTCCAACGGCTGCGCCACGGGTGCCGTAGCCAGATCCCCAGGCACACCAAGACGGTGAGGGTGGCGTAAGCGCCCAGGCCCAGGGTGCGCCCGGCAAGCCACGGCATCATGTGGCTGGTCGTGACGGGCCGGCTGACGGTGGCCAGCCAGTAGCCGACGGCGACTGCCCCACCGACGACCACCACAGCCAGCGAAAGCCACTCGACCAGTGACCGGGCGCGCTCGGGGACCGTCGGAGCCGGCGGTTGCGCCGCCTTGGCCGGCCCGGGGTTCGGGAACGGGCGGCCCGTGTCCGGCACCACCGCCGTGCTCGGGCCGGCAAGGTCGGGTCGGGCCGTGCCGGTAGCGGCCTCGGGGGCGGCCCCAGGGACCGGGTCAGCGATCGTCGAGGACGGCCTGTTGTCCAGCGGTCCGCCCCTCATCGGCTCCGCCACGCGACGTACTGGTCCATCGTGTCGCTGACCCCCAGCGACCCGTCGTCGGTCACCCACAGCGCCGCGGCTGCGCTGGCCGCGCACGCCGAGGCGATCCGTTCGGCGCCGGCGAGGAACAGGGTCTTGCTGTCGACCTCGGCGCTAGCCGGGTCGTCGGCGACGACCGTGACCGACAGCAGCCCAGCCCCGCCCGGCTCACCAGTGCGCGGGTCGATCAGATGGTGCACGGTTCGGCCGCCGACCTGCCAGCGGCGCAGCCGGATCGAGGACGTGGTGCAGGCCCGGTCGGTGAGCCACAGGACCGCGACTGCCTCTCCCCCCAGCGGGTCCTCGACGGCGATACCCCAGGGGCGCCCTTGTGGCTCCCGGCCGGCGCAGTAGCAGTCACCGCCGGCCTCGATCAGGAAGTCGTCGCAGTCGAGCCGCAGCCGGTCGCGGGCCCAGCGGACCGCCAGCCCCTTGCCGATGCCGCCGAGGTCAATCGGCTCGCCGAGGTGCACCTGGTGGCTGCCCGGTCGGAAGCCGGGGACCCACGGGGTGCGCCGCGCACCCGGCGCCGAGTCGCCGTCCGGGTCCCCGTCGATGACGACCGAGCCGGCGCTGAACGGCAGACTGTGGTCGTAGCCGAACCTCAGCAGCTCGGCCAGCACCCGTGGGTCGAACAGGCCGCTGGTGCGCCGGTGCGCCAGCCATGCCTCGTGCACGCTCTGGTAGCAGGTCGACGGGACGCTGACCCAGCCCTGCGGGTCGGCGTTCGCCCGCATCAGCGCGCTGGTGGGACTGAACCGGGTGCACTCGGTCTCGACCCGGCCGAAGACGGCGACGGCGTCACCGAGTGCGACCTGGGCGGCGCGAAGTCCC
>Ga0075015_100000877_pt1 | contig 10888 bp, 10 predicted proteins | sample AleBraG_ABR_2013_FD_71476 | JGI IMG/M metagenome (GOLD analysis project Ga0075015, IMG submission 71476) | Freshwater sediment microbial communities in response to fracking from Pennsylvania, USA - Alex Branch Run_MetaG_ABR_2013 | ecosystem: Environmental > Aquatic > Freshwater > Creek >...
CGGGGCCCGGCACGACCCGCTCGATGCCCGAGGAGGGCGCTCCAGCATGATGGCCTGGCCAGCCATGTCGGTGTGGTGACGGATGTCCCACGAGCCAAGGAGGTCGGTCCCCGACCATGAAGATCGTCGTACTGGTGAAGCACGTCCCGGACGCTGCGAGCGACCGGTCGTTCGCCGCCGACCTCACGGTGGACCGCGCCGCGGTCGACGGCCGTCTGTCCGAGCTGGACGAGTACGCCGTCGAGCAGGCGCTCCAGCTCGTGGAGAAGGCCGGCGAGGGCGAGATCACGTTCCTCACGATGGGTCCCGAGGGCGCGGGCGAGGCGCTGCGCAAGGCGCTGAGCATGGGCGGTGACGCCGCTGTCCACGTCGTCGACGACGCGCTGCACGGCTCCGACGCCCTCGCGACGAGCCTCGTGCTCGCGAAGGCGCTCGGGAAGCTCGAGTGGGACCTCGTGGTGTGCGGGATGTCGTCCACCGACGCCTGGATGAGCGTCGTGCCCGCGATGCTCTCCGAGCGGCTCGGCGTCGCCGGGCTCACGCTGGCCAGCGAGCTCACGGTCGACGGCGGCACGGTGACCATCCGCCGTGACGGCGACGACGCGTCCACGACCGTGACGGCCGCGCTGCCGGCGCTGGTGAGCGTCACCGACCAGACCGGTGAGGCCCGCTACCCGTCGTTTAAGGGGATCATGGCGGCGAAGAAGAAGCCGGTGACCACCTACACGCTCGCCGACCTCGGGGTCGATTCGGGCTCGGTCGGTCTCGGCGGCGCGTGGTCGGCGGTCGACGCCGCGGCCAAGCGCCCGCCCCGCGCGGCCGGTGTGGTCGTGTCCGACGAAGGGGACGGCGGCGTGAAGCTCGCCGAGTTCCTCGCGACCGGCAAGTTCATCTGAGAGGCGTGGGCACCATGACTGAGATCCTTGTTCTGGTCGACCACGTCGACGGCGCGGTGCGCAAGCCCACACTCGAGCTGCTTACGATCGCGCGCCGGCTCGGCCAGCCCTCGGCGGTGTTCCTCGGTGCGGGCGTCGCCGACGCCACCGAGACCCTCGCCAGGTTCGGCGCGGCGAAGGTCTACGTCGTTGAGGCCCCGGAGCTCGACAAGTACCTCGTCGCCCCGAAGGCCGAGGCCCTCGCTGCCGTCGCCGCGCAGGCCTCACCCGCCGCGATCCTCGTGACCTCCCACGCGGAGGGCAAGGAGATCGCGGCGCGCGTCGCGGTCAAGCTCGGCTCGGGCATCATCACCGACGCCGTCGACGTCGACGCCGACGGCGTCGCCTCGCAGTCGGTGTTCGCGGGCTCGTTCCTGGTCACCTCGAAGGTCACCCACGGCGCGCCGGTCATCGCCGTGAAGCCGAATGCGGCCGCACCGCAGGAGTCCCCGGCAGCCGCCGCGGTGGAGACCGTCGCCGTGACGTTCAGCGAGGCTGCGACCAAGGCCGAGATCACCGCGGTCGCACCACGGGCGAAGTCCGGTCGCCCCGAGCTGACCGAGGCCGCCATCGTCGTCTCGGGCGGTCGCGGCGTGGGCGGCGCCGAGGGATTCGGCGTCCTCGAGGCCCTCGCCGACGCGCTCGGTGCCGCGGTCGGGGCCTCGCGCGCCGCGACGGACGCCGGCTGGTACCCGCACGCCTTCCAGGTGGGCCAGACCGGGAAGACCGTGAGCCCGCAGCTCTACATCGCCAACGGCATCTCCGGTGCGATCCAGCACCGCGCCGGCATGCAGACGTCCAAGACGATCGTCGCAGTCAACAAGGACGCCGAAGCGCCGATCTTCGAACTGGCCGACTACGGCGTCGTCGGAGACCTGTTCAACGTCGTCCCGCAGCTGACCGAGGAGATCGGCCGGCGCACGAGCTGATCCATCTGCTCGCCAGCACGGCGACAGGGGCGGTCCGCGGATCTGCGCGGGCCGCCGCTGTCGCCTCACCTAGACTCCACTCGTGGCGTCGAACCCGGTCTACCTCGATCACGCGGCGACCTCGCCGATGCGTGCCGAGGCACTCGCCGCCATGACCGCCGAGCTCACCACCGTCGGCAACCCGTCCTCGCTGCACACCTCGGGCCGCCGTGCCCGCCGCGTGGTGGAGGAGTCGCGGGAGAGCATCGCGTCGGTCCTCGGGGTCTCCGCCGGTGACGTGGTGTTCACCTCCGGGGGCACGGAGGCCGACAACCTCGCGGTGACGGGTCTCTACCGCGCGCGTCACGCAGCCGACGCCCGGCGCACCCGGGTCCTGGCCTCGTCCGTCGAGCACCACGCGGTGCTCGACCCCGTCGAGCACCTCGGCACCGCCGAGGGCGCGGACGTCGAGTGGCTCGAGGTCGACCACCTCGGGCGGTTGCGGGTCGACCTGCTGGAAAAGCGGCTCGCCGAGGACCCAGCGTCGGTCGCGCTCGTCGCCGTCATGTGGGCCAACAACGAGGTCGGCACCACGCAGCCGATCACCGAGGTCGCGGCGCTGTGCGCCGAGCACGGCCTACCCCTGCACTCCGACGCCGTGCAGGCGCTCGGGCAGCTCGACGTCGACGCCTCCACCGTCGACTCGCTCGCGGTGTCGGGGCACAAGGTGGGCGGCCCTCACGGGGTCGGCGCCCTCGTGCTGCGTCGAGGCCTCGCGCTCGAGCCGTTGCTCCACGGCGGCGGGCAGGAGCGCGACGTACGCTCGGGCACCCTCGACGCGCCGTCGATCGCCGGCTTCGCCGCAGCGGTGCTCGCATCTGCCGCGGACCGCCCCGAGCGCACCGAGCGCGTGCGCCGGCTGCGCGACGACCTCGTCGCGCGCATCGTCGCCGACCTCGACGGCGTCACCCGCAACGGCGACCCGGTGGACTGCCTCCCCGGCATCGCGCACCTGTCGTTCGAGGGCTGCGCCGGTGACGCCCTCCTGCTGCTGCTGGACGCCGCGGGTGTCGAGTGCTCGCGCGGGTCCGCCTGCTCGGCGGGCGTGCCGCAGCCCAGCCACGTCCTGCTCGCGATGGGCATGGACCCGGTGGCAGCGAAGAGCTCCCTGCGCTTCTCCCTCGGGCGCACCTCCACGCCGTCCGACGTTGACCGGCTGCTCGAGGTCCTCCCCGCCGCGGTGGCACGCGCGCGTCGCGCGGGGCCGTCGCGATGAAGGTCGTCGCCGCGCTGTCGGGCGGGGTCGACTCCGCCGTCGCCGCCGCCCGAGCCGTCGACGCGGGGCACGACGTCACCGGCATCCACCTCGCGCTCGCGCGTTCGCCGCAGAGCCACCGCACCGGCGCTCGCGGCTGCTGCACCCTCGAAGACGCGCGCGACGCACGACGCGTCGCCGACGTGCTCGGCATCCCGTTCTACGTCTGGGACCTCTCGGAGCGCTTCGCCGAGGAGGTCATCGACGACTTCGTCGAGGAGTACGCCGCCGGCCGCACGCCGAACCCCTGCCTGCGCTGCAACGAGCGGATCAAGTTCACCGCCGTCCTCGACCGCTCGCTTGCCCTCGGGTTCGACGCGGTCGCCACGGGACACTACGCCCGGATCGTCACCACGCCGGACGGACGCGAGCTGCACCGTGCGGTCGACCCGGCCAAGGACCAGTCCTACGTGCTCGGGGTCCTTGACCGCGACCAGCTGGCCGGCGCGATGCTCCCGCTGGGCGCGTCGTTCAAGACCGACGTGCGCGAGGAGGCGGCGCGTCGGGGCCTGCTCGTCGCCGACAAGCCCGACAGCCACGACATCTGCTTCGTGCCCGGCGGCGACACCGGCGCGTGGTTGCGCGACCGGATCGGCGCGGCGCCCGGCGACATCGTCGACGCGGAGTCGGGGGAGACCCTCGGCCGCCACGAGGGCGCCTTCGCCTTCACCGTCGGGCAGCGGCGTGGTCTGGGCATCGGCACGCCGGCGCCCGAAGGCGCGCGCCGGTACGTCGTGGGTGTCGACACCGGCACCGCCGCGGTGATGGTCGGTCCGCCCGTGCTCCTCGAAGTCGACACGGTCATCGGCGACCGTCCGCGGTGGTGCGGCCCCGCCCTGGACACACCGCTGGAAGGCCAGGTGCAGCTGCGGGCGCACGGCGAGCCGGTCGACGCCGTGGTCGCCCCGGCGACCGGCGCCGACGGCGCGGCGCAGCTGGTGGCGCGGCTGCGCGAGCGGGCGCGCGGTGTCGCGCCGGGCCAGGCCATGGTGGTTTACGACGGAACCCGCGTGGTCGGCAGCGTGACGATCACGACGTCCGCGCGCCGCTGACCTGCCGCCTGGACGGGTGAGCGGCGAGATCGACGGACCGCCCTCGCCCATCTCCCGAGGGGCCGTGCGGTGCCCGACGTCGGGCGAGCAACTAGCCTGCCGAGGTGACCGACCACACCGCGCGGCTCCCGGTGCCGCCCGCCGCGGCGACGACCGTGGGCTCGATGCCGGGGGAGTCGGTGCGCGATGCCGTGGCCGCCGTCGTCGCGGCCATGACCTCCGGCGACGCCGTGCCCCACCTCCCGGAGCTTCCGGCCCGTGGGCCGGGGTCCGACATGGTCGGCCGGACCGCCGGGCTGCTGGCTTCGGTGGCGCCGGACCTCGCGGTCGAGACCACCCCCGCCGGCTGGCGCTTCGCCGACGCACCCGGGCGCGAGTCCCGACGTGCCAGGTCCTGGCTCGGCGAGGACCTCGACGCGTGGGAGGAGGCTCTCGAGGGCTACGACGCCACCATCGCCGTGTCGCTCGCCGGACCGTGGACGGTCGCGGCCGCTGTCGAGTTGCGCACGGGGGAACGCGCCGTCCGCGACCCCGGCGCCTGCCGCGACCTGTCCGCCGCGCTGGCCCATGCCGTCCGCGACCACGTCGCGGACCTGCGCCGTCGGCTGCCCGCTGCCCGCCTGTCGGTCTGGCTCGATGAGCCGGCCCTCCCAGCCGTCCTCCACGGCCTCGTGCCGACGCAGAGCGGGCTGGGCCGCTACGCCGCCGTCGACGAGCCGGTCGTGGAGATGGCGCTGCGGCGGATCGTCGACGTCCTGCACGAGGACGACGTCGCGGCCGTCGTGCACTGCTGCGGCACGCGTCCGCCGTATGAGCTGCTCCGGCGCGCGGGCTTCGACGCCGTCTCAGCCGACCTGCTGGTCCACGACCGTCGCGACGACGACGCCGTCGGCGAGCTGTTCGAGTCCGGCCGCCGACTCGTGGCCGGTGTCCTGCCCGCCGCCGACGCCCCCATGTCGGACGTGCGCGCTACCGTCGCGCTGGTACGCGAGCTCGGCCACCGTCTCGGGCGCGACGCCGAGGCCACCGCCGAGCTCGTGCTCGTGTCGCCCACGTGCGGTCTCGCCGGCGCGTCGGAGGGACACGTGCGGTCGGCGCTCGAGACGGTCCGCGCGGTGGGTCGAGGCCTCAGGGAGGGCACGAGTGGCGAAGGGTGAGGGCGGGGCGGAACCCGCCGCGAGGTGGCGCGAGGTCGTCGAGCAGGTCGAGGACGCCCGCCGTCGCTACTACCTCGAGGACGCCCCGACCCTGTCCGACGCCGAGTACGACGCGCTCTTCCGCGAGCTCGTGGCACTCGAGGCCGAGCACCCCGAGCTGGTGTCCGCCGACTCGCCCACCCAGGCCGTCGGTGGCGAGCGCTCGGAGATGTTCGAGCCGGTCGAGCACCTGCAGCGGATGCTCAGCCTCGACAACGCCTTCAGCCTCGACGAGCTCGACGCCTGGGCCACCCGGGTCGAGCGCGACGTCGGCTCGGTGCCGGCGATGCTCTGCGAGCTGAAGGTCGACGGCCTGGCCGTCGACATCGTCTACGAGCGCGGCCGGCTGCGGTCGCTGGCCACCCGCGGCGACGGCCGGGTCGGCGAGGACGTCACCTACAACTCGCGATTCATCCCCGCGATCCCCAAGACCCTGACCGGCTCCCCGGCGCACCCGGTGCCCGAGCTGGTCGAGGTGCGGGGGGAGATGTACTTCCCGACCGTGTCGTTCGACGCGCTCAACGAGGAGATGCTCGCCCAGGGCCGCTCGCCGTTCGCCAACGCGCGCAACGCCGGAGCGGGCACCCTGCGCCAGCGCATCGACAGCCGGCACACCGAGCTCGCGGCCCTGCGCGAGAAGGGGTCCAGCACCGTCGAGCGGCTGGCGGCCGAGCTCGACCTCGCGCTCAAGCGTCTCAAGAGCCTGCAGCTCGTCGTGCACGGCGTCGGGGTCTGGCACGGTCACGAGCCCACCCGTCAGTCCGAGGCCTACGACGCGCTCCGCGCGTGGGGCCTGCCGACCTCCGAGCGCGCGAAGGTCGTCGAATCGATGACCATGGTGCAGGAGTTCGTCGCGTTCTACGGCGAGCACCGCCACGACGTCGAGCATGAGATCGACGGCGTCGTGGTCAAGGTCGACGACCTCGCCACCCAGGGACGGCTGGGCTCGACGTCGCGGGCGCCGCGCTGGGCCATCGCCTACAAGTACCCGCCCGAGGTGGTGCGGACCCGGCTGCTCGACATCGAGGTCAACGTCGGGCGTACCGGTCGCGTGACACCGTTCGCGGTGATGGCGCCGGTGAAGGTCGCCGGCTCGACGGTCTCGATGGCCACCCTGCACAACTCCGAGGAGGTCGCCCGCAAGGGCGTCCTGATCGGCGACCTCGTCTTCCTGCGCAAGGCCGGCGACGTCATCCCCGAGGTGCTCGGGCCGGTGGTCGAGGAGCGCACCGGGGTCGAGCGCGCCTTCGTCATGCCCACGCACTGCCCGTCCTGCGGCACCCCGCTCGCACCGGCGAAACAGGGCGACGTCGACATCCGCTGCCCCAACCAGCGGTCCTGCCCCGCACAGCTGCGCGAACGGGTCTTCCACGTCGCCTCACGTGGCGCGCTCGACATCGAGGGCCTCGGCTTCAAGGCGGCGGCGGCGCTGCTCGACGAGGGGATCGTCACCGACGAGGGCGACGTCCTGGGCCTCACCGCGGACCAGCTGCGGCGCAGCGTGTTCTTCACCCGCGACGGCGGCGTCGATGGCCGGGTGCTGACCGCCAACGCCGAGAAGCTGCTCGTCGAGCTCGACACCGCGAGGAGCCGCCCGCTCTGGCGGATCATCGTCGCGCTGTCGATCCGGCACGTGGGTCCCACCGCCGCGCAGGCGCTCGCCCGCGAGATCGGCGACCTCGACCGCATCGCGTCGGCGTCGCTCGAGGAGCTCTCGGCCGTCGAGGGTGTCGGTCCCATCATCGCCGAGGCCGTCACCGACTGGTTCACCGTCGACTGGCACCGCGACGTCGTGCGCAAGTGGCGCGAGGCCGGCGTACGCCTCGCCGAGGAGCGCGTCGATGCCGGACCCCGGCCACTCGACGGTGTCACGGTCGTCATCACGGGCACCGTCGAGGGATGGTCGCGCGACGGCGCGACGCTCGCCGTCCAGGAGCTCGGCGGCAAGGTGAGCGGGTCGGTGTCGAAGAAGACCGACTTCGTCGTCGTGGGCGAGAACCCGGGCTCGAAGGCGGACAAGGCCGTCGCGCTCGCACGACCGGTCCTCGACGCTGCCGGGTTCGCCGTCCTGCTCGAGCAGGGCCCGGACGCCGCCCGGCACGCGGCTCGCCCGCCCCAGGCCTGAGCGCGCGTCCCCCGCACGGTCGGATCTGGTCGCCGCGGGAGGGTCAAGGAACCCCCGATTCCCGCCGAAGCACCCGGAGACGGTGGACCCGGGCCCGGCTCCGGGCGTTGACGCCGTGCCTGGACACCGGAGGGCGGGGACGATGGGGGCGCGCGAGCGGCCGTCGCTGTGGCGCTTCTCGACGTTCGCGCTGACCTGGCAGATCTCCCTCTGGCTCGGCTGGGGGCTGCTGCTCCTGGGCGTTCTGCAGTTCGAGATGGCCGACTTCAGCAAGGTCGGCTACGCGCTTGAGATGGTCGCCGCGCTCGTGATCCTCGGGGAGCTACGCCCCGTCGTCGCCTCGGACAGCTACGCGCAGGACGGCGTCCCGATCTCGAGCGCCTTCGTCTTCGCCACCATGTACATGTGGGGCTTCGCCCCGGCGGTGATCCTGCAGGCGGTCGCGGTCCTGCTCAGCGAGATCGTCCAGCGCAAAGAGATCTGGAAGCTGGCCTTCAACGTCGGTCAGTACGTCATGAGCGTGTCGGCAGCCTGGCTCGTGCTCTCGCTCGGCGGCGTCACCCCGACCCTGGGGCACCCGGCCGGAGGGATCGTGCCCTCGGACGTCGGGTGGATGGTCCTGTCGTGGACGGCCTACCACCTGGTGAACCTGTGCATGGTCGCCGGGCTCGCCGGCTCGGTGGGTCAGACCTGGTGGGAGTCGTTCACGGAGGACTTCTGGTACTACACGTTCTCCACGATGTCCGTCCTCGCGGTGTCGCCGTTCATCGTCGCCATGCTCCTGCTCAACCCCTGGTACGTCCCCCTCCTGCTCCTACCGCTCGTCGCGGTGTACAAGACCGCGTCGATCTCCCGCAGCCGCGAGCGCGAGTCACTGCACGACGCCCTCACGAACCTACCCAACCGCGTGCTGCTGCAGCAGCGGCTGTCCGCCGCGCTCGACGAGGTGCGCCGCGAGAGCACCGGGCTCGCGCTCTTCCTCCTCGACCTCGACCGGTTCAAGGAGGTCAACGACACCCTCGGCCACCCGGCCGGTGACGCCCTGCTGGAGGTCGTCGCCCATCGACTCGTCGGAGCGGTGCGCCCCGAGGACACCGTCGCCCGTCTCGGCGGCGACGAGTTCGCCGTGCTTCTTCCCGACATCGAGCACCCCAACGACGCGATCGAGGTCGCGGGCCGCATCAAGATGGCGTTGGCCGAGCCGTTCATGCTCGAGGGCGTCCTGATGGATGTGGACGTGAGCATCGGCATCGCGCTCTGCCCGCAGCACGGCGACCAGGCCGAGGTGCTCATGCGCCGGGCCGACGTCGCGATGTACGTCGCCAAGGGCGAGCAGACCGGCATCGAGGTCTACGACGTCGCCCGTGACCCGAACTCGCCGGCCCGGCTGGGCACCGTGACGGCCCTGCGCGAGGCACTCGACCAGGGCCAGCTCGAGCTGCACTACCAGCCCAAGGTCTCCCTCGACGACGGCACCGTGGTGGGCGTCGAGGCCCTCGTCCGCTGGCAGCACCCGGTCCGGGGTCTCGTGCCGCCGGACGAGTTCGTCCCGCTCGCCGAGCGCGTGGGCCTCGTGCACCGGCTCACCGCGTTCGTGCTGCGCGAGGCCCTCGACCAGGTCACGGACTGGTGGGCGCACGGCCTCCAGGTGCCCGTCGCGGTCAACGTGAGCATGCGCGACCTGCAGGAGACCGACCTCGCTGGGCTGGTGGCCGCGGAGCTCGACGCCCACCACCTGCCTCCGACCGCCCTCGTCCTCGAGGTGACCGAGAGTGTGCTGGCACAGGACCCGGGCCGGGCGGTCGCCACCCTGCGCGAGCTCGCCGACCTCGGCGTGTCGAGCTCGCTCGACGACTTCGGCACCGGCTACTCCTCGCTCCTGCTGCTCGAGCGGCTCCCCGTCGCCGAGATCAAGGTCGACCGCTCGTTCGTGCGCCGTCTCGATGAGGTGGGCGGTGACCCGGCGATGGTCCGTTCCATCGTCGGCTTCGCCCACGGCCTCGGTCTTTCGGTGGTCGCGGAGGGCGTCGAGACGTCGGCTGCCTGGAAGCTGCTGCGCGACATGGGCTGCGATATCGCCCAGGGCTACCGGGTTGCGCGTCCGATGGCGGCGACCCCCGCCACCCAGTGGCTGGTCGAACGGGTGGTCCGTGGACCCGCGGAGCGGACCGGCCTGCGCGTCGTCGGCGGCGACAGCACCACCACCCACTCCTGACCCACCTCTCCTGGGCGTGCGTCGGCGCGCTCCGCGGGCAGGCTCGTGGCTGGGGGAGCGGAGGGTCCGTGACCCTGCCGCGGGTGCTCACGCCGTACGCCGCCTCCCGGGGTGCCACGAGGACCCCGGGGTGCCTCCGCGCCCCGGCGCTGTCCGCGCACGCCCGCCACGGGTTCGGATCGGTCGCCGACGTCACCCTGGGCGGGACAGGTGCGCATCGACGCCCCAAACGCATCAGATCACCCCCGCGTTGGCACCGGTCGCCTGGCTCGTGGCGGGACCCCGGGGCTGGTGCAGCCGGGCGTGATCCCGCTGGCCAGGGTGATCCCCACGGCGTGGCTCGGGTGCACGCTGGTGCGCGCAACTGTCATCTCCGCCTACCCGTACGGCGTCATCAACGTCATCGACCTCGGCTAGGCCACCGTCTTCGTGAACATCACGGGGATCCTGGTCCTCGGGGTCGCCGTCTGCCTGCTGCTGTGGGGCGTCGACGTCGTCGTGTCGCGTTGGGCGGAGAGGCGCGCGTACGTCGCTGCCTGACCCAGGCCGGTCCTACGGGTGGCCCGCTGTGGCCGGTCCGTAGGATGACCGCATGTCCGAGACACCCTCGATCACCCGGGACGACGTCGCGCACCTCGCGCGCCTCGCCCGCATCGACGTGCCCCCCGAGCAGCTCGACCACTACGCCGAGCAGCTCCAGGTGATCCTGGGTGCGGTCGCGCAGGTCTCCGAGGTCGCGGGCGACGATGTCCCGCCGACGAGCCACCCGCTGCCGCTGATCAACGTCTTCCGCGAGGACGTCGTACGCCCCTCGCTGTCCAACGCCGAGGCGCTCTCCGGCGCCCCGTCGGTCGAGTCCGAGCGGTTCCGCGTCCCGCGGATCCTCGACGAGGAGTGAGCACCGCCGTGGCTTCCGACCTGACCAGGCTCACCGCGGCGCAGACCGCGACCGCCGTCGCCTCGGGCGAGGCCTCCGCCGTGGAGGTCGCCCGGGCGCACCTCGACCGCATCGCCGCCGTCGACGAGCGCGTCCACGCGTTCCTGCACGTCGACACCAAGGGTGCGCTCGCCGCGGCCGCCGCCGTCGACGCGAGGCGGTCCGCGGGGGAGCCGCTGGCACCCCTCGCGGGCGTGCCGCTCGC
>Ga0075015_100000880_pt1 | contig 10866 bp, 12 predicted proteins | sample AleBraG_ABR_2013_FD_71476 | JGI IMG/M metagenome (GOLD analysis project Ga0075015, IMG submission 71476) | Freshwater sediment microbial communities in response to fracking from Pennsylvania, USA - Alex Branch Run_MetaG_ABR_2013 | ecosystem: Environmental > Aquatic > Freshwater > Creek >...
CGCCTTCCAGCGTGGGAACGCTGATCTCGGCACCCAGCGCGGCCTGCGCGAACGAGACCGGGATGACGCAGTGTAGATCGTTGCCCTCCCGCTCGAAGAAGAGATGCTCCTTTACATGCAGAACAACATACAGATCACCCGGCGGGCCACCGTGCAGACCGCCTTCTCCGTATCCCGTGAAGCGAATGCGGGTTCCGTCTTCCACGCCGGCGGGAACTTTAGCGTCTACTGTCCGCTGACGCAGCACCCGGCCTTCGCCTTTGCATTTGGCACAGGGATCCGTCACCACGTTACCCGTGCCCTGGCAGGTGGGACAGGCACGCGCAATGCTGAAGAAACCCTGCTGGTAGCGAACCTGGCCGCGGCCGTTGCACGAGCGGCAGATGATCGGCGCCTTGCCCGGTGCCGCACCTGAACCTCGGCACTCCTCGCAAGTCTCGTGACGCCGCACCGTGACCTTGGCTTCGGTACCGAAGACGGCGTCTTCAAATTCCATGTTGATATCTTCGCGCAGGTCGGCGCCGCGCTGAGTGCGGCTGCGCCGGCGTGTACCTCCGCCAAAAATCTCTCCCAAACCGAAGAAGTCGCCGAAAATATCGCCCAGGTCGGTGGCGTCGAAGCCTGCCCCGGCGCTTCCGCCCAGCCCGGCATGACCGAAGCGGTCGTAGACACTACGCTTGTCGACATCCGTCAGTACGGCGTAGGCTTCGCTGCACTCTTTGAATTTTTCCTCGGCGGCGGGGTTGTTGGGATTGCGGTCGGGATGGAATTGCAGGGCCAGTTTGCGATAGGCGCTCTTGAGCTCCTGATCGGTGGCGGCGCGGGTTACGCCCAGCACCTCATAGTAGTCGCGTTTTCCGTTGCTGGTCAGAATGGCCTTTCCCGAATCCTTTCAGGTCTCTCGCTGGGTTCAGTGCTTGGGGTTGCGTGCGACCCGCACCATCGATGGACGCAGCAGGCGGTCTTTCAACTTGTAGCCGCGCTGCAACTCTTCGAGTACATGATGATCCTCGGCTTCTTTGGTGTCCACCATTTCAATGGCCTGGTGAAGGTGAGGATCAAAAGGTTCACCCTTCGCCGGAATGGGGCGCAGTCCCAGTTTGAGCAGCGCATCCTGCAGCTGCTTGTAGATGAGATCGACACCGCCGCGAAATTCTGACTTATCCGAGGCGCTGGTCTGCAAGGCGCGCTCGAAACTGTCCAGGGTCGGCAGCAACGCCTTCAGCGCATCGGCGACGGCATACTCGCGGAATTCCTGCTGCTCGCGGGCAGTGCGCTTGCGCGCATTCTCGAACTCAGCTTGAAGGCGAGCCAGGCGGTCCAGCAACGTGTCCCGCTCAGTTTTCAGCTTGTCGAGGTCTGCCCCTTGCCCAGCGGCACTCACGCCATCACGCGTATCTTCCGCGGACGGCAATTCGGGCTCCGGATCCAGTTCCGCCGGATCGACTTCAGACTTTCCGTTTCCTCTTGCCATATCAAAAGCTCACTCAGATTCGTTCAGGATCTTGTCAAAAAGCCGCGCGATGTAAGAGACCGCCGTCATGGTGTGCTGGTAGTCGATGCGCGTCGGGCCAATGACTGCCAAAGATCCCATTACATCGTCCCCCACTCGAGCCGGCGCGCCGATCAGCACGAAATTTCGCATTGACGGCAAAGCTTCATCCAGTCCAATCACTACTCTGACGGCTTCCTGCTTGGCGTCCAGATAGGCTCCCAGCAATTCGACGATCTTCTGCTTTTCTTCCAGGGTCTGCAGCAGCTCCTGCAGGCGTTGACGATCTTGCTCGCCGGTTACAAGATTGGATGCTCCCTCGACAAAAACGACTTGCGCGGTCTCGTCCGCCGCCAAAGCTCCCTGCCGGTACAACTGCTCCACCGATTTCATCAGCCGATCGTATTCGCTGCGCTCTTGCTCCAGGCGGCGCGCTAGTTCCGCGCGCATCGCTTCCATGGTCCAGCCCCTAAAATTCTCGTTGATGAAACGCGCGGCCTCGTCCAGATCAGCTTGCGGAAGGTCGAGACGCAGGACCCGGTCACGAACCAGGCCTGATCGGGTCACCAGAACGGCCAAAACCTTCTGATCACCCAGCCGGGAAAAGTACACATGCTCGAGGGCGTTCTTGGGCCCGCCTACGGCAACCGTGATCCCGACGTTGTGCGAAATTAAGGAGAGCACACGCGAAGTGCGCTCCATAAACTCCTGCACATCGGAAACCCCTCGTAGCGAATCCTTAATAATGCCTTGGTCTTCCTGCGAAAGACTGGCCTTGCCCGTAAGTTGTTCTACATAATAGCGATACGCCTCGGAACTGGGTACGCGCCCGGCCGAGGTGTGGGGCTGCTCCAGGTAGCCGGAGTCAGCCAGATCCGCCATTACGTTGCGGATCGTAGCCGGGCTCAGGCCCTCCCGGTTCGACCTTGCCAGCGTGCGCGACCCCACCGGGTCTCCGGTGGCAATGAAGGTCTCCACGATGGCCGTCAGAATTTCGCGTTCCCGCTCTCCGATGGGTGGTCCAGACGGCATATTAAGTACTTATAATCCAAAAGCTTAGATTGGGAAACCAACAATATCCCAGTTTTGATTTTAGGAAGGGCCGCCGCGACTGTCAAGGGTTAGCACTCCAGGATCGAGGATGCTAATTTCTTGGGTTTGATGTAGGCGCGGGCGTCCCTCCAACTTCGCCTAGGGCAGATCCGCCTGTGCATCGGGGACCAGCGGGACGCCCGTCCTCCATCAAGACGAGGATCTAACATCAAGGGCCATGGTTTCTTTTTCCCGCCGATGGTTGTTGAAGGTCTTCGCAGCCGTTGGCGGGGCGAGTACTCTTGTCGGCTGGTTCCCTTTCCTGAAATTCAGTTCTGCGAATATGCTCAAGCAGGCGGACGACCGTAGGGCCACGACTAGGGTGAAAGCGAAGACTCACATCGCAGTGATCGGGGCGGGTGCGTTTGGCGGATGGACAGCCCTCTATCTATTGCGTCGGGGTGCGCGTGTGACTTTGCTGGACGGCTGGGGTCCGGGCAACTCTCGCGCATCGTCCGGTGGCGAGACTCGTGTGATCCGCGGAACCTATGGATCGAATCAGCCTTATACGAAGCTGGCGGCCCGGGCCACGCAATTGTGGAAAGAGAATGAGAAGCACTGGAACCTGAAGCTTCTGCACCAGACTGGCGTGCTGTGGATGGTGACCGACGACCACTTCGAACGCGAGTCCTTGCCGCTGCTGCGCGATGCCGGAATCGCCTACCAGGAACTCTCGGCGCAGGAAATGGCTGCACGCTGGCCGCAGATCAATCTGGAAGCGGTGCATTGGGGAATGTACGAGGCGGAAGGCGGGTTTCTTACAGCGCGGGATGCGTGCCGGGCCGTGCTGGATGGCTTCCTCGCGGAAGGCGGCGAGTACAGGCAAGTGGCCGTGGTTCCGCGTGACCTCGACGGTAAATGGGACAGCCTGTCACTTTCCGACAGCTCGAAGCTCGATGCCGATCAGTACGTCTTCGCCTGCGGTCCGTGGCTGGGAAAATTGTTCCCCGAAACTGTGGGCAATCATATTCGACCAACTAAGCAGGACGTATTTTTCTTTGGCACGCCCGCCGGAGATGACCGATTCACGGAGACCAAGCTGCCGGTTTGGGCTGATCATCGCGACCGCTTCCTGTACGGCATTCCTGGCAACCAAGGAAGAGGCTTCAAAGTCGCCGATGACACCCGTGGCCCTGAATTCGATCCGACCTCGGGGGAAAGAACGGTGAGCGCCGAAGGCCTCGGAGTTATCCGCGATTACATCGCATTCCGGTTTCCCGCGTTGAAAGACGCTCCACTGCTTGAGTCTCGTGTTTGCCAGTATGAGAACACCCCGGACAATAACTTCATCATTGACCGCCATCCCAGGCACGACAATGCATGGCTGCTGGGCGGAGGCTCCGGGCATGGGTTCAAGCATGGTCCTGCGCTGGGCGAGATGGTAGCTGGGCTTGTGGCCGAGCACAAACATCCGGATGCATTGTTCCGGCTGGCACGGTTTGGAAAACAATGATTGTCATCCTGAGGAACGCTGTCCTTCGCTTGCGAAGGACAACATGACGAAGGACCTGTGTATCTTGGCTGCGGGTAGAACCAAATGCATGGGTCCTTCGCTGCGCTCAGGATGACAGATGTGAGAGCTACTGAATCTGGATCACACTCTCGCCGGCGTTGGCTTTGATTTCATCCACCCGCGTGACCACCTTGCGGGTGAAGTTGAAGAGTGATTTGCCGGATGGGGAACCCTCTCCGGCGAGTACCGTGGGTCGGCCGCTGTCGCTGGCTTTGCGGATATCGGGATCGAGCTGGACTTCCCCAAGGTAGGAGACTCCAAACTGTTGCGCTGTCTTCTCCGCGCCGCCGCGGGAGAAAATGTCGGTCTGATGATTGCAGTGGGGGCAGACGAAGTAGCTCATGTTCTCGACCATTCCTACCAAATCCACCTTCATCTGACGGAACATTTCGATGGCTTTGCGCGCATCCTGCAGCGCAACATCGGAGGGCGTCGAAACCACGATCGCGCCGGTGAGCGGAACGGTTTGAATCAACGACAGCGCAACGTCTCCCGTGCCGGGAGGTAAATCCACGACCAGGTAGTCGAGCTCCCCCCACACCACCGAGCCCAGGAACTGCTTGATGATCGAATGCAGCATGGGACCGCGCCAGATCAGGGGCTTGTCGCCCGGATTCAGAAACCCCACCGAGATGACCTTTAGCCCGTGGGCTTCGAGCGGCTCAATGCGGTTGTCGCCCAGAACCTTCGGCTGAGCATTGAGTCCCAACATGAGGGGCACGTTGGGCCCGTAGACGTCGGCATCGAGAAGGCCTACCTTGTGTCCCAGCTTGGATAAAACGATTGCGAGATTGACGGCGAGTGTGGTCTTTCCCACGCCGCCTTTGCCCGAGCCGACCGCAATGATAGCGCCCACGCCGGGTAGAGGTTGCGGGGATGGTGGCTGTTGTCCGGGACGCGGGGGGAGTGGAGAGCTCATCGTCTCGATTATACTTGAGGAAACGGAAGCTCCCGCCGCTACCTCAAACGGCCAAATATCCCCCATCGACCGGAAACGCCGCTCCTGTCGCCCATGACGATTCGTCGCTGGCGAGATAGACCGCCAGCCCTGCCATGTCTTCGGGCTGACCGAGACGTCCGATGGGATGAACTCCGATTCGCTCGCGCCGCACTGCATCCGGATCCGTGGCCTTACGCATGATGGCGGCGGTCAAATCGGTTTCCACAAACGATGGGCAGATGGCGTTCACGCGGATGTTTTCGTGGCCGTGATCGACGGCCATACATTTGGTGAGCAGCACGACCGCGCCCTTGGAGGCCGCATAGGCAGCCCGGTTGCGCGTGCCATTGATTCCCAGCACCGACGCAACGTTGATGATGGAACCGCCGCCAGCCTTACGCATGTGCGGCAGCACCGCACGCGAGAACAACCAGAGTCCGCGGACGTTAATGTTGAAAGTCTCATCCCATTGCGCCTCGGTGATCTGCTCAGCCGTGCCGGCGTGAAGAATTCCGGCGTTGTTGAGCAGGACATTGATTCCGCCGAAGGCCCTTAGAGTTTCTTCGAGAACGCGTTCAATCTCATCCCGCTTCGATACGTCGGCGGCTATGGCTATCCCTGACCCGCCCGCTTCGCGGGCTACAACTCCAACCCGGTCTTTCCTGCGGCCAACCAGGGCGACGTGTGCGCCCTCGCGAGCGAAAGCGAGCGCACAAGCGCGGCCGATACCGCTGCCGGCGCCGGTCACGATAGCTATCTTATTTTTTAGGCGAGAGTTCATGGGAGCAATAATTTTGGGACGACGATTATCGACGGCCATTCACCAGGCCTGGAAATTGAACGGAAACGAACCACCCGCCCACACCGCAAACTAGCAGCAGGAACCCACTCCCAATGATGAAGAGCAGCGAAAATAACTTATGTGTCAGATTCCCTCCGGTGAACGATCGACTGAGCAGAACAATTGCTGCGACCGGGAGGACGAACGTTAGTATCAACCCGAATGTCGCATAGGCTTCGGTCAAACCACCTGCGACTGCACCCAAGGCAGTCGCTTTCTTCTGAGACATCTCGCGGCGCGCGTCAAAAAACAGGATGATAAATGGAATGGACGAAATGCCAGCGAGCACCGCACCCCAAAGAAACCACTTTGGGGGACAACCGTGACTGCTGCCCGCATTCATGGTCCCGAGAGAGTGTCACAGGAGTGGGAGGAAAATCAAGAGTCACAATCTAAGGTTGAGTGCGCTTACGTTCCATCTCCAGACGCCTGATCTCCCGCCGGCGTCCGGCATCCTCGTGGCGGCGTCTCTGCTCATCGGTTTCGGGAACTACAGGAGGAACCGGGAGGTGGCGGCCTGCGGCGTCGACGGCGACAAACGTCAGATACGCCGAGCTCACGTGCTCGCAATGATCCAGAATGTAATTCTCCACCCAGACTTTCACTCCGACTTCCATCGAAGTACGGTACACGCGATTCACCGAGGAGCGCAGGATTACCAGGTCGCCGACGTGCACCGGGACTTTGAAATCGAGATGATCGATCGAAGCCGTCACCACGTAGTTGCGCGAATGGCGGTGCGCGGCCATGGCGGCGGCCAGGTCAATCCAGTGCATCAGGCGCCCCCCCAACAGCGCGCCCAGCACGTTCGAATCGTTGGGTAAAACGATTTCGGCCATCTCCGACTGCGAGTCCCGGACGGGCCGGGGCAATGCCAGATCTTCGCTTTGGGTCATGAGTTTTCGCGCACTAACGAGGCTGTCATGGCGGACTGAATTCTACGCTGCAAATAGGCCTGGACGTAACATTCAAGCATTTTCTGGATGCGCGGATCGGAATGCGTGGACATCCACTGGTTCCGGTCGACATCGTACTCCAGCGTGCCGTGTTTGGCAGGGCGATGTCCAGTCTCGCATACAAACCATAGAAGCAAACGTGAACCCTGATCGCGAGCAACCGAGAACCGGACCGCGTCGCACTCGCGGTCAACCGGCAGGCGCGAACATTTTGCGGCATACCCCAGGTTGCAGAATTCGCGCAGGTCGTCGTGCGAGGGCTGGGCGCCTTCATGGCCCGGTGCTGAACAATGGCCGTCCCACCCGCCTCCGAGAGGCAGGCGTGAAGGATGGAGCCAGGCACCATCCAATTTCTGTAACGGCAAAAAGAAGGGACACGCCAAATCTGATTCTCCTGGTTGGTGATGGTCATTGTATCCATATGCTCGCTGGCTCGCCAGTTTCGAAGTTGATGGTGCGCTGTGCGATTTTGTTGGCGGCGGACGCTTTGCGCGGGCGAGTCGCCCGCGGCCACACGGGCCTGGCTGCGTCGCTGTAGTACTCTGGTGTTCAAGCTAGGAGCTAGAAGTTAGAAGCTGACTTATGGACCGCATCGCATTGCTTACCGAAGTCCTCTCGCAGAATCCTACGGATGCCTTCGCCCGCTATGGCCTGGCCATGGAATATTCAAACTCTGGAGAAGTCGAACGGGCGATGGAAGAGTTTGACAGGCTGTTGGCGACCCATCCTGACTACACCGCAGGCTACTTCATGGCGGCCCAGACGCTGGCGAAAGCCGAACGCACAAAAGAAGCCCGGAAGATGCTGGCAGACGGCATTGCCTCTGCCAAGAAAACGGGGAACGGTCATGCCCAGTCGGAGATGGAAGGCATGCTGGCGGAGTTGGGGTAATGCGAACCACTATTCCACTCGCCGCGACATTTTTACCATCGTTCGTTCCACCAGTCCCGGAAACAACTGATAGATCTTGATGGCCGGATGCATAGCCCAGGGCACAACGACTTCCCGCTTCTGTTTCAGATAACCACGCAGCACGGCGCGGGCCACACGCTGAGCGCTGATCCCACGGACCGAGGACGGCCGCACCGTCTTTGCTTCGCTTCCCTTGATGGCATTGGCGCTGAACTCGGTTGTCACGTATCCCGGACACACCGTCGTTACACGGATGCCCGAGCCTTTGAGTTCCACGTTTGCCGCCTTGCCGAAAGCGTTCATGGCGAACTTGGTAGCGCTGTAAACAGCGTGAAACGGAAGCGGAATGTGACCGGCGACGCTCGAGATATTGATAATCGCTCCTGAACCTTGCTGCTTCATCACCGCCAAGGCAGCCTGCATGCAGGCGACCGTCCCGAAGAAATTGGTGTCGAACGTTTCGCGGCAGGCAGTCATGTCCACCTGGGCAACCGTATCCATGAGTCCGTGCCCGGCGTTGTTGATCCAGACATCGATGCGTTGAAAGTGGTGCAGGGTAAGGCTGACGACACGGTCGATCTCTTCGCGGTTGCAGACGTCGCAGGAGAGCGCCAGCGTGCTCTCGGCGTGGCCAATGCGGCCGCGCGCGGCTTCGGCACGTGCCGCATCGCGTGAGAGCAGCACAACCCTGGCGCCCTCCTCCGCGAATAATTTCGCGATCGCTTCTCCGATACCCATCGAAGCGCCGGTGATTACGACCACTTTTTCAGAGATATTAATCTTGCTGGATTTCATCTTTGGCCTTCGTCTTGCTTTGCGGTCTAGACACAAATCAGTCGACAGCTGGCGCAATCACCATAAGGGCGGGCGTACAATCGAGAAATTCTACCCGCACTCGCCGGGGAGCATTGGAGTTTCTGTGTGAGCCTTCTCCCGTTGTTTCCGCTAGACCTGGTACTCTTCCCGGGCGCTTCTCTGCCGCTACACGTTTTCGAGCCGCGCTACCGAGAGATGATCTCCGAATGTCTGGACCAGAAAAAGTCGTTCGGCGTCGTCCGGGCCAAAGAGGAGGGAGTCGCTGAGATCGGCTGCACAGCAGAGATTATCACCGTTGCCAAGAAATATCCCGATGGCCGCATGGATATCGTGACCGAAGGGCGCGAGCGCTTTGAGGTCATGCAGGTCAATCAAGAGCGGTCGTTTCTGCAGGCCGAGGTGCTCTATCTGCAGGATGAACCCAGCAAGGCCACCGCGGAGGAAATTGCCCATGCGATGAAACTGCAGCGTGAGATCATCAAACTAGCCGGCTCTACTTCCGCAAATCCTTCCGAAATCGAAAGCGCCCAACTCTCTTTCAATCTGGTCGGACCGATGCCACTCGATCTCGATTTCAAGCAGACCCTGCTGGGGTTGAAGTCGGAAGCTGAGCGCATGCAAGCGGTCATTTCTTACTTCGAGGCCCTATTGCCGAATTTGCGGCGGAGGGTGCGGGTGCGTCAGAAGGCCGGCGGCAATGGCCATGTTCATTAGAGCGGGAAAGCGTGGCGAGAAGACGCGCTGAGCTCTTCGTCCGCGGCGTATAATCCGATCAGAAGCTGTTTCCACTGGGGGTTTTCCATCATGAGTGTGCCGCGGACGCTCCGCGAATTACGCCAAAGTCCATTTACTGAACAACGGCTGAGTACCCGGCGCGTGAAAGACGAGATGCGCGACAACCTGATCGTGAAACTCCGACAGGGTGGCGCAATTTTCCCCGGTATCGTGGGATACGACGACACGGTAGTGCCCCAGATCGTCAATGCAATTCTCTCGCGGCACAATTTCATCCTGCTGGGACTGCGCGGCCAAGCCAAAAGCCGCATCCTGCGCGCCCTGACCTTGTTGCTGGATCCCCAGGCTCCTTATGTCGCCGGCTGCGAGATTCATGACAATCCGTACGCGCCTATTTGCCGTCGCTGCCGGGAAGAGATCGCTAAGCTCGGTGAGAACACGCCGATTGCATACCTCACGCCGGAACAACGTTATGTGGAAAAACTGGCAACTCCCGACGTCACCATCGCTGACTTGATCGGCGACATCGATCCCATCAAGGCGGCACGGGGCGGACACGAACTCGGCAGCGAGTACACCGTGCACTATGGATTGTTGCCTCGCGCCAATCACGGCATCTTCGCGATCAACGAACTGCCGGACCTCGCGGGAAAAATTCAGGTGGGCCTGTTCAACATCATGCAGGAAGGCGATGTGCAGATTAAGGGATACCCCATTCGCCTTCCGCTCGACATCGCGCTCGTGTTCAGCGCCAATCCGGAGGACTACACCGCGCGCGGCAAGATCATCACACCGTTGAAAGACCGCATCGGCTCGGAAATTCGCACCCATTATCCGGCCACCGTCGAAGAAGGCATCACGATCACGGCCCAGGAGTCATGGACGCAGCGCAATAGCCACAAATTGCACTTGCCGAAATATGTGCAGGAGGTGATCGAGCGCATCGCCTTCGCCGCCCGCGAAGACAAGAAGATCGACAAACGCTCGGGTGTGAGCCAGCGCCTGCCCATCTCGGCTATGGAGAATGTGATCTCGAACGCCGAGCGCCGGGCCATCCACCAGGAAGAGGCTTTAGTGGTGCCGCGCATCGCCGACATCTATGCCGCCATGCCCGCAATCACCGGCAAGTTGGAACTGGAATACGAAGGCGAGATGAAAGGCGCCGATCACGTCAGCCGAGAACTGATTCGCGCGGCTGTGGCGAAAACTCATGATGCGTATTTCAAGGGCGTGGACATGCAGCAAATCGTGCAATGGTTTGACCTGGGCGGAGAGATTCAACTGGCGGACACCGCCAGCGCTACCGAAGCTTTGCCATCGTTGCGAGGCATTCAGGGATTGATGGAAAAGACGGTGAAGGTCGGCGTCGGCCCCAAAGACAGTCCAGAGGTCCAGGTCTCAGCGGCCGAATTCATTCTTGAAGGCCTGCACGCGCACAAACGTATTGGCCGCAATGAGGAGCGAGTCTTCACTGCCGGAGAGAAGCAGCCCAAGCAGACGGAAAAGCCCTTCGAGCGCGAAGATCCGCCCTTTCGCGGTCGCAGGCCGTATAACTAGTCTTCAGTCGTC
>Ga0075015_100000881_pt1 | contig 10862 bp, 11 predicted proteins | sample AleBraG_ABR_2013_FD_71476 | JGI IMG/M metagenome (GOLD analysis project Ga0075015, IMG submission 71476) | Freshwater sediment microbial communities in response to fracking from Pennsylvania, USA - Alex Branch Run_MetaG_ABR_2013 | ecosystem: Environmental > Aquatic > Freshwater > Creek >...
GAAGGGGTGTTCTGGCGGTCGCTGAAGGCGGCCGGCCCGGCACTGGTGGCCATGGCCGTGACGGTGGCGGTGGTGGTGGCCGGCACCTCGGTGACGGCCACGGCGGCCGCCCCGGTGCGGTTGACCGACACCATCCCCCTCGGCGAGCGCCAGGCCCTTGAGGCCACCGCTGCCTTCTCGACCGATCCCGTCCGCTTCCTGCTGGTGGGGGACTCGTTCGCGGTCACCGCCGGACTCGGCCTGGCGCTGGGGAGCGTCGACCACTTCGGCGTGCGGGTCATCAACCAGGGAGTGCTCGGCTGCGATATCGACAACCTCGACGCCATCTCCTCCGGCCAGCGGGACGTCCCGGTGTCGCCGTGCCGGAACTGGCGGGGGCTGTGGGGCCATGCGGTCCAGCAGTTCCACCCGGAGGTGGTCGGCCTGTTGGCCGGCCGCTTCGAGGTCACCGACCACCTCGTCGGTGGTCAGGTCGTCTCCATCGACCAGCCCGGGTGGAGCCGCCACCTCACCGATGAGCTGGACCAGGTGGTCGGCGTCCTGTCGGCCCGCGGCGCACGGGTGGTGCTGTTCACCATGCCCTACCTCCAACCCCCCGAAGAGGCCCCGGACGGCTCGACCTACCCGGAGAACCGCGCGTCGCGGGTCGACGAGTACAACCGGATCCTGCGCCGGGTGGCGGCGCGCCATCCGGCGACCGTCACCGTGATCGACCTGAACGCCATCCTGGACCCGGGGGGCCGGTTCCAGACCGTGGTGGACGGGGTGACCGTCCGGTGGGCGGACGGCATCCACGTCACCCGGGCCGGGGGCCAGTGGGCCGAGCAGTTCGTGCTCCCCACCGTGGCCCAGCTCGGCCTCGACGCCCGCGCTGCCGGCGGGGGTTGAGCGGCCGGGCGCCCGGAGCCGACGGGCGCGGGCGAATCGTGCCCAGCCACAGCAGGCGCGCTCGACACCGGTCAGATCGTGAGCAGCTCGTCCGCCCTGGCCAGCCAGAACTCCACCTCGTCCACCTGGTGCCGTCGGATGGGCCAATCGATGACCCGGAGGAACAGGTGGGCCAGGTAGGCCTGTGCCCGGAGGTCGTCGAGGTGGTCGAAGGCCGAGGAGAACAGTCGGGTGCGCACGCCGGGCTCACAGGGGAGGGTCAGGCTCGTCAGGGCCAGCGTGACCAGGTCGAAACCGGCGTCACCCACAGCGCTGAAGTCCGTGTCGACCACGGCGGCGAGCGACCCGTCGGTCACCAGGAGGTTGCCGCTGTGGAGGTCCCCGTGGACGATGTCCCGTCCGGTGAGGTCTGCCTCGTCGATCGCGCTCCCGAATGCCTCGACCCGCTCGACCAGGGATCGGGTTCGCCCATCGAAGTCCCGGAGTGAGGAGTGGAGGCAGTACCCCTCCCCTCCGACGGTGAGCGTCTCGATCAAGGTCGACGCCCAATGATCGGGATCACCGGCTCGGGCCAGGCCGAGTCGACGTGCATGGAGGTCCAGGAGCCGATCCACGAGCTGGTGATCGACGTGTTCGAGAGGAACGCCGGGCATGAACTCCTGGATCACGAAGCGGACGTCGTCGACATCGACCACCGACTGGGTCGGAACGGGCCAGCCGGCGATCGTCCGAAGCCGCTCCGAGAGCGGGACGGCTTCTCCGCGGAGTCGTCGGCTCCGAGGTCTCGAGTCCCACTTCACCACCACCGACCGACCATCTGCGAGCAGGAATTCGTGAGCTCCCGTCTCGCCGCCGCTCAACCTCCCGACGAGCCGATACGACGTCCCGGTCCCGCGGGCCAGCAGGGCGGCTGCGGATCGGGGACTGATCGGCGGTGCGTCTCCCACCTCTGCAGTGTTGCATCGGTGATCGACGGCGGGAGCCCCCGGTCGCCGGTGCGTTGGCTACCCGTCCCTCAGGTGGGTCCGACTCGGAGGTCCAGCGGTCCGGTCACCGGCTGGCTCTGCGGCCGCACAGCCAGTAGGCGGCCGAACCCGACAGATTGAAACTGGCGATCCACCAGAGCCACTTCGGTCCACGAACCTGCTCGGGCGTCCGACCCTGGAGATCACGCCACATGAACGGTGTCACCACTGCCCAGATCATGACTACGACGCAGACGAGGGCGACCTTCCGATTTCGCATGGGGCGAGCATGCCAGGTCACGGATCCGCTGTTCAAGAGGCGGAGAACCGCGGGCCGTACACCGTGGGACCGGCCGGACCCGGTACGACGGCCGGGGGGAGTCTCCATCGTCACGTTTTCCCCCTGATGGGCATCACGGTCCGGGCCGAGACCGGGGTCGCGGAGCCGAATGACTCACTGCCTGTCACCCGTTGACGGGATCGGTGCCCCCGTGATGTTCGCACCCACCGATGGGGGGTCGTCCACGGCTGCCGTGGCGCCCTCTGGTCCGGCGATCCGGCTGCGTGCGCTCCACGCCTCAGCTCGGTGGGCGCCCAGGTGCCTCCGGTGCGAGGAGCAAGGCCGAGAGCTGCTCGAGGGCCCGTTGGGCGTAGCGGAGCCACATCTTGACGATGAGCGGCAGGACGGGTGCTCCCAGGCCCCGGGGGTACAGGGTCCAGTGCCACGTGATCAGGGTGCCGGTGCCGGCCGATGTGAACTCCCACCGTCCCTCGATGTGATCGACCAGCGGTCGCATCGGGCCGGTGATCTCGCTCAGTCGGTAGCTGAACGCGTGCGGAGCGTCCACAGCCGTCAGCACCTCGCGCATCGTGCCGCCGTCCGAGGTGACGACGGTTCTCTCCTGTCCGACCTGACCCCAGGCTCCGATCTGTCCGCGGACTTCCTTGATCGGAGGCAACAGGGCGTAGCGGCGATGGAAGATCGTGGGCAGCGGTAGGCGCAACGTCCCGTCGAAGGCGGGTTGGACGGCTACCGGAATCGCACGCGCTTGCTGCACGGATAGGGGCCTGGTCATGGCGCGAGCGTGAGCGACGGCAGTCGGGTGCCCGGTGCCACGGTCAAGCTGGCTGCCACAGCTCGATCCGGTTGCCCTCCGGATCGGTGACCCAGCCGAATCGACCGACACCCTCCATATCCTGGGTTTCACTGGCCACGTCCGCTCCTTTGCGCCGCAGTTGCGCAAGCATGGCATCGAGGTCGCGGACCCGGAAGTTGATCATGGTCTGCTGGCTGCGAGACCCGAAGTAGTCGGTCTCCGACTCGAACGTCGCGAACACCGTCATCCCCGCCTCCGGACGCCACAGGCCGTTGTCATCGGCGTCCAGCCCCAGGCAGTCGCGATACCACGCACCCAGGGCTGCCGGATCGGCTGCCCGCACGAAGTACCCGCCGATTCCCTCCACCCGTTCCACGCCCCAATCCTGTCAGGACGGCCCGGACGGCGCTGGATTCCCACGACCCCGGTTCCGGATCCGCTACTGGATACGCCCTGGATCGGCGGAGGTGCGGGCGGCGGGCGAGTGTCGTGTGGCCAGTCGAGCGGCGGCGAATGCCGCGGTCCCGGCCTGCCAGGTCCGGTCGAGGTCCGACCCGTCGAGGAATCGGCGGTCGAGCTCGAGGATGAGCGTTCCATGGGCGAAGGACCACAACGCCTGGGCCAGATACGGATCGCCCACCGCCAAGAAGAACGGCTCGCCGGCCCACGCTTCCAGCCCGGGCAGCAGACCGGCCCGGGGAAAGGAGCTGGCCGTGATCAGGCGGTACTGCTCGGGATTGGCCCGGCCCATGGTCCGGTAGGCGCGGAGCAGGTCTCCGACCGGATCGCTGCGCGTGCCCGCCACCGCGGCGTGCAGCGCCAGCCCGGTCTCGTCCAGGCTGCTCTCCGCCATCGCCACTTCGAGTGCCGGCCGCCCGTCGATGTGCTTGTACAGCGACGGTGCCCGGATCCCGAGTTCGTCGGCCAGTCGTCGCATGGTCAAGCCGTCGCTGCCGACCGCCTCGAGCAGCGCCCGCGCCGTGTCGACGATCTGGCGGGCCCGTGGGGTGCGCTCGCGGGGCGTCGGTCGGGGCGGGGCCGCGTGCACTTCCTCGGTCACGACGCCGGGCGGAGGACGAAGACCGGGTGGTTGGGTCCCGCCGCTCGCAGTTCGTCGTCGGTGGAGTCAGCCGTGACCCCTTCGAAGAACACACCGACTTCTGCCTTCCATCGCCTCAGGTAGGCACGCAGGACCGGGGGCTTCTCCTCATCGGTGAGCTCAGTGGCCACCCAGTGCTGGCGGGTGCGGCCGAGCAGCAGGTCCAGGCGACCCCCGGCGGCCCGCACGTTGCGGACCCACTGACCGGTGCCCCGTGCCGAGACGAGGTACTGGTTGCCGTCCAGGGAGAGCAGGTTCACCGGCACCCGGCGCGGCTCGCCCGAGGTGCGCCCGGCCACCTCGAGGACCCGACTGCCCCAGACGCTGATCCCGGCCCGGGTGAGCAGGGAGACCGCCCGGTTGAAGATGTGCTGGGTGAACCAGCCTGGCTTGCGGTACCGACCGGGACTGGCTTGGCTCATGTCTCCTCCGAATGGATCTGGGCTAATGCTGTTAGCCGCCAGGCTAGCTAACAGCAGTAGCCTTGTCAACGGGTTGGATGCGGGCAGGGAGAGGGGGCACCGACGCGGGGTGGGGACGGGTGCAAGAGGGATTGCTCATTTGCCTCAAGAAAGGTGTCGCGGCTGTCGACACTTTCACGCATGGAGGTCTACTCGCTGTCCTCGGCGCCAACCGGGTCACTGGTTGACGGCGTCGACCCTGACCGGCTCGCCGGCGCCGAACAAGAAGAGCGAGCCCTGCTCGGGCGTGCGCTCGAAGCGCGGCGCATCGACGTGCTGCGGATCTGCCAGGCGAAGTTCGTCGATCAGGCGGACGACATGGACCCCGACCAGGTGTCCCGGCACCCGATGTGGGAGATCATCCTGGTGGCGGTGGCGGCGATCACCGATTGGCTCCAGACGGGATCCGGTGCGAGTGATCCGGCACGCAGCCGCATCGCGTCAGTGGGACGGGCGGCCGCCATCGACCAGGAGAAGGCCAATGCCAAACGGTCCTCGGCTCGATCGGCATCCGGCCCCGTTGTGGACGACGGCGGTGCAAACGAGAGCAGCGCCCTCACCGTGGCACTCATCACCAAACTGAACCTCTGGTGGAAGGATGCGACCTGCCTCGTACTGGCCGAAGAGGCAGGTCGCCTCGGAATCAGCGACGGCACGTTGATTGCCGCAATCGAGATGGTCGGCCGGAGCTGCAACGCCAGTCTGGTCAACATGGCGAAGCAGTACGACAACGAACTGGATGATCTCCACGCACGGTTGCTCCATCTCGCCAGCCACGACCAGCTGACGGGACTGGCAAACCGGGCATTGCTCCTGTCGCGGTTGGAGACGGCCATCGCCCGACTCGAGCGGCATCTCGGAGGTCTGGCCGTCGTGTTCATGGACCTCGACGGCTTCAAGGCCGTCAACGATGCCTTCGGCCACAACCACGGTGACGAACTCCTCATGGTCATCGGAGAGCGGCTGACCGGACTGATGCGTTCCGAGGACACTGTCGCCCGCTTCGGCGGGGACGAGTTCGTGGCGCTCTTCGAGGACCTGACCAATCCGGCACTCGAGGCGGAGGCCCTGGCGGCGCGACTCCACCGGGCGGTGGCGGAGCCGGTGCTCATCGCCGGCACGCCCCTGTGCATCACCGCCAGCATCGGCGTCGCCGTGGTCACCGGGGTCGACTGCCGTTCCGACGAAGTGCTCATCGAGGCGGACCGGACCATGTACGACGCCAAGCAGGCCGGGCGGAACCGGGTGGCCGTGGTGGAGATTGCCTGAGGGAGCCGGGATGGGACTTCGGGACGTTGCCGGGGATCCCTGGACGATTCAAATGCACCCCGGCCAATCGTGATCGCCGTTGACGATCATCCGTTGCCGGCGCGGCGGAACCGACGGATCAGGTCGAAGGGACGGACTCCGTCGGTGATTCGAGCGATCACCCGGACGCCTCGTCGGAGGTGGTCGACGGCCAGCGTGCGGGTGACCAGTCCCCCTCCGGATCCGTCGTCTGCCCTACTTCGATCAGATGACCGTCGGGATCGCGGAGGTAACAACGGATCTCATACTGGTGCTCCTTCGGTGGCGTCAGGAATTGTGCACCCCGGGCACTCCATTCGGCGTACACGGCCTCGATGTCCTTCACCCGGATATTGAGGAAGCTGCTGACCCGGTCGGGTTCGCGCGGCGTCCCGAGGGTGACTGTGGGCTTGTCGTCGGTCGGACCTCCGCCGCTGTTTATGACGATCCAGCTGTTGGACAGTTTGACGTAGACGGGTCCCGGGCCGGGTCCTCGGAATACCACCGTGCCCCCCAGGACTTCGGTGTAGAAGCGCCGAGAGCGCTCGACGTCGTCCGAGACGATGAAGTGAGCGAGCAGGAAGTCCTCCGCTCGAGGTGGGTCTCCGGCCATGTGGGCACCTCCCGAGGTGCGGCTTGCAATCTCACCTGCCACGCAGTCCGATGATTACCGTGCGACGATCGTCGAGCCGCCGGGCGAGGTGCCGGGCCCGACCTGGTCGGTCACCTGACCCCACAGATCAGTAGCCCGATGTTCGGACAAGTATGGCAGGACTCTCCGTGGGGCGGAGGGGAGCGACCCGGATCACACGGGCAGGGCGTCGCCCTCCGCCGGGTCGTACCGATCGGACCGCGACGGTCTCCTCTCTCCGCTCGTGAAAAGGAAGCGACAGTGCGTGGCTTCCGTCGATGGCGGCGCCCTTCCGCCGGTACGACCATCCACGAGCGCGAACGGTTCTTCGTGTCCCCACTGCCTGTCGACTCGCCACACTGCGGACACCCACGAGGACGTCGTCGTTGCAACTCCCCCGGAGCGGCACGATCGATCCGGATCATTCGCAGACGGGCCGTTGTCGCCCGGAATCAGGGGATTCAGACTCTGCGCGGGCGCCCACGCCGGACGGTCGACGACCGGCGGCTCGGGCACCCGATCATCCGAGACGCAGTTGCCGCGTGCGGCTGCACCGCTCGAGCAGGCAGGCAGGTGCACGGCTTCGTTCCCACATCCTCCGGCGACGCCACGATGACGTGCCGTCCACCCCGACCGTCAGGGCGGAGGCGGACTCAGGGCTCGGACCGCCGATAGGTTGCGATCAACACACCGGTCTGTGTCGCCTTCGCGTCGATCAGTTCCAACTCGCCGTACGTGTCGCCGGCGAAGAGTCGCCGACCCGATCCAAGGATCACCGGGAAGATCATCAACAGGAACTCGTCGACGAGTTGGTGGGCCAGGAGCGACGTGATGAGTTGCCCGCTCCCCATGACATGGATCTCCCGTCCGGTCCGTGCCTTGAGGGCCTTCACCTCGTCGACCGGATTGCCGGCAAGGAGGGTGGAGTTCGGCCAGGGGAGTGGGTCGAGCAGAGACTGGGAGACGACGTACTTCTGCGCCGCATTGAGCGCGTCCTTGAACATCCCCCCACGGGCGTTCCAGGTCGTGAGCAAGTCCTCATAGGTTCGCCTTCCCAACAGGAGTCCGTCGCTCTGGGCCATCCGAACGCCCATGGCCATGGCGATCTCGGGGTCGGGAGCCTCGCGGTGCCGCGACGCCCACCCGCCATGGGAAAAGCCTCCTCGGGTGTCCTCGTCCTCCCGCCCGGGCGCCTGGATCACGCCATCGAGGCTCAGGTTGTTCATGACGACGATCTTCATCTCGGCTCCCGGGTACTAGACGGTTCCGTACTATAACCCGGCGGGTACGGAACCGTCTAGTACCATCCCAGCAATGACATCCTCGGCCGGTTCGGGCAGATCTACGGGCTCCACCCGCGGCGCCGGAAAGAGTGCGGCGATCCTCGCCGCGGCCCGGGAGGTGTTCTTCGCCAACGGCTTCCTGGGAGCGAGCATGGACGAGGTGGCGGCCAAAGCGGCGGTCTCGAAGCAGACGGTCTACAAGCACTTCGGCAACAAGGGTGCATTGTTCCGTGAGGTCGTCACGAACGTGGTGCAGGCCCGGGATGCCGGGATAACCGCGGAGATGCTCGTCGGCGGGACCGGGTCGTTCGAGGAGCAGCTCCGGACCTTTGCCCGGTACTTCCTGAAAGGGGTGATGCAGTCCGACGTCCTGAGGCTCCGCCGGCTGGTGATCGGGGAAGCCTCCAGGTTTCCTGAGCTCGGCGAGGTGTTCTACGACCTCGGTCCGAGGAGAGCGGCCGATCAGCTTGCCCTCGCTCTGCGCGACCTGAGTACCCCTCACGGGCTCTCCCTGCCGGATCCGCGCCTGGCGGCCGAACAGCTGCTCAGCCTGATCCTCTCGATCCCCCTGGACCAGGCGATGCTCCTCGGCGACGAACACGGCATCACCGAATCGGCACTCGACCGCTATGCGGACGAAGGCGTAGCCGTCTTCCTCCGGGCCTACGCCTGAGCTTCGCCGGGGCGCTCGCCGCGGTCCTCCGCCGACCGGTCCGGCGGCAGTGGCTGCGCAGGCGTACCATCACCGTTGCCCAGGAGCCCGGTGCCGGCCACGACGAGTTGGTCGCGGCCTGACGTCCCGGCGTGAACCGCATCCCGTCCCGGATCGAGAGATCCCGCCGAGCAGACCCGGGGAGGTGGACAGCTCCGATCCGATCGGCCGGTCGCCGAGTTCCGCCGCTCCCGGGCAGTCGGTGCGCACTACCGTTCGGGAACGTCCCGGTCGGAGGTACCACCATGGCCAAACTCATCTACGTGGCGAACCTGTCAGTCGACGGATACTCCGAGGACCGCGACGGTGGCATCGAGTGGGGTCCACCCGATGAGGAGTACTTCGGCTTCATCAACGCCCTTCAACGCTCGGTCGGCACCTATCTCTACGGACGTCGCATGTATGAGGCGATGGTCTACTGGGAGTCCGCACCCATCGCCGACCAGCCACCCTGGATCGTGGACTTCACCAATGCCTGGCGGGCGGCCGACAAGGTCGTCTTCTCGAGGACCCTGACGTCGGTGTCGAGCGGGAGGACCACCCTCGAGCGGGGGTTCGACGTCGAGGGGATTCAGCGGTTGAAGGCGGATGGGACCGACGATCTCATGGTGGGAGGGGCGGATCTCGCCGCCCAGGCGTTCGAGGCGGGCCTGGTGGACGAGTGCCACCTGTTCTTCTGGCCGATCGTGCTCGGAGGCGGCAGACACGCGCTCCCCAGGCACCAGCGCCTCGATCTCGAATTGCTCGCGGCTGGCCGGACGGCCGGCGGAGTCGCCCACCTCCACTATCGAATCACCTCGTGAAGACACTGCGACCGGGCCTGTCCGCAGGGTGCCGCTGCCGCGCCGGCGCCACCGGATGAGGGAGCGTGGCGCCGAGTGCACGGCGCTCGCCCGTGAACCCGTCGTCACGGTGCTGCTCACCATCGGTCCGGTCCCCTCCACCGACCGGACCTGGCGCCTCGACCGGGGAGCTCCCGACGTTGCGACGGCGCCGTCCCCCTGTCCTCCGGAACAGTGCCGAGGATCCGCTCAAGTTCCCGGTTCCGCGAGCCGATGGTCTCATCGGCGGCCCCGTGCCGGCCGCACCGCCTGGCGGAGGACGAGGAGGAAACACGTGAAACTGATGACGAACCGCATCCGGTTGCGCATCGATCCGGCCCTGGCCGAGATGGACGAGGTTCCGTCCACCGCCGGCGACCCGGGCCGCCGTCAGCTGTTGGCGCCGCCACCACCCCCGCCGGGATCGGATCGGACGCGGCCGCCCCTGCTCGCCCCCGCGGCCGAGCAGTCGGCCGTCCTGGGCCCGCGGGCGACGCTCGACGCCTGATCGTCCTCCGGCCGGCCCTTCTCCCGGGCCGGACCTGGGGGGCTACGCGGTCCGGTCCGGGGTGCGGAATGGCCCCACGGACGAGGTGTCCCTCCGCCTCGTCCGTGCCCACCCCGACCAGGCCGCACGCACCACGGCCGAGACCACCACGGCGGCCAACACGGTCGGCAGCGGTCCGAGTTCGGACCGAAACCGCTCATTCTCGCCGATCTCGAGGAGGGCGCTGGTGGTGATGGCGTAGGCGGTGGTCCACCACAGAACGGCCAACGTGGCGGCCAGCGCCGGGTCGTCCCGTCGGCGGCGCCACACCAGGACGGGCACGCCGGCGAGGGCCAGGGCGTAGACGGCCATGGCCTGCCCCGAGAGCCACGCCGGTCGGTGCCAGCCACGGGCGAAGAGAACGTATCCGGGGGCCGGGTCCTGTACCGGCTGCCACTCGATCTCCTGGTCGTAGAAGCGGGCATAGCTGCGCACCGACGGCCAGTTGACGGAGTCGGTGAAGTTCTGGTCGGTGCCCACGAACCAGACACCGAGGGAGTTGAGGACGTCGTCCGCGTACTCGTGGGGGTGGGCCCGGATCCACACCAGGTCGTCGTGGAGGTACTGGGACGAGACGGCCACGTACAACGGATTGTTGAAGTTGGTGGAGCCGTTGGCCTTGTGCAGCGCCCCGATGGCGGGGATCGGGTCGGGCACGGCCCGGACGTACTTCGGCGAGTACACCTCGGGCCCGGCGAATGCGGTCACCGAGGCCAGCGGGTCCATCCGCCCCTGGTGCTGGAGGGTGGCGATCTGGTCGGGCGGCGCCTTGTAGAGGATCGAGCGGGCCAGGTTCATGCCGAGCCAGCTGCTGGTGGTCGTGGTCCCCACCTGCGCGTAGTCCTTCACGTACCAGCCCACCACCATCAGTACCGGCACCGCGGCCACTGCCAGCACCATGCGCCATCGGGTCCGCAGGACGATGACGACCGGTACCGCGGCCACCATCAACCACTCGACCTGGTAGCTGCTGTTGAGCAGGACCATGGCCGCGTAGGCACCGAAGAATCCGATTCCGGACCAGGCCCGGCGGGTCCGCAGGAACCGGGCCAGCGACCAGGCGCCGAACGT
>Ga0075015_100000882_pt1 | contig 10858 bp, 13 predicted proteins | sample AleBraG_ABR_2013_FD_71476 | JGI IMG/M metagenome (GOLD analysis project Ga0075015, IMG submission 71476) | Freshwater sediment microbial communities in response to fracking from Pennsylvania, USA - Alex Branch Run_MetaG_ABR_2013 | ecosystem: Environmental > Aquatic > Freshwater > Creek >...
CTGCAGGAGGCCGGCCTCGAGCTGGTCGGCACCAGCGTCAAGAAGTCCACCAAGGAAGACAAGGAGCGGATCAAGGAACTGATGGGCCAGGATGCCCACATGATCGACGATATGACGCCGCGCGAAATGTACAAGATGCTGAAGGATGCCAAGGCGGACATCATGCTCTCGGGCGGCAAGTCGCAGTTCGTCGCCCTCAAGGCCGCGATGCCCTGGCTCGATATCAACCAGGAGCGCAGCCACGCCTATATGGGCTATGTCGGCATGGCGAAGCTGATGGAGGAAATCGACAAGGCGCTGTTCAACCCGGTCTGGGAGCAGCTCCGTGTGCCCGCGCCGTGGGAGAACACCGCGAAGAACTGGCAGGCCAGGGCGATCGCCCAAATGGACGCCGAGGCCGCTCAGCTGGCGGCCGATCCGGTGGCGGCGGAAGCCGCGCGCCGCGCCAGGAAGATCTGCAACTGCAAGACGGTCGACCTCGGCACCATCGAGGACGCGATCCAGGCCCACGGGCTGACCACGGTCGACGGGATCAAGCAGCACACCAGCGCCTCCGGCGGCTGCGGCTTCTGCGCGGTCCGGCTCGAGGACATTCTGGCGGCATCGCCGGCGTCGGCTGGCGTATCTGTCGAGCCACTGCTCGAGGCGGCGGAGTAGGGCAAAAAATGGCGAAAGTCACCGTCGGGAAAAAGGCTTGCGCGGTCAATCCGCTGAAGATGAGCCAGCCTATTGGCGGGGCGTTTGCCTTCATGGGGCTGCGCGGGTCGATGCCGCTGCTGCACGGCTCGCAGGGCTGTACATCGTTCGGGCTGACCCTGTTCGTGCGACATTTCAAGGAAGCCGTGCCGCTGCAGACCACGGCGATGAGCGAAGTCGCGACCGTGCTCGGCGGTTATGAGAACGTCGAACAGGCGATTCTCAACATCCACAAGCGGACCAAGCCGGAGATCATCGGCATCTGCTCGACCGGCGTCACCGAAACCAAGGGCGACGACGTCGACGGCTATATCAAGATCATCCGGCAGAAGCATCCGGAACTGGCGACGTTTCCGCTGGTCTATGTCGCGACGCCCGACTTCAAGGATGCGTTCCAGGATGGTTGGGAAAAGACCGTCGCGCGGATGGTCGAGGTTCTGGTGGAGACGCCGAAGAACGCTGATCGGCGCGATCCCACACGCGTCAATGTACTGCCCGGATGCCATCTCACCCCCGGCGATCTCGACGAGCTCAGGACCATCATCGAGGATTTCGGTCTGGAGCCGTCGTTTCTTCCCGACATCGCCGGCTCGCTCGATGGCCACATCCCCGAGGAGTTCGTGCCGACCACGATTGGCGGCATCGGCGTGGAAGAGATCGCGACCATGGGGCAGGCGGCCTGGACCATCGCCGTCGGCGCGCAGATGCGGCGCGCCGCCGAGGCCATGGAAGCCAAGACCGGGGTGCCGTTCCGGCTGTTCGAGCGGCTGTGCGGCCTGCTCCCCAACGACGAATTCCTGGTGTTCCTGAGCGAGATCTCCGGTCGACCGGTGCCGCTGAAATACCGGCGCCAGCGCGGGCAGCTCGCCGACGCCATGCTGGACGCGCATTTTCATCTCGGCGGTCGCAAGCTCGCGATCGGTGCCGAGCCTGATCTGTTGTTCGATCTTTCGAGCATGTTGCACGAGATCGGGGCGAAGGTGACCGTTGCGGTGACGACGACGCAGTCGCCGGTGCTGGAGCAGATCAAGGCCGAGGAAGTCCTGCTCGGCGATCTCGAGGATCTGGAAAACCTGGCCAGGGATCGCGGCTGCAACCTGATGATCACCCATTCGCATGGTCGCCAGGCCGCGGAGCGGCTCAAAATTCCGTTCTATCGCGCCGGCTTTCCGATGTTCGACCGGCTCGGTGCCGGACACCAGCTCTCGGTCGGCTATCGCGGCACCCGTGACCTGATATTCGATATCGCGAATCTCATCATCGCCGACCACGAAGACAATCACCAGGCAACGCCCGATACCTGGCGCACCGCCGAGGCTGATATGCCGGTCGCGATCGACGCCGCCACCATGCACTGAGGCGAGACCAAAGGAAGGCCACCAATGAAGATCGCATTCGCGACCCAGGACCTGAAACGTGTCGACGCCCATTTCGGCTGGGCCAAGAATATCGCCATCTACGAGATCGGCCCGCAGGGACACAAATTCCTCGAAGCCGTGCAGTTCGAGGGCGACCTCAAGGAAGACGGCAACGAGGACAAGCTGGCGCCGAAGATCGAAGCCATCAAGGATTGCGCGATTCTGTATGTCGCCGCGATCGGCGGCTCTGGCGCGGCACGCGTGGTCGCCAACAATATCCACCCGATGAAGGTCAACCAGCCCGAGGCCATCACCGATCTGCTGGCCAAGCTGGAAGACGTGCTGAAGGGCACGCCGCCGCCTTGGCTGCGCAAGGCCCTGGCGAAAGACCAGGAGCGGGTGCTGGATTTTGAGGATTAAGGGATCAACATGACCGAAGTTGCAGCAGTGCTCGAAGCCAATCCCGCCGCGGAGGCGCCTTTCGTCAAGGAGCTGATCAAGATCTGGCGGGCGCAGGATAGCCACGGGGCGTGGGAGGGAAAGAGCGATCTCTCCCTGCTGGAGCCATACATCCTGGACAAGGAAGCACGCCGGGCGCTGCCGATCATCGGCGATCCAGATCCCGAAACGATCTGGCGCATGGAGCTGTTTTTCAATGCGGTGGCACTGTCGATCGAGCGGATCACCGGCGTCATGATCTCGCCGATGCTGAAGATGAGCCATGAGGGTTTCGGCCGCATGGTCCTGATCGGAGGCCGGCTCATCGTCGTCAACAAGCAGTTGCGCGACGTCCACCGCTTCGGCTTCGACAACCTCGGCAAGCTCGCGGAAGAGGGCGACAAATACGTCAAGGCCGGCGTCGAGATGATCGAGAAGTTCAGAGCTGTCGCGGATTATTGAGGGGCCCATGAGCGATCTGGAAACGTTGAAAGCCGAGATCAAGAAGCTGTCCGCGAAAGCGACGCAGGCGAAGATGGATCTCCACGACCTGTCCGAGGAACTGCCGCTACAATGGGAAACCATCCCCGGCGTGGCCAAGCGGGCGCATGACGCCTTCGCCGAACTGGAGCAGAAACGCGCGGCCTTGAAGAGTCTCGAGTCGGCCTAACCCGAAGGCATTCATCATGTCCAATATCACCCGCGACGGCCGCGGCTGGCAGCCGGCCTATCTCCTCGCCATTGATGAGAAGAAATGCATCGGGTGCGGCCGCTGCTTCAAGGTGTGCGGCCGCGACGTGATGACGCTCAAGGGCCTCACCGACGAGGGCGAGTTCGTCGAGCTCGATGACGACGAGGACGAAGTCGAGAAGAAGATCATGGTGATGAACGATCAGGGTGCCTGCATCGGCTGCGGCGCCTGCGCCCGGGTGTGTCCCACCAATTGCCAGACCCATGCCACGGCCGAATGACTCCGCCGGCGACCGGGCCGCAGCGCGATGAGCAAGACTTCCGTCGCCAAGTTCAAGATCGGTCAGGTCACCCGGCACCGGGTGCATGCATTCCGCGGGGTGGTGTTCGATGTCGATCCGCAATTTGCCGATGGCGAGGTTTCGTATGAGACGATTCACCTGATCGAGGGCCGCCAGCGCAAGGATCAGCCGTTCTATTACTTGTTCGCAGAGAACGAACAGACGCCCTACATCGCCTACGTCTCCGAGCAGAACCTGTTGGCCGACACCTCCAGCGAGCCGGTCAGCCATCCCCAGGTCGACGACATGTTCGAGCACGACGGCAACGGCGGCTATCGCTGGCGCCGGTCGAAGATGAACTAGCAATCTCTTGGGAACAGCCGGCCTCGTGATTCGAGACAACGCTTCGCAAGCTCCTTAGGGTCTGTGAAACTATCTCCATCCTCATCCTTGAGCAGCGCGCAAAAGCGCGCTCCTCCGGATGCGGTCCGGGGCGAATTTCCGATTCAATTGTCAAACAGCGATGAGGCGTGGGTCCGCGTTCCCGCGGCGCGATGCGTCCGAGGCTTGCGTCGATTGCCACCCTCCGGAAACAAAGAGGGCGCAGGGAAAGCCGGGTGCGCGCTGCACCCGCGGTCCCGTGTGCTGAAAAACGAAAAAACGCACACGAGCAGACAGGTCCAGCGGAGGCAATCCGGCTTTCCCTGCGCGGTGGTTTACGGCTTACTCCGCGCTCTCCCTGGTGACCGGCTTTCTTGCCACCATCGCCGCGCGGAAATTTCCACGCGACTTGACGCCAGCGTCGGGGCGTCGGGACCACACGGCTTCGCCGTCCGCCTCGCGCGCGATCGTCTGTCGCGCACCAAGCGTCCACCGCATCCCATCGCAACGTTCGTGACGTTCGCGAAACGCCCCTCATTCGGATGAGACGCAGCGAGCCATGCCCGTGATTTGCCCGACATGTTAAGCGGAATTTTGCCCGTCGGGTTAATTTGTCGCACCCCGAGCGAAGTTCGCTCGCGTGCGAGGCGGTGAAGGGAAAGTTTCTCCAACCTCATCCTTCGAGACGCCGCGCAAGGGCGCGGCTCCTCTGGATGAGGTCGGAGGTGGGAGGCTGGCCGTCAACGACAACTATTCGATGCCCTGTTCGCGGGCCTTCCACATTGCCGCGATCCGGAACCGCTCGTTGATGGCGGCGGGGCTGGCCAGGATTTGCGCTTCGGCTTCCCTGAAGGCGGCTGCCACGGCGTCCGCTTCCTCGCGGGTCAGCGCCACCCGCCCTGCCATGTGGGTCGCGTCGGGAACGGCTTTCCAGATCGCGCGCTGATTCGGGTGCAGCTTGATCTCGATCAGCTCGAAAGCCTCGAGTTGTCCATCGAGACAGATCGCCAACCCGATCACTTCCAGCTTTCGTCCGTCCTGCGTGGTCTTGACGAGGGTTGCCATGGTCACTCTCCGTCCTGTGCTGCGAGCCAGCTATAGCCGCCCTGGTCCCAGAGCTGGGCCAGGGTCTGGTCCGGCTTCCAGTTCGGGTATTGCAGCTGGATCGCCTGGTAGTCGGCCCGAAACCGCGCCGCGTCTTCGCCCTGGAGGTGCGCGGTGTAGAAGTCTGCCTTCGAGCGCAGGATGAACGAGGCCTGGTCCGCGGTGCCGAGCAGTTCGTATTCCTTGCCTTCCGCGATAAGGCTGACCGATGCTTGATTTTCGCTCATGGACGCATCTCTCCATCGAATGGAAGTGTCAGGCGGCGACTGCCGGCGTATCCTCGGCGAGTCCCCATTCCGCCCACGAGCCATCATAGACGGCGGCAGTGGTGTGTCCGAGCAGATAGAGCCCGAGCGCCACCACGCAGGAGGTGATGCCGGAGGCGCAACTGGCCACGATCGGGCGCCGCAGGTCGATGCCGGCGGCAGCAAATCGCGCGGCAAGCGCGTCGGTCGCGATGAATTCGCCGCTGTCGGGATGAATGAGGTCGGCCCACGGAATATTGGTGGCGTTCGGAATGTGGCCGAGCTTTTTGAACGGGAACACGTCCTCCTGGGTGCCGTCGAATTTCGCAGGGCCGCGCGCGTCGATCATCTGCGCCGCGCCGCTCACGAGATTTTCCGTCATGTCGCGCAGGCAGCGAACCAGCTCGGGATGGTACGTCGCCGAGAACGATTTCTGCTCGGGCCGCACCATCGACATGTCGGCCGGTAGCTTCTCCTTGGTCCATTTGCCGAAGCCGCCGTCCAGCATCGCGACCTTGTCGTAGCCGAACACCCGGAACATCCACCACACCCGGGCCGCCGCGGCGCCACCGCACAGCCGGTCGTAAACCACGATCCGATCGCCGTCGCCGATCCCGAGCAGTCCGACCTTCTTGGCGAAGTCGGCGGCGCTGGGCAGCATGTGCGGAAGCGGGTTCGACTTGTCGGCGATATGATCGATGTCGAAATGAACGGAGCCTGGAATGTGGCGCCCGCGGTACTGCGTGCGTCCGTCGAGATTGGTCGAGGTATGATGCCAGGTGCAATCGAGCACCCTGACGTCGGGATCCCCAAAATGCTCCGCCAGCCATTCGGTGCTTACCAGCGCTTCAGGATTTGCATAACTCATGTCCGTGAGATCTCCGTGTCAGAAAGCCGACAAAGTCGCCAAAGAGACATCTGGCCGGCGGTTCGCGAAAGCTGCCGGACGGTCGTTCGGTGTTACGCTGAAGGCATCGGAAAACCGGTGCGCGGTCGCGTATCGTAATATTCCGGCCTCTCCGGCCATCCACCCTCGGCGATGAATTTGAAGGTTGCGATCTTCACCGGCGCGCCCTGCGAGAATGAAACTTCGCTGAATTTGACCTCGCGATCGCCAGGACCGGCGGAAAAATCCGCAACCACGGTGCCGTCGGCCTTGCGGGCCCTTGCAAAGCCGGGCGTACCGACGCTGCTGGCCGGCACCGGATTGGCCGCGAACACGGGATTTTCGACGCCGTCGGTCGCTGCCGCGAAAGCGGGTGAGGCAAAGGTGAACGTCGCCAGCACCCCGCTGCGCTCGACCGGCTGATCGGCGGTCAAGGGGCGGGCGACGGAATAGACCGTCAGCGTACCGCCATCCAGCAGGGTCTTCAGCTCATTCAGCGAACAAGCCGCCAAATCCGTTGTGACATTCATGCCAATCTCCTCACGCCTGTGTCTTGGGTTAAGGATTATCAAGTTCTGTGCCAATTGATCGGGAAGCGAGGTGGAGCGTCGGGTTCCTCAAGGCGTCACTGGATCTTGCGCGAATCTTGCAGAGCCCGGTCGGGTAACGAGAGGGCAGGGCTTATCGATGCTGGATACGGCGATCGTTGGCGGTGGGTTGTGCGGCGTCGCGCTGGCGCGAAATCTTTTCCGGCAGGGCAGGGCGGTCGCCTTGTTCGAGGCGCGGGAACAGCTCGGTGGGCGCATCCTGTCGGTTGCGACCGCAGGATCCGGAAGCGTGGTGGACCTCGGCCCCACCTGGTTCTGGCCGGACACGCAGCCGCTGATGAAGGGTCTGGTCGCCGAACTGGAACTCGCCAGCATCCCCCAGCACGACGACGGTTCGGCGCTGCATCTGAACGATCCCGACAAGGTGCCGGAACGTATCGATGGAAGGAAGCTGCATGAAGGCGCCCGCCGTCTGCCTGATGGCATGGCGCAGCTCATCGATGCGCTCGCGGTAGAGCTGCCGCCGGACCTTTTCTATTTCAAACATGTCCTGACGGAAGTCAGCGATCGCGGCGATCATGTGGTGTTGGCCTTTGCGGCTGGCGACGATGTCATCGAGGTCGAGGCGCGGCAGGTCGTGCTCGCTGTCCCACCGCGTCTGCTGGAACAGGGCGTTCGCTTCACGCCGGCGCTCGATGAAACCACCCTGGAGGCAATGCGGGGCACCGCGACCTGGATGGCGACGCAGGCCAAGGTGGTCTTCCCCTACCAGCGCGCGTTCTGGCGCGAAGCCGGACAATCCGGTAACGCCTTTGTCACTCACGAACAGGCTGTCATCGGCGAGATATTCGACGCTTGCGATGGCGATCCCGGCAACGCGGCGCTGGGAGGGTTTCTGGCCTTGTCGCCGGAATTGCGCGAGAGCTTCAGCGTCGGCCTGCCGCTGCTGATGAGCAGTCAAATGGTTCAGGTATTTGGCTCTGCGCTCGAACCGGCCGAGCCGCACTATCAGGATTGGGCGAATGAGCCCTTTACTTGCAGCGCGCAGGATCGCGTCTCGCCCGCCAGCGAACATGGTGCCGTCGCCAATCCGATGCTGCGCCGGCCGCAATGGGACGGCCGGTTGCATCTGGCCGGGTCGGAAACAGCCGCCGGCGGCGCCGGCTATCTCGAAGGCGCGCTGGAGACAGCGCAACGAGTTGAGCTGTCGCTCAACCGCGGTTGGATCAAGGCGGAGGGCGGCTTGGCCGCCTCGGCGCGCCCCGGCGGCAGCGCAGCCTCAATCAACGCAACCAGCCTCAGCCAGTTTTCCGAATGGGTGGCCGACCAGCAGGACGTGGCGTTCGACGGCTACCGTCATCGTCTCAATCACAATCTCGCGGTCCAGCAGAGAGAACAGCTCACCCAGCGCGCGCTGCTCGAATCGATGGAAGAACTGTTCGACAAGGCGCTCAAGATGCTGGACGGGCTGCCCTTCGAAATCAGCTCGACAGCGGTCGAGCGCGGCCGGTCGCCGTTGACGCCGGGGGTCCAGCAACCGTTCGGCATTCTCATGCAGTCGGTATTCGACGACGTCATCGCCTTCAATCGAACCTCGTGCGCGCTGTCGAATTTTCCCGACGAGCATCGTCTGTCCCGGGAGTACCGCCAGGTGATCCTCCGCGACATCGCCGCGGCTTGGCTGGAATTCTCGCTGGCGGCCAACCGGCTGCTGGTGGCCAAGGCCAAGGCGCGTGATCGCCGCCCGAAGGTACCGGCACTAACCAGCGTATCGTCATGAACGAGGCAAAGATGACAGATCATGTGGCCTATGCGATCTGCGGCATGAACGAAATCCCGAGCCAGAAGGCGAGGGGATTTCAACTGATGATCGTGGCGGAGGACGGCAGCCACAAGCCCTGGCCGATCATCGTGGTCCGTTGGGGTCGACAGGTGTTCGGCTATCTCAACAGATGCCCGCATGACGGGGTCAATCTCGATTGGGAACGCAACCAGTTTCTGGACCAGAATGGCATCCGGCTGATGTGCGGCAAGCACGGGGCATTGTTCGAGCTTGGCACCGGCAACTGCGTCGATGGTCCGTGCAAGGGCAAGAGCCTGACGCCGGTGGCGTTGACCGTGCTCGACAACGACATCTGCGTTACCGGTGTGACGCTGGTCGAGGATGAAGATGTCGCTTCCGATAGTGCGGAAGCCTGATCCGGGGGCCGTGGAGGGCTGCGGCGGGCGCTCAAACCGGACGATTTTCGTTGCGGTTCTTGACCGGCTCCATCCGGGCCACGCCTTCCTCGAAGCTGATGGCGTCGTATTTTTCACTGAAACCCATCGCGGCGTCGAGCAGGTAGTCGAGCTTGCCGGCGGTGTTGAGCTTCTTGACGTCGTTCTTGTCGATGCTCATCAGGTCCATCATTTCCTTCCACACCGTCGATTCGTCGCACGGCAACACGAAGAAGGTGACGCCGCGAAGGGTGACGCGGTATTTGACCAGCAGATCGATGTTATTGCAGAAGATAAAGTAGGTGCCGTCAGGTTTGAGCAACCCATCCAGCACTTCGGAGACCATGTCGAGGTAGGCAAAGGAGTGGATATATCCGACCAGGATCGGAATCGTGCCTTCGCCCTGCTGGACCACGGTCAGCACCTGCTCCATCGAGAACTCCGGCGGCCGCTTTTCGTCGGCGAGCTGGGTCTGGAATTTGAGCGCGATATCGCCGCGAAATCCAAGTCGGCCCGGTTTTGTCGTCGGCCCCTTGAAGACAGCGTTGAGAAGGCGTCCTTCCCGGTCGAGCCGGCCAAGGGCGGTGGTCTCGATTGACGTCGGCGCGCTCATCTCGATCGTCGTCATGTAACATTCTCCGATTTCATACAAAGTCCGGCGAAAGGGGTGCCGCCGGCAGCCGCCATGCAAATTGTCTGCCGGTTTTTTTGGTCTGGCGCGGACCGTGCATGGTGGCGGTTGCGAACCATCGGCATGTCCAACACCCGACGCGAACATGAAACTTCAGATCGAGCGGCCATATTTCGAGGCGATGGCGACGAGTTTCCCGGGGCTCGCCTCGCTCGGGGAGCAGTTGCGCTTCGGCGACCGGGTGGAGGTTGCGTTCGGGCAATTGTCGGATGCCGAACTGGGATATCTGCAGGAGCTCTACAGTCAGGCGGGGCCGGACATGCAGGTCCGCTCGGCCCAGATCGTAACCCTGCAGCGGGCGTTTCGCGCGCAGGGCGTCAGGTTCACCGCGGCAGATCTGGAGTCGCTGCTGCCGGCGATCGCGCGCTATCTGGTGGCCGATGCCATCCGCGGCTGGATGTTCACGGCGAGCGCGGCAAGCCGGCCGCTGCCCTATGTCGTCACCCGGCTCGATTATACGCCGCCTTCGAATGACGAAACCGGGCGGGTTTTCATCGAACTGAAGGCCAACGCCAAAGGCGTGATCGCATCAACGACGTTGCGGATTGCGGCCACCGACATCGTGGGCAAGACGGTGCCGGAAATCTTTGCCGCCAAGGGGTTTCTGAAGGAAACCCCGGAATTGGTCGGCGCCTACGACGCGACCGAAGCGCGCTATTATGAGTGGCGCGGCGGGTATGGCCGCCAGTTCCTGGGCAAGGGCACCGGCTTCTTCACCGAAGACCCGAATTCATCCCACCGCGACACCGACTGGTCGCGCAAGGACGTGATCATATTGTCGTCCGGCGGCGGCGCCGGACGCCTGGTCAATGACGAAGCCATCCTGAGCACGCGCGCGCTGACGCTGGAGGTGACCGGCGATATCCTCGGCCAATATCTGCGAAAGGCCGCCAAGAGCAATCTCTACGACGCCGAAACCGAGGTGGAGGAATCCAGGGCTACGATTCCAAAGGGCCTTTTCAGCCGGATTCCGGTGCATCCCTACATGCTGATGTTTCATCTGGAACTGCATCACCACGTCTGGGTCCATGTCGGTGACATGATGCCTTACGCCTATCAGCCCGAATTGAAGCAAAAGCTGATTCTGCCGGAGGAGCAGACCGACCTGATCGACATCCTGACTGCCGAGATGGACGTGCTGATGGACGACATCGTCGCGGGCAAATCCGGCGGCACGACGGTGCTATGCGCGGGGCCGCCGGGTGTCGGCAAGACCCTGACCGCCGAAGTCTACGCCGAAATCATCGAGCGTCCGCTGTACCGGGTGCATTCCGGCCAGCTTGGGCTGAATGTCGCCGCCATGGAAGGCGCGCTCAAGGAGGC
>Ga0075015_100000886_pt1 | contig 10843 bp, 12 predicted proteins | sample AleBraG_ABR_2013_FD_71476 | JGI IMG/M metagenome (GOLD analysis project Ga0075015, IMG submission 71476) | Freshwater sediment microbial communities in response to fracking from Pennsylvania, USA - Alex Branch Run_MetaG_ABR_2013 | ecosystem: Environmental > Aquatic > Freshwater > Creek >...
TTGTTGGACAAGGACACCAGCACCGGCCAGCCGGTCTCCACCAGCTCCCCCAGCCGCCTGGTCGCCTCGAGGGAGTGTCTGGTGTTCTTGCCGAAGTCGTGGCCCGGATCGATGAGGATGGACTCGCGCAGGACGCCGGCTCTGGCGGCGCGCTGCGCCAGCCCGACAGTGCGCTGCACGATGTCTGCCATCACGTCGTCGTAGGCGACCCGGTGCGGGCGGGTCCTGGGCGGCAGCCCCCCGGCATGGGTGCACACATACCCGGCTCCGAACTGGGCCGCCACTTCGACCAGCTCCGGGTCGACCCCGCCCCAGGCGTCGTTGATCAGGTCCGCGCCGGCCTGGCAGACCGCAGCGCCGACCTCGTGGCGCCAGGTGTCCACGCTGATCACCAGCTGCGGGTGCCGGCTGCGGACGGCGGCCACGAAAGTGGCGGTCCTTCGGATCTCCTCTGCGGCGTCGACGGGCGCTCCGGGACCGGCCTTGACCCCACCGATGTCGACGATCGCCGCGCCGGAGGCGACCGCGCTGTCCACCGCACCCAGGGCCGCGGCGTCGTCGAACGTGGCGCCCCGGTCGTAGAAGGAGTCCGGGGTGCGGTTGACGATCGCCATCACCACCAGGTCGTGGGCGTCGAAGACCCGGCCCCCAAGCCTGAGCTGCACGGCGCCTCCTGACCGGTCCGGACCCCTCCAGCGTGGCACGATCGTCCCAGCGGGCCCAGCTGCGGGTCGGCGACGCTGGATTACGGAGTCGGCGCGGGAGAGGATCGGCGCGTGAGCGTGTTCTGGGTGCTGCTCGGCATCGCTGTTCTCGGTGGTGTCGCCATGGTTGCGGCAGGTCGCGGGCAGGGCCTGACCGACGCCGTGCCGGACCGACCCGACCTGGGCTTGCCGCAGGACCGTCCCGTCGCACGTGAGGACGTGGACCGGCTGCGTTTCTCGGTGGGGCTGCGCGGCTACCGCATGGACGAGGTGGACGACGTCCTGGACCGGCTGGCCATGGACATCGCGCTGCGCGACGAGCAGATCGGCGGTCTTGCCGAGGAGCTGGCTCGAAGGTCGGCGCCGGACCAGGCGCCCACCTCGGCCCAGGGGCCCGAGGCCGGCCACGGGCCGGTGCTGGAGGGCGCGGCGATGGTCCCTGCCGTCGACACCCCCGTCGACCCGGTCACCAGCCGCACCCTGCTGGTGCCCCTGGAGCAGTTCGAGGACCGGCCCGGACCTGTGGGCGCAGCCGACGACAGCAGCGGCTCGCTGGCCGAGCCTGTCCTGCCGATCTTGGACAGCGACCTGCCTGGGCACGGCCATGGCTGAGCCGGGGCTCCCGGCGTCGGTCTCGGTCGATGTCCAGATCGACGCCCCGCCGCACGCGGTGTGGGCGGCGGTCGTCGACTGGGACCGGCAGTCCGAGTGGATGCTGGGAACGACAGTGCGGGCAACCACCGGTGGCGGCGTCGGCGTCGGCGCCGGGATCGAGGCCTTCACCGGCGTCGGCCCGCTCGGGTTCGCCGACACCATGGTGATCACCGAGTGGGAACCTCCGTCGCGCTGCACCGTCCAGCACACCGGTCGCGTCGTTCGCGGCACCGGGGCCTTCGAGGTCTTCGCGCTCCCGTCGTCGCGGTCCAGGTTCGTGTGGTCCGAGCAGCTCCGGCTGCCGCTGGGCCGGCTCGGCAGGGCCGGCTGGCCGGTCGCCAAGCCGCTGCTGGTCGCTGGTGTGCGCGCGTCCTTGACCCGGCTCGCGCGTGCCGTCGAGGCCGGTGGGTGAGCTCGTCACCGCTCGTCGTCGACGTCGACGGCATCGCCCGCTGCCCCTGGGGCGCGTCGACGCCGGACTACGTGGCCTACCACGACCACGAGTGGGGTCGCCCCGTCACCGGCGATGACCGCCTCTTCGAGCGGCTGACGCTGGAAGCCTTCCAGTCCGGCCTTTCCTGGCTGACGATCTTGCGCAAGCGGGAAAGCTTCCGGTCCGCCTTCGCGAGGTTCTCGATCGAGGCGGTGGCCGGCTTCGGGCCGGCCGACGTGGATCGACTGATGGCCGATGCCGGGATCGTCCGCAACCGGGCCAAGATCACCGCCGCGCTCACCAACGCGCGGGCCGCACGTGACCTTCCCGAAGGCCTGTCCCGGCTGGCGTGGTCCTTCGCCCCGCCGCGACGGCGGTCCGCCCCCAAGGCCCTTGCCGACATCCCGGCGGTGACCGCAGAGTCGACCGCGCTGGCCAAAGCGCTGAAGAAGCGCGGGTTCGCGTTCATCGGTCCGACCACGGCCTATGCCCTGATGCAGGCCACCGGGATGGTCGACGACCACCTGGCCGGCTGCGTGGCCAGCGGCAGCGGCTAGCGGGGCCGGATCAGGTCCCGGCGTCGACCCGCGACGGCACGACAGCGCGCTGGTGGTTCAGGCAGCCGTCCACGAAACGGGTCGCGGCCGGATGCAGACGTTCGGCCTCGGAGGCGAAGAACGCCGCCGCCCGTTCGCCCGGCCAGCCCGCGGGCAGCAGATCGGCCGGCAGGCCGGGGTCGGTGAACAGGAACTTGCGCCACTCGTGGACCAGCCGGCAGCGGGTCGCGTACGCGTCCAGGTCTGGCATCGGGCCCACGCCGACGTCGCCGACCAGCGCCCTGGCATCGGCCAGCCACCGTTCGTACGCCTTCCCCAGGGTGTCCAGGTCCCACGCGCGCCGAACCAGTGCGGTCGGGTCGCCGGAGTAGGTGGAGCTGAAGTGCTCGCCGGTGACCGCCTCGGCGTCCAGCAGGGCCGCCACCTCCGGCGACGCGTGCGCCGCCACCCAGGTGTCGTCCGCCAGGCACGCGTACCCCAGGTACCCCAGACCGGCTCGCAGCCGCTCCCGGGCGCCCCGGTCGCCGACCCTGGGAAGCACGAGCAGGTGCCAGCGGCCGTCCCAGGCCGGAGCCTGGACCCGGTAGACCCGGGCAACAGCCTCCTGCAGGCGCTGGTCGCAGCGGGCGCTGGCCCGGTAGCCGCGACCTGCCGGCAGCACGACCGGTTCAAGCCAGCCCTGCCGAACCATCCGGGACACCGCCGTGCGCACAGCAGGCGGGGCGATGCCCAGGGGCACCAGCAGGCGCACCAGCGCGGCCACCGGGGCCTGGCCGCCGCGCCCGCGCAGGTGGTCACCGAACACGTCGAAGAGCGCTGATCGTGCGTGCACGGCCCCAGTCTGCCTGCGGTGGTCGGCGGCAGCCTTGCCGGCAGGAGATAATGGGCGTGATCACAGTCGGGGCCGAGGGTCGAAGGCGGGGAGCACCAGGCTCCAGCGCCGCTCGTACTGCTCGCACCGCACGCTCGGCCGGGAGATCGCCCGGACAGCGAGGACGAGGAAGGGGAATGCCGATGGCGGCGATGAAGCCGCGGACGGGTGATGGTCCGCTCGAGGTCACCAAGGAGGGACGCGGCATTGTCATGCGGGTCCCGCTGGAGGGTGGCGGGCGGCTCGTCGTCGAGTTGTCCGCTGTCGAAGCCAATGCCCTCGGGGACGCGCTGAAGTCCGTCGCGGGCTGACTGCGACCTTCCGACCTGAAACCGTGATCGTGAGCCATGAACCGCAGCTCCTGATCCGGACACCAACGTGCACCCAGGTGCCAAAGGCCCCGGTGCCGCATCCGCAGGGATCGGCGCCGGGGTGTTTCGCGTCCCCGGCCGGACCGGGGCGCTGATGGGGGTGCCCGACCTCGGGGTCCTGTCACCAGTGCGCACCCCGGCCGACCTGGCCGGCTACTCCACCGTCGTGGTCGGGGTGCGAGCGTCGACGCCCGCCCCTGACACCAGCGGCGACGCACCCGGCCAGGCGGGCCCCGGCGGCGCCTCCCGGGCGGCCGCCGGGGCGGCCACCGTCGCCGAGCCGCTTCCCGGCGCGGCCGCGACAGCGGGCCTGCTCGGGGTGGACCTGACCGCCCACCTGTCTCGCGCCGGGGCAAGTGGTCTCGCCGGGGAGATCACCACGGTCCCGCTGCTGCCCACCGCAGCCAGCGCCGTCGACACCCTGCTGGTGGTCGGGGTCGGCGACGGCGGCGCCGCCGGCTGCTCGACAGCGGGCTCGGCGACCGCCAGAGCGCTGCGGCGGGCAACAGCGGTCGCCGTGGTGTTGCCGCTGCCCGTACCGCGGGTCGCCCGCTTCGTGGAGGCGTTCGCGCTCGCCAGCTACCAGGTCGCCAAGGCGCCGGCCCGAGCTGACCAGCCCGCCCGGGTCCGGCTCGACGTCAACGCTGCCCGCCCCGCGCAGTTGACACAGGCCGTACGGCGGGCCTTCGTCGTTGCTTCTGCCGTCCACCTGGCCCGTGACCTCACCAACACCCCGGCCAACGTCAAGTCGCCGAGCTGGCTCGCGCGGCAGGCGGTCGCGGCGGCCGCCCGGTCGGGGCTGGCGGTCCAGGTCCGCGACGACCACCAGCTCGCCGACGCCGGCTTCGGTGGCCTGCTCGGTGTCGGCCAGGGGTCGGCGCGGCCACCGCGCCTGGTCGAGCTCACCTACCGGCCGCCTGGGCCAAGGGCTGGCACCCACGTGGTCCTGGTAGGCAAAGGCATCGTGTTCGACTCCGGCGGCATCTCGATAAAGCCGGCTGCAGGCATGGACTCGATGAAGACGGACATGGCCGGCGCGGCGGCTGTGATGGCCACCATGACCGCCCTGGGCTCGCTGGGGGTCAAGGTCAGCGTGACTGGCCTGCTGGCCGTCGCGGAGAACATGCCCGGTGAGGCGGCGCTGCGGCCCTCCGATGTCATCACCCCCTACGGGGGGCGGCGCTCGGTCGAGATCACCAACACCGATGCCGAAGGCAGGCTGGTCCTGGCCGATGCGCTCAGCTACGCCGACCTGGTTCTCCGCCCCGACGCCATCATCGACGTCGCCACCTTGACAGGCGCGGCCGCGCTCGCCCTGGGCCGAATGGATGCTCCGCTGTTCGCCACCGACGAGCGGCTCGCCTCAGCGTTGATGCGGGCCTCGGTGGACTCTGGAGAGAGACTGTGGCGGATGCCGCTGGTGGAGGACTACCGCGGCGCCCTGGCCTCCGACACCGCCGACCTGGTCAACGGGGTCACCGACCGTGACGTGGGCGGCGGCGCGATCACTGCGGCGCTGTTCCTGCGGGAGTTCACCGGCGGACGGCCGTGGGCTCATCTGGACATCGCCGGCACCGGTCGGTCGGACTCCGCCGCAGGTGAGCTCAGCCGCGGCGGGACCGGCTTCGGTGTGCGGCTGCTGCTGCGCCTGCTTCAGGACTGGTAGCGGCCCGGCTGGCTCGCCCGGGGCAGCCGGGCCCTAGCGGCGAAGTCCCAGCAGCAGACCGTCCCCGACGGGCAGAAGCAGCGACACGAACCGGTCGTCGACCGCCAACGACTTCCCGAGCTCGCGCAACGCCACCGTCTCGGGGTCCCGCTGAGCCGGGTCCGCGACCCGGTCGTGCCACAACGCGTTGTCCATCGCCACCACCCCACCGCGGCGCAGCAGCCGGTGCGCCTGCGCCAGGTACTCCGGGTACTCGCGCTTGTCGCCGTCACAGAACACCAGGTCGTACGCGCCGTCCGCCAGTCTCGGCAGCACATCCAGCGCCCGGCCCAGGATCGTGCGGGTGCGACCAGGGGCGAACCCGGCCTCGGTGTAGGTCTGGCGGGCCAGCCGAAGATGCTCGGCCTCGGACTCCACCGTCGTCAGCACCGCGTCGTCGGCCATCCCACGCAGCAGCCACACCCCGGACACCCCGGTCCCGGTCCCGATCTCGACCACGGACCGGGCATCCAGCATGGCCGCGAGGAAACGCAGCGCGGCGCCCCCGCCGGGCAGGATCGGAGTGCAGCCGACCTCCGTCGCTCGTTGGCGACCGGCGAGAAGGACATCGTCCTCCGGGACGTACGCCTCGGCGTACGCCCAGCTGTTGAGCGGGCTCGACGCGGGAATAGGAGCCTCCTCGGTGCGGGCGTGTCCCCCCAGGCTACCGACGTGACGGCCACCCGGGCTGCAGGCGGCACCGGGAACCCAGTGCCGCGCCGAGGCGTTGCAGCAGCGAGCGGTCCGCGCGGGGCCGCCCGCCCCCGCAGATGGGAGAATGGGGAGGTCCATGTCGGCGACCGTTGGAGGTGTCCTCGTGTCCGAGGCCGCGCCAGGGTCGGTTCTGCCTGCGGACTGGGCGGCCCCCAGCTGGCAAGACGTGGTCGAGGCGCACTCCGGGCGCGTCTACCGCCTGGCCTACCGGCTGACCGGCAACCGGCACGACGCCGAGGACCTGACCCAGGAAGTCTTCGTCCGCGTCTTTCGGTCCCTGTCCTCCTACACGCCCGGCACCTTCGAAGGCTGGCTGCACCGGATCACCACCAACCTCTTCTTGGACCAAGTGCGACGCAAGCAGCGGATCCGCTTCGACGCCTTGGCCGACGACGCCGCGGACCGGCTCCCGGGCCGGGAACCAGGACCAGCTGAGACCTACGAGGCGTCCCACTTCGACGACGACGTCCAACGTGCCCTGGACGAGCTCCTGCCCGAGTTCCGCGCAGCGGTCGTCCTTGCAGACATCGAGGGCCTTACCTACGAGGAGATCGCGGCGACCCTGGGGGTGAAACTGGGGACCGTCCGCAGCCGCATCCACCGCGGCCGCTCGCAGCTACGGGCAGCCCTGGCGCACCGCGCCCCGACCGCATCCGCCGCCGGCCGCCACGGCGCCGCCATCGGCGACGGTGCCTCCCCCGAGACCCGTTCACCCGTGTCGCCGGGTCCGACGCCAGCGCAGCTGCAATGACCGGCCACGACCGCCACTGCGGCGACCGGCTGGCCGCCCTGGCCGACGGACGCCTGCCCGAGCCGGCGCGGTCGACGGCGCTGGACCACCTGGGCCGCTGCGCCACCTGCAGAGCCGACTACGACTCCCAGCTGGCGATGAAAGGCCTGCTGGGGGCGCTGGATCAGCCCGGAGCACCAGCTGACCTACAGGCCCGGCTGGCCGGCTTCGCCCGAACCGGCGCCCCCGTCGACCGCCCGCCGGCGGGCCCCAAGGCTTCGCGGTCACGCCCGAGGCCAACACCGGCGCGGCGGCGGCGCTCACCGAGTCGGCGCGCCGCCCGCGCCGGCGCCGGCCTGCTGTCGGCGACCGTCCTGACCCTTGCTGGCGCCTACGCCCTGGGCGCCGGGCCCCAAGGAGCGGTCGTCACCCCGCCAGTGGACCGCTACGTGCGTGAGCACGCCGCAGTCACCGGCGGACTGCCGCTGACCGAACCGATCCTGTGGCAGCTGCCGGCCGGCGCAACCGCCGCAACCCCGACCGCGACCACCGCAACGACGGCCGCCACCACGGCCAGGGCACACCCCAGCGGCGCGGGGCCCACGCTGTCGCACCTCGCCACTGCCGCCCATGGGGCGAACCGGGGCGCCCCGTGACCCACTGGCCGCTGCGCGTGACCCGGCGGTCCTGGCACCGGGGCCGGACTGGGCTCGTGCTGGCGGTGGCGACAGTCGCCACGTGCGCGCTGGTGCAGTCCTCCGACGCTGCCACTTCCGGCGCCATGCCGGGCTCCGACCCTCAAGCGCAAGCCCTCCTGCAGCGCGCCGTCGACGCCGAACGCGCCACCACCTACCAGGGGGTGGAAGTGATGTCGGTGGACGTGGACCCGTCCCCTGCGACGTCCCTGCCGGGGACCGGGGCCACCACCGCGGTGGTCAACGTCACCCACCTGGCCGGGGAGGGGACCGTGCTGGTCGAGGACACCGACAACGGCACCCCTGGCGAGGCGGCGTTCTCGGCCGAGAGCACCGGCACCGACAGCAGCCGGCCCAACCTGCTGCTCGGCCTGCTCGGCCGCTCCTACCGGCTGCAGCTCGACACCGACGATGTGATCGCCGGCCGCACCGCGCGAGTAGTGGTCGCATGGCGCGCGGACGGAACGGTGGCAGCCCGTTTCTGGGTCGATTCCGCCACCGGGCTGCTCCTACGGCGCGACGTGATAGCCCCCGACGGGCACCTCATCGGCACCAGCGAGTTCGTCCAGCTGACCTTGACCGCTGCCGCGCCCGGCCACCTTCCGGTGATGCTGCCGCCCCCGACCGGCCAGGTCCTGTCGGACCGCCAGCTCGACAGCTGGGACAGCCAGGGCTGGCCCTGCCCGCGGGTGCTGGCCGGCCTCAGCCTGTTCGACGCCCGCGTCGAGACCAGCGGCGGCTCCCACGTGCTGCACCTGACGTACTCAGATGGGCTCAGCACGGTGTCCGTATTCGTCCAGCCCGGCAGCCTGGACCCGACGGGGCTGGCCGCGTCGGCGGCAGTGGTCGGCGGGCAGCGGGTCTGGGAACGGCCCGGGGCGCCCCGCCAGGTCCTGTGGTCCGGCGGTGGCCACGTCATCACCGTCGTCGCGGACGCCCCCGCGCAGACGATCGACGCGGTTGTCGCCGCGCTTCCCCACCCCGGGGACGGCCAAGATGGCTGGGCACGGGTGACCCGTGGACTCGCCCGTGTGGTGTCATGGCTGAACCCCTTCGCCTGACCCCCTGAACCCCAGACCACCCGACACCGCGACCACCGGACCACCGGTCCTCGCACTCCGGACCGTCAGACTTCAGACCGTGAGGCGCGAACCCGTGCGGCAACCAGCAGACCGGCGCCCGCTAGAACCGCGGGAACCACAACAGCGCCACCCGCACCCGGTCGACCTGCCCGGAAGGGCCGCACCCGTCCACACCCGCACCCGGACCAGCCCGGCCCAGACAAGGACAACGTCGCCATGATCAGGTCCGCCCGCTCAGACGCCGCCCCCTCATGAGCGGCCCGATCGACTCTGGCGAGCTGGCAGCCGCGGGTCCGCCGCCTGCGATCCCCTTCGCGCCCCCGACCGACCCGGCTAGCCAGCAGGTGTCGTCGCCGGGGCTGCCATCAGCGACCGAAGCCGTTCCCGAGCCAGCGGTGGCAGCCGCGGCGCCAGCAGCGGGCGTCGACCCTTTCGCGGCGCCGGCTCACTGGGACCCGTGGGCGCCCGCACCGACGGCAGCGCCCGACCCCGAGCAGTGGCCGACCGGCGACCAGAGGCCGCCGTCGCCGGCACCCGTCGTCGACGGCGAGGAGGCGATCGACACCCTCGGCCGGCCACTGGCACCACCACGACCGCGCCGGGCCACCCCGCTGGTCGCGGCAGGCCTGGCCATCGCCCTGGTCGCTGGCGGCGTCGGCGGCGCAGTCGGCGCCGCCTTGGCCGACCGGAACAACGCGCCACTGACCGACTCCGGCGCGAGCCTTGGCGCGGTCCCGGCGGGCACCTTGTCGCGCCCAGCTGACTCGGTTGCCGGCATCGCCCAGCGGGTCCTACCGACCGTGGTGTCGATCGAGGTTGTCGCCGGGTCCTCGGCGGACACCGGCTCGGGGTTCATCCTGCGCTCCGACGGATACATCCTGACCAACAACCACGTGGTCGCAGCCGCAGCCGGCGGCGGCCAGATCACCGTGCAGTTCAACGACGGCTCAACCACCCCGGCGAAGATCGTCGGCCGGTCACCGGCCTACGACCTGGCCGTGATCAAGGTGGCCCGGAGCGGGCTTGCCGTGTCGGTCCTGGGCAACTCCGACGCCGTTGTCGTCGGCGACCAGTCGATCGCCATCGGCTCGCCACTGGGTCTGGCCGGCACGGTCACCGCGGGCATCATCAGTGCCGTCAACCGGCCCGTCACCACTGGGACCAGCGGCTCCCAACAGTCCTACATCTCCGCCCTGCAGACCGACGCTGCGATCAACCCGGGCAACTCCGGAGGCCCGCTGGTGGACGGGCGGGGAAGAGTGATCGGCGTCAACTCTGCGATCGCGACCTTGTCCAGCGGCACCACCCAGAGCGGTTCCATCGGGGTCGGGTTCTCGATCCCGATCAACCAGGCGCGTCGGGTGGCCGAGCAGATCATCCGGACCGGGTCGGCCACCTACCCGGTGATCGGCGCCAGCCTCGACCCCGCATACACCGGGACAGGGGTGCGGATCCAACAGGTCACGCCCGGGGGCCCGGCCCAGACAGCCGGGATGCAGGCGGGCGACGTCGTCATCTTCGCCGACGGCAAGGCGGTGGATGCGCCTGCGGACCTTGTGGTCGCCATCCGCACCGAGCAGCCCGGCCAGGTCCTGCACCTGACCTACCGCCGCGGCGCCGCCGTCATGAACGCCGACATCGTGCTGGGGTCGCGCACCGGGTGAGCGTCCACCGGCCAGCGGTGACGCACTACCCTTGAATTCGGCCAGCAGCAGGGAGCGCCATGTTCGACGTGGGTCTGCCGGAGATCGCGGTGCTGCTGCTGGCGGCACTGTTCATCTTCGGCCCGGAGCGGCTGCCGGCCGTCGTCGCCCAAGCGGCCCGGACGTTGCGGCAGATCCGGGCCATGGCGGCCGGGGCGCGGGCCGAGATCGACGAGGCGATCGGACCTGAGCTGCGGGACTTCAACCCGATGGCCAGTCTCAGCGACCTCGCCGGGCTGCGTGACCAGCTGTCGGACGTGCGTGACCTGACCCCACGCAAGATCCTCAACGACGCAATGTTCGGAGCCGACCCCAACGGCGCCGCGGTCTCACCGGCGGACGACGCCGCCGCCGCTGGGCAGCCACCGCAGGGCCCGGGGACCGAGCCCACGACCGGTGACGGCTCGGGCACCCCCGATCCGCCGACTGCCCTGGGCGCGGGGCCAGCCCAGCCGCCGGCGGTCTTCGACTCCGACGCGACCTGACCGCCGTCGCGGGGCCGCTAGCTCCGGGACGCCGGTGTCAACGACAAAGACATCCCGGCCAGGCCGCGCGGCTTGCCCGCCAGCTCGGACGCGACGGCGGTCAGCACCTTCGCGGCAGCTGAGTCCGGGTGTGACAGCA
>Ga0075015_100000887_pt1 | contig 10839 bp, 7 predicted proteins | sample AleBraG_ABR_2013_FD_71476 | JGI IMG/M metagenome (GOLD analysis project Ga0075015, IMG submission 71476) | Freshwater sediment microbial communities in response to fracking from Pennsylvania, USA - Alex Branch Run_MetaG_ABR_2013 | ecosystem: Environmental > Aquatic > Freshwater > Creek >...
GGTAACGTTCCTTGCGATGGGTGCCGCGCTCTGGTGCCTGCTACTCGTCTTCCTGCCCGCACGATTCAGATTCGATCCGAGGCCGCAACTGAAATATCCCCCCGAACCAGAACAGCACTTCCTGATTGCCACAGCCGATCTCACACCTAGCATCATCGTCGGACGCTCGCGTGATGTGAGGGAGACCGCTGGCGAAGTCGGAGATCTGGTGGTCGCAGGCTCGCCTCAAAACGGCATCGCCAGATTCCGAGAGCAGTGGGCTTGGGATCGCTACCGGCCTTATGTCGTTGGAATATTCCTGCTCCTGATCCTCCAAGCCTCTCTCATTGTCTCACTGCTCTTACAACGAGGCCATCGGCAGCGGGCAGAAGAAAGGCTCCGTTCTGAGAAAGCATTTTCCGATGCTGTGATTGAAGGCCTGCCCGGCATCTTCTTTATGCAGGACGACGAGCTTCAGAATGTTCGCTGGAATAAAAACGCCGAGAAGATCGTTCGCCCTCATCCCTCCCAGACTCAAGTGCTAGGGGATGTGGCCGGGAATTACCGAGACCTGATACACCAAAAGGCTCGGGAAGTGCTTGAGCAGGGGGACGGAGAGGCCGAGATTGAACTTCTGGGCCAAGGAGGCACGAGGCAGAACTACCACATCAATGCACGCCGGGTGTACCTGGAAGGTAAGCGCTACGCCATTGGCATCGGGATCGACATCTCAGGACGGAAACGCGCGGAAGAAGAGCTCCGGCTCAGTGAAGCCCGTTTCTCCACCGCGTTCGAATACGCGCCCATCGGGGTGGCCCTGGTTGCCGACGATGGGCACTGGATCAAAGTGAATCGGGCATTGTGCGATCTGCTCGGCTATACCGCCGAAGAATTGCAGGCGATGCGGTTTCAGGATGTAACTCATCCAGACGATCTGCCACCGAATCTGGAGTACACGCGCCAGATATTCGCAGGTGAAGTTCGTTCGTATGCACTGGAGAAGCGCTACATTCACAAATCCGGGAGGGTTGTTTGGGCATCATTGAGTGTCTCTCTGGTGCGCGATAGCCAAGGCCAGCCTTTGTACCGCATCGCTCAGATTCAGGACATAACGGAACGCAAACGCGCAGAAGATCAGCTTCGACTGAGCGAAGCCCGGTTTTCGAGTGCTTTCGAATATGCACCGATCGGTGTGGCCCTGATTGCGACTGATGGCAGCTTCGTCAAGGTCAATCGCGCATTGTGCGACATGCTGGGCTATTCCTCGGAAGAGTTGTTGACCAAATCGGTTCAGCAGATAACGCACCCCGACGATTGGGAAGGCGATCAGGCCCAGGGTAACCGGATGTTGGCCGGTGAGATCAGTTCGTATCAACTGGAGAAACGTAACCTTCATAAGTCCGGCCGCGTGATTTGGATCGGATTGAGCGTGTCTCTGGTTCGAGATCGCGAAGGCCAGCCCCTGTATTTCATCTCGCAAATTCAAGACATCACCGAACGTAAACGGGCCGAGCAAGAACTGAAGATGGCCGAAGAGCGTTTTGCCAAAGCATTTCACAACAATCCTGGGGGATTCAGTATCAGCTTGGCCCCGGACGGCCGCTATCTGGAAGCCAACGAGTCCTTTCTGCGTATGCTGGGGTATGAACGTTCAGAGCTCATCGGTAAAACCAGCATAGAGCTTGGGGTGTGGGTGGATATAGAAGAGCGCAACGCAATCATCGCCAAGATCTTTGCGCAGGGATCAATTCGCGAGGAGCACGTTAGATTCCGTACAAAAAGCGGCGAAGTTCGCCAGATCCGGCTCTCCGCCGAGATCATTCGACTGCAAGGCGAACAATGCCTTTTGGGTTTGTCGCGAGATGTCACTGCGCAGAACCTTCTCGAAGATCGGCTGCGTCAAGCGCAGAAGTTGGAAGCGATTGGCAGGCTCGCGGGCGGCGTAGCTCACGATTTCAACAACCTCTTGGGAGTGATTATCGGTTATAGCGACCTTATTAGCTCAGCTCTGCCTGCAGAGTCCTCGATGTACAACAGGATAGAGGCGATCAAGCAAGCCGGCCAGCGAGCGACCTCGCTGACGACGCAACTGCTCGCGTTCAGCCGCAAGCAAATGCTGCAACCTAGCCTGGTCAATTTGAACTCGGTCGTGACTGAGACGAGTAAGCTATTGCTCCCGTTAATGGGCGAGGACGTCCAGCAGACGGTGAATCTGGATGAGAATCTTGGGGCGGTAAGAGTGGATGGCACCCAGATCGTTCAGGTGCTCATTAATCTCGCTGTCAACGCCCGCGACGCCATGCCCAATGGCGGTAAGTTGGTCATCGAGACCAGGAATGCCATATTTTCAGAAGAGCCCACAGTTGGGAGTATTCCGATTCGGCCGGGTTCTTACGTAACGCTATCAGTCAAGGACAGCGGCATCGGGATGGATGAGGGAACTGCATCCCGAATCTTCGACCCGTTTTTTACAACTAAGTCCGAAGACAAGGGAACGGGTCTTGGCCTGGCGACGGTTTATGGCATCGTCGAACAAAGTGGAGGCATCGTTGTGGTGGATACCGCTCCCGGGAAAGGGTCGACTTTTACAATCTACTTACCCCAAGCCGAAGTATCGGCGAAGGTTTCTAGCGGGGCACAGGATATTGCAGGCCGAGGATCTACGCTTCCCTCAGCCTCAGGCACAATCTTGTTGGTGGAGGATGAGATCGCTTTGCGGGGGGCCGTTGATGAGAGTCTCCGGGAGGAGGGGTATAACGTCCTGGTTGCTGCTAACGGAAGTGATGCACTTCAGATGGCCAAGAGCTATCAACACCCTATCCAGTTGCTGATTACCGACGTGATCATGCCGTTCATGAGCGGCCCGGAGTTAGCTCAGTCGCTAAGGGCGCTCCAACCGGCGATCCGGGTACTCTATACGTCTGGGTACACTGCCGACCGTTTGCCGGAACGCTCGATGTCCGATCCTGAGTTGGCGCTACTGCAAAAGCCGTTTGACCTGGCTGATCTCTTGCACAAGGTACGCGACATCCTGAGCGAAAGCGGCGCGAGGGGCGCATCGGCAAAAGGATGAAGGTCAAGCACTCCTGCTGAGCCTGGCTTACGCCGACCAGTTCATGGAAGCGACGTCATCGCCACCGGCGGCGGCCGCCATGGATCGCTCGATGACTTGCCGCGATGGGATGGTCTCGACTGTGCCTCCTGAACCCAGATTTGGGCTTTCCACTTGCTGCCATGCCTGACGAACATCGAGAATTGCCTCGATCTGCTTCTTCAACGTCTCTGGGTTTGCTTTCAGATGCGCCTCGAAAATCTTGCACCGTAAGTCACAATAGAAGGTTCGAAGGTGCTTTGCGCCCACCTCGCTCTTTTCCGCATCCAGAGATCCTTCCAGTTGCTGCAGCACGAGGAAAGAGTGTTTGATCTCCTCGGTGCGGCGCTCGATGTCTGCAAAAGTAGCGATGGCCTGCTCCAGGTCGTGAATCAAGAGATCGTAGAGAATGATGACGAGCCCGACTGACGTGGCATTCTGCGCCGCGGCTCGCAAGTAAGTGAGTTCCGTCTGACTTTTTTTCATGGGATTGAAGTTGAGCTTGAGCCGCTCGGCTGATAGCCAAGCTCAGCATTGATTTGTGCCTGCAGTGAGGGCAGTTGCTGGAGGGTGATGTCGGCCTGGCTGTATTCGGCTGTGAGCAACGTTTGTTGGGTCGAGAGATAGGCCTGAAAGTTGTTGATCTGCGTCTGGAGATCCTTATTTTCGGCGCTAATGCTTTGCAGGTCGATCGTGAAGGCGCCGCTGGTCGGATCCGTAAGCGAGCTCAATTGATTATTGAGGTTAGTCACGAACCCGTTGGAAGATGCTCCCTGCATGAAGTTTTGTACGGCCGTGAAGTTATTTTGGATCGTGTTGGTGAGCGTCGTGGTATCGAGGCTCAACGTGCCATCGTTGTTCATCGTAATTCCGAGGTCCGCCAGGATCGACACCCCGTTTCCTCCGCCAGAATAGCTGGCGGCCGACAGCAAGGTGTCTTGCAACATCCGCACCGCGGCGTCTCCGCTCAGCGGGCCTTCCTGGTTCGTCGCGCCGACGGTGTATTGAGAATTCACATCACCAATGGCAGTGTTGTATGCGCCCACAAACTTTGCAATCGCCTGCGCGGCTGAACTCGTGTCCGGTGAGATAGTTACGTTAATCTGGCCGCCCGGAGCCGCGCCCACAAGGTTCAAGGTTAGACCGCTCACGGCGCCAGTGACGGTATTTGATCCGCTATCGATGGGAATTCCGTCTACAGTCAGGGCTGCGTCTTGTCCGGCGGAGGCTTGTGTGAAAGTAAGTCCGGAGGCGGCGCTTATGGTAAAGCCGTTTGCGCTGCCTGAAGCATTACTGACAAGCGCAAGACGGGATCCAGTTGAATCATTGACCACACTCGCCGTAACTCCAAGGTGTTGAGTATTGATGTAACTCGCGAGTTGATCGAGTGTGTTTACACCGCTGCCAATCGTAACCTGGGTTGCAGCACCGGATCCTACCTGGATCGTGAAACTGCCGGGCGCTAGGTTCGTGCTGCTGGTGGCGACCGAATCGGAATACCACGATGCGGTAGAGGCAATATTGTTAACGATGACTACATGACTTCCGGCGGGGGTGCCGGCAGCTGCCGTCGCATTTACGACGTTGGTATCCGAAGACGTGACTATCATTCCTGCAAGCGCACCCAACGGGTCGCCCAGCGCGTTCAAGCTGGTTTCCAGGCTGGAGACGTCAGACTGTATCTGGTTGATCGTGGTCGTATCGCCCTGCAACGTTTGCTGCTGCGACTGCCACTGCTGTTCTGGGATAGACAAGGCGGCGATGGCCTGGGCGACCGCAGCGGCTACATTAATGCCTGAAGAGGACGACCCTAGCGCGGACAACACCGAGTTCAGGTTAATCCCAGAAGTTGACATAGCTTAAATTGCCTCTTGTACTCGACATTCGGCACTTCGAACAAAGTGGTGGGACTTGCGGTCCCACCACTTTCCCAACACTACTGGAGCAGCTTCAGTACCGACTGCGACATCTGGTTCGACTGTTGCAGTGCTGCGATACCGGTCTGCTGCAGGACGGTGAACTTCGCCAGGTTCGACGTAGTAGTCCCGATGTTCGCATCCATGATGCCGCTTTCGGCGTTTTGGATGTTGGTGATCTGGCTGTTCATGACGTTGGTGGCCGCCTGGAGCTGGTTGGAACTGGCTCCAAGGGTGCCGCGCAGAGCAGCCACATCTGCGATCGCGGTGTTGATGTCGCCCAGGGCGGTCGTGGCAGAGCCAGACGTGGTCAAGGCGTCGGCGGTGAGTGAAGCACCGTTGAGGTGTCCCGCGTCAACCGTAACCATCGCCACGCCGACGCTCGTTGTGCCGGCGCCGCTCGAATCGCTCATGAAGACCGTCAGGGTACCGGCAGCGAAGACTGCCGCCCCGTTATAGGTGGTCTTCTGACCGATGGTGTTGATTTCGGTCGCAATCGACTGGAACTCGGCATCGAGCGAGGTGCGTTGCTGGTTGCTCACAGTGCCGGTTGAGGCTTCAGTAGCCAGCGTGACCGCGCGGTTCAACAGGGTGGTGATCTGCGACAGGGCGCCGTCAGCAACTTGCAGAAGGCCTACTCCATCGCTGGCATTCTGCACCGACTGCGTAAGAGCGGTGACGTTTGCCTGCAACCCATTCGCGATCGCCAAGCCGGCAGCGTCGTCGGCTCCGGAGTTGATCCGCTGACCGGTGGAAAGTTGCTGCAAGGTTCGGTTGAGTGACGTCGCCGTCATATTCAACGAGTTCTGCGCTTGCAGTGAAGAAATGTTGTTCAGGATGCTTAACATGGGTGAATCTCCTCGTTCGAATTCCACCTGCGCCTTGGATCGCGGCCCGCTATTGACTTCTCGAAGGTCGAGAACCGCCCGTTTGAGCAGGAGGTGTGTTTTTAGCAGGCTATCTATCGGCACTTCGCCGTATTAACTTAGTCCGCCCGGCTCACCGTGGGTCACCTGCGCTCGATTACCCCAAACCCGGGATTTGTCGAAACGATTCGAATTCAAAGCCGACCCCATTCGAAGATATCTGCAGTCATCCACGACCTGATGTAAAACAGGCCGGTTCTAACCTGTCTCTAACCTGTCTCTAACCTCAAGCCGTTGTTGTTCAGCCGAACAATAAACATTCGTCATACTAGCCGACGAATGGTCGATCAAGAATGACCTCGTCGCTGCATTCCCTCAAGAAGAGTGTGCGGCGGCCCGGCCTGCGGACACGGCATCGTCCTGTCCCTCCAGCTTGCTTCGCATCTCCGCCCGCGCTTCCCGCAGCTCCGGCGATTCCGGGAATAGTTCGAGACCCCGCATCAGAATCGCTTCTGCCTTACTCCATTCCTTCAGTTGTGCACGGATACTCGCAGCGCGGAGGAATAACTTGGGATGGCCCATTACGAAAGTGAACTTCTCTGCCGCATCGGCGGCCTCTTCGAGTCGGCCTGCCATGATGCAGCCTTTCATGAGTCGATCGTGCACCGAGTGAACATCGGGAACAACCCTGGCCGCATGCCGTAGATGAGCCAGTCCCGTATTCTTCTGACCGATTTTCACCTCGGTGTATCCCAACTTGCTTTCCAGTAGAGGATTGTTTTTTGACAGCTTCAGAGACCGCTTGTATGCCATCCGGGCTTCTTTGTACCGGCCGACGCCATATAGCGCATCTCCTCGCAGGTCTTCGCGCAAGGCCAGGCTGCTGCCATTCCGCGTGTCGTGCTCAAGCGCGTTTAAGGCCTCCTGGTAACGCTCCTGGGTGAGAAGGACCATCCCTGTGAACAGCCAGGTTTCGGGCGCTCCCGGTTGCAACGTCAGAGCCTTCTCGAAACAACGCAGGGCTTCGTCGGGCCGGTTGAAGCACTCAAACTCGTGAAGCCCTAACTGGGTCCATGCGACAGGATCCTCGGGCTTTTCCTCAGTCTTTGTTCGGAGCAAATCGCGGTAAAAGACGCGCTTCCGCTCTCTCGCTTCCTGATCAACGAGCTGACCGAAATGATGGATGAAGAAATTCGCAGGCGACAGCTTCAGTCCCAGCGCCCGGATCTGATTTTCCACTAATTCATGGATACGGCCGGTGAAGTAGATCCCAGGATGCCGGCGGAAGAGGCGGCAGTTTTCGTGCTCAATATAGGAGGGCGCTTTTCTCGCTCGTTCATGTTTATAGTCATTGGGAACACCAATGCGATCCCATCCCCGGTTAAACCTGTTCAACATGTAGTTGCGGATGGGAGTTACATAGCCACCGACATCCGTTGCGGTGAGCAAGGCCGGCATAAGTTGACACGCCTCGCGATCCAATTCTTCGTCCGCATCGAGCACCAAGACCCAGTCGGTAGTCATAGGCGATAGAGCCGCATTCCGCGCGTTGGCGAAATGATTCTGCCAAGGGAACGAAACGACGGTCGCCCCAAATTCCCGAGCAATGGCGCAGGTATCGTCGGTGCACCCGGTATCGGCGATCACAATCTGATCCACCACCCGGTAAGCACTCTCCAGGCAGGGACGAATCGTATCTGCCGCGTTCTTTACGATCATCGAAAGCCCTACGGTTGGCATCGCTCGCCTCGCTCGAACATTAAGGTCTGATTGGAAAACGTCATGTGCCGAATTGACTCGGAACCGACTGTTTGCATGTGTTGTTCCACCGGACCTTCTAGGCTCGAAGCCTATGGTGGGCGCAGTCTAGTAGGAAAAGAATCAACCTGGCCGAAGCAGAGTGGGAATTGGCGGAGGGGAGCGCTGAATTCATGGATCGTGAGTTAGAGAAGGATGAGGTCGACGGATTGCATAGCTGAGGTCAATCGTCCACGGAGTCGAGAGGGTGGAGTGTGGCAACCAGCCCGCGTGCTTTGGATGTCGGACGAAGTAAGGAGAAGCGATGAGCCGATTTCATATCACGTTGGTTCGGCCGGAAGGATTTCTTCATACTGAAGCGTTTCGCGAAGTGGCCGAAACGCTGCAAGGCGGACTGCGCAGCATCGGCCACACGGCGGAAATAAAGGAAAATGCCATCGATGCGGCGGCCAGCAACATCTTGCTCGGAGCCCACCTGCTTTCAGTCGAAGATGCCGCCATGGTCCCACCCGGTTCGATTCTGTACAACCTGGAACAACTCGGCGGGCCGAATCTAGCCCAACACTTCTACGAACTGGCGTTGCGTCTGCAAGTCTGGGACTACAGCCGGCAGAACCTGGCCAAATGGAATGCGATGAACTGCGCCTGCCCGCCCCTCCTTGTTCCCTTGGGATATGTACCGGAACTGACGCGTATTCCAGCTTCTCCGAACCAGGATATCGACGTGCTCTTCTATGGCTCGCTCAACGAGCGCCGGGCGCGCATTTTGAAGGCACTAAAAGATGCTGGCGCCAAAGTGCACGCCACCTTTGGCGTTTACGGCAAACATAGAGACGACTTTATCGCTCGATCCAAGATCGTTCTCAACATCCACTACTACGATGAAAAGATTTTCGAGATTGTCCGGGTTTCATACCTTCTCGCTAACTCCAAGGCCGTCGTAACCGAGTTCTGGCCCGAGATGGAAACGGAGAAAGGGCTGGCGGATGCGGTGGTCGCCGCGCCCTACGAGTCCCTGGTGGACAGATGTCTATCTCTGCTGCATAACGAAGAAGAACGTCGAGTTGTGGAAACTCGAGCGTTCCAATGGTTCTCTCAGCAAAAGGAGTCCGATATTTTGACGAAAGCATTGCAAGAGTGTTCTGGCATCGCTGCAACACCACGCGCGATTCCCGTCCCCAGCAAACTGAACTTAGGCAGCGGCAAGGATTGGCGTGAGGACTATCTCAACGTCGACGTCGATGCCTATTGGGACCCGGACGCCGTGCTGGATTTCAATCACCCTCTACCCATTGGAAAGCCGCTTGAAACTGGGCGGTTCGGCGCCATTGTGCTGCAGAACAATTCGTTCGACGAGATCATCGCCAACGATTCGCTCGAGCACATTCCCAGCTTGACGACTGCAATGCATTCTTGCCTGAACCTGCTCAAGGTCGGTGGTCTGTTCCGCATCAGCGTGCCCTATGACCTGTCCTGGGGTGCATGGCAGGATCCCACGCACGTCCGGGCATTCAATGAGCGCAGCTGGCTCTACTACACAGATTGGTTCTGGTATATGGGCTGGACGGAAGCGCGTTTCGATCTCGTGCAGTTCGACCTCGGTCTCAGCAAGATCGGTGAGGCGTTGCAGCAGCAGCACGTCAAAGGTGAGGATCTCGTCCGCCATCCCCGGGCGGTAGACCAGATGCGTGTTGTGTTGCGCAAACGCCTGCTGACCGAAGCGGAAAAACAGCAGGTAGCAACTTATCTGAAGCGGCCGAATCGTAGTGCAGCAACCGCTGGCCGCTGACGGTTACGGACGAATAGCGCCAAACACGTTACGTCGGTTCAGGAAGAAAGAACCATCTACTTCAGAAAAGTTCCTTTTTTACCGATTAGAGGCCGGGCATCAGGTGGTCCGCTTCATCTTCCGACTTCGCAGAGGTAGGCCGTGATTCAACTGACGCGCTTGAACAGCCAACAGATCACCGTGAACTCTGATCTGATCAAGTTCATTGAAAGCAACCCGGACACTGTGATCACGCTGGTGAGCGGCGAGAAAATCTTAGTCCACGAAGCTCCGGATGAAGTGATCCGGCGGGTCATCGAATTCCGGCGCGCTGTCATTCACGATTTGTTGTCCCCTAGCGCCGATTCGGGGGCCGTCGCGAGGGCCGGCGCCCCGTTCACGAAGGATCACGGCACCAGGCTCCCGGAGGGCAGATCTCGTGGATAAGAGCACGATTGCGGGAATCGTCCTTGCGGTCGGAGGCATTCTGGCTGGCTTACTTTTGGAGGGCGGGAAGATCGCCCAAGTCCTTCAACCCACCGCCGCCATGATCGTGCTGGGCGGAACCATTGGTGCGGTGATGGTGCAATTCCCGCTCCCTACGGTGGTGCAGGCATTTAAGAAACTGGCCTGGGTCTTCCTCGACAAGGGAGAGGATCCCAGGCAACTGGTGGAGACATTGGTGCTGTTTGCCCATCGCGCACGCAAGAACGGAATCGTCTCGCTCGATTCTGAGCTGGAAAAAATTGAAGATCCGTTTCTGAAAAAGGCCCTCATGCTGGCCGTGGACGGCATTGAACCCGACGAACTCCGCAAGATGATGGAGTTGGAGCTCGACAATCAGGCGGAGAACGCCGAGAAAGTGGCTCAAGTCTTCGAATCGGCCGGCGGCTTCGCTCCCACGATTGGCATCATCGGAGCGGTTCTAGGGCTGATCCAGGTGATGCAACACTTGTCCAACATCGACGAGGTCGGGAAAGGTATTGCCGTGGCGTTTGTCGCCACCATATACGGAGTGGGATCTGCCAACCTGCTGTTTCTACCTTCTTCCGGCAAGCTGAAAATTAAAGGGAGAGAGGAACAGATTCTCCGCGAGATGACTATCGAAGGAGTGATCTCCATTCTGGAGGGCATGAATCCCCGCATCCTCGAAACCAAGCTTCTTGGATATTTGTTCGACCAGGAGCCGCAGGAGCCTCAACCGGCATGAGCCGCCGCAGACGGAAGCCCGCGCACGCGAACCACGAACGCTGGCTTGTTTCCTACGCCGATTTCATCACTCTGCTGTTTGCATTCTTTGTGGTTTTGTATTCCACCTCGCAGATGGACAACAAGAAAGTCGTCCAGGTTTCCGCCGCCATCCATGGAGCCTTCCAGGAGTTGGGAGTCTTTTCCGGCAGCGCCCAGGGATCCGTCCTGCGAGTGGAAGCGGCTCCGCCTGGACGCGAGCAGGCGAGCCTG
>Ga0075015_100000889_pt1 | contig 10830 bp, 6 predicted proteins | sample AleBraG_ABR_2013_FD_71476 | JGI IMG/M metagenome (GOLD analysis project Ga0075015, IMG submission 71476) | Freshwater sediment microbial communities in response to fracking from Pennsylvania, USA - Alex Branch Run_MetaG_ABR_2013 | ecosystem: Environmental > Aquatic > Freshwater > Creek >...
CGGGATTGATCGCCAGCGCGCGTTCGAACTGTGCCTTGGCTTCGGCGAATCTCCCTAATTCCGCGAGTGCGCTGCCCAGGTTTGCATGCGCGTCGGCATCTTCTGGCCTGATCCGAACGGCGGCTGCGAACTGCTCTGCGGCCGCGGGAAAGTCTCCTGCCGAAGCCAACGCGTTTCCTAAGTTATAGTGAGCGTCAAAATATTCAGGCGAGGTCCGCGCCGCGGTTTGAAGATAGCCCATTGCACGATCAGACTCTCCGGAAGCGATCAAGACTGCCCCGAGAGCGTTGTTCGCGGTAGCATCCTGAGGACGAATGTGCAGTGCCGCCTGATATTCAGCAATCGCCTCGGCAGCATTGCCGCGCGCCTGCAGCATGGATGCGAGATTGTAGTGCGCCGCAAAGTCCGCAGGGTTGTTCCGGATGTCGTGGCGCGCGAGCGCCTCTTGTAACTGCATTCGGGGGTCGCCAGCTCTCTTATCAAAATTGCGTGGCAGTATCTGGAGCCAAAGATGCGCCATTTCGTCCCTTGACCGATTGCCGCCGCGGACACGCTCCGGAGGATAATTAGGATTCCGCACATTTTCCTCGGAGTTGTCGTAAGTGTAGCGCATGCTGACCGTGGTTCCCTTCGGCAGAAATATCGGCTGTGCGTAACGATATACCGCCTGCCAATTCAAGTTCCATTGCGGAATGTGAATTAGAGTCTTCGCGCTGCCATCGGGCAAAGTTGCGATCGCTTGCATTTCCTTGCCCAGATAGTGCGCATGTGGGTAGATGGCCAGCAGATCTACGTCGATGGGAAGAGTAAGTCTGTCGCTTATGACAAAGTTCTTTTCGCCCGCCGGAATGTCTAGCATGCCATCGTTTTGTAACTGCAGGAGCATGGGAAATTTCGTGGCGGGCTGGTCGGTGAAATAGAGGCCGATGGTCGGCTGAAGCGTCTCCGGCTTGCCCGAGGGCTGCAGGTGGACATTCAGCACCAGGTCGGTACCTTTATCCAAGCGCAAAGCCATTCCTTCCGCCTCGACATAAGGAATTGTGCCCCGGCTTCCAAAACAAGAAATGGCTGTCGGGATCAAAAGTTTCCGATTCGATCTTGATCTCCATGCCCTCAAAGCCCGCGCCCGGCCGCTTCTCTCTCTGGCGGGAGTTCTGCAAGCGGTCGACAAGAATATTCGCGTGGTGGACGAAGCGCTTGTCGCCGGGCGAATTTCCACCGCCCTCACCCAGCGGGTGCGGTCAATCGGCACCGGGAAAATGAAATTCCAGTACAGGTCGGTGCCGCTGGCCGGCAATAGGTATGGTGTTGCGGCCTCGAGCACTAGATCGGGCTGCCCGAGTTGCCAGCCTTCCACAAACTTCGGCTGCGGCGGCAGGTCCGCCGGATTTCCTTCCGGCGCTCCTTCTTCTACCCAAGTTTTTATGGTTGCGATCTGCTGGTCTGAGAGCCGCGGCTCATCGGCGAATTTCACCGCTTGCGCTTCTGGCAGCCACGGCGGCATGAAGCGCGTGCGAGTGACAATTTCAATCTGCCGCGCATGCTTTCTAACGTCGTCATACGTAAGAAGAGGGAAGGGGCCTGATTCTCCCGGACGATGGCAGCGGGCACAGGTTTGCAAAACGATTGGAGCAATGTCGCGGTTGAAGGTGACTTGACCGTCGTCCTTTCGGCCCTGCGCCGCCTGAGCGTGGGCGTTTATACCCAGCCGAAGCGCCAGGGAAATTGCCACTACGAAACCGATTTCTGAAACAGAATACTGCCGCTTCATTGCAGGTCCGAAATGTAGCAGCCCACGCCCGCGACTTGTGCATTGGAAGGCGGACGACCTGCCAGGGCGGCCGCAATAGCGTCTTCGAGCTCGTGGGTGGTGGGGGCGGAACGCGTGCGTCCGAAAGCCTCGTAGAGATTATCAATGCGCCCGTGATAGACAAGTGCGCCTTTTGCATCGAACACTGCAGCCTCAGGCGTGATCTGTGCGCGTGCTTCTTTAACCAGCGCATGCTCAGGATCGCGCAGCCCCGGAATGGAGTAGCGGAAATCGCGGAGATACTTGCGAATGTCTGACGGCGATTCGGATTTATCGGGGAACACGAGATAGAACCGCGCATCTTTCCGGTGCTCTTCGCTGATGCGCTGAATCGTCGGAGCGTAGCGTCCGGAAACCGGGCAGTCGTCCCGCACGAAAACCAGTACGACGAGTTGGCCAGCATTCGATTTGATCGGATTCACCGTTTTCCCGTCAAGATCGAGCGCAGTTTGCTGGGGCACGCAAAAAGCCGGAGCTAGCATTAGAAATATCAGTGTCGGAAGAAAAAGGCTCCTCCAATTCTCGCGCCGTTTGCGAAAACAGCGTTCTCTCGCCATTGGTAGCAGATGCCGGAAAACCATGAGAACCACGACCGTGTTGCATTCCAATTGTAAGGTAAAAGCACTTGGCCGTCCGGAATTTTGGTTTGCAGGAGGATCATTCGGATCGCGGTATCGCAGGAGTGTTTGCAACTCCTATCAAGTGGCAGACGTTCAAAACAAAAACTTCAGCGCCACCTGGATCACGCGCGGGCTTACATCCGACTGGATTTGCCCGAAAGTCGGGGATTCGATGTCGCTAACCGGCAACCGGAAATTGGTGTGGTTCAGCACATTGAACAACTCGCCCCGGAATTGAAATTCTTTTGATTCCGTCAAGCGAATGTTTTTGAAGGCGGAAAAATCCCAGTTCACGTATCCCGGGCCCTGGACCACATTGCGGCCTTCGTTCCCGAATTGCTGCACTGGAGAATTTGGATCCTGAACGATTGGTTGAAATGCCTTCACATTGAACCATTCCGCCGCGGTGCGCGCGCCGGAATTCGGATTGCCAGTCAAATCGGGCCGGTTGCTGGAGAATCCAGAAATCTCTGGCGCCTGTCCTTGCACAGAAACGTCATTGGAGTCGAATACCGTGAAGGATGTGCCGCTCATGGCGGTGAAGATTCCGTTTAGCTGCCAATTACCCAGAACCTGCCCGTACCAGTTGTGCGAATGTTGCAAGAAAGGAAGACTCCACTGATAACTGAGCACGAAGCGATGGCGGGCATCGAACATGGAATTGCCACGCTCCGCCGCGAGGTCGAATGGATTCTGCGCTAGATCGTTTTCTCCCGCGACCGGCTGCGACGCTGAACCGGTGATGTTAAACGAGGAAACGTCATCGATGGAATGCGACCAGGTATAAGAGGCTAGGAACGAAAGTCCGTGACTGAAGCGCTTTCGCAGGCTGGCTTCCAATGCGTTGTAGCTGGAGTGCGAGATGCTGGCGATCTCGCCGACCGAACCGTAAACGCAACTATCCGGCGAGTCCGCCAGCGTGCATCCAGAATAGAGACGACGCTGATTCGCGTTGCTCGATGTGGATAGCGGACAGGGTTGTTTCACTGAACAGCCATGGCTGGTAGTGTCCACGCCGGGAACGTAGATCGCCGGATTCCCTTCAATGAATCGCGGCAACCTCACACCGGTCGTGCCAACGTATCCGACCTGCAAGAGCCAGTCCGCGCCGAACGACCTTTGAATATTCAGATTCCAATCCTGAGCGTAGGGCAGATGCAGATTGCGAGAAACCACCAGCAACGTCATGGGCTCGGGGAAGGCGTTGGCAAACGGGTCCGGAACATGAAACGGATAGGCAAAAGAATTAATGAGAGGATTTACTTGCACAGTCTTAAGGTACGGAGGTGCGCTGACGGGATCCTGCAGCGGGCCACCTTGTCCGGTGTAATACGGCTCGTAGAAAATTCCGTAGGCAGCACTAACTACTGTCTTGGCGTCGCCGCGCGGGTCCCAGGCGAAGCCAACGCGCGGAGCGAATGCTGTCTTCTGAGTCGGAATCAATCCCGCCGGCACGCCCGGATCGCCGGGATATAGAAGTCCAGCGGGAGCGCCGGGAATTACCTTCGACTGCTCTCCTGGGACAAAGAGATTCACGCGGTTCTTGTTCTCGGTGGCGGGAAATGGCAACTCGTAACGAAGCCCCAGATTAAGCGTCAGGTGAGAAGTGACCTTATAGGTATCCTGGCCGTACAGGTCCATGGCCCGGTCCCGAATTTCGCGGCCAAAATCGCCTCCACCCTGCAAAAAGACCACCGGATTGCCGAAAAGAAAGTTGGCGAACCCGTCGTTATAGAGGAAGTTCGCCTGTGAGGGGATGCCCACGAACACGAAAAAGCCATTGGTGGCTATGCCCTGCAAGGCGTTGATCTGGTCACGCCGGTAGCCTCCGCCAAATATCACTTCATGGCGGCCATGAATCCAGCTGAGAGAACCGGAGAGGTCAAACGTATTCTGAAACGTGTTGCGCGGTCCGGTGATGGGGTCGCCCACCGAGGCGTAGCCCCCGATCTGAATAAACGGTGGCCCGGCGGCCGAAGGCAAGGTGGGAGCGTACTGAAAGACCGGCAGCGACTCGTGATTCAGATGCTGGTTAAGGAGGAACTTATTGCGCAGATACGAAAACCGCGCGACGCCGATAAGGGTGGGAGAAAAGACGTGCGTCTCCTGCGCAACGAAGTTTTGCGCGCGATCGTCTTCGCCGACTGGAAAGCCGGGGACATTGGCGCCTGCAGGAGAAAGAGGATCCGTCGTCGGGCCGCTGCTATACATGTAGCGGAAATTGAGAGTATCCACATGAGAAAGATAATGATCCAGGCGGAATCCGAACTGGTCGTTATTCTCGCTTAGGGTCTGGGTGGCGATGAATCCATTTGAGCCGTTAGTCGGCAGAGGAAAGAAGGGCAAGACCGCCGTCGCAACCGGATCGATGGGCGTGAAAAGAGTCATCTGGTTGAACGGAACAGGTGTTCCAAAAAAGGTGAGCTGCCCTTGAGGGTTGCTGCAAAGACCGGTCGTCGGATCAATGGCAGCATTGGGAAGGGTGGTGCACAGCTGCGCGAAGTTGCCCTGCCTTTCAGGCTTCGAAGGCACTGTCGCGGGTACGGTTTCACCCTGCCGATTGCGGAATCCCTCGTAATAGCCGAAGAAGAAAGTCTTGTTCTTGAGGATCGGACCTCCGAAGGTTGCGCCAAACTGGTTCTGCTTTAAAGGCTGGACGCTTTGAGTGAAGTAATCGGACGCATCCATGGCGTCGTTCCGCAGAAATTCCCATGCCGCGCCGTGAAATGAATTGGTTCCCCCTCTGGTTACGATGTTGGTCGTCGAACCGGTGTTGCGTCCGAACTCGGCATTTGCGTTGTGAGTAAGAATTTTGAACTCGGCAATTGCGTCGATCGGTGGCTTGATAACAAATCCACCGTCCACTGAGCTGACATTATCGGCGCCGTCAATCAGAAAATTGTTCGATTCGGGCCGTTGGCCATTGACGGCGTAGGCCTGATTCTGTCGCGCAGGACCTCCTGCTTGGAGAAGTCCGGGGGTCAGGGGCACGACCCCGGGTTGAAGCAGTCCCAGTTGGGAGAAGTTGCGGCCGTCCAGAGGCAGGTCGAGAATCTCGCGCTCCATCACCGTTTCGCCGAGACTACTGACCGTGCTCTGCGCCAGGGCCGCATCCGCGCTTACTTCAATTTCCTGCGTCTCCGCACCGAGCTTGAGGTGAATGCTGACTATCGCGGTCTCGTTGACGTCCAATGAGATTCCTTGCTGCAAGTACTTCTGGAAACCTTGCGCTTGGACCTCTAACTGGTAATGCCCGATCGGGAGTTCCACCAAAACGTAGGCTCCCTGACGATCCGTAACCGCGGTGCGAGTTAAGCCGGTTTCAATCTGCCTCGCAGTGACCGTTGCGGCCCGGACAATCGCGCCACTCGGATCCAGCACCGTTCCACGAATACTTCCCGTGATCTGCTGCCCCGAAACGCTTAAACTTACCAGGTTCAAACCCGCAAAGATCGTCACGAGTACAATCGAAATTTTCCTCAGACTATTCACGCATTTCCCCCACATTTTCTTCACGAATCGCTATTGACGTTGAGACGAAAGAATCCCTCGCGAACAAGTTCAGAACCCCACAAGTTCCACAGATCAGTGCGGCGAGTATAGGGACTCTTATCGGCGGGTCAATAGTGCGAAAGCAGTATTTGCTATCGCCAAAGCGCGATGAGCCAGCCCGAGGGTTCTTGGATGCTTGCGCCGTAGCTCCCGCGTGGATGCTAGAGCAGCGTCCGGCTGTAACTCGTTTCGGCGGGCTTCACTGGGTTTGCCCCGTCACGCTAGAGCTCATCGCCGCTAAGTCTCGCAATGCGAAAGCGCTGGAGCCGTTCCGTACGCGATAGGTGAGTGAACTGGAACCGGCCACCGTGATGGCCATGGTCACCTGCACTGGCCCAGCAGTGGAGTGCAGATTCAGAGCGAACCACCGGACCCGCTGGCTGGGGCGATGGCTGGAGTCGTCAAGGTCATCCGGGCCGGGTGGATCCAGCCCGCCCGGACTGTGGGTGAGCTTCGAGCAAATGCGCAGCCTAGTTCTTGCTCCACGTGAAGCCGGTCTGACTGAAGATTGGGCTGCCTCCGCCCGAGAGAAAACTGTTCGCGAGGGCAGTATCGTAGTGAATGGCGGAGCTGGAACTGGGGGTAAAGGTGTTCCCAATGACTGCGCCGAAGAAATCCGAACCTCCCGACATGGTGATACCTGAATTGGGGGCATAGACTACCGCGCCGCTTCCCGAACCGCCCGATAGGGTCATCCCGCCGCAGTAGTTTGTACCGGGGTTCGTGCCGTTAGGGGGGGCGGGAGCGTTGCCGCAACACTGGATTTCAAAATTGGCGGGGGCACCCGAGTTGGCAATGCTGCCGCCGCTCATGTCAACTGCCGTCTGCAGGTAGTTGATCGGATTGGTCGCCGGGTACGGATTCCCGCTGTTGAGCTGTTTGATGCCCTGGATGTTCAAAACGACAGGCCCGGAAAGGAGCACAATCGGGCTGGTACCGCTTAAAACCAGACTGTTCAAGTTGTAAGTCCCGGCAGTCAAATAAATCGTGGTGCCACCCGACGCGACAACGTCCCCGTAGGTGTAACCGGAAGTCGAGGTCGGCGCAAGCTGGATACACTTGCCAGTTACGCAGGGAGCCCCCGCGACGTTGGTGCAGCCAGCCCCCGTCGCCCAGCAACTGCCGGACGAATTCATGCTGGTGCCAACGGGCGGGGCAGGATTCAGCTTTGCCGGTGGCGCGTACACGGGCGGGGTCATAACTTTGAGCCCGCCGGTGACGCCGCCACTGCTGCTGGAATTCAGCAAGGCCGGGCAACTTCCCGTGGTTGTATTTAGGCCGGACAGGCTTCCATTGATGGTGGCCGAGCCACTCATTTTTACATAACCCACTGTTCCCGCGTTGCCAAGGCTGCCCCGGTTTCCGGTGGCGGGAGACGGGGTGTAGGGCCCGGAAGACGAGCTATAGGAATCGGTGTAGGCGGAGCCGGACCAGTCCATGGCGATAGGGTTGTTGCAGCCGGAGCCGGTAGCAAAGACAGCATACTGAAAACGCGGCGTCGGGTTGCTGTTGTTCTGGATGGTTTCAACGACTTGTGTCGTCGCACTGCGCGCTCCCCCGATGTTGCCCACGGAGGTGATTTGCCAGGTTTGCTGTGTGGCCGACTGCATTTGCATCAACTGAGCCGTCACGGTATAGGTGGCGTTCGCCACGCCGGGCACAGTTTGTCCAACGAGGGTGTTGAACGAGTTCTGCGTCGCGTTCGTACTGTCAGGATAGTTGGAGGTCGCGCCCAGCACAATCGCGGAACCGGCGGTTGCGCATCCGCCACCAGCAACCTTACACTGCACCGGGCTCTTAGTCGTATCGAAGGGCGTAAGGGTACCCGGCGCAACGTAAGTATTCTTGAACCAGTTGACGCCGGCTTGTGCGCCTGCCTCTGCAGCATAACGGGACTGCGTCAGGAGCCGGTAGTTGGCGCTGGCCCACATTTCCGACTGGGTGACAAAGATCAACGATGCGGCCAGCGCTGAAAGCAGGAACAGCACCACCAGGGCGATAATCAGCGCTACGCCTTTCTGGTTTCCGGCTTGCTTACGTTTACGGTTGTTCACATTGGCCTCCAAAATGTCTTTCACCCCACGCGCTCCCACGCAGTGGCTATGGGAAGCTCGAGAACCAAGTCACTAGCGGGAGGGGCTGCAGAACGTTGTTTGTTCCGGCAGTCGCAAGAGCTTTCCCGTACAGGACGTTGCGGGGGTTCAAATTCAGGAAAGAATTCGTCACGGTTATGTAACAGGTGGTGGTATTACCTGTACTCACTCCACCACAGCCCGACAACGATGGATCCTTTTGTGACGATGCCGTGCTTAGTGTGAGACCGACGTTGGGGACGATGTCTGTGAAGGCGCCCACGGTAGTGCGTCCGGTATAGATGAAGCAGGCGCTCCCGTCAGGGTTGGGAATTACGTTCTGGACCAGAGTGTCGGTCGAGACCGCGCCCGATGGAAGCTTCATGATCGATCGCGAAAATGACCCATAGGTAGGCGGAGTCGACGATTGGTTGCAGTTATAATGCACCAAATATAGGTTCCCATCGGAGTTGACGTCGCCGATAAGATACAAGTCGTTGGGGCCCGACTGGGTTGCGGCGCTAATTTGCCCCCACAATATTCCCTGGGGAAAGATGCCCCCCAGAGTCACGATCGTGTTCGCGGCATGTGCGTTTGCGAATGTAGCCGTAATAGTGTTTACCCCGATCGCCGTGATCGCGACCGTTTCCTGGCTCGTATCGTTCACCTGCAGGTTTTCGCCCACGAACATATTGGCCGTGGTACCCGCGGGACTGACCGTGACGGTTGAGCTTCCTTTGGACGCCGCGGTGATGGTGACCTGCGAGACTCCCCCCACTCCGGTAAACGCGCCCGCTTGCCCGATCTCCTGTTCCAGCATTTCGGTTGCGTTGCGCACGCTGGATTGCATGTTTTGCCGCACCGAGGTCCCGGCGTATTGTTTCTGGTAGGTCGCTAGCCCGTACAGGGCCGTGCCCGCCACGATGAGCAGGATCGACATCGCGCAAATCAGCTCGATCAGTGAAAATCCCTTGTTCCGGTTCATTGGGTCATGAAGCATACGAGTGTGCTCGAGGGCTGCGCGCCCTGGGTTTTCGTTACCAGCGCCACAGTCGTGACGGTAATCGTTTTCAGATTGCCTCCGCCGTTGACCGAGATGCTCCATTCCCGCTGAAAGAATGCGTTGGTCGAACTGGACAGCGGTTTTCCGGTCGCATCCAGATAGTCTGCATAGCCTGGCGTCGCCGTCGTTGTACTGCCGCCGACGCTCAGCCCCACTCCCGGCGACGACGCTCCGTTGGTAGTGTCGGTCAAGCTATCGCTGAAGCTCAGGCCCATCAATTGATCCATCTTGTCTTGCGCATACATGGTCGTCCGGGTAAGGTCTTGTCCCTGATCCTGATTCTGGATCACGGCCACTGTGAGCAGACCCGTCACGCCCACGATGCCGACCAGCAAAATCACCGAGGCAATCATGGTTTCGAGGATCGTTACCCCGCTCTCGGAGACCGTTTTTATCTTCTTACCCTTCATGCTTGCGCCTTTTCTAGTAGAACTGGCTCCAAGTGGAGCCCGTGCCATTCATCTGCCATATCTGGACGTTACCGCTGATCGATACCGTGATCGCGTAGTACAATCCGTTTCCGTTGTTGATATAAACCGCGTAGGTGCCGGTGGCGGCAAGGCCGGAAGTCACCGGAATTCCCCTGGAGTTGAATTGAATGGTGTTCCAGTTGGTGATGGGGGACAGCTGAGAGCCAGCGGGGGTGGTGATGGTGCTAAAGCCGTAGCTGGTGTTGGTGGACAAATTTTGCACGCCTGTGTTGTGTGTGCCGGTTTGGTCGATTGCCCAGGTCGATGTTCCCTGGTTGTAAACTTCCACCTGATACTGATAGGTGTTGGTCGTCGAGTTCTTGGTGAAGCTGTTAAAGTTCACGCGGGCATCGGTGAACTGGGATGCGGCGCGCATTTTCGCCAGAGCCAGTTGGGCGGCAATGGCACGCGCGTCGGACGCAGTTGACATGCCTTGCAAACCGGCCTTCAAGGCGGGAATCGCAATCACCCCGATCAACAAAACGATGGCGAGGACGGCCGTTATCTCGATTAACGAGAATCCGCTGGCCGACCCGGTTGCGCGGGATCCTGTCAATTTTGCCGATTTGTGCACGTTCTAGTATGGTCACGCCCTACTGGACCGATCAAATTACGTTGGTACTCCGGCGGAAGTGACTTCCTTAATCAAGATCTAGGAGAACAAAAGAAGAATAATGTGAATCGGGCCAGGCCCTAATTTACCGCCCTTGTCGGACGGTGACCGGGCGGATTGTGACGAGTGACCCACCGCTGGAAACGCGCCCAGGGAATGGCCCTATAAATGGCGCGGTCGAATTACTGGGAACTTATCTTCCATTAACCTGGGAGTCACGGTTAGTCCCTTCGGGCGTCTCCGCCGGAATTAGTTATTTCTTCGACCTAGCGTCGAATAAAACTACATAGACCACAGCTCGTAAGCTGCCTCTAACACCGCTAAAACGCCAGTAGATTCGCTGTAATTGCGCAGTTTGAACTCGATTTCATCGGGCGGGCACAGACGGATTGGGCACAGTTCTTGAAAGACTGTTTCTGAGGGCAAAGGCTCCTTTCAATAAGTCAATAGCCCGCAATAGTTTGCACATAAAACGAAATGTATTTCGTGTTGACGTGACCTTCGTTCCAGGGTGTACTGCAATCGACGGCGAAACCTCGCCGCGACGCGAAAAGGAGTCACCATCTATGTTTAGCAAACGCTTTCTGGCCATCGGGATCGTACTGCTGGGACTGATGACAGTTCTGGCCA
>Ga0075015_100000890_pt1 | contig 10830 bp, 8 predicted proteins | sample AleBraG_ABR_2013_FD_71476 | JGI IMG/M metagenome (GOLD analysis project Ga0075015, IMG submission 71476) | Freshwater sediment microbial communities in response to fracking from Pennsylvania, USA - Alex Branch Run_MetaG_ABR_2013 | ecosystem: Environmental > Aquatic > Freshwater > Creek >...
ACGCGCGCGTCACCAACCTCGCGAACGGCCGCTCGGTCGTGGTACGCATCAACGACCGCGGCCCGTTCAAGGCCAACCGCATCATCGACCTGTCGTACGCGGCGGCGCTCAAGCTCGACATGATCCGCAACGGCACGACGCTCGTGGAGGTGCGCGGCCTGGAGGCCGACGACGTCGCGGCGCCGCAGGCGGCGCCGCAGCCGGCCCCGATCTACGCCCAGGCCGGCGCCTTCGCGCTGCGGGACAATGCCGAGCGCCTGCGCGCGCGCCTGCTCGGCGAGGGCATCGGCAACGTGCTCGTGAGCAGCGAGGCGAGCTCCGGGCGCACGCTGTTCCGGGTGCGTATCGGGCCGATCGCGTCGGTCGCCGAATTCGACGGCCTCGTGGCGCGCGTACGCGCGCTCGGCCTCGGCGCGCTCATGCTGGCGATCGATTGAGCCCGGCGTCCGGCGCCCCGCGCCGGGCGTGCGCAGGCTAAACTGGCGCGCCAGCCAGTCCTCCTGTCGAGGTCGAGATGCCACCGTCCCGTTCCGTCCGCGCCCGGCCCCTGGTCGCCCTGCTGCTCGCCACGAGCCTCACCGCCGGGCACGCGGGCGCGCAGGCCGCGCGGAGCGGGCCCGCAGCGACTGCCGCGCCCGCCGCACGCGCCGCACCCGCCGCACCGCTGCCGCCCCCACCACCGATCGCCGCGCGCAGCTACGTGCTGATCGACGTCGCGAGCAACCAGCTGCTGGCCGGCTCCGCGGACACGCAGCGCGTCGACCCCGCGAGCCTGACAAAGCTCATGACCTCGTACGTCGTCTTCCACGCGCTGCGCGACCACAAGCTCACGCTCGATCAGGAGGTCAGGATCTCCGAGTACGCCTGGCGCACCGGGGGCGCCGCGTCGGGCGGCTCGACCTCGTTCCTCGACCTCGGCTCGAACGTCAAGGTCGTCGATCTGCTGCAGGGCATGATCGTGCAGTCGGGCAACGACGCCTCGATTGCGCTGGCCGAGGCGGTCGCGGGCGGCGAGTCGACCTTCGCCGTGCTCATGAACGAGTACTCCAAGCGTCTCGGGTTGACCGGGTCGCACTGGGTCAACGCGCCGGGCCTGCCCGACCCGAACCACTACACGACGGCACGCGATCTCGGCCTGCTGTCGGCAGCGATCATCCGCGAGTTTCCCGACTACTACCGCTGGTACTCGCAGCGCTCGTTCACCTACCACGGCATCAAGCAGGACAATCGCAACGGGCTGCTCGAGCGCGACCCGACCGTCGACGGCATCAAGACCGGGCACACGGAGTCGGCCGGCTACTGCCTCGCGAGCTCGGCGCTGCGCAACGGCATGCGACTCGTCGCGGTCGTGATGGGCTCGTCCAGCTTCAAGGCGCGTGAGGACGCGAGTGCGGCGCTGCTCGGCTACGGCTTCAATTTCTTCGAGACGCGCAAGCTGTACGCGGCCGGCCAGGTCGTCGGCACGACGGCCGTCTACAAGGTCGGCGAGCCCGTCACGGTCGTCGTGCGCAACGACCTGTATGCCACGGCGCAGCGCGGCCAGCTCGGCAACGTGCGCACGCAGCTGCAGCTGGCCCCGAAACTCGTCGCGCCGCTCGCCGCGAACCAGGCGATCGGCAGCGTGCGCGTGACGCTCGGCGGCCAGGTGCTCGGGGAGCTCGCGGCCTACCCGCAGGCCGCCGTCGAGCCCGGCAATATCCTGCGCCGCCTCGTCGACAGCGTGCGGCTGTGGTTCGCCTGATGGCCGCACCGCTGCCGGTTGCTTTCCTCGACGGCCGCTTCCTGCCGCTCGCCGAGGCGCGCATCTCGCCGCTCGATCGCGGCTTCCTGTTCGCCGACGCGGTCTACGAGGTGCTGCCCGTGTACGGCGGCCGGCCGTTCCGCTGCGCCGAGCACATCGCGCGCCTCGAGCGCAGCCTCGGCGAGATCGGCATGCGCCCGCCGCACGAGCCCGCCGGATGGGTCGAGCTGTTCGAGGAGCTCGTGGCGCGCAATGGCGGCGGCGACATGTACATCTACCTGCAGGTCACACGCGGCGCCGACAGCTTGCGCAACCACGCGATCCCGCCGGCGCTCGCGCCCACGGTATTCATGATGGCCGCGCCGCTGCCGGCGCTGGAATCCGACCTGCTCACGCGTGGCGCGACCGCCATCACGCTGCCGGACGCGCGCTGGAAGCGCTGCGACATCAAGAGCACGGCGCTGCTGCCCAACGTGCTCGCCAAGACCGCCGCGGCGGCGGCCGGCGCGATGGAAGCCATTCTGGTCGCCGACGGCAGGGTGCGTGAAGGCGCCTCCTCCTCGATCCTCGTCGTCGCGGGCGGCGCGCTCCGCGCCCCGCCCGAGTCCCACGCGATCCTGCCCGGCACGACCCGCGACCTCGTGTTCGAGCTCGCCGCCCGGGCCGGCATCGAGGTCCGCATCGGGCCGGTCAGCGAGGCGGGGCTGCGCGATGCCGACGAGATCCTGATCGGCTTCGCGACGCGCGGCATCCTGCCGATCACGCGGCTCGACGGCCGGCCGGTCGGCGGCGGCCGGCCCGGGCCCGTGTGGCGCCGGTTGTACGAGCTGTTCCTGGCCTATCGCGACGAGGTCGCGGGTACGCCGCCCTTGCCTGCGGGCTGAGGCGCCCGCACATCGCACGGCATGCAGGACCCGTTTCCCGGCGCCATGGACGATTCGCCGCTCGAGTTCCCCTGTGACTACGCGCTCAAGGTCATGGGCCGCGCCGGCCCCGAGTTCCGCGCGCGCATGCTGGCGGTGCTCGAGGCGCACGTCGGCCCGATCGCGCCGGCGCAGGTCCTCGAGCGGCCGAGCCGCGCAGGCAAGTACGTCGCGCTGACCTGCACGCTGCGGGCCGGCAGCCGCGCGCAGCTCGATCGCATCTACCGCGACCTGCACGCCACGGGGCTCGTGCTGTACGCGCTGTAGCCGCCGGGCGGTCGCCGCTGCGTCTGGCCATGGTCCATGCGGCTCCTGGCGAGACGCGCTTCGATCGGTCGCGCAGTCGCAGGATGAGCGCACGGGGCTGCATCGCCGCGCGGCTCCGCGTGCCGTTGCTATCGGAATGGGATTGCAAGACAATCGCCATCCGTGGCTGCTCGCGCCCGTAGTTGGCTTCCTGGAGAGCGACCTGGAGTCTACTAGCCACGGATCGCCCAGCATCGCGCCGGGCACAGGCGCGCTGTTCTGCATCCAGGTATTTTCCACGCTCGGCTTTGCGGTGCTGTACTCGACGCTCGTCCTGTACACGACCCATCACCTGCATTTTCCGGTCCGGCAGGCGTCCGCGGTCATGGGCGTGTTCGGCGCGTTCAACTATGGGCTGCACCTGTTCGGCGGCTACCTGGGCGGGCGCTTCCTGAGCAACCGGAACCTGTTCGTCGGCGGCATGACCCTGCAGGTGCTCGGCTGCGCGTGCATTGCCGGCGGGACCGTGCCGTTGCTGTACTGGGGACTCGCGCTGTTCCTCACGGGCAGCGGCCTCAACGTCACGTGCATCAACATGATGCTGACGCAACGCTTCGCGCCGCAGGATCTGCGCCGCGAGAGCGCGTTCATGTGGAACTACGCCGGCATGAATGTGGGGTTCTTCATCGGTTTCGCCGTCGCCGGGCACTATCAACTGACCGAGAGCTACGCCAGCCTGTTCATCTTCGCAACCATCGGCAACCTGCTCGCAATTGTGATCACCGCGTTCAACTGGAGATTGCTGAAAGACCTCAATACGCCGCTGCTGGACGTGTCGGCCGGCCAGTTCAAGACGCGACTAATGGCCGGGGTTCTGATCCTGCTGGTCCTCGTGCCGATCGTGTGGCTGCTGCTGCAGCACCCCGATTCGACCGAAACACTGGTCAAAGCCATCTGCGCGCTCGTGGCCGCCGCGCTGGTCTACCTCACGGTCCGGCACCGCGATCCGGGCGAGAAGAACAAGATGTGGGCCTACCTGATCCTGTCGCTCGGCTCACTCGTGTTCTGGGCGCTGTACCAGATGGCGCCGAATGGCCTGCAGGTGTTTGCCGTCAATAACGTCGATCGCCACGTGTGGGGCATCGAAGTCGCGCCGCAATGGATCCAGAACATCAATACCGTCGTGATCGTGCTCGGCGGGCCGGCGATGGCCGCGCTGTTCGCCAGGCTGCGCCGAGGCGGCTGGAACATTGACGTGCCGAAGCAGTTCGCGGCGGCGCTGATCCTCATGGGGATGGGCTTTCTCGCGTTGCCCGTCGGCATCCACCTGGCCGACGACAAGGGCATGGTCGGCTTCGTCTGGCTGTTCGTCAGCTATGTGCTGCAGAGCATCGGCGAGCTGCTGATCTCGCCGGTCGGCTACGCGATGATCGGCAAACTGGCCCCGCGCCGCTACCAGGGAATCATGATGGGCAGCTGGATGCTCGTCACCGGGCTCGCGTCGCTGTTCGCCGGCGATTTTTCCGGAATGATTCCGGAGCCCGCCGGCCACACGGCCCTGTCGAGCAACCCGTCGTACGCGACGCTGTTCGCGCAACTGGGCTGGGGCAGCACCGCGGTCGGCATCGTGCTGGTCGTGCTCGTGCAATTCCTGCGCAAGCTCATCGGCGACAAGAAGCTGCCGGCCGGCGCAGCCCCGGTGGCGGTCGTTGCCCGATGACCGGCGTGCCTCACCGTCAGTGCCCGTGACGGCCTGCGACAGGGTGCCGCGCTGACCAACGGTCCTGTGGTTCTCAATCGGCGCAACGGCGGCATCGCGCGTCGCCGCGCGGCGCATGAACCCCGCCTCCGGTCCGGTCCACGCGTCCTGGTCATCGTCATCGCGTGCTGGCGCGCGGGCGCCGCGGACGCGCAGTCGCAGGCTCCCGCCGCCGCAGCGACCTCGGTGGTCGTCACGGCCGAGAGGCTGTCGGTTGAAACCCTGATCGACCGCAAGGTCTACAAAGTAGCCGCCGATGTGCAAAGCACCTTCGGCACCGTGAGTGATGTGCTGAGCGCGATCCCGTCGGTCGACGTGGATTCGGACGGCGTCGTCTCGCTGCGGGGAGACACGAGCGTACTGATCCTGATCGATGGCCGGCCGTCGGCACAGCTCGCCGGTGCCACGGCCGGGGAGAACCTCCAGTCGATCCCGGCCCGGGACATCGAGCGCATCGAGGTCATCACGACCCCGCCCGCCGAGTTCAAGGCCGATGGCGCCGCCGGGGTCATCAACATCATCACGCGCAAGAAGCCGCCGGACGGGCTGTCGGCCCTGGTCCAGGGCAGCCTCGGCAGCGCCGGGCGCTCCGTCCTTGGCGCGAGCGGCAGCTATCGCTCCGGGCCGCTGACGGCTGCCGCCAGCGCGGGCTATCGGCAGGACTACCGGAGCCGACTGCTCCGGTCGGAGGTGCTGGCGCCCGACCCGACGACGGCGCAGCTGCTCGACAGCAGGAGCTCCATCGACGAAAGGATTCGCCGCGCAGTGCCGACGGTCGGGCTGTCCGCCGAGTACGCGTTGAGCGACCAGCGGTCGTCGGTCAGTGCGTCGATGAGCTGGGCCGACCGCGGCGGCCTGCGCACGTACACGCAGCGCAACGACAGCAACGCTGCGCCCGGAGTGCTCACGAGCTCCGCACAGCGTCTGAGTGCCGGGCATGACCCGGAGATCGACTACGACGAGAAACTGGGGTTCTCCCACCAGTTCGGCCGGCCGGGCGAGGCACTGGACCTGTCGCTGCATCGATCGACATCACGCCAGCGGGAACACTACGACTACACGAACGACTCGTTCGTTCCGCCGACAGCGACGCTCTACAGCGACCTCGGTTTCCAGGAGGATCGTGTGACTAGCGAGTTCGGCGCCGACTATGCGTTGCCGCTCGCGCAGACGCGCTCCCTGAAGATCGGTTACGCCTTCGAGCAGGATGACTACCAGTACCGCGCCGCAGGTCACAACGTCGATCCGGTGACCGGGACGGCGACCGTCGACACGAGCATCAGCAATGACTTCAAGTTCCTGCAGCAGATCAGCGCGGGCTACGCGAGCTACCAGGCCAGCATCGGCACCTGGAACTGGCTGGGCGGTTTGCGGGCGGAAATGACCCGGACGGACGCGCGGCTGCTGATCGACCACGCCGCGAACAGCCGAAGCTACCTGAGCATCCATCCGAGCCTGCACGTGGAGCGCAGCCTGTCGGGGGAGTCCAAGCTGTCATTCGGCGCGAGCCGTCGCGTGGCCCGGCCCAGTCCCGACAACCTGAACCCCTACGTGGATCGCGAATACACGCCGAACCTGCGTGGCGGCAATCCCGACCTGCGACCCCAGTACACCCAATCCTACGAAGTCGGCTATGAGCGTGGCGGCCACGGCCTGGCTTACGGCCTGACCGGTTATTACCGCCGCAACCGCAACAGCGTGACCGACGTGACCGAGTACCTCGGCAATGGTCTGTCACTGACGACCAAGGCCAACCTGCCGAGGAACGATGCGGCCGGCCTCGAGTTCAATGTCAACGGTCCTATCGTGCCGAAGCTGGCCTGCAGCCTCAGCGGCAACCTGTTCTACAACCAGATCGACGCGACCGCGCTCGGCGCACCGGGGTTGCAGTCGACCACCGGGCTCAACGCCAAGGGCAAGCTCGACTACCACCCGACGTTCGCCGCGACGGCGCAGCTGACCGTGACGCGCTCGGGCAAGCGGCTGACGCCGCAAGGCTACGTGAGCGCCATCAACATCGTGAATCTCGGCTACCGGCACCAGGTCCAGGCGGGCCTGACGGCGATCATGACCGTCTCGGACGCATTCAACGGCCAGCGCTTTCGGAGACTCGCGACGACGCCGACATTCATGGAGGAATATCAGCGTACCGTCCGGGGCCGGATTCTCTATGCCGGCCTGGTGTACAGCTTTGGATCCTCGAAGAAGGACAAGCAGGCGAATTTCGAGTATGACCCGTAGAGCGCGCCGCCGCCTGCCGCCGGCCGCCTCGACACTGCGTCACGCTCCGGCGCGCGGACCCCGCACTGCGACGCCCACCGTTGGCTGGGCATCGCGATTGCCGCGAGAACCTTGCGGCCCCTGCGCAACGACGGCAGGCTCGGTTGCGGCCGAGCGCGCAGATTGCCCGGCCTGCATCAGCTGGCGGGTGGTTCCTTGTTCTGCTCGATCCAAAGCAACGCCGCTTCCAGATCAGCCAGGTCCGCGGCGCTGAAGCCCGGCACCTTGGCGCCCGGTGCAGTCGCCTTGATGCGCTCGAGCTCTGCATGCGCCTGGGCATGCACCCAGTTCAGTCCGCGGCGCACCTTCGATGTGAATTTCTGTTGTTTCTCAACATTCATAAGCGTCCTCGCTCGTTGGTATCAGAAGACATTGTCGCTCAACTCGGAGCAGCCTTGCACTCCATGAGATCAAAGATCGCTGCGTCGTCGTTCACCCGCCTGGCGGCACGAGAACGCGGACCAAGGTCCGAGGCTCGGGGATCGGTGAGTGTCGCCGTTCCCGGCCAATCTATCAACCCACCGGCCTGAGCTCGCTCGCTCTCCCGGGCGCCGTCGCCCGAACGAGCGTTCGCGACCGGCCCGCCGCTCGTGGCCGCGAACGCCGGTCCGGCAGCAGGCACTTGGAACGGCGGCACGGCGGGGAACGGCGGCACGACGGGGAACGGCGACACGGCGGGTACCGGCCGAAGTCGGTGCGGCACGGACGAGGAGCGGGCTTGCGGGCCCACTGACGGCGCTCGGCCCGGGCCCGCCGGTCGCCGCAGCCCGGCGTCCCGGCAGGCCCGCGACGCGAGCGGCGCAGCGGCGCGCCTGCAGCCGATCGATGCGGCCCGGTCACTGCAACGGCCGTAGCTGCTGCAACAGGGTTGGCACGAGTTCCGTGACGGTGGGGTGGATGTGAACGGCGCGCGCGATGACGGTGTAGGGCTGCCGCGCTGCCATCACGTCCAGCAGCGAGTGCACGACCTCGTCGCCGTTGAGGCCGAGAATCGCTGCACCCATGAGCCGCTGGCTCTGCGCGTCGACGAGCACCTTCATGAACCCCTGCGTTTCGCCGGCTTCGCGGGCCCGCCCGACCCGCTGCATCGGCATCTTGGCGTGCAGCACCGCGCGGCCGCTGGCGCGGGCCTCGGCCTCGGTCATGCCGACGCGGCCGAGTGCCGGATCGATGAACAGCGCATAGCAGGCGATACGGTCGGAGATGCGTCGCGCGTCACTGTCGAACAGGTTTGCGACCACGATCTCGTGGTCATTCCAGGAGGTGTGCGTGAAGGCGCCGCGGCCGTTGCAGTCGCCCACGGCCCAGACTCCCGGCGCGCTGGTGCGGCACTGGTCGTCGACGGTGATGTAGCCACGGCCATCCATCTCGATCCCGGCGAGCTCGAGGCCGAGGCCGTCGGTGTTCGGTCGCCGGCCGGCGGCCAGCAGCACGTGGCTGCCGACGATCGGCGCCACGGGTCCGGCGCAGGCAGCACCGACCGTGATCCGCGCGCCCTCGGGCGCCAGCGACACGCACTCGGTGCCCAGTTCGAAGCGCACGCCCTCGGCCTGCAGGATCGCGCGGATGCCGTCCGATACGTCGGGGTCTTCGCGCGACAACAGCCGGGCCGCGCGCTCCACGACCGTCACGTCGGAACCGAAGCGGCGCATCATCTGCGCGAATTCGAGGCCAATGTAACTGCCGCCGATCACGACCAGGTGCTCGGGCACGGCGTCCAGCTCCATGATCGAAACGTGGTCCAGGGTTGGCACGCTGTCGATGCCCGGCAGGTCGGGTCGCAGCGCGCGACCGCCGACATTGATGAAGATTCGCGCAGCGTGCAGCCGGCGACCGTTGACGGCCAGCGTCGACGGTGCCACGAAGCGCGCCTGGCCGGTAATGACTTCGGTGTGCGCGAGACCGCGCATCCAGGCCTCGACGGCTCGGCGCGACTGCATGACGATGCCGTCCTTGCGCGCCTTGACGCGCGCCATGTCGACACGGAGGTCGCTGACTTGGAAGCCAAACTCCGGCCCGCGGCGCGCCTGGCGGATGGCGCGCGCGCTCGCGACCAGCGTCTTGGTCGGTACGCAGCCGACGTTGACGCACGTGCCGCCGAAGTGGTGGCGCTCGATGACCGCCGTGCGCAGCCCCTCTTTACTGCATCGCGCCGCCAGCGCGGGCCCGGCCTGGCCGGCACCGATGACAATGGCGTCGAAGGCTTCGGTGGACATTTCCAGGTACCTCTGCCGGGCGCAGACCGGCGCTCGCACGCGATCAAGAGCCGGCAGCGCAAGACCCGCGAATCGAGCGCGACGGGGCGCGCCTGCATTCCCGTCCGAAGGGCCGCTGAGACTTCGAGTTTGGCACGTCAACGCCTGATTGGTGCGGGTGCGCCCAACCGAGTGCTGGTGAACCCCGAGCACCCGGTTGCGAAAGTCCGGTCGGCGAGCCGATCCCGCTCACCGCTTCGGATAGGGCGTGCCATCCTTGTGGGCATACCCGTCGATTGCGGGGTCGAACACCATGTCGAGGTCGGGATAGACGACCCGGTCGCCGGCCGCCCTCGTCCCCACTTCCAGGCAGACAGCCGTCGTGCCGGCCCTGTTGACCAGATGATGTCCGTTGGGTGAGTTGCGCGGAAATGCCGCGCAATCACCAGCGCGCATGAGCTCTTCACCGTCGTCCGTGATGAGGACGACCTCCCCTGCGAGCACGTAGACGAATTCATCCTCTTCTGAATGCCAATGGCGCTGGCTCGACCATGCACCAGGCGGCAGCTCCATGAGGTTGACGCCGAACTGGGTCAGGCCGCCCGCATCGCCGAGGCGCTGGCGGATACGGTTGGCGGGCTCCTTGTCGAACGGCTTCGGGTAGCCCGAGCCCCGTCGCGCGGGAATCGACCGTAGATTGAGCTTCGGCATCGGTGAGGCTCCGGGAATCCAGGCAGCCGAATGTGCGGTCGTTGAGCGACCCCAGCTGCCGCAGTTCGGTCACCTGATCGTTCACGGCCGCTGCGATCGTCGTCAAGAGCTGGCACCACCAGCCGGCAGGCAGCAAACGCGCGACGGTCGAGACCTGCGCGCCAGAGTCGGTGTCAGGCGATGCCACAGCGTCGGCTGGGCACGTCCGTCGGAGGGACCGGACTCGCTATCGGCCATGATGCGCTGTGCCTCAGCGACGCAGCCGTCGCAGATGAACACACGTGGCCCGGCAACCCGCTTCCTGACGTGCGCCGAGTCCTTGCCGCAGAAGGAGCAGACCAACCGATTCCGAAAGAATATGCCAGGTACCTCGTTCACGCTACCAGCCTCAAGCTGCGGCTCCTGCAGCCCACTGCCGTCCGGCGTCCTGTGAACAGGCGCGTATTCATATAACAGCCAGCAAGCAGCCGCAATGAATTTTCCACGGGCCAGGCAGGTGGTTGCTGGCCGGGGTGCCAGCGCCGCTCACGCGAGCGCTGCGACTGCTGTCGATGACCCAGTCCCGCCGCTCGCGATCGACGGCTTGCGGGCACGAGTGCATCGAGCTACCCGGACACACAACAGCTGCAATTGGACCGCCGGAGTTACCAGCGATCTTCGGTTGCAATGCGGGTGGCGGCGTATAATCAACCTGCTATTGGCCGTGCGACCTCGCCCGCGCCGTGATCAGGAGCCTTGCGCATGAACTGGTGGGGTTGGGTCGTGGCCGGAGCCATACTGCTCGGGGCTGAGCTGACCGGCGTCAATGCGCAGTTCTACCTCGTCTTCGTGGGCTGCGCGGCCATCGTGGTCGGACTGGCCACGGCAGCGATCCCAGGTCTCGCCCCATGGATGCAGTGGGGAGGATTCGCGATCCTCGGCATCGTCTCGATGCTTGCATTCCGTAATCGCCTGTACCAGAAGCTCCGTGGCCAT
>Ga0075015_100000891_pt1 | contig 10827 bp, 3 predicted proteins | sample AleBraG_ABR_2013_FD_71476 | JGI IMG/M metagenome (GOLD analysis project Ga0075015, IMG submission 71476) | Freshwater sediment microbial communities in response to fracking from Pennsylvania, USA - Alex Branch Run_MetaG_ABR_2013 | ecosystem: Environmental > Aquatic > Freshwater > Creek >...
CGCGATGGCGGTGAGAACTGGGAAGTCGTAGGCCTTCCCGATTCCGAGCATATCAGCCGCATGGTTGTGCATCCCAAGGACAGCAACACGGTCTATGCGTGTGCGCTCGGTCATTTGTGGAATTCGAACACAGAGCGCGGCGTCTTCAAAACCACCGATGGCGGCAAGACCTGGAACAAGCTTCTCTACCGCAACGACAGCACCGGTTGCGCGGAGATGGCGATGGATCCGCAAGATTCCAGTGTGCTCTACGCCGCCATGTGGGACGTGCGTCGTGAACCGCACAATTTTCGGTCGGGCGGCCCGGGCAGCGGATTGTTCAAGAGCACGGACGCGGGCGCCACCTGGCATGAGCTAAGAAAAGGCCTGCCGGAAGGCGATTTGGGACGGATCGGCATCGCAGTCGCTGCCTCGAACCACGCTCGCGTTTACACGGTGGTCGAAGCCAAGAACCACACGGCGCTCTTTCGCTCGGACGACGCGGGCGAGAGTTGGGCCGAGGTCAACAACTCGTTCAACATCAGTGGACGTCCATTCTACTTTGCGCGCCTGGCAGTCGATCCCAAGAATCCGGATCGTGTTTACAAGCCGGGATTTTTCCTGACCGTCAGCGAAGACGGGGGGAAGAGTTTCAGCGCCGCCATCTCCACGCACGAAGGCCCCGGCGATGCAGTCCATGGCGATAATCACGCGCTCTGGATCGACCCGGAAAATCCCGACCGCATGTTGCTCGGCACCGACGGCGGCGTGTATCAGTCGCTGGATCGCGCCTCGCACTGGCGGTTTCTCTCGACCCTTCCCGTGTCGCAGTTCTATCACGTGAGCGCCGATATGGCGGATCCTTACAATGTTTACGGCGGGCTGCAGGATAACGGCACGTGGATAGGGCCTTCGCGGGCGACGGATGGAATCGCGAATCGTCACTGGCGGAACATCGATTTGGGGGATGGCTTTTGGGCGTTTTCCGATCCGGCCGATGCGGACTACGCGTACTCGGAATATCAGGGCGGAATGATCTCGCGTTTCCGGAAGTCCACGGGCGAGTCCAAGGGGATCAAGCCGCTGCCGCGGTCCGATGAGCCGGAATTCCGTTTCAACTGGAACACGCCGATTCATATGAGCGAGATCCATCCCGGAACGATTTACCTCGGTGGGCAATTCCTGTTCCGCTCGCGTGATCACGGCGAGTCCTGGGACCGGATTTCGCCGGACCTGACGACTAACGATCCAGCACGCCAACACCAGGAAATGTCGGGCGGGCTGACCATCGACAATTCCGATGCGGAGAAGTTTGAAACGATCTACACGATCGCGGAGTCTCCCAAGAACGGCGAGGTGATCTGGGTGGGGACGGATGACGGAAATGTCCAGGTCACTCGCGACGGCGGTAAGCATTGGACCAATGTTGCGAAGAACATTTCTGGACTGCCTCCAGGAACATGGGTGTCGACGGTTGAGGCGAGCCACTTCGATCCCGGCACGGCGTACGCGACTTTTGATGGACATGCGACCGGCGACATGAAGACGCATGTTTACCGGACGAACGACTATGGCAAGACGTGGACCTCGCTCTCCACCCCGGAGTTGAGCGGCTATGCCCACGTGGTGCGGGAAGATTTGGTGAATGCCCATCTTCTGTTCGTGGGGACCGAGTTCGGGCTGTTCATTTCGATTGATGGCGGTGCACACTGGGCGCAGTTCAAAGGCAGCCTTCCGAACGTGGCGGTGCGCGACATTGCCATTCATCCGCGTGAATCGGACTTGATTCTGGCAACCCACGGCCGCGGGGTCTACATACTTGACGACTTGACGCCCATCCGCGCTCTTACACCGGAGCTTCTAGCGAAAGATCTGGTGATGCTGCCGTCGCGGCCATCGGTACTTACGCTCCCGGCCGGCGAACAGCGTTTCGATGGCGACTCGGAATTTCAAGGCCTTACGCTGCCGGAGGCGGCAGCGATCGTCTACTACCAGAGGAAGCGGCATATTTTCGGCGACCTGAAGCTGGACATCTACGACTCGAAAGGTCAGCTGGTTACTTCGCTGCAGGGCGACAAGCGTCGGGGATTGAATCGTGTGCAATGGCCCGAGCGAGCGAAGCCGCCCAAGATGCCGCCGGCTGCCGGATTGGTGCAGAACGGATATGTCTTCTTTGGGCCACAGGCGCAGGAAGGAACGTATACGGTCAAGCTGACGAAGGGGAAGGAGACCTATTCTTCGGAGGTTAAGCTCGTGCCGGATCCGCGGACGAAGAGCACGGCGGCGGATCGCGAACTCCAGCACAAGACGGTCACCGAACTCTACGACATGTTGGCGCAGTTGACGTACATTGTCGATGCCACCAGCGAGCTGCGCGAGCAGGCAAAGCAACGGGCCGGAGTAGCCGCGGACGACAAGTTGAAGGCACAACTCAACGGGTTGGCCCAGAGGCTGGAGGAGTTTCGTTCTTCCTTGGTTTCAGTGAAGGAGGGCGGCATGATTACAGGAGAGAAGAAGCTCCGGGAACACCTGGGCGAGTTATATGGTGGGGTGAATGGTTACTCGGGGCGTCCGACGCAATCGCAGATCGAGAGCACGACCGTGCTCCAGAAAAAATTGGACGAAGCCGGAAAGCAGTTTCAGTCGATCGCCACCTCGCAGGTTCCGCCACTGAATGCGGCCCTGCAGGGCAAGAATCTGGAGCCGCTCCAAGTGACATCGCGAGAGGATTGGGATAAGAAGCAGAAGTAAGGGGCGGGGGTGGAATCCAAACTATTTCGATTTCATCACGTAGACTCCGTCCCAGTCATGATCCGGCGCATCCTCCAGGAATTCGACGCAGCGTTGCAGCAGGATCTGGGTGGGGCCGTCATCCGGATACACTGCCAGCAGTTCGCCGAATTTTCCCGTGGCTTCAAGCCAATTCTGGCTGCGGTATACGTCGAGGGCCGCATTGAACTGCGCCAGCAGCGGCGCATAGGTATCGCGTTCGGAAATCGGCGCCATCAACTCGTAAATCACCACCGGTTTTTTCTTGCCCTTCACCCGGATCCGGTCGACTTCGCGCCCCACAAACTGGTGCGCGACCTGGTGATAAGTACCTTCGCTGATGATCACGCGGCTGCGGTATTGCTTGGTCATGCCCTCGAGCCGGGAAGCCAGATTGACGTTGTCTCCCATCACCGTCCATGCCAGGCGCTTGTCCGATCCCATGTTGCCAACATTTACCGGGCCGGTGTTGAGTCCAATGCCGACCGCGATCGGGCGTCCTCCCTGCTCCACCCATTTGCGGTTCATTGTTTCCAGACCGGCGATCATCTCCAGGGCGCAGCAACAGGCGCGATAGGCATGATCCTGCTGCGGATAAGGCGATCCCCAGAACGCCATGATGGCATCGCCGATGTATTTGTCGAGGGTGCCGAGATTGCGGAAAATTATGTCCGTCATTGCGCTCAGGTATTGATTAAGCAGTTGGACAAGCTCGTCCGGCGTCAGACCTTCGGAGAGCGACGTGAAATCGCGAATGTCGCTGAACATCACTGTCAGATCCTTGATCTCGCCTCCGGTACGAATGTACTTTTGCGGGTCCTTCTCGATCAGCTCGATCACGCCGGGAGAGAGGTATTGAGAGAATGTCTTACGGATTTTCCGCTTCTCGCGCTCCTCGTGAATCACGCGAAAACTGGTGATGGAGGCATACGATGCAACCAGGGTCGCCGCTGGCACCACGAAGCTGTACCAGCGTCCCCAGTGCGCAAAGCCGTAGTAGACGAACCCGGAGAATATGCCCAGCACCACCAAGGTTGTGAGCGTAGCCACCAGGGGACGCGACCGGCCGCACCAGAGTCCCAGCCCGATGCCAAAGAAGACAATGAACGCGATGTCGACGATCTCTTCGTTAAATCCGCGGATCAGAAAGGTGCGGCTCGGTTCGGCGCTGTGCAGCAGGTTGTCGAGGATGTTGGCGTGAATCTCTACCCCCATGTAACTTTCACCTTGCTTAAAAGGCGTGTTGCGAAGGTCGCCGATGGCCAGCGCGGTCGCGCCAAAAAAGACGATCTTGCCGCGAAAGGCATCCGCAGGCACATTTCCCTGGAGGACGTCCACCATGGAGTAGTGGGGATAAGAGTTATAGGGGCCAACGTAGTTGATTAGATCACTGCCGTCTTTCCAGGGACGCAGATCGTGATCGCCAAACTGGATGCGCTCGAGGCCGTGCTCGTTGATGTATGCGGCGATTTGCTGGTCGGGGATGTTCTCATATTGCCGCAGGACCTGTAAATCGAGGGAGGGGAAGAAGTCCAGGTCCTGGTAACGAATTACCAGGAGCGCCCGCCGGATCGTGCCGTCGGCATCGGGATCGATGTTGAAAAACCCATACGAAGCGGCCGCTTCGGCGATTTTCGGAATGTTTGCTTCCACGCCAGCGTATACTGGCCCTCCAGCGTTTTTCCATGCCTGGCCCATATCGAAATCATGGTTGCGGGATTTGACCGGCATGACCTGCGGGAAGGACTTCGCCCACGCGATGTTGTAATAGGCCTCCGCGAGCTTGGGATCGGACCCTTCATCGCCAAAAAGGTGGCCGAGAACGACGTTTCCCGCGTCTTTGAGCGCGGCCGCAAACTGGGCATCGAGATCGGATTGTTGTTCCAGTTGCAGAACCGTGTTTTTCAGCTTTGCGGGGGCGGAGCTTCCGATTTCGCTGCGCACGCGTGCCAGTACGTCAAGCGCTTCGCTGCTGGCTGCGGTAGGGAAGTTTTCGTCGAAGGCAATCACGCTGGCGCCGCTCTTTTTCAACTGACGCACCATAACGGCGTAGTTGCCGCGCGGCAGCGGGAAGGAGCCGATCCGCTGCAGCGTCTTCTCATCCATTCCAACGATGACGATGCGAGGATCCGGGGCGCGCTTGCCGCGCAGGACAAAGCGCGTATCGAGGGTGCGCTGCTCGATGTCCTGGAGAAACAGGAAGCCGGCGCGCTGATTGCCGCCGATTCCGGAATAAGCGAAGAGCGCCAGACCAATGGCCGTGGTCGTCACCGCAATGCCGGCGTGGCTTTGCTGCGAAAGCCATCTGGCGGCAGCGCCAAAGACGTTAGCCGCACCCAGTTGTTTGAGACCTTTGAACACAGAAAACTAATCAACCACCAGGCTACCAAGTCCTTGGCGGCAACGGTTTGGGTTCAGGCGAAATGGAAGAGTGTCAACTTACCAAACAAATGACCAGCCAAAGGTCTTGGGACGACTGCTTCTTCCCGACGCCCCGCCCAATCTCGCGCTGTGCAATCCCGGTGTCGGTGCCGGAATTATCAGCTGGCCCTTGCCGACACGGATCAATGTCTCATGATCCACCATCCATTGGTTCTTATAGAGCGTGATGTTTTGTGTGGTGGTTCCGGTCACTTGAGCGCCGGTGTACAACGTGCCCGAGATCGCGCCCGATAGCGTAAAGTTATCCTCGTACTTACCGGTTTGGCTGACCAGCGTCCAGTTCACGGGCCCGACCCAATCACCGGTGAAGATGGGCCCCTTCGGTGGTTGACCATACTTCCCGCCGCCACTAGTCAGGCTAAAGGCGGAGCCCGTGGCGGAAAAGGTTCCGCCAGTCAGGATGTTGGCGCCCGTGAATGCGCCCGCCGAAAAACTCAGCGTACCGAGCGATCTATTTGCAGGCGCGTTAATGCCGTCGTAACTCTTGAGTTCCGACCCCTTGGATACGATCCCGGCGCTAGTAAGATTAACTGTCCCAAACTGATTACCAAAATCAATAGTTGTCCCTGCTGGAGTGCTACGTTTCGTAGTAGTTCCGCCCATATTTGCGATTCCCAATCCCGCTCCCACTCCGACCGCTGCGCCGACGCCGATCAAGACGGTTCGCAGCTTGGGAGTATGCCACCAAAATGGGGCTGCTCCCTTTGCCCGCTCCTCGGGAAGGTTGGTGTCCTGCATGCTCACCAGCGCCACCGCGGGCGGAGTCGCAGTCGCCACGTAATCTCCGGGCGGGGGCTCATCTCCTCCGATGACGACCATCTGGTCAGCATTCAGGATGATGAAGGCGGCCATTTTTTTCGATTTGTCGTCTTTCTTGATCACCTTCCCGCCACCTGTGGGCGTGACCTCGACTGTGCCTTTGTAGCAGATCACCGTGGTCCGATTGTTCTCATAGCTGACATAGAAATCGGTTCCAGTTACGCCGATCACCGCATTCGGGGTCTTGACTTCGTACTTGCCACCCGGTTGGGTGATCTTGACTACCTGGTTGCGCAGCTTGCCATAGTTCACCACCAGCGAAGTTTGCTGCGAGACGGCGTCGTGCTGCACCACCTGAAGTTCGCTGTTGGAGCCAAGACTAAGAATAGAGCCGGCAGTCAAGCCGGCCCGCAAACGCCCTTGAGCGTCAGTTTTCAGGAGATCATTCCACTGCAGACCGTCTTTGGCCTTGACCGGCTGTGCATTTCGCAGGGCGCCAGGAATCAGCGCCTTCACTTCTCCGGCGGGAGGGGTATCGGATGGAGCCGCATAGAGCGGCATCGCAGCCAGAAGTAGAGACAGAGAAATCGATGAGAGCGCCTTAAGCATGTCAACGGAGGCTTCCTTCTTGTCCCCCAAGAAGCTGCCATTATAGGCCTCCAGTCCCTGTTTGCGTCAATGCGAAACATATTTCTGTTAATGCGCTTTCAGGTTAAGTTTGTCGCGGCGCCTACCGCCCAAGCTATCTGGCAGTAATTTCTGAAATGCACCCATATCCCCGCGAACGTCAGCACCCCTTTACGGCCGGATTGCATGTGCCGCCACTATTGCCTCGGGTCTCGGCGATGCCCAACCCCACTCCCAGGCCGGCGGCCGCCCCGAAGCCGATCAAAGCATAGCGTAGCCTGTGAGGGTGCTCCTCTTTGCCCGCGGACACCGGCTGATCCGGAACGTTAGTGTCCTGCATGCTCGCCTCCGCCACTGGCCCCGGAGTCGCGGTTGCCTGGTAGCCTCCCGGCGGGATGTCCAGTCCGATGACGACCATCTGTCCCGCTGTAAGCACTACGGTGCCGGTTGTACCGGGCGACGCATTATCGTTCTTGACCACCTTCGCCCCGGCCTCGGGCGTGACCGTCACTTTGCCCACGTAGCAGATCACCGTGGTTTGATTGTTGTCGTAGCCGACATAGAAGTCGGTCCCAATCACGCCAATCACCGCGTTTGCTGTCTTGACTTCATACTTACCATCCGGCTTGGTGATCTTGACGACTTGGCTGCGCAGCTTGCCATAGTTCATTTCAATCGCAGTCTGCTGCGAGGCGGCATCGTGCTGCACCACTTTGAGTTGGCTGTTGGAGCCGATACTGAGGACGGACCCATCGGTAAGCCCAGCCCGCAAACGTCCCTGGGCAGCGGTTTTCAGCAGATCGTTCCAGGCCAGACCGTCTTTGACCTTTACGGGCTGCGCATTGCGCGAAGCGTCCGGAATCAACGCCTTCACTTCTCCGGCGGTTTGGCTATCATTTGGAGCCGCAAACAGCGGCGTGGCAACCAGAAGCAGAGACAGAAATATAGACAGCGTTGACTTAAGCACGCCAACCTCCAGGAAATTCTATTTTTCAGGTGAGCCCTGGGTGGATTGTCCCAGAAAAGGACATGAAGTCAAGAAACGTCAGTCGTGGTACCAAATGTTCAGTCGGGCGCGGAGTCACGGCTCGGACCCCGTGCGTAGTGCCGCATCCCGGATGATCGGGCGGACAAAAATTTGTTTGACAACTCCATCCTCTTGGTCTAGAACTGTGCGGCGCGCGGGTTGCCAGCCTTCGATGGTGACAATCCTCCTTCCCCAAGCGCGTTTTCCGTTCGGCAAACGGGCCCCAGCACGACAAAAAAGTGATGAGAGGGAGTATGAGACCTACGCGACTCGTCCCTGCATTTTTGTTGCTGTCCTCGTTTTTCTTCCTGACCCGACAGCTCACGGCGCAGTCCGTGTATGGAGGTGTTTGGGGGCGTTTGACAGCAAGCGCGGGCACGCCGGTTGCGGAGGCGCTAGTCACCGTGACAGCAGTGCAGACCGGAGCATCCGCCGTGACAAAGACCGACGCTGGCGGCTTTTTCACTATCAGCAATCTGGCGCCCGATTATTACTATTTCGACGTACAGGCGAAGGGCTTTACCCGAGTACATGACACCATCCCCGTCAACGCGGGCGGGACAAACGAAGCCGATGCGATTTTGAAACCGGGTGATCCGAGTGGGGCTTCAGGAACGACCGTGACCAGTGTCACCGCTCTGAAGCTTGACCGAACCGATGTCTCTACCCTGTTCGACTCCCGGGATGTAGACGAGCTTCCCCTTGTGAACCTCAATCTCACGCAGCTACTGCCGCTTGTGCCGGGCGCGGTGTTCGGTGCACTCTTCATCCCGCCCAATCAGAATCCACAAAGAGGCCGGCCAGTCGATGTCAATGGGCAACATTTTAGCGGCGGTGCGTTTCAATTGGATGGCGCCGAAAATCGCGACCCGCTTGAGGGCATCATTGTGATCAATCCGACACTGGATTCCGTAAAGGAGATGAACGTCACAACCCAGGGCTATAACGCTGAATTCGGACAGGCAACGGCGGGGGTGGTAACGGTGCAGACGAAAAGCGGGAGCAATGGCTGGCACGGAGATGCGTTCGGGTACCGTCGAAGCGGATGGGGACAAGCGGACAACCCGTTTGCTCCCGCGGGCGTTCCTCCCCTCAAGTACGAGATATTTGGCGGTTCGCTCGGTGGGCCCATCGTCAAGAACAAGCTTTTTCTTTTCGGCGACTACCAGGGAACTCGGTCTTCCATGGGGGCTAATGTGTTGCTGAGCGTGCCGCCGGCGAACGTCCGAAAAACATGTCTAGGTAGCAAGGCTGATCCCACTTCACCCTGTGATTTGCAAGACTACAGCAAATTCATTATTCCTGAAAAAAAGACCCCGCTTGTCAGCGGCACGATTCCAAATGGCCTCGTTTCAGACCAGGCCGTCGCGATCCTCACGCTCTTGCCTCATCCAAACAACACCCCAGCCGATTCAACCTGCGCCCCCACGGGCATGGAGGAGGCCGTGTGCAACAACTACCTCGCGTCGGGACAGGAGGTGTTCAACGCCGACCAGTTCGATGTTCGTACTGACTATAATGCAAGCTCGGCTCTCCGCTTTTTCGGCCGCTATAGCTTTGGCAATTACTACGACAATGGAACGCCGGCATTTGGCTCGGCGGCGGGTGGTGTTGGTGCCACCCCGTCCGGATTCGATGGTATAACGCAAACTCGCAACCAGGGTCTCTCCACCGGGCTTACTTACTCGCTGAGCCCGAAACTTTTGACCGACTTCCGATTCGGCTATTTTCGCTATCGGTTGAACATCAGCGCTCCGGACTACGGGCAAATCCCTCCGATCGACATGCCGGAGATTTTCGCCCCTGCCACACACGACACCTTCGCAACCGGTATGCCTGATTTCCAAATCCCCGGCCAGCAAGGGCAGGGCCAGCCTGGCCTCTCCCCTGGAGGAAGTTATCTCCGCATTGGTTATTCTGCCAACTATTGCCACTGTCCTTTGCGCGAGCGGGAGCAGCAGTTTCAGTTGGTCAACAACTGGACTCGGACCTCGGGCCAGCACATTGTCAAATGGGGGGTGGACCTGCGCTTTTTGCAGAACTACCGTCTAGGCAGCGATCAGCCTAGCAGTCAGCCCAGGACCGGACACTTCACTTTCGCCCCTGACGCGACCGGATTGGGCCTGGCGACTTTTCTGCTCGGAGACGTGACCGCGTTTGAGAGAACTTCCGGCAGTTCGTCAGTAGCGGATGCCGGCGAGCATCAGAAGAGATTTGGCTTCTATGGGCAGGATACCTGGCGTCTCAACTCCCGCCTCACCCTGAACTACGGTTTGCGTTGGGAAATCTACTTCCCGCAGACGGTAACCGGCGCGGGTGGGTTTCTGTTACCGAACCTGAGCGATCAAAATCCGGCAGATGCCGTTTTCAACACCCCAACGACCACCAACCCTGCCGGCGGAGTGAGCGGAAGACTCACTAACTTTGCGCCCCGGTTGGGGATTGCCTACCAGATCCATCCCCAATCCGTTATTAGAGTTGGTTACGGTCGGAGCTTCGACGCTGGCTATGCGGGCGACATCTTCGGCATTGCCCCCACCCAGAATCCCCCGGTGACCGTCAACCAGATAGTCGATCAACAGTTTAATTTGGCCGTCGGTCCGCCCAACCTTGTCTTCCGCAGTTCCCCATTTTCCCTGCTGGAACTCGCGACAAAGAACATGGGGGACCCCCATCAGACTCCCCTTTTACCTGCCAGCAAATTTCCAGTCTATGCGTTGCCCGCGCGGGTCCGCGTTCCCACGGTTGACTCCTGGAACCTAACCTTTCAGCACGAATTCACCTCCCATCTCTACTTTGAGCTTGCGTATGTGGGCAACAAAGGCACTCATGTTTTCACCGATAGCCAGAGCGGAACCTACTATGACCTCAGCCAACCATCGCTGCAAAACATTATTCTGCAGACTATTGACAACTATATGAAGGTGGCAGATCCGAGTAATTGCAAGGAAGGGGCGTTTTTCGATGTCGTGGGGAATAATAACAAGATACAGAAACAGTTTTGTCTCACCGTGCCCGACATTAGAAGTTTTTATGAGCGCCTTGAGTTTCAACCTGATACGTGCCTTCCCGAGAAGAAATGCTACTTTAATCCCACATCTTATGAGGTGCGTTATTTCGGCAACAATGCCAACGACAACTACAACTCCCTTCAGGCAAAAGTGCAAAAGAGCTTCAATCGGGGATACTCGTTCCTAGCCCACTATACTTGGTCGAAAGGCCTC
>Ga0075015_100000893_pt1 | contig 10825 bp, 10 predicted proteins | sample AleBraG_ABR_2013_FD_71476 | JGI IMG/M metagenome (GOLD analysis project Ga0075015, IMG submission 71476) | Freshwater sediment microbial communities in response to fracking from Pennsylvania, USA - Alex Branch Run_MetaG_ABR_2013 | ecosystem: Environmental > Aquatic > Freshwater > Creek >...
GGGCGGCCCCAACCAAGCTCGCCGTACGCGCCGACGAGTCCCCCTGGACCGTCAAAGAGCTTGCCGTGGTCAAGTCCGAGCTTGATGAGGAGGCCACCCGGCTGCGCACCGAGATCCTCGCGGCCGAGGAAGGCATCGCGGACCTGCTGCGTGACTCCGGAGACGGTGCCGGCGACGACCAAGCCGACGCAGGGACCAAAACCTTCGAGCGCGAGCACGAGATGTCGCTGGCCAACAACAGCCGCGGAATGCTCCTGCAGGCCGAGCGCGCGCTCAAGCGGATCGAAGACGGCAGCTACGGACTGTGCGAGTCCTGCGGCAGCCCCATCGGCAAGGCGCGGCTCCAAGCCTTCCCTCGTGCGACCCTGTGTGTCTCATGCAAACAGAAGGAAGAGCGCCGCTGACGCCCGACGCGTCCGGCCCGGGCCCACATCACGAGCCCACCGAGGGGTCGCCGTCGGCGTCTGCGACCGCACCCGGCACCGGGTCGACCTCCGATCCGACCCTGGCGCGCAAGCGCCGCGTCGGGCTGTTCGTGCTCGTCGCCGCCACCGTGGTGCTGCTCGACCAGGTCAGCAAGCTCCTCGTCGTCGCCCACATGGCCGACCGGCCCCCCATCCAACTGCTCGGCGGCTTCCTGACGATCACCTACACCCGCAACTCCGGTGCCGCGTTCAGTGTCGGCACCGGCTTCACGCTGATCTTCACCTCCGTCGCCGTCGCCGTCGTCGTGGTCATCATCCGGTCCGCGCGAAGGCTCTACTCCGCAGCGTGGGCGGTGGCCCTGGGCGCACTGCTCGGCGGCGCACTCGGCAATCTCACCGACCGGATGCTCAGGGCCCCGGGGCCCGGCCGCGGCCATGTCGTGGACTGGATCCAGCTTCCGCACTTCGCCGTGTTCAACCTCGCAGACTCTGCCATCACATGCTCCGCGATCGCGATCGTCCTGCTCAGCCTCCTCGGCCGCGACATCAACGGGACCAGGCAGCACCCCACCACCGCGACCACGGACAGTGACCAGTGAGCGACCACCGGACCCTGCCGGTACCTGACGGACTGGAAGGTGAGCGCCTGGACGCCGGCCTCGCCCGACTGTTCGGGTTCTCCCGCACCAAGGCCGCCGACCTGGCCGCAGCCGGCCTGGTCACCCTCGACGGAGCCGTCGTCGGCAAGTCAGAGCGCCTACGCGCCGGCAGCCTGCTCGAGGTCGACGTGCCCAGTCCAGCCACAGCACCAGCCCCACCCGCGGAACCGGTGCCCGGGCTGCGCATCGTCTACGACGACGACCACATCGTGGTCGTCGACAAGCCAGTAGGGGTCGCAGCGCACCCCAGCCCGGGCTGGTCCGGACCCACCGTCATCGGTGGCCTCGCGGGGGCCGGGTACCGGGTCTCCACCAGCGGCGCCGCCGAGCGGCAAGGCATCGTGCACCGCCTCGACGTCGGGACCAGCGGGCTGATGGTCGTCGCCAAGTCGGAGCGGGCCTACACGGTGCTCAAACGCGCATTTCGCGAACGCACCGTCGACAAGCGCTACCACGCGCTCGTCCAGGGACACCCCGACCCGCTCACCGGCACCATCGACGCACCCATCGACCGGCACCCGACACATCCGTACAAGTGGGCGGTGGTCGCCGACGGCAAGCCGAGCGTCACCCACTACACGACCTTGGAGGCGGCCCGAGCCGCCACCTTGCTGGAGGTCAAGCTCGAGACCGGACGCACCCACCAGATCAGGGTCCACATGTCAGCCCTGCGTCACCCCTGCACCGGCGACCTCACCTACGGCGCGGACCCGGTCCTGGCCAAACGCCTGGGACTGACCCGACAGTGGCTGCACGCCGTCCGCCTAGGCTTCGAGCACCCCGACTCCGGTGAGCCGGTGACCTTCTCAGCCGCCTACCCCGACGACCTCGCCCGCGCTCTGGCCGTCGTACGCTCCGAGACGTGAGCCCGAGCCCGGACATCCGCACCGCAACGCTCCCGGCCGAGCTGGCTGCGGCCTACGCCGTCCGCCACACCGTCTTCGTCCAGGAGCAAGGAGTCCCCGTCGAGCTCGAGCGCGACGACCGCGACCAAAGCGCCGACCACCTGATCGCGGTCGTCGACGGAAGGGTCACCGGGGCGGTTCGGCTGGTCGTCGAGCCAGCAGGCTACGAAGGCGTCGATGCCGCCCTCGGACCGGTCGGGCATCTCGGCAGGCTCGCGGTCCTCGCGGACGCCCGCGCAGCCGGCCTTGGCGCGGGTCTGGTCCTCGGCGTCGAACGCCGTGCCATCGACCACGGCCTCGCCGTCATCTACCTGGGGTCCCAGACCCACGCCGTCGGCTTCTACGGCCGACTCGGCTACGCGCCCTACGGGTCGCAGTTCTACGATGCGGGCCTGCCGCACCGGCACATGCTGCGCATCCTGTAAGCCCAGCCACCACCCGCGGAATGCCATCGGCCCCGAAGGACTTGGCACCAAGGTGACCCCCGAAGACACCCTCCGCCCGGCCGCGTCCAGCGGCACCTTCACCATCGGCGGCGATCTCGCCGTCCACCGCCTCGGCTACGGCGCCATGCAGATCACCGGCCCCGGCATCTGGGGCGACCCCACCAGCCCGGAGACCGCGATCGCGGTCCTGCGGCGCGCAGTCGAGCTCGGCGTCGACTTCATCGACACCGCCGACTCCTACGGCCCAGCGGTGTCCGAGGAGCTGATCCGAACCGCACTCCACCCGTACCAGCACGTCACCGTCGCGACGAAGGGAGGCCTGACACGCACCGGGCCAGGCCAGTGGGTCCCCGTCGGGCTCCCGCAGTACCTGACCCAGGCCGTCCACCTGAGCCTGCGTCGACTGGCAGTGCAGACCATCGACCTGTACCAGCTGCACCGGATCGACCCCCAAGTGCCGCTCGCCGACCAGCTCGGCGCGCTGAAGGACCTGCAGTCAGCAGGCAAGATCCGGCACATCGGCCTGTCCGAGGTCACCGTGGAGGAGATCGAGGCGGCCCGACAGATCGTCGACATCGTCTCAGTCCAGAACATGTACAACGTGACCGACCGCCGCTCCGAAGCCGTCCTCGACTACTGCGCCGCCCAAGGCATCGCGTTCATCCCCTGGTTCCCGATCGCCACCGGCAAGCTCGCCGCGCCCGGCGGCCCGATCGCGGAGCTAGCCGCACAGACCGGACACACCCCGGCCCAGCTCGCCCTGGCCTGGCTGCTGCGCCGCTCCCCGGTGATGCTCCCCATCCCGGGCACCCAGTCCCTGGCCCACCTGCAGGAGAACCTGCAGGCCGGGACCATCCACCTGACCGACGCCCACTACGACGCCCTGACCGCCCTGGCGTGAGCGCCCGCGCAGCCGCACCCACCCGGCGCGGCGCCACGGCGTGTCTTGTCGGCGGCCCGGTTAGAGTCAAGGTCTCGTCCCGCACGGCCGCTTCCCCCGGTCGCCGCACTGCCAGCCAGTAGACGCACCACCAGTTAGGGGCAGCCTCGCGCATGGGTGACTCGTTCGTGCACCTGCACGTCCACACCGAGTACTCGATGCTCGACGGTGCGGCCCGCCTCGGTGACCTGTTCGCCGAGGCGGCCCGACAGGAAATGCCGGCCCTGGCCATGACCGACCACGGCAACGTCTTCGGCGCCTACGACTTCTGGAAGCAGGCCCGAGGCGCAGGGGTCAAACCGATCATCGGCATGGAGGGCTACTACGTTCCCATCGGCACCCGTTTCGACCGGCAGCCGTTCGAGTTCGGCGGGGCGGTCGCAGACTCCCCTGGGGAGGACACCGGCCTGAGCAAGGGCAAGCAGGCCTACACCCACATGACCCTGCTGGCCGAGTCCACCGAAGGCATGCACAACCTGTTCCGGATCTCCAGCCTGGCCAGCCTGGAGGGCTTCTACCGCAAGCCCCGCTTCGACCGCGAGCTGCTCGCACTGCACGGCAAAGGCCTGATCGCCACCACCGGCTGCCCCTCAGGTGAGGTGAACCGCTGGCTCCAGGCCGGCCAGTACGAAAAGGCACGGGCCGCGGCAGCGCAGTACCGGGACATCTTCGGAGCAGGGAACTTCTACGCCGAGCTGATGGACCACGGACTAGCCATCGAACGGTCCACCAGAGCCGACCTGCTCAAGATCGCCCGCGACCTCGGCCTGCCGCTGCTGGCCACCAACGACCTGCACTACACCTTCCCCAAGGACGCCGAGGCGCACGAGGTGCTGCTGTGCGTCCAAACCGGCAAGACCCTCGCCGACCCGTCCAGGTTCAAGTTCGACGCCCGCGACTTCTACCTCAAGAGCGCCGCCGAGATGCGCGAGATCTGGTCGGAGCTGCCCGAAGCGTGCGACAACACCCTGGAGATCGCCGAACGATGCCACGTCGAGTTCACCGAGGGCCGCGACCTGATGCCCCGGTTCCCGGTGCCGGCAGGGGAGACGGAGGAGTCGCTGCTGGTCAAGCAGGTCGAGATCGGGCTAGCCGCACGGTTCCCGCACGGCGTCCCCGACACCCACCGCAAACAGGCCGAGTACGAGGTCGGCGTGATCTGCCAGATGGGATTCCCCGGGTACTTCCTGGTCACCGCGGACCTGGTGCGCTACGCCAAGGAGAACCGGATCCGAGTCGGGCCAGGCCGCGGCTCCGCAGCCGGCGCCGTCATCGCCTACGCCCTGGGCATCACCGAGCTCGACCCGATCAAGCACGGGCTGCTGTTCGAACGTTTCCTCAACCCCGAGCGGGTGTCGATGCCCGACATCGACATGGACTTCGACGAGCGCCGCCGCGGCGACATGATCCGCTACGCCACCGAGAAGTACGGCGAGGAGCGGGTCGCCCAGATCATCACCTACGGGACGATCAAGGCCAAGGCGGCGATCAAGGACGCAGCGCGGGTCCTGGGCTACCCCTACGCCCTCGGCGACCGGATCACCAAGACGATGCCGGCGCCGGTGATGGGCAAGGACATCTCGCTGACCGGCATCTTCGACGCCACCAACCCGCGCTACGGCGAAGCGGGGGAGTTCCGGGCCCTGTACGAAGGGGAGCCGGACGTCAAGGACGTCGTCGACCGGGCCAAGGGCCTGGAGGGCCTCAAACGGCAGATGGGGGTGCACGCGGCCGGCGTGATCTTGTCCGCGGAGCCGCTCCTGGACGTGATCCCGATCCAGCGCCGCGAGCAGGACGGCGCGATCATCACCCAGTTCGACATGGGCGCCTGCGAGGCGCTGGGCCTGCTGAAGATGGACTTCCTCGGGCTGCGCAACCTGACGGTGCTGGACGACTGCCTGTCCGACATCACGACCAACCGCGGCCAGAGCGTCGTCCTGGAGACCCTGCCGCTGGACGACCCGGCCACCTACGACCTGCTTTCGCGCGGAGACACCCTAGGGGTGTTCCAGTTCGACGGCACACCCATGAGGGCCCTGCTTCGGTCGATGCGCCCAGACGGGTTCGAGGACATCTCGGCTGTCGGCGCCCTCTACCGGCCAGGACCGATGGGGGCAAACGCCCACAACGACTACGCCGACCGCAAGAACGGGCGTCAGCCGGTCGTCGCGCTGCACCCCGAGCTCGCTGAGCCGCTGGCGGAGATCCTCGGAGACACCTACGGGCTGATCGTCTACCAGGAACAGGTGATGGCGATCGCGCAGAAGCTCGCCGGGTACAGCCTGGGCGCCGCAGACCTGCTACGGCGGGCGATGGGCAAGAAGAAGAAGGCGATCCTGGACAAGGAGTACATCCCGTTCTCCGACGGGATGCGCGCCAACGGCTACTCCGACGCCGCGATCAAAACCCTGTGGGACATCCTGGTCCCGTTCTCCGACTACGCGTTCAACAAGGCGCACAGCGCCGCCTACGGGCTGCTGTCCTACTGGACCGCCTACCTCAAGGCGAACTACCCCGCCGAGTACATGGCGGGGCTGCTCACGTCGGTGCGCGACGACAAGGACAAGTCCGCGCTGTACTTGAACGAGTGCCGCCGGATGGGCATCAAAGTCCTGCCGCCGGACGTCAACGAGTCGGACTCCAACTTCACCCCGGTCGGCTCCGACATCCGCTTCGGGCTGTCCGCGATCCGCAATGTCGGCGAGAACGTCGTCGAGTCGATCATCGCCAGCCGCACCTCCAAAGGGCGCTTCACAGACTTCTACGACTACCTGCGCAAGGTGGACGCCGTCGCCTGTAACAAGCGCACCGTCGAGTCGCTGATCAAGTCGGGCGCCTTCGACTCCCTCGGCCACACCCGGCGCGGTCTGACAGCGGTCCACGCTGACGCCATCGACGCCTTCATGGAAACCAAGCGGAACGAGGCGATCGGCCAGTTCGACCTGTTCAGCATGGGCGACAGCGACGACCCCTCGGACGCCGGCGTCGTCGCGACCCCACCGATCCCGGTCGGGGAGTGGGACAAGACCGCGCTGCTCGCCGCCGAGCGGGACATGCTCGGCCTGTACGTGTCCGACCATCCGCTGTTCGGCCTCGAGCACATCCTCGCCGCCGCCGCGGACTGCTCTATCGCCGCGCTGACCGCCGACGGGGAACGTCCGGACGGTCAGATGGTCACCGTCGCCGGCCTGATCTCCGGACTCCAGCGGAAGGTGACCAAGGTCGGCAGCCCCTGGGCGATAGCCACCCTGGAGGACCTGGACGGCGTCATCGACGTGATGGTGTTCCCGCAGACCTACCAGCTGGTCGCCACCCAGCTCGTCGAGGACGCGGTGGTGGTCGTGCGGGGGAAGCTGGACAAGCGTGAGGACCAGCCGAAGCTGGTCGCGATGGAGCTGACCGTCCCCGACCTGTCCGACGGCCCCCGCGGACCCGTGGTCATCACCTTGCCGGTCGCCCGGTGCGTGCCTCCCGTCGTCGACCGCCTCAAGGAGGTCCTCGCAACCCATCCAGGGGTGACCGAGGTCCACCTGCAGCTGCAGCAGGCGGCCGGGCGGACCACGATCATGCGCCTGGACGACCGGCTACGGGTCACCCCAGGGCCGGCCCTGTTCGGCGACCTCAAGGCACTGCTCGGCCCAGGCAGCGTCGCGTGAGCGAGCGCAAGCCCCTGTCGCCCAGCCGGCGCGCCGGCCTGCTGGTCACCGGATCGGTCACGCTGGCCGGGCTGCCCGCCGGGCTGGTGTGGCTGGCGCTGGCTCCCCGCGCCAAGATCCAGATCGCGGCCGACGGGTCCGGCTACTACGTCGACCCCTCGCCACACGAGTACATTCACGCCGACCTTCTGTACGCGGCGATCTGCGCCGTGGTGGGCGTGCTCGCAGCCGTCGTTGTGCGGCGCCGCGCCCGCAGCTACCCGGTCGCTGCCGTCACCGGCCTGGCCGTCGGAGGCATGGCGGCCGCCCTCATCGCCTGGCAGGTGGGCAAGGTCTTCGCCCCACTGGATCGGGCCGCCGCCCAGACCGCTAAACCCGGGACGATCATTCTCGACGCCCTCGACCTGGGTGCCAAGGGCCTGCTGCTGGTGCTCCCGGTGGTGGCGCTGGGGACCTGGCTGGCGATCGATATGGTCACGATCCGCGGCCAGCTGCCGCCCACCCCAGACGCCGGTGACGCGGGCGGAGCCGAACCGGCCGGCCCCGCAGAACCCGGTGCCGCCGACGATGGCTCGCAGCTGAGCCCGGGCGCCCACGCCTGGTCCGGGCCGGTCAACGCCCCGGTCAGCCCGGACGCCGCGGTCAGCCCGGACGACCCACGGCCGCCACCACCGCCGCCGTCAGCCTGACAAGGTCGCCGGGGGCGACCTCGACGTCGAGGCCCCGGCGTCCCGCGGAGACGAACACCGACGCGTGGTCCATAGCCGTGGAGTCCACCACGCACGCAAGGGTCGTGCGTGCACCCAGCGGGCTGATCCCGCCGACCACATAGCCGGTGGCCCGCTCGGCGTCCCCCGGGTCAGCCATCTCGGCCCGCTTGCCGCCGACAGCCGCCGCCAACGCCTTGAGGTCCAGTAGCCCGCTGACCGGCACTACCGCCACCACCAGTCGCCCGTCCACCCGAGCCAGCAACGTCTTGAACACCCGACCCGGATCCACCCCCAGCGCCGCCGCGGCCTCCAGCCCGTAGGAGGAGACACCCCGGTCATGCTGGTAGGAGTGCACGGTGAACGCGACGCCGCAGCGCAGCAGCGCACGCGTCGCCGGGGTGGCCGCGGTGTGCGACCCCGAACCTGCCCCCTTGGGTGGCCGCTGCGTCATGCCCACATCGTGACCCACCCCGACACCGTAGGTTTGCACCAGACCATCGACCCGCCCGGGTGACCGCGCGGCCGTTGGGACTGAGTCAGGCGCCGGCCCAGGGGGCGCGGCCCAACAGGGATGGAGCGCAATCGTCGATGGAGCTGACGAAGTACACCCACTCGTGCGTCGTGCTCGACGACGGCGGCCGCCGGCTGCTCATCGACCCCGGCATCTGGACCGAGCCGGCCGCCCTGGCGGCCGTCACAGCGGTGCTGGTCACCCACGACCACTTCGACCATCTCGACGTCGACCTGCTGCTTGCCGCCGGGCGCGCCGACTCAGGGTTCGTCGTCTTCGCCCCGGCAGCTGTCGTGGCCCAGCTCGCCGGCCTCGCAGGCGCCGCAGTCGTGGTGGAGGCCGGGCAGCATTTCACCGCCGCCGGGTTCGCAGTCACCGCCGTCGGCGGCGCCCACGCCGAGATCTACGACGGAGCCCCAGGCACGTCCAACCTCGGCTACGTCATCGACGGCGGCACCGTCTACCACCCCGGCGACAGCCTGCATGTGCCCGACCAGCCGGTCCGGACGCTACTGGTCCCGGCGGCCGCGCCCTGGCTCAAGCTCGCCGAGGCGATCGACTTCGTCCGCGCCGTCGCCCCCGCGGCGGCCCACCCGATCCACGACGCGACCTTGTCCCAGGTCGGCCAAGCGGGCACCGACCGCTGGCTCGCCTCCAAAGGCGACACCGACTTCAGCAGGATCCCAGTCGGGGCCACCATCACGCTCTGAGCTCGCCGACCGGTCCAGGCCGCGGGACCGGGCAGGCCCGCGGGCGGCGTGGCTGCGGGCCAGCAGCTAGGGTCGCCCCCGTGCGGGCGGTGGTGGTCGGGGCGGGCGCGTGGGGGCTGCCCGCTGCCGCCGAGCTGGCCCGCCGCGGCCACGACGTGACCGCCGTGGACGCCTACGACATCGGGCACCGGCTGGGTTCCTCGTCAGGGGCGAGCCGACTGTGGCGGCTCAGCCACCAAGACCCGCTGATGGTGCGGATGGCGGTCCGATCGGTGCAGGCCTGGCAGCGTCTGGAGTCCCGTACCGGCACCGCTGTGCTGCTGCGCAGAGGCCTGCTGTGGCGCCAGCAGCCCGGCCAGGTCGCCGCCAGCCTCGCCGCGGCCGGGGTGGACTTCACCGAGGTCGCCGCCGGGGAGGTGGGTCGCTGGTTCCCTGGGCTGCGCCCGAACGGCGTCGACGCGGTCTGGCAGGCCGACGCCGGCCCCGTGCTGGCGTCCGTGGCGCTGCAGGCCCAGGCGGCGCTGCTGGCAGCCCACGGCGGCCACCTGGTCACCGGGACCCGGGTTGTCGGCGTCGAGGCAGACCAAGGCGGGGTTCGGGTGCACCTGGCCGGGCCGGCCCCGACCCTGCACGCGCAGGTCGCTGTCCTGGCGCCGGGGCCCTGGGCCCCGGCCCTGCTGGCCCAGCTAGGGATCGGTCTGGCCCTGGACCCGGTCCTGGAGCAAGTCGTGTACGTCGCCGGCCGCCCCGGCTGGCAGGACCTTCCCTGCCTGTACGACGGGGAGCTCGACGGGCAGGCAGGCCTGTACTCGATGCCGACGCCGGGCCTGGGCTACAAGATTGGCCTGGACGTCCCGCTTCGCCGGTTCACCGTCGACGACACCGACCGCACCCCCGACCCGGAGATCGACCGCAGAGTCGCCGCCAGGGTCCAGCGCGACTTCGCCGCGTTGGCGCCGCAGCCGCTGTCGTCGCAGGTGTGCTCCTGGACGATGTCGCCCGACGGTCGATTCGTCATCGACCGGATCTGCGACGGTCGGATCGTGCTGGCGTGTGGAGACAGCGGAACCGGTTTCAAGTTCTCCGCCCTGATGGGCGAGATGCTCGCCGACCTCGCGGAGGGCCAGGCCCCGGACCCTGATGTGGCCACGTTCTCCCTGGCCAGGTTCGGGTCGCTGGCCGCCGCCCCGGCGGCCCCGCAAGGCCCACCTCGAGGGCTTCTCGGCTGAACTTCGCGCCCGCCGCGCGGGCGAGGTCGCCGGCTAGGCCCCTGCGCCGTCGTGGGCACCGTCGTGGGCACCGTCGTGGGCACCGGAGCGGCGCAGCCACCAAAGGCCGACGAACGGCAGGACCAGCGGCACGAAGCCGTACCCGCTGCCGAACCCGGACCAGACGGTTGCCTCGGGGAAGGCGTGCGGCACGAGCAGGCTGACGGTGCCGACGGTCAGCACCCCGACCAGCTCGATACTGATCGCCACGTACGCCACCTTGCGGGAGGTGTCGCTGGCCCGGGCCAACGACACCGTGGCCACCAGGTACACCACTGCCGCCAGCGCCGACAGCAGGTACGCCAGCGGAGCCTGGTGGAACTTGGTGGTCAGCTGGACCACGGACCTGGCGCCGGCAGACAAAGCGAACAGGCCGTACACCGCCACCAGCAGCCGCCCAGGACCGCGGCGGGTGGGCCGCGGCCCGACCTCAGCCACTGGGGCCGGCCCAGATCTGCTCCAGCCGCAGCACCATCACGGCGATCACCAAGAACGTCACCAGGAGCACCGCGGAACCGTACCGGTTCTTCTCCCCGACCCCCCACGCGACTCCGATCGGCGGGATCAGCACCGCCCCGATCAGGTAGCCGAGGAA
>Ga0075015_100000896_pt1 | contig 10811 bp, 15 predicted proteins | sample AleBraG_ABR_2013_FD_71476 | JGI IMG/M metagenome (GOLD analysis project Ga0075015, IMG submission 71476) | Freshwater sediment microbial communities in response to fracking from Pennsylvania, USA - Alex Branch Run_MetaG_ABR_2013 | ecosystem: Environmental > Aquatic > Freshwater > Creek >...
CAGTAATACCTTACCGAAATTGGTAGAAGAACTTTCGAATTCTATGCACAGTGGTAACATCAGCGAAGGTGTGATCGACGAAGTAGACAGAAAAGCTGGGGAATTCATTCGTCCGATTGCTACGAGTCCTGATGCAAAAGCTATCCTTGGTCTTGATATCACTATGAAGGGTGACAAAATCTTTACGTATATGAAACACTCACCATCTATCAAACCAACGAAAGAGCATGCTGACCGACATGGCTGGAATGTCAACGATGTTCATACAGCTGTCAGTGAGGCTACCAATTTGTTGCATGATAGTGAACATATGGTTGTTCACATTCAGAAAGCAAGTCAACTCTGCGATCATCTCGGGGAATGGGTCGAATCTCATATGAAGAGCGGTGCTCAAATATCGCCTGATGAGAAAGTTGCTCTCAAGAACGCTGTTACTACCATCAGAGGTATAGTAGATGCCAACCATACTTTGATACTCAAGTCTATCGAAGTTAATCGAAATATAAGTGAATCAGCAACGAATCTAGCTAAGGCCGCTGTATCGGCTAAAAAGGCTGAATAAAAACAGGAGTACATACGATGAAACGTGGATTACTTGGAGCGCTTGAAGGATACAACGATGGGTCTGAAGAAACAGACTTCCTGTATAAGAAAGATGATGATCAGGAAGATGGTGATTTTCTTAATGCTAAGATGTTGGAAATCATGGAAGATACCCGTGACTTAGACGAGCAAGCTGATGAGATCGAAGAGATGGACGATATCATCGATAACGCGGATTCTTCTGTGGAACGACTCGGTGCCATTAGTAAATCTATCGAAAAGTACGGTATTTGTCGTGCTACGATGGAAGCATCTGATCCAGATCGTGAATTGGTATCTTCTGGAATTTGTTGTGCATATGAAGATCTGAGTGATGTTCCTGTCAGGGATGATAGTGCTGATAAAACTATGAAAAGGATAACTTCCACGATCGAAAACATATTGGAGAGGATAGCTCCAGTTGTTGACGAGAGAAATCTTCGAAAAGACATGCTCGAAATGGCTACGAATGAACTTCGTATTCGAGTGCTATCTATTGAAGAAATGCAAGATTCCTTTTCAAACAGTAATGTAATGTTACATGTTTATGATAAGGTGAAATGGCATTATCCTGATGGTAAGAATTGTCCGAGTTTGGAAGCTGCCAAGACCCATATCGAAGCAGTTATGCATTGGCTGAAGAAGAACGATTTGTTATCCGAAGAAGGATTGGGTGCTGTCAAAGATGGTGTCGACGCCGAACTCGGTATAACAGATTCGATGCTAACACCGCATGGTAATAAGGTTATGAAATCTTGTTACCGTTCATGGTTGAAGCATTGTAAATACGGGGAAAATCCGTCTATGGAGATACTCGATAAGTGTTTGGAACATAAGTAAATATTTACTATACTAAAGGGTCTGAGTTCACGCTCAGACCCTTTAGTAGTATTATTTTTTACAGAGCGAAATAACAATATGTAGAAGAACTCTGAAGGTCTTTTTCGATTTGCATTTCATGTATATATTACCTATGTAGATAAAGATTTGTTTGAATTAAATACTACTAAGGAGATAATGATGTCAAACATGACTGAAGATAAGAAAAAGGAATTCGGGCTGATAAAAGAAAAGATAGTATCTTGTATGATAAAACGACTTTTTAAAGTCACAGGTGAGGATACAATATCCTTTACTGCAGACGAGATTGATACCGTTGAAAATGACATTATGACAATCACTATCAGCAAGAAAGGAAATGTTACGATTACTTTGCAGGAGAACGATAACACCCCACACTGAATGTAATGACTACGATTCCTCCAAAGAAATTCAAGGAGAGCTATTATGCCAAAAAAACACAGATACTTTTTTGACACAGAATTTATAGAAAATGGTAAAAGTGTCCAGCTTATTTCTATCGGGATAGTTGATGAGACTGGGAAAGAATATTATGCTGTTTCGAACGAATACAACTATGACGACGCTTCCGATTGGGTAAAAGAAAATGTCATCGAACCTATGTATAAGGAGTTCATAGCTATTCGATCGAATCCACCTGTTACTGTAAAGGTTTTTCAGAACATTATCGGTCTAAACAAAAAACAGATTGGAAAAGAGATCGTCGACTTCGTTAGGTATTCTCAGGTTGAAGGTACTGAGATAGAGTTTTGGGGATATTATTCTGATTACGACTGGGTTGTTCTGTGTCAATTGTTTGGTACCATGATGGATCTTCCACCTGACTTTCCTATGTTCTGCATGGATCTCAAACAGTCGATGATAGAACGTTGTGTTGAGAAACTTCCCGATCCTGTTGGGGAACATAATGCGTTGATTGACGCCAGGTTTAACCGAGATTTATACAATCACATCTATAACGAAACATCTACAAAAGAGAATGTTATATCTCTTTATGGCAAGAAGCTCGTCTCTTTTGGAGAGATGCTCCAAGATGAGAACTCAACCATAGACTCCATCGTTAAAGCTAGTTTCGAGCTAGGACTTATGGTGGCCATTAAGGTAGAACCGCTCGAAGAAGGGTCGGTTGAAATCACAGCAGAAATTCCTCCAAAATAATGAGAAATACAATGACAACTCCTCCGAAGACGTTGACACTACCCAAAGTTGATGCAAAGCCTCCAGAATTACTTGCGAAACAAATCGCTGAACGAAAGATGCTGCAAACATTGCACACTAACATAAAGAAGATATTGGTCGAGACTAAATGGGATACGTTGTTTTCGAATCCTGATAACTCGCTAACCTTTATTGAAATAAAAGCCAAACTCATAGAGGCTCAGAAAAAGATCGATGAGATCGATTACCGAATTTATCATAACAAACAATATTCGGGGGACTATCCAAAATGAAAAAGGTTGAAGGAGTAAGGGTAAATGAACCTATTCTTATGGCATGCCTTATGAGACGACTCTGTGGATTGGAAAAGGACTCATACATATTTTCTATCGAAGAAGTCGAACAGGCTGCTCAGTACACAACTGTTATAGGAGTGGATGAAATAGATCAGACATTTACTCTTACTCTTAAAAAGAAACCTAAGAAAAGAAACCGATAAGTGAGGAACTACTCAAAATGGATACAATAAATTCTCCTGGTAAAAGATATGTTACGACTACCAGTGATGATAAGGTTCTGATTTTGAATGGTAATGGGGATCTTATATACGAATTCAAATTTAACATACGACTGATGGATGCGGCCGAGATACTTACACTTTGTGAGAGGTTTTATGATCGTGGCGTTTCGAGTGGAAAATATCAAAAGGCGATGGAGATAAGATCATCACTCTATATTGCATAAATTTGGAGAGTGCTAATGAAATTAATACCTAAATGTAGCCACAACGGTTTTGATGGAAAGAACGGGAGATCTATTGCGGTAGATTACGAGCCTCACAAACCACCAGAGCTTATCAACGAGCGTGAAGAGGTATTGCTCACATTCGCAGATGGAACACGAGAAGATCAGATACAAAGATTTTGCGATCTCATCGATAAGATATACAATTATGGATACGAAAAAGGAAAAGTCGATAAACTCAGGAGTATCCAAAGTGAACTTGGGATAACACCACCGAGTTTTTGGTAAATTAACACATTTCGTATAAGGATATAATCATAATGGCACAACCAACAGATACGATGGCGATTGCTCCAGTTCTTACGTTTGAAGATCGTATTAAACAAAGGATAAAAGATTCTATCGGAGATCTCATGACTGACGAAGATCTTCAGAAGATATTAGCACGTGGTGTTGAAGAAACCTTTTTCAAACCTACTTACACGAAAGATCAGTGGGGTGGTTTGAAGATCCAAAATGAACCTTTGATTACAGGAATTATCAAAGATCAGATGTCAATTAAGGTTAAAGAAGAGATTGAGAAATGGTTCGCCGGTAATCCAGAACTCGTAAAGATCCTTCTCGACAAGGTTATCCGAGAAGGCATCATCCGTGTTGTACTTAATGGTCTTGATAACAAAATACAGGGTCCGTTAATGGCATTTAGTTCTCAAGTGAATGCTATGATGACGGAGCTTCAAAAACGGCCTTAAGAAAAATGATGGATTACAATCTCAGATATATATTACTTGAATGATGGAGTGAAATGCTCTAATTCGTGTAATAAAATAACACCATGTACTATGTTATAGAAAACAAAAGACTTGCGACCAGAAAACCTGGATTGCATGAGAACCAAGTATGTTGTTCGTAATTTTTGGATACCGTCCATGGAACGGTACTAATCGCATCATTGGGATGCAAACTATTCGATCGAATAAGGGAGATTAATTATGGCAGTCGTACAAGCAAATCCGACAGGTGGTGGTCAGGAAGCCGGAAAGCCCGCTCAGGGGAATATCGAAACTGCAAATGTTTTGAAGTTGACAGAGATGTTTGCAAAATGCTCGTCTCAGGGTGGATGGTCCGGAGATGCAGCAGTATATCTTCAGGCGATTCGGGACAAGCTCGAAGATCCGGGAATGACCGTAAAAGCAAAGATGACCTATCTCAACGAAGAGTCGGTCGCATTTTCCACAGATGACAAAAACAGCATCGTTCTGGTCCGTGAAAACGATATCGTTGATATCCAGGCACTGGTAGCCGACGCAAAGTTCTTTAGCGCCAGGGATGCCTTCTTCACAACGTTCCCGAACAATAAACTCGTAAATATCATTTCCTGCAACAGGTTCATGTTCAACCGACCGAACCAGATGGCCTCATGTATTACTCAGTCGTTGATCGCCCTGAAGGATGAGCAGATCGGCGCGTTCAACGTCAATTCCTTCGGCGACAAGTATCACATCAATATCGATACCGATTTCAGCAATGTCAAGCAGTTCTTCGATACTCATTCACCGAGTCCTGTCGTTTCCGGTGATTTCGGATTCATTGCCCAGATCGTCGACAAATCCGATCAGCGTTATGGTCAGTATCAAACCAAGACTCCGATGTTCGGTGTTACCGGTTATGTGGAATTCATCCGTCATGAAAACAGTGGTATCTTCACACCCATGGTTCATGTTACCGACATCCTGTCCGTTATGGCTTCACCGAAGATCCTCGCCTTGGCTCTTCCGTTGATTGGTAGCGTTTTCATCGATCGGAATCTCTGGCGTCAGCCGTTCTCATCCATCGGTGAGAAAGCTGGTATCAATATTGGGAATCTCATCATCGATGCTACACATCAGCAGCCGTATGCCGTCAAGACCGAAGCCGATTTCCGCAAGATGTTCCGCGAATATATCGGACCTCCGATCCTGTGTATGGATATTCGTACTGGAGCTCCATCCATCCCAGGCCTGAACAAGATCACCAGGCCGAGTGACCACGATCTCCTGATCGCCGATATCTACACCTTCCTGAATATGAATCCTGTTGCCAGCGAGTCCATCGGCCAGAACATCTTCAAGGAAATCGTCGGTGTATATGAAACATCAAAGAGTACCAAATTCAGCAACCTGACCGATACCAGGGATATCACATATCTGTATGCCGTTGCCAAAGCCAAATGGTCTCCGAAACTCGACCATCTTCTGGCGCGTACCGATGCTGATCCGGTCAGACGTTTTGAAATGATCAAAGATATCCTTGGCGGTGGCGACATCACACCGATCTATTCCAGCATCACCACGATGCTTCATGGTCAGTTCATGAGGAATATTGCCGTCGCCGTGGCCTCCAAGATCAACGTTATTATGCCGATGACAACGGATCTTCCGTCCATCGATCTTACCAACATGATTGATAAATCGTATCAGCCTGGCGTTACCCTGTTCGGCCAGACAGGTCCTGCTAACCTTATCGGCAGCAGCTTCCTTCGATACTAACCCACCTTAACTTAACCCCCGTTATCTCAATCGTTAGTGGTTGAGATAACGGGGACCATGTTTTCTAGTGTATTTAACTTTTGGTGAGGTATCAATGAACATAAATTATCACGAGACACGATATGTTCTTCCGAGTATCATGAATCTAGATGAGCACTTTTCACGTACACCTAATACGATAGTCTTTAACGATATCATGTTAGATCGTGATCCAGCGGAGGTAATCGAGATCATATGTGATATATCTGGAGATAAATCTGATTCGGTAGCATCTTGTTCGTGTGGCGAACTCGTAGGAAACTATTACGAAGGGATGAAATGTCGTATATGTGGTACCGTATGCGAAAGTACTCTTTTCGGGGAAATTCGAAACGATAGTTGGCTTGAGATACCAGCGTCTATCACAGCAGTTCTTAATCCACAGGCATTTCGGGTATTATCAAGATGGATAGGAAATTCCAACAGACAACCCATCCTCAATCAGATTATGAATATGCAGTTGGATAAGGTACCCCTTTCGAGTACTCCATTCTTTTCTGGGATGGGATTCAATTGGTTCTATAACAATTTCAACGCAGTAATGACGTATTTTTTATCTAGTCATCCAACGCAGTCTGGTAGGGACGCAAGTCAATCTATTCGACTTTTTCTGGAGAAGGCTGGGAACGCGATATGGTGTACAAAACTCCCAATCCTCAGTAAGATCATTCAACCTGTTTCAAAAATAAGTAAAGAAGTTCGGTATGCCGATTCTGACATTAAGAATCTCATCAAATCTATTTTCTCTCTTAGAAGCATTCTCTTAGCAGAGAAGATGATGAAGTTTACAACGGATCATATCGACAGAAATTTCTTCAGAGTATATGGAGAATTTCTCGCTTATACCAATAACATCTTAAAGTACAAACTTCCTAAGAAACCGAGTATCCTGAGGAAGCACGTATTTGGATCACGAAGTATGTGTTCATGTCGATCGGTAGCTATTCCAATCACAGAACCTCATGACAGTGATGAAGTATATTTTCCATGGAAACTCGGCGTCGTCGTGTATAAGTATCACTTACTTTCTACCCTTGTAAATAAGAAGGGTATGACAGTCATGAATGCATATAACCGCATCATGAACGCAATCAATGTATATGATCATGAGATAGATCTTATCATGCAAGATATGATCAATGATTGTAAGCAAAAAAGAACGAGCAATGGTCTCTTGATTAAAGGTCTTCCCATTTTACTAAATAGGAATCCTACGTTACGAATAGGTAGTATTCAGTTGCTCTTCGTGACGAGGATAAAACCTGGACTTAAAGAAGACCCATTTGCTTCTTTGAATAATACCACCCCATCTGAAATAATGATCAGTCTCGATCAGAATGATGATGATTTCGGGAATGATGATTGGAAAAGTTCTGCTTCCATCTTTGGCGATGATACCAGACTGTTAGAAATAACTGATCAGGTAACTGCTTATGTGGAAGACGGGGCAATTTCCGTATCACCGATGATTGTAAAGGGTCCAAATCTCGATTTTGATGGTGATGAAGTAAATATCCTTCCTCTTTTTGAGATGGATGAAGTTGAAAAGTATACCAGACTACATCCGGCACATCGGTTTATATCAACAGATAAGCTGGTATGTGATTGCGGGGATGTGACTTTAAGCTCGCAGCAGTTTGCGATTTTAAGTGGTTGGGTAAACGATCAACATGTGATGTAAAACATACGTGATGGTGGTTTATTGCCATCACGTTTTTGGAGAAACGTATGCGTAGACGGCGAACGTTAAGGAGAAGAAAAATTGTAGTTGAATCAAAATTAATCGACACTACGAAAGATGATGTTTATTGGCTCGGATTTCCATATCCTATTCTCACTGTCAACGTGGAGTTTGAGCCTACGTCAATGTTTATCAAGATGCAGGATGTAGTTGATGGAATAAATGCATCTGGGTGGATTCTCAAACCTGAGACGATGGCTAATATAACTAAGGTTATCTATAAACAACTTTGCAAAGCATGTAACGTTCCGCTCGAGATGATGGGTAAAAGGTAGTTTTTCAATTATTAATCTATTGACAGCAGCGTCTACGGATAGCTGCTGTCAATAATTTATAGGAGGGATGATGATAACAATAACAGCTGATAATCTTACTACAAACAAGGTGGCGATTGTCGAATCAAATATTTTACCACTTGTAGATAGGAGCTTTCGACTTGAGAATTATCCACTTTTTTCTGTATACCCTGAGACGATAGATCGTATCCGTCCTGCAAACGAATTCCTCAATACACTGAATTCTGGGGAAAAAGAATTGTTGGTTGGTATCTTTTCTAGGGCGAAACAAACACTCAGTTATTTTCAAGACGGAGATGAACATGTATTTTCTCATGCAGTTGGTATCATAGGGAGTGATATCGCTCTTGTTTTTGGAAAGTTGGGTCTTTCTCAGCGTATCCTTAATTACGTAACCTATAATCAGCAGATGATCATTCCGTATATAGTCAATCACCTATCAGATTCTCAACAAGTACCTGAAGGTGCATCACTGACGCGGTCTGATTGGCATCAGCTCATTGCTGTTTCCATCATTACGAAGATTTTCTTTCCCATTCTTTCCGAAATGCTCGGTAGGGCTGGTGAAGATAATATTTATCATGTTGTAAGAATATTCGATTCACTGATGATTAGAGATTTTGCTGATATTATTTCTACTCTCCGTTATTACATCTCCGCTGTTGTTTTGAAAACAGTAAACGAAGATCCAGCTATCAATATCGGAATGGATGAAATACCACGTCTTTCTATCATGTGTTTTTCTATCATTCTGGTTAAAGGATTCGTATATGCCGATCTCTATCGAGAAAACGAAGGACTATTTCAAACGATCGAGGAATGGCTTCCACAAATAATACTCTCTGAAAACGTATAATCAAAATAATGATTGTATTGGCAGGCACTTTTGCGAGTGCCTGCCAATATAGTTGTTATTTTTTATACACGCTTTTCAATTCGACTTCAGATATATATTATTTAAATAGAAACTCTACTAATGTATTTATAAATAATCAACATAAGGATACTCAACAAAATGAAGGTAACTGTAGAAGAGGCGAAGTTAAAGATGTGTCCTGTGCGATCACAGATGGTACGCGAATCATGCGTAGGAACTGATTGTATGTTTTTCACAAAGGCTCCAGTTGACAGAGTAGCTCTTCCGAAGAAAGGGAGTGGTCCATTGGAAAAGACGGTGTATGTAAACCAGGAAAACGATTTATGGTATTGTGGTTCTGTACATACACCGGTTAAGGTAATTAACAAGTTCTAGATGGAGATAAGATATGGATATTATCGATGGAGTAACAGAAGAAAATGCTTTAACAAAGTTATGTCCATATCGATCAATATTCGATGGGGACAAGCTATGTGTAGGAACAGCTTGTATGGCATTTAAGGTCACCTCAGTTCTTTTCAGCCAAAGTGGTGAAGTTCCATATTACCGGTGTAAAATAGCTTACCTCAATCCAATATTGATTGAAACTCTTAGGAGGGTAGTATGATAAATATAGCTAGAAATTGGTCGTCAGAAATGATCGCTATAATATTTGCATGTCATCCGTGTCATACTATTCCACTCTACGAAAGAACCTTCAATGTAAATGAATATGGTGGCAATATTGATGCTGAAACATTTCAGGAACTTATCTCTCCACCGAGGAGAATAACTAGCTACCTTACATCTGAAGATCATCGGATACTTGTCTCGATGTTTGTTGAAGCTAAAAAATCCCTTCATTGTGATAATACCCAGGCTGGAATAATGAAAGCTATCTGTGATATCAATGTCCTCATTAACACAACTTTCACGAAGATAAATCTTATTGATAGGATGTGTTCAATTAGTTCCAGCTTACATTACAAAGATGATTTTACCATCGGTAAGATAGATATTCATGTACTGATCCTCGTATCAAAGTTACTTTCCCCTATCTTTGGTCAAATAATGTATAAGATACGTCATAGTCCTGATGTTAATCAAGACAATATATATCTTATGACATCGTGGATAACAAACGCACTCACAACCGAACGGTTCCCTCATACCATTTCAAAAATAAGGAGTATCCTTTTTAACAGAAATGAAATGTTGAACTACGATGATCATGATGAAGCAGTGACCTTGCTAAATTCACAGATCGCTAAACTCATAACTCTCGATTTCGTAATGCATGATTTAAGAAGACCTTACATTTTGTCACGCAGTATCCCAGATTGAAGTATATATTATCTAAGTGGTGGACCGTATAAAGAATTACAAATTCCAACAATACGATAGTATTCTGTGGAGGAGTATTGTGAAAAACGATTTTAAATTAGGGGATACATATGTCATCAATCACGGTAGGTGGAGTAGCATCGATTGGATCATTAGTTGGAACAATAGGTCATGATTCTCTACTCAGGTCTATAAATAATGAGATGAATGCAACTGATTTCTTCAATTCAGTTGGAGACATCTTATCAAAGGGGAGAGAAAGTTTTGCAATGAATGTTGTACGACCTATCCGTCTTATAGGTGATGTCGTTAAAAACATCGTTGGAAAATTCGATGTAGATGAACGGTATATTCCTATTACGAGTGCCGATCTCATGCAAAAGATACCGACATGTATGCATTCGAGTATCCTTCATTATCAGCCTATACGAAAACTATTTGAAGAAGGTAGGATATTCGGATTTGGTCATGTAGCTATACCAGATGGAGATCCGTATGGTCGTCTCATAAAGAACGGTACGGTTGAAGATGTTAGGGCGGCGATGGATGACGAAGGATGGGTAGATTTTGAGTATATGTTCAAGAGTACAGATCCTGAGCTTTCCTTCAATGAACTGGAATCGATACGTGAAAGTCGAGAATATATCGATAAGTTTCTAGAG
>Ga0075015_100000897_pt1 | contig 10796 bp, 11 predicted proteins | sample AleBraG_ABR_2013_FD_71476 | JGI IMG/M metagenome (GOLD analysis project Ga0075015, IMG submission 71476) | Freshwater sediment microbial communities in response to fracking from Pennsylvania, USA - Alex Branch Run_MetaG_ABR_2013 | ecosystem: Environmental > Aquatic > Freshwater > Creek >...
CGGGCCGGTGGAGCCGCGGTCGATGTGGGCGTTGGCTGCGTCGTCGCGCAGCTTGATAGAAGCCAGATCGAACCAACAGCAGCTGTCAGAGTAAAGAGGTGCGTTGTTTGCATGCTCGACTCCTTGGGCATATTTTTAGGATGCTACGCTGTATTTTCCAATTGCGATACACACAGCCAATGGCGTGACGGCAACAGAAAAGACGCGGAGACCCGACGGAGTATTGCATTGTGCGAATCGGGAATTAATCCTTGAGCCAACGACCCTGTGCCCCCCCTGCGGTACATCACAGCGCTTGAATCTCGTTCCTATCGAATCGAAAGTCGCGCGATGCGCAGGAGACTGGACGCCGACAGCATCAGCCTGAGAACCTGATGCAGCAAGGCAGTCACTCTCGATGGGCAGGTTGGGGTCAACACCGCCCCCTGGCCGAGCGCAGCGAAAAGAGCGGCGTTAGATCGCCGAGTTTGAACGTCAGCTGACGAGCCGGCGCTGGGCCCGAGCGGGACTCGAGGGATTTGGCAAATTGGACCGCAAGAATCGGATTGCGCCAGTAGCACGCGAAGGATACTTTACCGGTCGGCTTGAAATCCGGGGGTAATCATGAGTTTTCGCATTACCGGCCTTGCCGCTGAGCCATTCCGACATCTGTATGGACTCAGCGACCAAGATCTGGCGCGTCACGGGGTAATAAGGTACATAGCCGACAAAAAGCCTGGTTTTCCAGACCGCATCGAAATGCGAGATGCTTCGGTTGGAGAGAACCTGCTGCTACTCAATCACGTCTGCCAGCCAGCCAACACTCCGTATCGGGCCACCCATGCCATATTCGTGAGAGAGGGTGCAGAAGATACCTACGACCGAGTGGACGAAGTCCCGGAGGTCATGCGCATGCGCCTGCTGTCCCTACGCGCCTATGATGCCGAGGGCATGATGCTGGATGCCGAGGTAGTCGACGGAAGTGAAATCGAAGCCGTCATCTCGCGATTCTTCTTGTCCCCGCATGTTGCGTACATTCACGCCCACAATGCCAAGCGTGGATGCTATTCGGGTCGGATAGACCGCGCCTAAGGCAGGTATCCCCGACATTCACCAGCTGGGTCGCAGGATGGATAGCCTTCCACAAAGCAGTCGTCGGCGAATATCCGGAATGGGTCGCCAGCGACCGTAGCGGCCAGCTGCGGGACGCATCCGCTGCGACGCACCAAAGCCACGTCGATCTGCCGCCGCACGAAGAACCTTCGGGCAGTCCAGCTCCTGCTTGGGCACTCCAGGCGGGACAGCACCGTCCGCTGCCTCGGCATCGAGGCTAACGACGCGCCGTAAATGGCCGAACAGAGCGACCTATAGCTCAGGTCTGGCCGGTCGGCGGTGGTCGCTGACCGGCCCCTTTGAAACATTCCGGTCGTTGCATAGGCTGCTCCGGAGCGGTCGTTCAATCCTGAGGTCAGATATTCGCACCGCGCCGACCGTGATATGGTTCGGCGGATGATCTCAGAGACGGATCGCTAGGGCTGGTGCCACTGCAGATGCATAGGCAGGCGTGGCGATTTATTGCGATTGTGGTCTTTGCGAGCGGGGTTGCCGGCTGCTACGTTTTCCCTACCTCGTCTTCCCTTACAGAAAAGGAGTTGTCGAGCAAGGCCAACGCAGCGCTGGCGACGCCAGCGACGCGAGCTAAAGTGCACGACCTGCTTGGCGATCCGTGGATTTCCAGTGATCGCTGGCGGATCGAGGTCTATCGCAAGACGGGGAATTACCACGAATTGCTGGTGACTCTCAGCTTATTGCCTCCCGTCCCCCTACCCCTACCCATACCCGGTAAGAAGGATTTGACCGGCTACACTCTGGTGAGCTACTCACCCGGCGGTGTCGTCGACGCGGTCGGTACCGCGATCAGCAAGTATCCAGAGTCCCCGCTCGCCCATATCCAAGCCGGAGACTTTGCGTTTACAGAGCAAGAACCGCCTCCGGGATCGCCGATCCGCACGGCACTGCAGGCGTTGATTGTCTCCCACGAGCGCTTCACGGCGCCCGACGTACGGATCGACGTCCACTCCTGCACCGTTCTCGTTGGCTGTTCGGAGATGTGGTGCAAGAGCAGCGCGCCGATTGAATCGCAACTTGATGGCGACGCTTCGACGAAGTATGTCATGGGAACATTTGGATCCGGCAGACGATCTCCGCTCATGCCGCTGATGCCGGAGCCGGGCGCGCACACGCTCCACTTTTCGGCAGTGGGTAAAGGGGGCTGGGGCGAGGTGAGTACACCATTCACTTGCCCGCCATCGGCACTGCAGTATGTCATGCCAACGGCTCTGGTCCGGCGGACCCACCGCATAGAGAACCTGTTTTGGCCACATTACCGGCTCGAGGTCACTGTCCAGATCCAGAACGATGCGCCCGCGGAACTCAAGGAATCCGGCGTACTGCTCTGGACCAACGGTCGATGGCTCGTACAGAGATGAGCGCGAGCGATGACGACTGCATCGCATCACGTCGGTTTCTGCCGGTTGCGTGGGCGCTGCGTTACCGGCCCCGCTTATCAGGGCGGTGGGGCGGCAATCCCCGCAGCGGGCTCCACGGGCCCTCTTCCTGCGTACCGACCGGACCCGCCGTGGCGCGGTCAGCGAAAGGGTCCTCCCAATGCGCGGCTCAAGGCTGCGTAACGAGGATCGTCTCGCTCCTCGTGACCACGTCCGAGGCGTCGTAGTACACCGCGACCGTAATCTTCTCACCGGCATTCTCTGCTCCACTCCCTCCTAGAGCCAGCTCCGCAGCCCCCAGCGTGGCGATGTCCTCGAGCGCAATGATAGCTGCAACGCCGCTCTTCGACGCCGTCGAATGCCCCTGAACGAAGGTGAACACGTCCTTGCGAGAATCGCCAACTTTCTCAGTCCTCATTGGAAGACCCAGCTCGGCGATTACCCGGTTTCTCGCCGTGCCGGATTTTAGTACGCTCAGGTCCTTCCGCGACGGCGCGGCTGCCGCCCTGTACGCGGCGCATCCCGAGGGACCCACCGGTGTGAGGCAGAGGCAAGCCAGGGCGATGGTCGCGATCGCCGTAATGCAGCAAGCATTCATAGGTGTCGTCCTCCCGATTGCGCGGCGGCGCGCCGAGATACAGTAAGTATCGCTCTCTTTCGGGGTGCCGACGGAAATTGACTGTTCCAAAGCCGTTCCTGACCGGCTGGCGCGGGTCACAAAACCCTTGCGCAGCGCTACCCACACTGGCACTGCGGAATTCAGGAATACGGAACGACAGTCTTGTTCGACGGGTGGGAGTCGTTCAAGAGCGCGAGCGGCCGACGGCCGAATCACCGCGCATTTCCGTTTGGCGTTCTGACGCATGTGCCGTCGATCGACTTCCGGGGTTAGCGGCAGCGGGCGTAATGCGAGTAAAATGCCGACGATGTCCATAGAACCGGGTACCCGGACCAGTCATTGGATCGCGACCGCGGGGCTGGGGCTCATGGCTGCCACCGCGCCGCAGGGCGCCGCGCTCGCACAGTCCACGCGGATTCAAACCCGGCACATCACGGCTTTACCCTCTGCGCAGGCTCCGCGGCCGTCGATCGATCCGGTCGATGTGCTCGCCAGGGCCAATACGTTGGGCTTCACCTCGGCCCAGAGCGTGAGCGGCGTGGTTCGCGAACTCGCCACCCATCGGCCACTGGCCGGCGTCTGGGTGATTGCCGCGTGGGAAGGTGAGAGCCCGACGGGTCGCGTGTGCTTTGATGCCGACACCGTACGGACGGACGCCGCGGGGCATTTTGCATTGAACACGTGGCGCCACACGTTGTTGAACCTCGGTATTATCGCGGATCAACGCTTGCGCTTGTTCGTGTACCGGTCGGGTTATGAATTCGTGAGATTGGAGCGCCGTCAGATCCTGCTGCGCACGGTGCAGGATTCCCCTGAAGAGCGGCTGGCCGCCCTCAGAGACATCGAATTCTCCGCCCTCTACTGTCCTCAATATGCAGCACACGATCGCACTCACGACGCGCACTTCCAGCCGCTGGTGGCGGAAATGGCAGCCGAGGTCCAGGCGCTGCCCGACGATATGCCTGGGCAGCGCACCTTTCTGGGCGAGCTGCGCAGGCAACTGGCACCGACCAGGCCGGCTGCGCGCTGAGCACCGGGCGACCGCCAACACTGACCTGCGTCGGGCCGCGCACGAGAGTCAGTGGAGCGATAGGGGATGACCATAGGCTGGATCATTTCGTTGCGAGCAGCCGATTTTGAGGCGCTGTTCGAAGCACAAGTGGTCGTGGCCTGCGAAATGGTGCGAACCCGGAAGGCGTCCTGCCCGGGGACTTTGGCTTTCGACCGTTCGCCGGCGTTCGATTGCTCGCTGGAATGCATGGCGCTGAAGCCGATTCGAGACAAGTCGATCAGGTGGCGCTCCCTGGTGGTGGCGGGGTTGTCGAATCCTCGAGCGGTGATCGAGAATGCTTGCACTTAGGGGACGGTTCGAGGCCCGGAAGCGGTCATTGATGGGAAGCGGCTGCGGCGTCGGTGGGCCCACACATCCGGGTTCGCGGATCGCGCAGGCTGGCCGCCCGGATGCCGCGCTCGACAGCCGCAAGCCGCGCCGTGAATATAGCGCCTTCCATCTCCATGGCGGGAGGCATGAGGCCAATGATGCGTACACGCCGCGTGCGAATGACGCGCTTGTGGACAGGAATGGGACTCGCGGTACTGATCGGTTCGCTGGCCGGGGCTGTGGGCTGGAGCGCGGATTTTGGTGATCTGCTGAAGAACACGCCGCTGCCCCTCCACGTACCGGCGCAGCTGCCCGGTCTGCCGGCCAACTTCAGCTGGCCCAAGGATCCAGACGGCATTTCCACTTCCCTCGATGATGCCTATCCGGCCGCGACGCATCTGCCGCCCGGCTTCGCGCCGGACGAGGCGCCGGCGCAGGATGCGCGGCTGGCGAGCGATGGGCAGCTGGTGATCGGCACCGGGTACTATGATTTCCATCTGCGCAGCTACTGCCTGCACGCGGGCATGTATCGACCCCGTCCCAGCGGCGATGGCTACCTGCTGGCACCGCTCCGGGGTCCGCGCGCGGGGGTCATCGGCAGCCTCCTGAGGCGCAGCGCCGGCGCTCCCGATATTCCCCAGGCCCAGATCCAGGTGCTGATCTGGGCGATCCTCAGCGGGACCACGCTCGCTAGGATGCCCGCCGAGCAGCGCAGCGTGGCGGAGCGGTTGCTGCGTCCGTCCGAACTGCAGGAACTGGCGGGCGGCTGGAAGGACCTGACACCCGATCGGGTCAGGCAGAGCCTCGTCGACAGGGTGAACCAGAACCTGCCCGACGCCTACAGCCGCTCCGTCTCGGCCTACCTCTCGCTGCGCGACCGGCTCGAGACCGGATCGGCGGCCTACGCCGATCTCGAGGCCATCGCCGCGCCGCTGGGCGATGCGGTGGGCGCCGGGAGCCGCGCCGTCGACAGCGGCACGTGGATCGCGCGCGAGGGCGGATACTTCGTCCGCTTCCTGCCGTCGGGCTACGCCGAAACCCAGCTGCAGATCTACCGGCCGCTGGCGCCGACCGTGCGCATGTCGATCGAGGGACGCGTCGAGAGCATCGACTTCAACGACGGCCGTTCGCTGCACCTGAGCTATGAACCCGTCACCTACGTGTACGTCGATCCCGACACTCGCGCGCGCCTGCGCTTCTGGAGAATCCATACGGCGCAGTTCCTCGGCCCGCAAGGTACGCGGAGTTTCGATGCGCACGCGGTCCCGGCATTTTCAATGCTGGACGCGCTCTCACCCGCCCCTGCGCCGGTGAGCTGGCATCTGCCGCTGATCAGCGCGGCGTACGCCGCGGAATCCGGCGGCTGGGTGGAGCGCAAGGTGTCGGAACTGAGTCTGGAGGACCTGAATAAGCTGCGGGAGTTCTACGGGACCGCCAAGGAGACCAGGAACCTCGGCCGCGGTATCGGCGAGCTGATGCACCCGACGCCGGACTGCGACCTCAACGGCCAGATGCGTGAACTGGCCAGTGGCAAGGCGCTGCTCGGCGCGCTCAAGAGCGCCTCGGGCATCACGGGCGCACTCGGTGGCTATGTCGGTCAGGCCGCCGGATTCGTCGACTACCTGACGCTGGTCTCACGCATGGGCGCCTCGGAGGCCTACATCCTCGCGGGCGGGTGCGCCGGCAATGGCGCCGGTTCGACCATGAACGTCGATCTGCCCGGCATGGTGGCGGTTCCGGGCGATACGAACCGCCAGCGCCTGGCGCAATCGGCGGTAGCGTACGGGAACGGGCCGTCGGGCTCACCGATTCAGCTTGGGCAGTACCAGCCCTGAGTGCCGGGCCGGCCTACGGTGTGACGCGCTGCTCGGACGCATGCGGCCGGCCGAGCATCAGCACCGCGATCGGGACCAGGCAGCCGACTGCGAACAGGAACAGGTAGGAGTCCGCATAGGACACGATCTGCGCGTTGCGATTCACGAGCCGGTCCAGCAGGGCGGCGCTCGACGGGGAGTGCAGGCTGCGCAGCAGATCACGCACGAAGTGGTTCTCGGCGAAGCGCCGCGCCGAGAGCGTGGCGGCAATGGCCGCATGCATGCGCTGCGACTGATCCACCAGGACACTGACGGTAATGGCGATCAGGGCGGCGGAACCGGCGCTGCGGATCAGCGCGTAGATCGCCGAGGCCTCGTTGACCAGGGTGCGGCGCAGCGAGGCGAAGGCCAGCACATTGCAGTTCATGGTGATGATGCTGAGGCCGAAGCCGTTGGCGGCGAAGGCCAGCGAGATGCGCAGCGCATCGACCTCGGGCGTCCAGTGCGCCATGTCCCACAGGCTCCAGGCGCTGAAGGCCCAGCCCACCAGCAGCAGCGTGCGGCCGTCGACACGGCTCATGAGCCGCACGCCCACCAGGGCCGAGGAGATGGCCCCGAGGCCGCGCGGCACGAAGGTGAGCCCCACCTGCAGCACCGAGTAGTTGCCCAGTGATTGCAGGAACGGCGGAATCAGCGTGATGGTGGCCACCTGGAGCGCCAGGCCCAGCGTGCTGATGAACGAGCTGAGCATGAACAGGCGGTTCCTCATCACCTCGACCGGGACCACGCAGACCGCGGCGGTCGCCATGTGCACGATGAACACGTACATGCCGACTCCCGCGAGCAGCGTTTCGACCATGATCTCGGTGGAATCGAACCAGTCTCGGGAGTTGCCGCGGTCCAGGATCAGCTGGATCAGGCCCATGGTGAGCCCGAGGATGACGGTGCCGAAGACGTCGAACCGGCGGTCCCGGGCATGATCGGGACGGCCATGGTAGAGCACGTTGACGACCGCGATGACCAGCAGGCCGAGCGGCGCATTGATCCAGAAGACCCAGCGCCAGCTCAGGTACTCCGTCAGGTAGCCGCCGACCAATGGCCCTGCGATCGGGCCCAGCATCGACAAGGCGCCATAGATCGCCATCATGCGGGCGCGCTCCCGTCCTTCGTAGGAGGCCACGATGACCGAAAGTATCGTCGGGATGATCCCGGCACCCGAGCCGCCCTGCAGGATGCGGAACAACACGATCTGCTCCAGGCTCCGGGCGGCGCCGCAGCAGACCGAGGCCAGCGTGAACACGGCGACGCAGACGAGGAACACGGCCTTGTGGCCGTAGCGGTTGCTCAGGTGCCCCATCAGCGGCAGGAAGACGGCCGTGGCGATGATGTACGAAGTGGCCACCCATGTGATCTGGTCGCTCGCGGCGCTCAGGCTGCCGCGCATGTAGGGCAGCGTCACATAGACGACCGAGGTATCCAGGAACTGCATGAAGGCCGCAATCATCATGCAGGTGACGGAAATCAGCAGCGCGCGATCCTGTGCCGTGTCCGCTCTTGGGGGATTCATTCAGCGTTGCATCTCTGGCGGGGGCGGGCGCCTGGGCACGGGGCCCCGAGTGTCCTACGGACGGCCCGCCCTGCGCAACCGCCCGCGCGGCGCAACTACCCGCGCGGCGCAACTACCCGCGCGGCGCATTCCGCACGATCCGGCGTCAACCCGCGTCCGTGTGCGCGGCGCGCCGCTGCCCGAGGGCCGCGGGGATGGTGAGCAGTGATGGAAAGGCTGTGATGGCAGGCAGTTCGGCCGCTGCCCTGTCGCTCGGCGCACCACCCAGCCACAAAGGCATGCGCGGGTCCAGGCGTGCGCGCAATTCATGGAGCTGCGGCAGCGCACTGCGCAGACCCGGCGTGGACCCGCAGGACAGGCCGACGATATCCGCGCGGTGCGCAGCCGCCGCCTTGACGATTTCGGCCACCGGTGTCTGCGCGCCGAGCGAGACGCAATCGGCGCCCTCCATGACGAGAAAGGCATGCGCCATCAGCAGGCCGAGCTGATGGGCCTCGCCCGGCAATGTGGTCAGCAAGAGGCGCGGCGCCCGCGAGGCGGGCGGCCAGTGGGTCAGCGCCTGGCGCAGCAAGCCCAGGACCTGCTCGGCGTACAGGTGTTCTTCGAACACCTCGATGTTTCCCCTCAGCCACTCCACGCCCACGCGCGCATTGAGCGGGACGACGACCTCGAGTATGAATTGCCGCAACCCCCGCTGCGCCAGCTGCTGCGCCAGCCGCCGCTGCAACGCGCCGGCATCATGAGACCGGATGACCTAGATCCATTCCCCCGGCGCTCCGTCAGCGGCGGGTATCCCGGCCGGTCCCGCCCGCACAGCCTGGCGGTCGCGTGACCGGAGCCATTGGTGCAACTCGCGCAGCGGCAATGCCACGATCTTTCCGGGCCGCGCGCCGCCGACCATGAGCCGCCGTATCACGTGCAGGCACTCAGCCTGGTCAGCCGGGTAGAGGCGCTCGTCGTTGGCACCGCGCAGCGGTGCGGGGAAGCCATAACGGCGCTCCCAGACCCGCAGGGTGTCCTTGGAGAATCCCGTCTCGCGCTCCAGCTGGGCGATGCACATGGCGGGCACAGTGCTGTCTTGCATCATCATTGTCCTGGACAAATCTTGCTGTTGTTGCGCAACGTCCGCTATCTTAGGCACGCATGGCAATCTTGACCAAGGCAAACAATGCCTGGCGGGCAGAGCAAAGCACGCATGAGCGGGGCCACCGACAGACGCGAACGGCCGGGAATTCCAATCGCACCGTGGGTCAGGCGCCGGAGCGCAGCTGGCATGCCATGCTGATTCTCACGCGTCGCGTCGGCGAGTCCTTCCTGATCGGCGATGACGTCTGGGTCACCGTCCTGCACGTTCGGGGCAGCCAGGTCCGGCTGGGCGTGACGGCGCCGAGCGCAGTGCCCGTGCAGCGCGAGGAGCGGACGGAGCAGGGCCACCTGAAGGTGCCGCCGGCCAAGGTTTGGGAGAACCCCTGAGCCCAGCGTCAGCGGTTTCGCTCGCGGCGCGCTGCGCTGGGCTAGAATCCCGCCATGAGTCAAGGCCCGTGAGTCAAAGAGGGAGCAGAGCATGAAACAGGTGGTAGTCGCCAACTCGACGGATGTGAACGAAGCCGTCCTGCGGCCTGTGAAGGTCGGGGATCACTCTCTGCTCGTCACGCGGGTCGGCGGCAAGGTGTGTGCATTTTCGAGCAGATGCCCCCACCTGGGCCTGTCCCTGGCCCGCGGCAAGGTCGACGGCGGCACCATCCGCTGTCCCTTTCACGGCTCGCGGTTCGACATGCGCACCGGAGCGAACGTCGAATGGGTCAATGCACTGCTGCGGCTGCCCTTGCCCGGCTGGGCGCGCGGGCTGATGGCGATGGGCAGGAAGCCGGCCGCGCTGACCATGTACGAAGCCAGCGAGAGTGCCGGCTCCGTCACGGTGAACGTCCCGGACTGAACTTCGGCGACCTGGAGTCGCACGCGTCGGGTGGCCATCGTGTGGCCATCAGGCGCCTGCGCTGAGCTAGTTCACGATCACCTGGAAGCGCACGCGGAAGCTGGGCTGGCCGGCGGCCGTGGCGCCGGCCATGGTTCCGCTAGGGGCGATGCGCAGGCCCGTGACCCTGGGATCGACGCCATTCGCGTTGGCTGCGGGCGTGTAGTTGTAGGGCGCCGCGCCGTTGACCTGGCTGGAGTAGCTGACGCTGGCGCTGGAGAAGGTCAGCCCGCTCGAGGGCGTACCGTCGATGAAGGTGACGGGCGAGGCGCCGCTGACCACCATCGAGGTGTTGACCGGAATGGTGTCCGTGATCACCAGCGAATTCGCATCGACCGGAGCGGTGCCCGTATTGACGACGGTGATGTCATAGGCGGAAGTGCCGCCCGGTATGCGTTTGGGGTTGACGGTGTTGTTGATCGGGTCGGCTGTCGCCGTCGTCGTCTTCGCCACCTGCAGGGCGACGGTCGGGGGATTCGGCGTGTTCGTGATGGTGCAGTGAAGGTCATCGCCGAGCTGCGGTGTCACCGATCCGCCCACGGCAGTGGGCAGGACCGTGCTCGAGGCGGCGTAGCCATTCGTGCACGCGATCTTGGAGCCGTAATAGCCCAGTACTGCGGTGCCGGCGCCGGTCTCGGAGAGCGTGTACGCGCTGCCCTGGTTCACGACGGTGGTGGGTATCGCGCTGGTCACCAGCGTGCTGCCGGTTCCGGTCGTGGTCGCCGTGGCCACGACCGTCGCACCGTTCGCGATGTTCAGTGTGAACTGATCGCCGGCGAAGACGCGATTGCCGCTGAGCGCCTTGCCCAGCGTGATGCGCGGCAGGGAGATGTTGTTGAAGGTGCAGCTGATGCCGTCGCCATAGGCGAGCGTACCGAAGCTGTAGCTGGTGACGGCGGCCGCGGTCGGCAGCATCGTCGGGGAGCCGGCATTGGCGTTGGTGCAGCTCAGCGA
>Ga0075015_100000898_pt1 | contig 10785 bp, 8 predicted proteins | sample AleBraG_ABR_2013_FD_71476 | JGI IMG/M metagenome (GOLD analysis project Ga0075015, IMG submission 71476) | Freshwater sediment microbial communities in response to fracking from Pennsylvania, USA - Alex Branch Run_MetaG_ABR_2013 | ecosystem: Environmental > Aquatic > Freshwater > Creek >...
CCCGCACTGCGACTGATAGAGAGCCCGCCTCGTCCGCCGGCCCCGGCCCCGGCCATGACGGAGGTCGAAGAGTTTCACGGCACCGGTACGTTCGAGACCATCGTGCTGGAGGGCGACACGTTTCTGCAGACGGAAGAGATGGTGCCTGAGGAGGCCTTCGACACAGAAATTGCCGCCGTGTCACGTCGCCTGAGTGCGGCTCAGAGCCAGATTGCGGCCGCGGCAGCGGCAGCGCCAGCGCCAGCGCCCGCACCGTCGCCGGCACCCGTACCCTCCGCCGCACCTGCGCCCGCGTTTGATCCCCATGCCGATGCCGATTCCGACCTGGACGCCGACATCATCTTGAATTTGCCGCCGGCCGCGCCCACCCGTGCCCCCAAGGATCCGCCGCGCGAGAATCTCCAGGCGGCAGCCTCGCGGGCTGACTCCTATGTCGTCGCGAGCACGCCGGCCAGCGAAACCGCGGCGGTGGCGCATTTGGAGGCAGCGCGCGCTCGGATCCCGAGATCCGCGCTGACGGCGTGCGTACTGCTCGTACTGCTGCTCGCCATACAAGCCGTCCACCATTGGCGGAACGATCTGGCGACTCGTGCCACGCTGCACGGCCCGCTGAGCGCTTTGTTCGCCAAATTCGGCCAGCCGCTGACGCCCAGCTGGAACTTGAGCCTGTACGAGGTGCGCCAGCTCGGAGCGGGTACCGACAGCTCGGATTCCCACACCATCGTGGTGCGCTTCAGTCTCGCCAATCACGCCAGCGCAGCGCAGGCGCTGCCGTTGGTGCGCTTGACCCTCCTGGATCGGTACGGCAAGGCGTTGAGCGCCGGTGAACTGGCGCCGGCCCAATACCTGCCCGCATCGCTTCGTGGCCTGCAGATGTTGGCGCCGGAGCAGCGCATCGACACCGAGGTAGGTGTGGCTGACGATTCACAACAAGCCTCGAGTTTTGAACTCGATGTGTGCCTCGCAGCCGCCGGCGGCGGCTTGCGCTGCGCCGGCGATGGGGCAGCGGCGGCCACCGGCATCGCCAGCGCTGGCACATGAACGCACCGCGTGCGGCAAACGTGCAGCTCGGGCCCTACGCGCTGAACGGGCGCGTGCTGCTGGCACCGATGGCGGGCGTCACCGATCCGCCATTTCGCACCCTGTGCGCTGAGTTTGGCGCGGCACTGACCTGTGGGGAGATGCTCAGCGCCAATCAAGCGCTGTGGCATACAGCCAAGTCGCGCCGCCGCATGGCCGCCAGCGGCGCGGCGCAGACGCTGCGAGCCGTGCAGCTGGCCGGTGCCGATCCGCTGCAGCTGGCCGCCGCCGCGCGTGCTCAGGTCGATCAGGGCGCAGAGCTCATCGATTTTAATCTGGGTTGCCCGGCCAAGAAGGTGTGCGATCAACTGTGCGGCTCCGCGCTGCTGAGTGACGAACCGCTGGTCGCACGACTCCTCGACGCACTGGTGCGCGCGGTGGCGGTACCGGTCACGGTGAAGATCCGCACTGGACCGGATCCTGCGCGTCGCAATGCAGTGCGCATCGCGTTGTTGGCGGAAGGGTGTGGCGTCGCCGCCATCGCCATTCACGGGCGCACCCGCGTCGAGCGCTTCAGCGGCCAGGCCGAGTACGCCACGATACGGGCTGTCAAGAGTGCGGTGCGCATCCCCGTGATCGCCAACGGCGATATCAGCACTGCGCAGCAAGCCCACGCCGTGCTGGCCCTGACCGGCGCCGATGCGGTGATGATCGGCCGGGCGGCGCTGGGTGCACCATGGATTTTTCGCGATGTCAACGTATTCCTGGAATCCAGGCAAATTGCGCCGCAACTCTTGCGCACGGCGATCACTGCGCTCATCCTTCGTCACCTCGAATCTCTGTACGCGTTTTACGGCGAGTACACCGGGGTTCGAATGGCACGTAAACACCTGGTTCGATACTGCGAACGACAGACCGACGCCGGCGCGCTGCGCGGCGTACTGCTGGCAGCGGAGAATTCCGTAGCGCAGTACGACGCGGCGCAGCGTGGCTTTGGGGAGTGGGCGAATGCGCTGGCGGCTTGAGCTCGCGGCGCACCCGTCAAGTGAGTTCCTTCTTGGGGCAGAGTTTTTCGGAAATCTTCCAATGACCCGTATCAATGGCAAAGAGCTGCCCTTACGCAGCCACACGGAACGTGTTCTGCATGATTATTTTTCGAACCTGAACGGCCATAGGCCGGCGCGCCTGTACGATTTGGTGTTGCGCGAAGTCGAGGAACCGCTCCTGCGCGCCGTGCTCGACTATTCCGAGGGCAATCAGAGTCGCGCCGCCGTCATTCTGGGCATCACCCGCACCACGCTGCGCAAGAAGCTGCGCACGCTGGGATTGAGCGGTTAGGGGCGCGCGAAAAGCATGAGCGTCGCGCGTGCTTTGCTGTCGGTGTCGGATAAGCGCGGACTGGCTGACTTTGCGCGCGCCTTGAGCGAACGGGGCATTGAACTGTTGTCCACCGGCGGTACGGCGCAGATGCTGCGTAACGCCGGGATCGAGGTCAGGGAGGTGGCGGACTACACCGGCTTCCCCGAAATCATGGCGGGGCGGGTCAAAACGCTCCATCCGCGCATCCATGGCGGGCTGCTCGGCCGCCGTGGGGTGGACGAAGCGGTGATGCAGGAGCACGGTATCGCGGCCATCGATCTGCTGGTGGTCAATTTGTACCCTTTTGCCGCCACTGTCGCCCAACCTGATTGCAGCATGGATGAGGCCATCGAGAACATCGACGTGGGTGGTCCGGCGATGCTGCGCGCGGCCGCCAAGAATCACGCCGACGTCACCGTGCTGGTGGATCCGGCCGACTATGCACAGGTGCTGGCCGAACTGGCCGCCAGCGGCGCCACCTCCATCGATACGCGCGCACGGCTGGCAGCCAAGGCCTTCGCCCATACGGCCGCCTACGACGCTGCGGTTTCAGAGTATCTGTGCCGGAGCCAGCTGCTGCCCGTGGAACGGTTTCCGCAGCGCCTGCCGCTGGTGTTCGAGCGCGTCCAGGAATTGCGCTACGGAGAGAATCCGCACCAGCGGGCGGCCTTCTACCGCGCGCCCGGGGCGCGCGGCGGCTCGGTGGGCACCGCAAGAATGTTGCAGGGCAAGGAGCTGTCGTTCAACAACATTGCCGACGCCGATGCAGCGCTCGAATGTGTACGGCAGTTTGCCGAACCGGCCTGCGCCATCGTCAAGCACGCCAACCCGTGCGGGGTTGCCCTCGGCCGCAGCCTTTACGATGCGTACGATCGCGCCCACCGCACGGACCCGACTTCAGCGTACGGCGGCATCATCGCCTTCAATCGTCCGCTCGATGCGCGCAGTGCGCAGGCCATAATTGAACGTCAGTTCGCCGAAGTGATCGTGGCGCCGGATATCAGCGCGGAGGCGCGCACCGCGCTGGCCGCCAAGCCGAATATCCGCGTCCTGGTCAGCGGCGATCTGGGCGCCGATACCGGCGATGAATACGAGCTGCGCAGCGTCAACGGTGGTCTGCTGGTGCAGGATCGCGACAGCGGCGCCATTCACGCCGCGGATCTGCGCGTGGTCAGCCAGCGCCACCCGGACGAGCACGAGTTGGCCGATCTGCTCTTCGCCTGGCGCGTGGCCAAGATGGTCAAATCCAACGCCATTGTGTTTGCGCGCGAGGGCATGACGCTGGGAATCGGCGCGGGCCAGATGAGCCGCGTTTACTCCAGCCGCATCGCCGCGCTCAAAGCCGCCGATGAAAAACTCGATGTGCGCGGCGCGGTGATGGCTTCGGATGCCTACTTTCCATTTCGCGATGGCATCGACATCGCTGCCGCTTACGGCATCACTGCGGTGATCCAGCCCGGCGGCTCCAAGCGCGACGCGGAGGTCATCGAAGCGGCCGATGCCCGCAACATGGCCATGGTATTCACCGGCGTGCGGCATTTCCGGCACTGATTGTAAAGTGAGTTTCAGGCGCCCGTGAAAATCCTGATCGTCGGCAACGGCGGGCGCGAGCATGCATTGGCCTGGACCTGCGCCGCTGCCGCCGGCGTCACCGAGGTGCTGGTGGCGCCGGGCAATGCCGGGACCGCCACCGAAGCGCGGGTGCGCAATGTTGCGGTGGCGCCCACTGACATCGCGGGCCTGATCGCCCTGGCCCGGCGCGAGGACATCGCGCTGACCATCGTCGGCCCCGAAACACCGTTAGTATTGGGTATCGTCGATGCCTTCCAGGCCGCGGGGCTGCGCTGTTTTGGCCCAAGCCAGGCGGCCGCACGCCTGGAGGGCTCAAAGGCCTTCAGTAAGGAGTTTCTGGCGCGCCACGCCATACCCACGGCCGCGTATCGCAGCTTCACGCGCACCAACTTCGACGCGGCGTGGCTGCGCGCTCAAGCCACACCGCTGGTGATCAAGGCCAATGGACTGGCCGCGGGGAAGGGCGTGATCATCGCGCACACGCACGGGGAAGCGCTCGACACGGTGATCGAGATGTTTGCCGGGCGCTTTGGCAGTGCCGGTGAAACCGTGGTGGTCGAAGAATTCCTGAACGGCGAGGAAGCCAGCTTCATCGTCCTGGCCGCCGGCACCGAGGCCCTGGCGTTTGCCAGCTCGCAGGACCACAAGCGTGTGGGCGACGGCGATCAGGGCCCCAATACCGGCGGCATGGGGGCCTATTCGCCCGCGCCCGTCGTCACACCCACGGTGCACGAGCGCGTGATGCGCGAGATCATCTACCCTACCCTGCGCGGCCTCAAAGCCGAAGGTATGCCCTATATCGGATTCCTGTATGCCGGTCTCATGATCGGGAGCGATGGGGCGCCGCGGGTGATTGAATTCAACTGCCGTTTTGGCGACCCGGAAGCGCAGGCGGTCCTGGCGCGGCTGCGCACCGACTTGCCACAACTGTGCCTGGCCGCGCTGGATGGCAGGTTGCAGAGCCAGCACATCGAATGGGATCCGCACTCCGCGCTGGGCGTAGTACTGGCCGCACCGGGGTATCCGGGCGACGTGCGCATCGGTGATTCGATCACCGGCCTGGTGCAGGCCGCGCGCTTACCCGGCAAGGTGTTCCACGCCGGCACCATCTTGCGAGACGGGGCCGTCTGCACCAGTGGCGGGCGCGTGCTGTGCGCCGTAGGCTTGGGCGCAGGTGTCCGCCAAGCGCAACTGGCCGCGTATGATCTGGTGAAATGCATCGATTTCCCCGGGGCGGTGTTCCGGCACGACATCGGTTACCGGGCCCTGGCCCGCACCCGTCCCAGCGCTGTGTGACGTGAGCGAGCTGCGCCAGCGACTGCCGTCGTTCGCGGCTCTGCGCCATCGTGGCTACGGCGGCTTCATACTTGGCAACGCCACGGCCATGCTCGCCGATAATACCGAGCACGTCATCAGCTACTGGGTGATTGCCCAGAAATTCCATTCGCCGGCCCTGGGCGGCTTCGCGGTGATCTCACACTGGCTGCCGTTCCTGTTGCTGTCGGGATATGCCGGCACGCTGGCCCAGCGCTTCAACCCGCGGCGCATGATTCAGCTGGGCATGGTGCTGTTCATGCTGGTGTCGCTCGGTTGGGGCATGCTGTTCCGCTATGGAAACCTGGCCATCTGGCAGGCCTGCCTGCTGTTGATCATCCACGGTATTGCGGGCGTGCTGTGGACGCCCACCTCACAACTGTTGATACACGAGATCGTGGGCCCAGAGCACCTGCAAAGCGCGGTGCGACTGGCCGCCACTTCGCGCTACATGGGCACGCTGACCGGTCCCGCTCTGGGCAGCTTATTGCTGAATTGGCTGGGGCCCGCTCACGGCATCTTCCTCAACGCGTTGATCTACTTGCCCATGCTGTGGTGGCTGCAGCGACGCCGTTACGTGCCGGTCGTTGCCGGATCAGTGCCGGCCGCGCCGCGCGTGATGGGCTTAGGTGCGCTGCTGGGTGGCTGGCGCAGTTTCCGCGGGCACCGGCCCATCATCGCCATGACTGCGCTGGGAGCGGCCGCGGCGTTCTTTGTGGGCTCCGCCTACCAGGCCCAGATGCCGGGGTTCGCCGAGAGTCTGGGGCACGGCAATCCCGGTCTGGCCTATTCGGCGCTGCTGGCCGCTGACGCTGCCGGGGCGTTGAGTGCCGGCGTGTTTCTGGAGCTGCTCAGCCTGCTGCCGGCCACCGTGCGTGGAGCGCTCCTATTGGCGATGGGTTGGTGCCTGTGCCTGGCCTGCTTCGCCCTGACCGCCAGCTACCCGTTGGCGCTACTGATGTTGTTTGGTGCGGGCTTTTGTGAATTGTCCTTTAACGCGATGGCGCAGACGTTGGTGCAATTACACGCACCACCCACCCAGCGCGGCCGCATCATTGGCTTGTTCAACACGGCCAGCATGGGGCTGCGCACCGTGAGCGGCATCAGCGTAGGCGTCGGCGGCGCGTTGCTGGGCATCCATGCGTCGCTGGCCTTGAGCGCCACTGCGGTGCTGCTGTGCGTAGCGCTGATCAACCGTTGGTATGGCGCGTCCGACGCCGGCCCGTAACGCCCGTTAAAAGCTCGCGCGCACGAACGCTTCCGGCCCGTGGATACTCAGCTGCAGGTACCCATTGGGGTTGTTGTTGGTCACATCCAGTCGCGCGCGCGTGCTCTGGTAACCCAGTCCGAGCGCGACATTGGGGCGCACGCGAAACTGCAGATCCCCGTGGTAGTCCCCGAGAGCGGCACTGAGCGAACTCACGTGCAGATTCAGGTACTGGCCCCGCGCTGAGAGCGCCAAGCGGCGCGTCAGCCGCCAGGTTCCATCCAGCGCCAGCGTGACGAAGGGCCCGGCGCCGCTGAAATCCTCGTGCACCGCCGTCGGGCGCGTGATGCTCGGATTGATGTCGGCACTCGCCTCGGCCTGAATCAGATGGAGCCCCAGGCCGGCGCCCAGTTCAAAACGACTGCGACGCAGGAACGAATACGTCCAGCTGATATCCGTCTGGCGCCAATTGAACTGCGACCGCACTCGATCGCGGTTGGTGAAGGTGTTGCCCCCATACGTGATGTTGGTCTGCGGACTGGCGAGCCCGGAGCGATTGAGTTCCCAGGAATCGACCCGTAGCCGACCGCGCTCGCGCAAACGGAACATGAATTCCACGCGCAGCTGCCTGGCACGCGGACTGAGATCGAAGTCATGCTCCAGCGAGAAGGGCGTTCCCGGCGTAGCCGATGTCGGGTCGCTCACTGCGCCATTGGTGCCGGCGGTGCCCATGAACCAACTGGCTCGCATGGCGAAACGATCCGTAATCGGACTGGCCGGTTCCGGAACCGGCACGGCCGAATCAGCCGCCATGGCAGGGGTGGCGTTAACTAACCCCAGCCCCAGCAGGGTGACAGTGGCGGCGGCGGAAGCGAATGGCGGACTTTGCATAGCGGCATGATCCCTTAAGCGTCGCCGCCGACGCTACAGTCGCCGCCCGGCGACGGCTTAAGGTGTGACGCGCATCACTGTCGCGAGTGGCGGCACGCCCCGCAGATTTCAGCGTTTCATGGCCTCGAAGAATTCGGCGTTGGTCTTCGTATCCTTCATCTTGTCCAGCAGGAACTCGATCGCCGCCAGTTCATCCATGGGGTGCAGGAGCTTGCGCAGTATCCACATCTTCGCCAGTTCCGCCTGATCCGTGATCAACTCTTCCTTGCGGGTGCCCGAGCGATTGATATTGAAGGCCGGATAGACCCGCTTTTCAGCGATGCGCCGGTCGAGGTGAATTTCGCTGTTGCCCGTGCCTTTGAACTCCTCGTAGATCACATCGTCCATTTTCGAGCCGGTATCGATGAGCGCGGTGGCCAGGATGGTGAGACTCCCACCCTCCTCGATGTTGCGAGCGGCACCGAAAAAGCGTTTGGGCCGCTGCAGAGCGTTGGCATCGACGCCGCCGGTGAGCACTTTGCCGGAGCTGGGCACCACGGTGTTGTAGGCGCGTGCCAGACGCGTGATCGAATCGAGCAGAATCACCACGTCCTTCTTGTGCTCGACCAGCCGCTTGGCCTTTTCGATGACCATCTCGGCCACCTGCACATGGCGGGCCGCCGGTTCGTCAAAGGTGGAGGAAACCACTTCGCCCTTGACCGTGCGCTGCATCTCGGTGACCTCTTCGGGCCGCTCGTCGATGAGCAGTACGATCAAGTACACCTCCGGATGGTTCGCCGTGATGGCCGTGGCAATGTTCTGCAGCAGCATGGTCTTGCCGGCTTTCGGCGGTGAGACGATCAGGCCGCGCTGTCCCTTGCCGATGGGCGCCACCAGGTCAATGGTACGCGCCGTCAGGTCTTCGGTACTGCCATTGCCCCGCTCGAGCTTCAGGCGCCGCGTCGGGTGAAAGGGCGTGAGATTCTCGAACAACACCTTGTTGCGCGAACTCTCGGGCGAATCGAAATTGATCTCGCCCACTTTGAGCAGCGCGAAATACCGCTCGCCGTCCTTCGGCGGGCGGATCAGACCGGAAACCGAATCGCCGGTGCGGAGATTGAAGCGGCGGATCTGGCTGGGACTGATGTAAATGTCGTCCGGTCCGGCCAGGTAGGAACCGTCGGCGGAGCGCAGGAAGCCGAATCCGTCCTGCAGTATCTCCAGCACGCCGTCGCCGTAGATATCCTCACCGTTGCGCGCATGCGCCTTGAGGATGGAGAAGATGATGTCCTGCTTGCGCGAGCGGGCCAGATTCTCCAGGCCCATCGACTCGGCCTGCTTGACCAGTTCGTGAATGGGTTTGGCCTTCAGGGCCGTCAGATTCATGGAGTTGCGCGATTGCGCCAGCTCGGCCGGACTGATGACCTCGGCGTCATCCTCCGCCAATGGCTCCATGTCCTGCATCATGTGATCGTCCATCCGACCACCGACATTGCCGCGATTAGGATCGCGATTCCCATCGCGCATGCCCCCGCCGTGGCGCGGACCCTTATTGGGGCGATTGCGCCCGCCCCCCTGGTTGCCCAAGTACCCCCTCACAGGTGCTGGTCCAGGAACGCGGCGAGCTGCGACTTGGACAAGGCACCCACTTTTTGCGCCTCAACAGTCCCGTTCTTGAAAAGGATCAGCGTGGGGATGCCGCGTATGCCGAATTTGGGCGGCGTCTGCGGATTCTCGTCGATGTTGAGCTTGGCGATGCGCAGGCGCCCCCGATACTCGGTCGCGACCTCTTCGAGAATGGGCGCGATCATCTTGCATGGGCCGCACCATTCCGCCCAAAAATCGAGTAATACCGGTTTATCAGACTTGAGAACGTCCGCTTCGAAGCTGGCGTCTGAAGTGTGCACAATTTGTTCGTTAATCACGCGAACATGGCCTCCGTTGTTGGCTGTAGAAATGCAGGGGGAAAATAGGCCTGCGATGTGAAAATTTTGTAGTTGGTGCCGGCGACGTAAGCCAGACTATGGCGCGGTACAGCCGCTCAGCGGTTACACTTGTGTGTCAGGATGGTTTGGCTGGCGCGCAGAGGAGCCGCCGTTGGCGCTATTTTTAGCCTTTTCCGGACCGCATTGCAAGCCTTAAGGTGCAGGCGGCCTGTTTCGGGGCGTTTTTGAGCGTTTTGCGCTTGAGGGCCACCCCATTTGCCCTCGAACTCGAGACTGCGAGCCGATTTCATGAGTGATGATCATTTAAGTACGCTGGCCTTCGCCAGCCTACCCCTGCACCCGACACTGATGCAGGGTATCCGCGACGCGGGCTTCAGCCTGTGCACGCCCATTCAGGCGCAAACCCTGCCCACGGCGCTGACCGGACGCGATATCGCCGGCCAGGCGCAGACCGGCACCGGCAAGACCGCCGCCTTCCTGGTGGCTCTCTACCAATCGCTCCTGGAGAAGCCGGCGCCTGCCAACCGGCCCCCCACCTCGGTGCGCGCCCTGGTGGTCGCCCCCACCCGCGAACTGGCGGTGCAAATCCACAAGGATGCCGCCGTGCTCGGCCGGCATACAGGATTGCCCCTGGCGGTGGTCTTTGGCGGCGTGGACTACGACAAGCAACGCCGGCAGCTGGCCGATGGCATCGACGTGCTGATCGGCACACCCGGTCGCATCATCGACTACTTCAAGCAGGGGGTGTACGACCTGCGCCACGCTCAAGTCGTGGTGCTGGATGAAGCCGATCGGATGTTCGACCTGGGCTTCATCGCCGATATTCGCTACATCCTGCGCCGACTCCCCGCGCCCGAACACCGCCAATCCATGCTGTTCTCGGCCACCCTTTCGCAGCGCGTGCTGGAACTGGCCTACGAGCACATGAACAACCCGGAGCTGGTGCGCATCGAGCCGGACAAGGTGACCATCGATCGGGTGCGCCAGGCCATCTATTTTCCGTCGATGGGCGAAAAGGCCCCGCTCCTGGTCTCGCTCCTGCGCGAATCAGAAGCCCATCGCACCATGGTTTTCGTCAACACCAAGCGCACCGCCGAGCGACTCGAGGCCACCTTGCGCGCCAACGATTTCAGTGCCCAGGCGATTTCGGGCGATGTGCCCCAGACGAAGCGGCTGCGCTTCCTGCGGCAATTTCATGAAGGCGAACTGGCAGTACTGATCGCCACTGACGTCGCCTCGCGCGGCCTGCATATTCCCGATGTCAGCCACGTGTTCAACTACGACCTGCCCCAGGACGCCGCCGACTACGTGCATCGCATCGGCCGCACGGCGCGAGCCGGAGCGGATGGCGATGCCATCAGTTTCGGATGCGAGGAGTACGCCATCTCGCTGCCGGATATCGAAACTTATATTGGCCACAAAATCCCGGTGGAAAAATACGATGCCAGTGCACTGCCAAAACTGATCGCGGCACCGCGTCTGGCCAGCGATCATCAC
>Ga0075015_100000899_pt1 | contig 10784 bp, 9 predicted proteins | sample AleBraG_ABR_2013_FD_71476 | JGI IMG/M metagenome (GOLD analysis project Ga0075015, IMG submission 71476) | Freshwater sediment microbial communities in response to fracking from Pennsylvania, USA - Alex Branch Run_MetaG_ABR_2013 | ecosystem: Environmental > Aquatic > Freshwater > Creek >...
GCTTCAAACAGTCAGGAATGTTTTGGACGGTCCAGGCCGCCAACGCGATCATTGCATTGCGCTGCTCTCACCTCAACAGACGCTTTGAGGACTACTGGGAGGCGCGCCGGGCGGCGTAACTCCACTTCTGTGTCGCGCACCCGCCCAGCTCCTGGAGATCCGCCGCCTGGAAAAATGTGAATTTGAGCAAACGAAAGGGGATGGCCGCGGATTTCGGCCACCCCAGGAAATGAAAATACGCCCCTTCAACGCGATAGCGGTTTCAACAAGTTACGCGTATTTTCGGAAGAACCTAGTCCCAATTCCGGACACTCCTCGCCCTCAGGAGAGCCCAAAATGAAAAATAGCGGCGAAAACTCCGGCCTCAGCGCGGGCGACCTGCGGCGGGCCGGACGCGGATGGGGACACTGCGGGCTCGAGTCCCAACTCCTTCGCTTGAGACAAATCGCAGCAGTGTCCCCTTGGCTCATTTCGAGGGTGCCGCGATGCGGCTCCGTACGAAAGAGGATCACTTCCTCCAAAGCCCAAACCTTCGCGTGCCGCCTACGACGATTCCGAACTCTCGCTCACGTGTCGCTGTGGGCGGACGCAATCGCCACACAGAAAATGTCCGTCATTCCGCGGGCGCCGATAGTTTTCGAACTACGCGACCTCGTGCCGGCAATAGAAGCGAGCGAATATGAGCAAGAGTATCGCCATACCCGAGGACCTGCACAGGCGCGCCGCTCGCCTCTGGTCCCACATATTTCCCGCCGCCAAGGAATTTCCCGGCGCGCCTGTGTCATCTTAGATTGCATGCCAGCCGAAAAACAACGCCTTCTGGAAGCCGCTAGCCGCGAAAAGCATTGGCGCCGTTGGGGGCCTCATCTCGCCGAACGCTCCTGGGGTGTTCCCCGCGAAGACTATAGCGCCACCGGAGAGGCTTGGGACGCCTTCACCTTCGACGATGCCCGCACTCGCGCCTATCGCTGGACCGAAGACGGCATCTGCGGAATCTGCGACAACCACCAGCGTCTCTGCCTGGCCTTCTCCTTCTGGAACGGTAAAGACCCCTTCCTCAAGGAACGCCTCTTTGGCCTCGGCGGCAACGAAGGCAACCACGGCGAAGACGTCAAAGAATACTACTATTACCTCGACTCCACGCCCACCCACTCTTACATGAAGTGCCTGTACAAATACCCGCAGGCCGAATTCCCCTATGAGCAGCTCCGCCGCGTCAATCGCGAACGCGGCCGTCAGGGCTTCGAATACGAACTCATCGATACCGGCATCTTCAACGACGATCGCTACTTCGACATCTTTGTCGAGTACGCCAAAAACGATGTCGACGATGTTCTTGCCAGAGTCACGGTGATCAATCGCGGCCCCGACAAAGCTACCCTTCATCTCTTGCCCACCGTCTGGTTTCGCAACACCTGGGCTTGGGGCTATGGAACGCCCCTTCCCGAGTTAGCTAAAGACACCGCCCAAACGATCACCGCGCATGAGCAGACGCTAGGCGACTACAGGGTCTGGTTTGAAGATTCACCCACGCTGCTGTTTACTGAGAATGAAACCAACACCGAAGCGCACTACGGCTATCCTTCCGGAGGTCAACACTACAAAGACGCATTTCACCGCTACATCATTCACGGCGATCACAATGCGATCTCCTCGGATGAAACGGGAACCAAAGCCTGTGCCTGGTATCAACTCGACCTCGCTCCCGGCGAGGCAGCCGTGCGCCACCTGCGCCTCTACACCGGCGAGTCGCCCAATCCAGACTTTCACGCGGTCTTCTTCCAGCGCAAAGAGGAAGCCGACGAGTTCTACGATTTTCAACCCACTACGCTATCTGACGACGCTCGCTCCGTTCAGCGGCAAGCCTTTGCGGGTCTTCTCTGGAGCAAGCAATACTATCATTTTGTCGTCGAGGAATGGCTCAACGGAGATCCCGCCTCCCCTCCTCCGCCCAAGGAACGTCTCAATGGCCGCAACCGGGATTGGAAGCATCTCTATAACGAAGACGTCATCTCCATGCCCGACAAGTGGGAATACCCTTGGTATGCCGCCTGGGATCTCGCTTTCCACACCATTCCTTTCGCCCTGATCGATCCCGAGTTTGCTAAAGACCAGCTCTCCAGTTTCCTGCGCGAGTGGTATCAGTCTCCCAATGGACAACTGCCCGCCTATGAATGGGAGTTCAGCGATGTAAACCCGCCCGTCCACTCCTGGGCTTGCATGCGCGTCTTCCAGATCGACCAGAAGATTCAAGGCAAGCCCGACTTCGAGTTTCTCGAAGCGGCCTTTCACAAACTGCTGATGACCTTCACCTGGTGGGTAAACCGCAAGGACTCGGAAGGCAACAATATTTTCGAAGGCGGATTTCTCGGCCTGGATAACATCGGCGTATTCGATCGTAGCCGCCCGCTGCCCACCGGCGGCTTTCTGGAGCAAGCCGACGGCACTGCCTGGATGGCCATGTATTGTCTGAACATGCTCCGCATTGCCGTAGAGCTGACCGCCCACGACCACGTGTACGAAGACATCGCCAGCAAATTCTTCGAACACTTCTTGCACATCTCCAGCGCCATCAACCGCATGGGCGACGACGGCCTGTGGGACGATCAGGACGGTTTCTACTACGACTGCCTCCGACTCCCCGACGGCCGCAAATTCCCCATGCGCCTGCGTTCCCTGGTGGGCCTGATCCCTCTATTGGCGGTGACCGTTCTCGAACAACGCCATCTCGATGGCATGCCCGGCTTCCGGCAGCGCATGAACTGGTTTATCAAGCATCGCCCCGATCTCTGCGGCAACATCGCCTCCATCACCCATCAAGGCGTGGAGGAGCGGCGCTTGCTCTCCATGGTCAATCCCGCCAAGCTGCAGCGTGTGCTCAGCCTCGTGCTCGATGAAAACGAGTTCCTCTCGCCTCATGGCATCCGCGGCCTCTCGCGCTATCACCGGGACCACCCCTTCATTCTGCAAGCCGATGGACACGAGTATCGCGTCGACTATGAGCCGGCCGAATCCAGCACCGGCTTGTTTGGCGGCAACTCCAACTGGCGCGGCCCGGTTTGGTTCCCGGTCAATTTCAATTTAATCGAAGCGCTCCAGCGCTATCACTATTACTTCGGCGACGACTTCCAGGTGGAATTTCCCACTGGCTCCGGCGTGCGTATGAATCTCGGCCAAGTGGCCGCTGAACTCTCCCGCCGCTTGTCGAGACTGTTCCTTCGCGGCAAGGACGGCCGCCGCCCCGTCTTCGGCGGCTCAGACAAATTCCAATGCGACCCGCACTGGCGCGATCACGTCTTGTTCTACGAATACTTCCACGGCGACAACGGCGCCGGCCTCGGCGCCAGCCACCAAACCGGCTGGACCAGCCTGGTCGCCAAGCTGCTGCAGCAGAGTGGCGAGTAGGGCGGACGCCCTCGTCCGCGGGCGACCCCCCGGTCGCCCCAGCGCACCCAGCGCTACGTTCGCCACGAAACGAATGAGGCCTCTCTCAGGTCATTGCACGTAAAATCTATACGACTGGAGAGAGAAGAGAGAGAGAGAAGGATTGTGATGAAACCCCGAATTTACCTCTTCGTGTTAGCTCTCGCACCCGCGGTCGGCTTACTTCATACAGCTCTGGCGAACGGTAAGGAAAGATGCCCAGTCACCAAAGCGCCTGATCCGCCGTTCGTCCCGCCGCCACCGTATAGCGGCGCGAACCTGGGGAGCGGTGTGTCGTTCAACCCCACTGGCGAGTCCCTGGTGGGTCAAAGCTACCGTATCTTCGCCAAGGCTACGACTGGCTCAAGGAACGAGATCCCCGGTTGACTGTCGAGGCCAGGCGGCTCGACGGTCCGGAACCAATGGTCTGGCCGGGCTGGGCAAACCGCGGATTCATTGACGACAGAATTGAAAGCATGTTTATGTTGACCGGATTGAGCCGTAGACACAAGCCTCACGACCCAAAGAGGTCTCGTGCTACCTTGTGGAACACGCCTCTCCGGTTACCCAATCGGTGACCGCCGCGCTCGCTCCGGACGAGCGCAAGGGCGCGCCATCCAACACCGCGGACACAAACTCATGAATCAACGGATAGTGAGAATTCTCATGGGCCGGCAGGTTCTCCGTGCCTCCTGGATACATAAGCAGCGGCCCATTCAGCGGGGTCAGCCCGATCGCTCCTTCCGTCCCGCATATCCGGAATTCGTCGCGCGCGATGCGCGAATGCCAGCGCACGTCCACCATCCCGCGCGTCCCGCTTCGGTAGTCGATCAACACGGTGGCGTTGTCCTCCACGTCGATCGCATGCACCAGCGTGGATCGATGGCTGCTGACGCGTACCGGCTCGCCAAACAGATAGTTCATAAGGTCGATGCGGTGGGAAGCGATGTCATAGAGGGGACCGCCGCCCGCGGCCTTGGGATCGGTCACCCAGGCGCGCGGGCCGCTACCTGGGTTGAACCAGGCGTGACACATCCCTTCGGCGAGCACCGGCCGCCCGATGGCGCCCGCTTCCATCAAGGCCTTGGCCCGATTGACCTTCGGATAACAACGGCGATAGTAAGCCACGCCGAGAATGAGCCCCGTTTCTGAGGCGGCGATATTCATCGAAGCCGCTTCGGCCGGATTCATGGCCATGGGCTTTTCGCACAGCACGTGCCGGCCCGCGCGCAAACAAGCAATGGTCTGGTTGGCGTGCAGAAACACCGGCGTCGCGACATACACCGCTTGAGCATCGGATTTCCGAAGCGCGTCGTCGAGCTCGCCAAACGCGGGAACCCCGTAAGGCACGGCCCGCTCAGCGTTGCGAGTGACAACGCCGGCCAGCGCGCTGCGGGGCTCCGCCAGAATCGCCGGAAGTACGCGCCTCGTGGCGATGTCGCCGGGCCCGATGAGAAGCCACTTAAGCATGCAGCCGCACCTCTTGCTAAACCCCGTTCCAGTCTACCCTCGCTTCGCAGGCTTTCATCCGGCTCATGAGGAAGTTGACAGGCGGAAGCGGCTGCTTGATCAGCCTTGCACTCTGTCATGGTCGTGTGCGATCTCGGCGGCCCCGGTCAAATCAGTATTGTGCGCCAATCTGAGTTCAGGATGTCAGTCGCTTTCGTCATCACATTCTGCCTTTCAGAAAGATACCATCCTATCGGAGACTGCTCCAACGCCCTACCATGAGGGAGGCGACCCGAAAAGGCGAGACCGAAGTCCCAAAGCGGCGTATTAAGGTAGGCCTGATTTGCGCCAGCCACCAACCGGCTGGACCGCTCTGGTTACCAAGCTTGTGCGCAGAGCGGGAGTAGAACCGGCCGTCAGCCCATGCCTGAGTTCCGCGCAGAACGGAGCGCCATTCATCGACCAAAGAATGCTGGATGATAGGATGAGGTCGTATGAGCTCGCAGGTCATCCAGCCCAACACGGAAGCGGCAATCCTCGGGCGCATCATTCAGACCGATGAGCAGGAACTCACGCCTGACGCCGCCCGCTACTTGCTTTCGATGCGTTTACCGTCGGGCGACGAAGACCGCGTCAATGAGCTGTCGGCAAAGGCCCGCGCGGGCTCACTAACGGATTCCGAACGCCAGGAGCTCGACAGCTACCTGCACGTGGGCAGCCTCCTTGCTGTCATGCAATCCAAGGCACGGCGGCTGCTGAAGCAAGCACAATCCAGCTAGGCGCAAGTGAATCGCCAACTCTCTTTGCACGTGCGGGAGCGGGCAGGTGAGCGTTGTGAGTACTGCCGTCTTCCGCAGTCCGCATTCCCTTTGCCCTTTCAGATTGACCATGTGCGTGCCGAGAAACATGGTGGCGAGACGACTGAGGGGAACCTGGCGTTGGCCTGTACTCATTGCAATCGTCACAAGGGACCGGACATAGCGGGCTTCGATGCCGAGACGGGCCAGCTTGCTGCGCGGCTCCGCCAGAACCGCCGGAAGTACGCGCCTGGTAGCGATGTCGCCTGGCCCAATCACAAGAGCCACTTAAGCATGCAGCCGCACCCGGATGAGCAAGTCGTTCAGCGCATCGCGGCTCGACGGTTCGTCCGGAAGACTGGACACAGCCGCGGCTTCTTCGAGCTTTGCGAGTAGGCGAATATATTCCTTCTCATGGAAATCGCGCCCGGCGTCATCCAGCGCCCCCTTCTCCGAGCCGTGCACTTTTCTTTCTACCAGTTCCGGGATGTAGGACAAGTGAAACTCCTGGTCCAAGGTAACCAGGTTGGCCTCCACCTCCCCGGTCTGCATAAGATGAATGCCGGTCAAAATCACGCGATACACGTATAGCAATGGCTTGATCTTGGGAGGATCGTCTTTCAGAAACAACCCCCATTGGTTCGCCGCGAAACCGAGATAGTGATGGCCATGGTGGCGCGTGATACAGCCACGGGCGATGTCCCGCAATTCCTCGTGCTCCGGTGTGCTCTGTACTACTAGAGGCGAGTAAAGCTGCTCCAGAACATACCCGTTGCGCTTCAGAAGCATCGTGAAGAACTTGAGAACGTCGTGCGTGACGAGGTCCATCTCGATTCCGCCGCGCAAGCCGGAAAACTCAATCGTCTCGCGTCTCGGCAAGAGGCCCACGGCCTGCGTCACCGGCAGAATGTGAACGCCCCGCAGATCGTAGTCCGAATCCGGCGAAGGAAATCCGTACAAGTGTGCCCCGCTGACGCTGGCGAACAACAAGGGATACGGATGACTCGCGGCTTCAGCCTTAAGCAATTCGATGTTCATCATGAGACGTATTCCGCCGAGGCCGCAAACCGGCGAGCCCGAATCAGGAAATCGTTGGCGCGCTGGTAATCCGGCTGTTCGGGCAGTTTCGTGGACCCGAGCGCCGCATCCAGTTCGCGGTGCAAAGACAATCTCCACTCTTCAACTTCACCCCAGGGGACCTCGCCGCTGCGAATCGCAAGCAGCCGGTCCCGGTATTCGTCCACGCGCAGCGGCACGAAGCCGTGCTTCAACACCGCCACGCCGGAGAGAAGCAGACGAATCAGGTGCATGACGTGCTTCCAGCGGACGGCATGTTGGTTCCTGAGATCCTGCTCGATCTTCTTGAACTGGGACAAGACGTACGAGTTATATGTTCGATGAACGTATTGTGAAAGAAAGATGTGCCGCATGTCCAACAGCTCCCGCGCCAGCGGCGTGCAGGTTTCTATCAACGGCGAATACAGGCATTCCAAAATGTTGGGGTTGGCCTTCAGCGCCAGCCGGATGAATTTCTCAATCTCCCAGTACGCCTCCTCCTGATCGTTTTCCAATTGCTCCGGTACGCCCGACAAAGACCAATGCAGGTCCGCTGGCGGAAGATAGAAGCCGCGCTGGTCTACGTCTGAACCCTCATGATTCAGCCCATAAGCGGTAGAACCGACCACGCACCGGTAAATCACAAGCGCGTACAGATCCACGCTCGGCTCACCAGGAATCTCCGCTTCCGTGTGCTTGAAGATTGTCAACTCATTCCGTCGAAATGTACCTTCCGCGCCGTCGGGGAAACGGACGCGGTACGCGTGCTCGGGACTTGAGGGCATGTGCACAACCATCCCGACACGTCCGCCCTCGCGTGTAAGAACCTTGGTTCCGACCGGAATCGCTAAATGGAGCTGGGCCTTCATCGATTCACGCCCGCCAATCCCCGAAATCTCTCATATGCCCGATCCCACTCAATATTCGCTCTTGGTTCCACCACCCCGGTCGCAAACGAACGCCGCACCACGACGCGCGCCTCCCGCAGTTCCATGGCTTGCATCAGAATATTGCCCGTTGCCGCCGCCTCATACGGCCCGACTACCACCCTACGTTGCGTGCAATCGGCGACAAACTGGTTGAGCAGCCCGTTGCGTGCTCCGCCGCCGACAATGTGAATGGTCTCGATCTTCCGGCCGCTCAGCCGCTCGAGCCCTTCCAGCACCTCGCGATACTTCAGCGCCAGGCTTTCTAGAATCACGCGCACCGTTTGCCCGTGCGAACGTGGCGGCTCCTGCCCGGAGCGGCGGCAGAATTCGGCGATGCGACCCGGCATTTCCCCTGGCTCCGCAAACGCGTCGGGATCGATGACTGCCGCAAACGGACTCGCTTCGCCCGCCAGGCGCGTCAGCTCTTCATAGCTGTATCCGCCGTTCCACGCACGCCGGCACTCCTGCACCAGCCAGAGCCCGGCGATATTCTTGAGCAAACGGATTTTGCCGCCGGCGCCCACCTCATTGGTGTAGTTCAAACGCAGGCACTCCTCGGTCATCACCGCAGCGTCCAGTTCCACGCCAATCAGCGACCAGGTTCCGGAACTCACGTAACACCAACTGTCCCGATCCTCCGCCGGCACAGCCGCCACCGCCGCGGCGGTGTCATGACTGGCAGTCGCGTAGACCGGCGCGCCCGGAGCAGCGAGCATTTTGCCGAGTAACGTGCCCGGCGCGACCAGCGGGCACAAGATGGTTTCGGGCAGATCCAAGGCTCGAAAGAGTCCCGTCGCCCACTCCATGCGCCGCGGATCGAATAACTGCGTGGTGCTGGCAATGGTAACTTCCGATCTCGCCTCGCCGGTCAGCCAGTAGTTGAAAAGATCCGGCATGTTCAGCAGTCTCCTCGCCGAGCCAAGGACACGCGAACCAGCGTACAACTGGTACAGCGTGTTCAGCGGCATAAACTGCACACCGGTTTGCGCAAAAATCTCCGCCCGCGGAACCCGCGCAAACACTCGCTCCATCACGCCCTCGGTTCGCCGGTCGCGGTAGTGCCGCGGCTGCTCCACCAGTTCACCGTCCGCGCCGATCAGCCCATAATCCACACCCCAGGTATCGATTCCGATTCCCTGGAGTTCCAACTGGCGATCCTCGGTGGCGATACGAATGCCCTGCCGAATCTCCCGCCAAAGCCGCGCCGTATCCCAGTACAGTGCACCCTCGGCTTCCACCGGCGTGTTCGGGAACCGATGCAACTCCTCCACCTCGAGCACGCCATCCGACAGACGCCCCAGCATGGCGCGGCCGCTCTCGGCGCCAAGGTCGAAGCCCAGGTAGTTCATCCCTATATCAATATAGAAGCTGCGACAATCGTACAAACATGATCACCAGCCGGCAAAGCGATGTCATCGTCGAGTCACTAAACCACTTTCGCATCGAGCTGCCTTCGTGGGGCTTCGCCAACACCGGCACTCGTTTCGGCAAATTCATGCAGCCCGCCGCCGCCACTACCATCGAGGAAAAATTCAGCGATGCGGGCCAGGTTCATCGCTGGACCGGTGTCTGCCCTACCGTCGCGCTGCACGTCTTATGGGATCTCCCCCATGGCTTAGCCGATGCCGCCGAGGTGGTGAAACTCGCCGACAAACATGGCGTTCGCGCCGGAGCCATCAACCCCAATGTCTTTGAGGATCAAATCTACAAATACGGCTCCCTGGGAAATCCCGATGCGGCCATCCGGCAGCAGGCGTTGAGTCACCTTCTCTCCTGCGTCGAGATCGGCAATCGCCTGGGCAGCCGCGATCTGTCGCTCTGGTTTGCCGACGGCTCCAACTACCCCGGCACGCAGAATATTCGTCATCGACGCCACTGGTTTCAAGAGGGCCTGCAAGCAGTCCATGCGCAAATGACGAGGGACCAACGCATGCTCATCGAATACAAACCCTTTGAGCCCGCCTTCTATCACACCGACATCGCCGATTGGGGCATGGCCCTTCTCTTGGCCCAATCCGCCGGTCCCCGCGCAAGAGTGCTGGTGGACACCGGCCATCATTACCAATCGCAGAACATCGAGCAGATCGTCGCCTGGCTGCTGGATTTGGATATGCTGGGCGGTTTTCACTTCAACGACCGCCGCTACGCCGACGACGATCTGACGTTAGGCTCCATCGATCCCTACCAGGTCTTCCGCATCTTCAACGAGATTCTCCACTTTGAGTGGGAAGCCGGCAAGCGCGCCGACATCGCCTATATGATCGATCAGAGCCACAACTTGAAAGGCAAGATTGAAGCGATGATTCAGACCGTGACCACCGCTCTGGAACTCTACGCCAAAGCCACGCTGGTCGATCGCGAGAAGCTCGCAGCCTGCCAGACTCGCTGCGATTTGGTCGACGCTGAAATGTGCATGAAGGACGCCTTCTCTTCCGACGTACGCCCCGTGATTCAGCACTGGGCGCAATCCAAAGGCTTACCGTCCGATCCGCTGAGCTCATTTCGCCAGAGCGGCTATCTGGAACGAATTACCGCCGAACGCAGCGAAAAGAATAAAGCTGCGATCAGCAGCTACGCATAACTTCAACATGGCCCCCAACCCTGCTCTCGGCGTGGTCTTTCACTGGCTGGGCGGTCTTGCGTCCGGCAGTTTCTATGTGCCTTATGGCAAGGTGAAGGGTTGGTCCTGGGAGACGTACTGGCTGGCCGGTGGTGTTTTCAGTTGGATTTTTGCTCCCATCCTGATCGGCTCCTTCATGACCAACCATCTCGTCGCCACTCTGCGCGAAGCGCCGCTCAGCACCTTGTTCTGGGTCTATTTCTTCGGCGTGCTCTGGGGCTTCGGCGGACTCACGTTCGGTTTGACCATGCGCTATCTGGGCATGTCGTTGGGCATGGCGATGGTGCTGGGATACTGTGCCGCCTTCGGCACGTTGATGCCGCCCATCTTTGCCGGTGAGTTTTTCACCAAGGTGCTCGGCGCCACTTCGGGCCGGGTGATCCTATTCGGGATTTGTGTATGCCTGGCGGGAATTGCGGTGGCCGGATTGGCAGGCATGTCCAAGGAACGGGAGATGCCACCTGCGCAAAGGACCGCCGTCATCCGCGAATTCGATCTGAAGAAAGGCAT
>Ga0075015_100000900_pt1 | contig 10779 bp, 9 predicted proteins | sample AleBraG_ABR_2013_FD_71476 | JGI IMG/M metagenome (GOLD analysis project Ga0075015, IMG submission 71476) | Freshwater sediment microbial communities in response to fracking from Pennsylvania, USA - Alex Branch Run_MetaG_ABR_2013 | ecosystem: Environmental > Aquatic > Freshwater > Creek >...
GTCCTGCGATCACCGGGGGGACCAATTGATGACTGTCGCACGGCAAATACCGCCGACACAGGTCCCGCCGGCTTCGCCGGGCACGCCTCCCGGGAACGGGCGTTGGTCTGGCTTCAGTCATCTGTTGATGGCGCGCCTGCTGGAACTCAAGAGGGAGCCTGAGGTCATCTTCTGGGTCTTCGGATTTCCGGTGCTTCTCGCCCTCGGACTGGGCATTGCCTTCCGCAACAAGCCGGCCGATATTACCCCGGTTGCCATTGTTGCTGGTCCTGGCGCCGAGGATGCTGTGAGCCTGCTGCAGCGCTCACCGCGCAGTTCCTCGATTCGTGCGTCCGTAGTGTCCGAACCGGAGGCATTGCAGGGATTCCGTCTGGGGAAGTATGACCTGGTAATCGTGCCGGACGGCAAGGACAGCTTTCGGTATCGCTATGATCCCGGACGCCCGGAGAGTGTACTCTCCCGTGCAGAAGCGGACGATGCTCTGCAAACCGGAGCGGGGCGAAAGGATCCGCTGCCGACTTCGGCGTTCGCTTCCACTGAACCCGGATCGCGCTATATTGATTTCCTGATACCGGGTCTGCTGGGAATGAACCTGATGAACTCCGGCATGTGGGGCATTGGCTTCGCCCTGGTGGACATGCGCCAGCGCAAACTGCTTAAACGTTTCGTCGGCACTCCCATGCGGCGCAGCGATTTTCTGCTCGCTTTGACCAGTAGCCGCCTGGTTCTCATGCTCATTGAAATCGTCCTCCTGCTCGGCTTTGGTGTGCTGGTCTTTCACATGCGGGTGCTGGGTTCGTGGTTCACCATTTTGCTGCTCAATACGGTCGGGGCCGTATCCTTCGGAGGCTTGGGCCTGCTCACGGCCAGCCGGGCGCAGAAACTTGAGAGCGTCAGCGGGTTAATGAACCTGGTGATGATGCCGATGTGGATTTTCTCTGGAGTCTTCTTCTCCTCCGAGCGTTTCCCCGCCATGTTGCAACCCGCAATTAAACTGCTGCCGCTGACCGCCCTGAATGATGCCCTGCGGGCCACCATTTTGCAGGGCGCGTCCCTGGGAGCCCAGTCCGGACGCCTGCTGGTTCTAGTGCTGTGGGGGGGGATCTCTTTTGCGCTCGCCCTGCGCTGGTTTCGTTGGACTTAATCGGGATTCCTGGCGCAGCACTCTTGTAAACGCTTGCATTTTCACTCATTTCCGGGCGCACGGCCGACCGTCCCATGGTAGAATCTGTTCAAGTTTTTCGACCAAAACTAGCGGCCCGTTGCGGTACGTGCCGCCGTTCAGGCCCTGCGGCTATGGCCAACGGGCGCAAGCGTCGGTGTCACACTTCTCGCGGGCCTCGCCAACCTTAATCGCGAGATTTGTGACTAATATTTCTGCTATCTGGCCAGCATTTCTTCCCGCCACTTCGCATCGGTATGGCTTTCGTCGTGGTTGCTTGCTGCAGTCAGGAGCCGGCATGAAAGTACTCGAGCGGCAGATCACTTACGGGCCCTTCCTGGAGCGACTGCGTTCCGCTCCGGCCCGGGTCCTTCTGCTCGACTACGACGGGACCCTGGCCCCGTTTTGTGTCGATCGCACTCTGGCTTTTCCCTACCCTGAAGTCCCGCCGCTAATCGTTCGCATCATGAGGAAGGGTACTCGCGTGGTGTTGATCAGCGGACGTCCGGTGCGGGAGATACTTCTGCTCAGCGGGATCTCTCCGCAGCCAGAAGTATGGGGAAGTCACGGCTTGGAGCGGCTCAAGGCGGACGGCCGCTATGAAGTCAGTTCGGTGCCGGCCCACAAAGATTATTTGCTGGCGGCCGAAGTCCTCCTGCGTGACGCCGGCCTCGAAGGCCAGACGGAAATCAAGCCGGGCGGAGTCGCAATGCACTGGCGGGGTCTGGATACAGCCAAAGCAGAGAAAATAGCCAGGGAGGTTGCTCGGCTTTGGAAACCTCTGCTCGAACGGGCGCCGTTAAGGTTGCTCGAATTTGACGGTGGCCTGGAGATTCGGGTTGCCGGCCCAGGCAAAGGGGACGCGGTTCGCGCCATCTTAAGAGAATCAGCGCCTGGCGCAGCTGTCGCCTATCTGGGCGACGACCAGACCGACGAAGACGCATTTCACGCGCTTAAGGGCAACGGACTGACGGCTCTGGTTCGCCCTCAGTCACGGCCGACCGCAGCCGATATCTGGCTGCAACCACCTCACGAGCTGCTCCAGTTTTTCGAGGAGTGGCTCCGCGCTTCAGGAGGCTAAAAGATGAACGAAATCAAGGGACGCGTGATCAACGTTTCAAACCGCCTGCCAGTTCTTATCCGGAAACACGCGGGCGGCGCCCGGCTGGAACGGAGTTCCGGAGGATTGGCCACGGCCCTCGAAGCGGGTTGGCGCGACCAGCCCGGAGTCTGGATCGGCTGGGCCGGCGCTAGTCCGGACGAGCCGGTTGAACCGTTGCTGATCCGGGCCGCCCGTCGCCGTTCGTACACTCTCCGGTCGGTGGCGCTGACTGAAGAAGATATCGCAAAGTTTTATTCTGGCTTCGCCAATGAAATCATCTGGCCTCTGTTTCACGACATGCCTTCGCGCTGCAATTTCGATCCCGAGTATTGGGCGACCTATCAGAACGTGAATCGCAAATTTGCCTCTGTGGTGGCGGAAACCGCACAGGAAGACGACTTTGTCTGGGTCCATGATTACCACCTCATGCTGACGGCGGCGTCCCTGCGGCAAATGGGAGTGCGCGCCCGTATGGGATTTTTCCTGCACATCCCTTTTCCGTCTCCTGACGTATTTGAAAAGCTTCCCTGGAAGAAGCCGATTCTGAAGTCGTTGCTGGAATTCGACGTGATCGGGTTCCAGGGCGATCGCGACCGCTCAAATTTCGTGAGCTGTCTCGAACGCCTGCTCCCTGAAGCCACGGTCGAGCGCGGCTGCCCGCACCTGCTCGTGGGTCTGGAAGGGAGGCGGGCGGTGGTCGGCACGTTTCCGATCGGCATCGATTTTGAAGCATTTGAGCGCGATGCAGAGCGTCCGGAGATCGCAGCCCATGCGGCCGAAATCAGAAAACGCGTGTCCGATGACGTATTGGTCCTGGGCGTAGACAGACTGGATTACACCAAGGGGATTCCGGAGCGGCTCAAATCATTCCGGCTGCTGCTGCGCCGCTTTCCTGAGATGCGTGGTCACATCACGCTGGTGCAGGTGGTCGTTCCCAGCCGCGAGGAAATTCCCAACTACAAGCATCTGCGCCGTGACGTGGAACTGCTGGTCAGCCAGATCAACGGTGAGTTCACTGAACCAGGATGGGTTCCCGTCCACTATATCCACCGCAACCTGGGGCGGGAAGAGCTTCTCGCCTACTATCGTGCTGCCGACATCGGCTTGGTCACCCCACTTAAGGATGGCATGAATCTTGTCGCCAAAGAGTTCTGCGCGGCGCAGATTGACGAGCGCGGCGTGCTGATCGTGAGCGAGTTCGCGGGCGCGGGACCGGAATTGCGCAGTGGGGCCATCATCGTCAACCCCAACGATTTTGCCGAAGTGGCCCAGGCCCTCTACGATGCCGCCCACATGGCGGCCGAAGACAAGCGCAGTCGCATGCGGCTACTGCGCCAGATCGTGAAAGACCATAACGTGCACCGCTGGATCCGTTCGTTTCTTCAGGCTCTTCCCCCATCTGACCAGGCAAAAGGCGATGCGGGCGGTGATCGCTGGTCGGAGCGCGACGTGTCGGCTGCCGGGTCACCTGTCGGATTGGCCGTACGCGTCGACCCAAAGATGCCAGGCGTCGCCTTGGTGGCCTCAGCCCTCTCGCCGCGCAGAGGCCCGCGCTATGCCATGGGGAAGGATGCCAAGCTTCGCGTGATGGGCACCGCCGCGGGCGAGGACTAGTCTCTTCGGATTGTCATCCTGAACGGAATTGGCCTCTTCGCTTGCGAATAGGCCAATGGAGTCGAAGGACCCCTACGCTATATCTGTCGTTTGTCTCCGAAACTCCGGTGGCATGCACTGCACGATGGCCGAGGTACGATTTGGACCTAGGGGTGCTTCGATTGCGCGTATGCTTCGCCAGGCAAAGCAAACACTCCTGCTCAGGATGACAAGGGGTTAAGTTTCAGGCTGAGATATTTCACTCCAACTGCTTCCCCTTAGTCTCGGGCAACTGTGTCGCCACTAAACACGCCAGCAGAAATGACACGCCGCACAAATAGAAAGCCCAGCTCAAGCCCTTTGCCTGTCCCACGCGCCCGATGACAAACGGCGCGATCGAACTCATGGTACGTGCACCGTTGTAGGTAAGGCCGAGAGAGCGCGCCCGGACTTGGGTGGGAAAAATCTCGCTTCCGATAATTCCCGAGCCGGAGAAGAACCCAGTGCCGAAAAACGCCAGCACCGTGCCCAGCACCATTAGCGCCCAGGGCGCCCTAGCCATGGCATAACTTGGCACTATAAGTGCTGCCATGAATGTATATAAAAGAAACGACTTACGACGACCTAGTGAGTCCGCGACCCAGCCAAAGCTGGCGTATCCCGGAAACATTCCCACCAGATTCAGTACCACCAGCAGAGTAGTTGTTCCCATGATTCCGAAGCCGCGTCCGCCTTGCTCGACCGGCAAAGAGAGATAAGGCGGAATCCACGTGAACAGCCCCCACCAGGCGAACATTCCGAAGAAATTCATGAACAGCAGCGCCAAGGTAGGTTTCAAGTACGGAGGTCTAAAGAGATCGGCGAATACCGTCTGCGGCGTGCTTACCGCAGAGTTGTAGCCTACCGCATCCCCGCCCTTGCGATGACGTTCCTGCCACATTTCCGACTCGGGCACGCCGCGGCGAATCCACAGGACGACCAGCGCAGGCAGAATCCCGACGAAGAACGCCATCCGCCAATCGGCGTAGTGCAGCACGATTCCCACCGCCAGCGCGGCCAGAGCGTAACCGATAGCCCACGAACTTTGAACAATCGAGATGGCTTTGGCCCGCAACTCAGTGGGCCAGGTTTCAGCCACCAGGGTGGTGCCGGTATTCCACTCTCCTCCCATCCCCAGCCCGAGGATGAAACGGAAAACGGCCAGCATCAGCACCGAGGTCGCGAGCCCGGAGGCGAAAGAACAAACTGAATAGGTAAGGATGCTCAACATCAGGGCGCGTTTGCGGCCCAGCCAATCGGCAATGAATCCGAATGCAACACCGCCGATCCCGGACGCCAGAAGGGTGAGACTGTTGAGCAAACCGGCGGTGCCCTTGGTCATGCCCAGGTCGCGCATGACGTGGGCCAGCACCAGGGCGTAGAGCATGGCGTCGAAAGCATCGAGCATCCAGCCCAGGGTGGCGGCGAAAAGCGTCCGGCGTTGGGCCGGGGTGGCCTGTGAGAACGGGAAGCCGAGACTCGTTAGCATCGGACGGATTGTTAATTGTCAGGAGCCGATTGGCAATTGAAAACCTGAGCGCAGTCGGACGGTGGGAGACAAGAACGCGACTCTGTTTACGCAGGTTTCAAAAGATGAAAGTATCTGCGAGCTTTGTGTACATCGCGGGCAATTTGCTCACGCAACGCTTCCACCGACGGAAACTTGATCTCATCACGCAGGCGCTGCAAAAAATAAATCTCCACTTCGGTCTCGGGGGCCAATTCGATAGGGTGGAAGTTCAGCAAGTGGCTTTCGACCGCGAATGACTCCGCCCCAAAAGTGGGACGACCGCCCACGTTGGTTACCGAGTCGAAGCATTCCTCGCCCACACGGGTACGTGTGATATAGACGCCGTCCCGGGGCACACATTCTTCGTAACGACTCAGGTTGATGGTGGGAACTGTGTATTTGGATCCGTATCCTCGTCCTCGGCCCGGGGTGGAGAGCATGCTGAACGGGTGTCCCAGCAAATGCCGGGCGCGACTGATCCGGCCCTCGCTCAAAAGTTTGCGCACATGGCTGCTAGAGACGGGCTCACCACGCAATTTCATCTCCGAATAGACTTTGACCTCGAAGCCCATCTCGCGTCCGAACTCGGCGAGCATCTCCACATTCCCCGCAGCTTTGTGGCCAAAATGAAAGTTGAAGCCTTCGTGTACTTCGCGGGCGTGCAGCTGTTTCCTCAGGATCTTTTCGGCAAACTGCCGCGGAGTCATTAGCGAAAGGTCACGCCCGAAAGGCAGGAGCAGGACCGCGTCCAGACCACTGGCTTCGAGAAGGCGCACTTTTTCCGGAGTGGGTGTGATCAGCTTGAGCCCGGAGTCCGGTCTCAGGATGCGCACCGGGTGGGGTTCGAAGGTCACCGCCATCGCCTTGGCGCCTTGCTTCCGCGCTCGCTCGACGATCTCCTTGAGCACGTGGCTATGGGCGCGATGGACGCCGTCAAAGTTCCCAATGCTTACCAGTGTCGGGCCGAACCCTCCAGGAACGTCCTCGAGTTTGTGGAAGACTTGCATCAAAAGCAGCTTCTAGCTCCTGGCTTCTAGCTTCCAGCTAAGTCCAAAACCCTTCTAGCCGCGAAGAGGCACGGATCGTGTCGGGGCTCCTTTGCGAACTTTACGAATTCTTTGCGGCCTTTGCGGTTAAAGATTTTCCTTCCCCTAAATCTCAAATTCAAGTTTCATCCCGTCGAACGAGAGCCGCACATTTGCCGGCAGCGACGCATTGGTTTCCTCATGCGGTAGATCGTGGCAGATGTGAGTAAAGAATGCACGCCTGGGCTTGACGCGTTCCACGATACGCAGCGAATTCTCCACTGTTGAATGCGTGGGGTGCGGCTTGTGCCGCAGGGCGTCGAGAAACAGAATGTCGAGGTCTCGTAACTGTTCGAAAGAGGCTTCGGGTACGACGCTGTGGTCAGTCAGGTAAGCTGTCGACCCGAAGCGATAGCCGTAGATCTCGGTTTCGCCGTGGACCACGGTCACGGGTTCGAAGCGCGCGCCGAACAATGCCAAGGGTCCATCCAGCGGCTTGAGTTCCACCTGGGGTAGCCCACCAAATTTGTAGTCCGCGTCGAAGATGTAGCCGAACATGTTGCGAATGAATGCGGCCACATCGGGACGGGCATAAAGCGGCAGCCGCCCTGGTTTGTGCAGATAACTCAATGGGCGAAGATCGTCGATGCCAAGGATGTGATCGGCATGGGCGTGAGTGTAGAGCACCGCATCCAGCTTGCGTATATTTTCGCGGATCGCCTGTTGCCGGAAGTCAGGGGTGGTATCGATGAGCACGCTTCTTCCGCCATACTCAATCAACACAGAAGGCCGGGTGCGCCGGTCGCGAGGGTCCGAAGAGCGGCAGACGGCGCAATCGCAGCCAATGGTGGGCACGCCCATGGATGTGCCGCTGCCCAGCACCGTCAGGGTGGCTTTCATCGTTTCGCAGGATTCGTGCCGGTCGCCTGCGGCGGCCGGGCCAGGGCGTTGGTTACTTCCACATAGGCCATGCGCAGTTCGTAGAGACAATTCTGCAAAAAGTTTTCTTCCACGGGCGTGAGATTGCCCTTGGTCTTTTCCGCGAGCAGGCCCAACGTGTCGACGGTCTGGCGCGCACCCAGCAGATCAATCCGCGGCTGCCCTCTTTCTTCTTGCATCAACCCCAGCTGCAGCATGGCGGTCATGTAGAGCGAAGCCATGAAGCGCTCGAAGGTCATTGTCATCTCTTTCGCAGAGTGGCCGCTAAGTTCGACGCGAGCATCGAGCTCCTTGGCCGACTGGCGGTAGGCATCCGCCTGTTCCTTCTGCTCAGCCGCGGTGGGGGGCGGCGGCACGGACGGATCGAGCCCAGGGGGACTCGGAGCCGATGGATCCAGGGCGGAAGGCGCGACCGCAATTGGGACAGCCTTCGCCTCCGCTGCTGCGGGTGGAACCGGTCTCGAAGTTGAGACTTCTTCTTCGCTGACTTCCCGCCGTAGTTCACCTTCCGATGTGAACAGTCGCCGGTCGGTTACAGTAAAGCTTTCTTGTTTTTTCTCAGACATATTCCTTTTCCTTCGACTGCTTGAACATTTCCACAAATGGCAGGTTCGCCACGGTGGCGGTGCCGCCGGCCTCAACCTGCTTGCCAGGTGTGGCGACTTCGCGCCGGATATAGCCCAGCGCCAGCCGGCGTTCGCCGGCTGCGACCGGCAGGGAAGCGGCACTGGTGATTTCGCCGACGTCCTTGCCTTCCACCTGGATCTTGCTGCCAGGCGCGGGCAGTAGCCCGGCGATCTCAAAGCCAGTGAATTTGCGGCGAACCTGGCCGCGCGATCGGATGCGCTCCACAATCTCCTGGCCAACGTAGCAGCCCTTGGAGAAATTCAAGGCGCGTTCCTGCTCAGTCTCCTGGGGCAAGTCGCGTTCTCGGATGTCGACGCCGTAGCGGGGAATCCCGGCCGCGATGCGCAAAAGCTCGAGCGCCGCCGTCCCCACCGGCTTCGCCCCTGCCTTCGTCAGCGCTTCATACACTCTCTCGATATCGCCTTGCGCCAGCAATAATTCGAAGGATTCCACGCTCGGGTTATCGCCCCGGACCAGGGTCACGCCGACTTGCTGCCACGTGATCTCGACAAATTGCAAGAGCTTGAGCTCCGGCACTCCAAATCCGGCTGCTTGCAGCGCTTCTCGCGACCTCGGTCCCGCGATTCCGATGGCGTTCAGCTGGTCGCTGATGTTCGCTACCTCTACGTCGTCCATGATGATGTACTTGTCGAAGACGGCGAGGATTTTCTCTACCTGCGACTGATCTGTGTCGACGAGCAACGACTCTCCCCGATTGTAGGCGTACAAGTCGCCCAGAATATGTCCCTGCGGGTTGAGCAGAAAAGCGTACACGCCGCGCCCGGGCTCGAGATCGCGGATGTTGTTGGTGACCATGCCGTTCAACCAGCGCACCCGGTCGCCGCCGGTGAGCAAAATCTTCGCTCGTAGGTTGCGATCATAGACTCCAGATCCCGTGACCAGTGCCTGGAATTCGGCGCGTACGTCACCTAGGTCGGCCCCGGGCTCGCCAGCAACCGGCTGCGCCACAGACGCGTCCACGCTGTTATGTTGTGCCGCCACGCTCATTTTCTCTTGATTTGATTATAGCGGAGTGATTACGTTGTGGCGCGGAAGGGAGGCCTGCCTTCAGACGCGTGTTTGCCGGGGAACTGATCATGAAGCCGCTTCGTGCCGCCGCAGTTGGATTGCTGCTGTTGACTGTAACCGCCGCCGGAGCTCAGTCGAGGCGCAGAAAGGGCTGGAGAAGCTCAAGTCCCTGGTGGGAAACTGGCAAGGCAAGACCGCGAAGGTTGAGCCGGTCGAAGATACCTTCAGCCTGACCGCTGGCGGCACGGCGGTCATGGGCGAAGACAAGATGGGACCGGAAGAAATGCTAAGCCTGTTCTACGTCGAGGGCGACCGCCTGCTCATGACCCATTTCTGTCCTTCAGGCAATCAGCCGCGAATGCAGGCCACGATCTCGCACGACCTGAAAACTATTTCGTTCGACTTTCTCGACACCACCAACCTGCCCAACCCGCAAACCGGAGATATGCACCACGCCACCTATATCTTCAGCGATGCTGACCACTACAGCCAGGAATGGACCTGGATGCAGGATGGCAAGAGCACGACCTACCGCTCGGAGATGCAGCGCAAGAAGTGATCTCTTTACGTCCTTTGCGGAATTCTTTGCGCCCTTTGCGGTTCAAGATCTTGCCCGCAAAGCTCGCCAAGCCCGAGACTCGGTTCGGAATGACAAGCGCCGACCGAATTGATAATCTTCCAACTCGTGAGCCAAAAGAAGCGAATCGCCATCATCCCTGGGGACGGCATTGGCCCCGAAGTCATTGCTCAGGCCGTGAACGTCATCCGGGCCTCGGGCGCAGACGTCGAGTTGACCCAGTTCGATTGGAGCGCCAATCGGTACCTGGCTGACGGCATCACTGTCCCGCCCGACGGTTTCGCCATGCTCGAACGAGATTTTGACGCTATCCTGGTGGGCGCATTCGGCGACCCTCGCGTGGCCTCGAATGTTCATGCGAAAGAGATTCTGCTGGGCATGCGCTTCCGGATGGACTTGTACGCCAACGTGCGCCCGGTTCGCCTACTGGATGCGTCGCTATGCCCGCTGAGAGGAGTCGAGCCCAAGGACATTGATTTCGTGGTGGTGCGCGAAAACACCGAAGGCGTTTACGTGGACGCGGGCGGCGTGTTCAAGCAGGGTACCCCAGATGAGATCGCGGTGCAGGAAGACATCAATACCCGCAAAGGGGTGGAGCGAGTGATCCGCTACGCCTTCGACTATTGCGAGCGCCACAAGAAGCAGGATGGCATTGCTCGCAAGAGCGTCCTCATGTGCGACAAGTCGAATGCCATGACCTACGCGGGAGGATTGTGGCAACGTGTGTTCAAGGAAGTGAGCCGCGAGTATCCTCAAATCACGCCCCAGCACATGTACGTGGACGCCCTCTGCACCCAGATGGTCCTCGACCCACGGCAGTTCGATGTAATCGTGACCAACAACATGTTCGGCGACATCATCACCGACCTGGCCGCCGGTCTGCAGGGCGGCCTCGGCATGGCCGCCAGCGGGAATATTCATCCCGGGAAAACATCGATGTTCGAGCCGGTGCACGGATCCTCGCCCCCGCTTGCGGGAAAGAATATAGCCAATCCGTTGGGCGCGATTCTGACAGCGGCGATGATGCTGGCCCATTTGGGTTTGACGCGAGAGGCTGAAGAGACCGAAGCCGCGGTGCTCGAAGCGGTGAGGCAAAAGAAAACTACGCAGGATATCGGCGGAAGCCTAGGGACGCAGGACGCTGGGGAGTGGGTCGCCAACAAGATGGCAACCTAG
>Ga0075015_100000901_pt1 | contig 10778 bp, 7 predicted proteins | sample AleBraG_ABR_2013_FD_71476 | JGI IMG/M metagenome (GOLD analysis project Ga0075015, IMG submission 71476) | Freshwater sediment microbial communities in response to fracking from Pennsylvania, USA - Alex Branch Run_MetaG_ABR_2013 | ecosystem: Environmental > Aquatic > Freshwater > Creek >...
TCGGGGACTTCCCCGACCTCGGCTACGAGGAGCTGCCCGGGTACGGCAAGTCGTATGCCGGTCCCGGCACCCGCAACCCGCGCGCCGACACGCGTTTCTGATCATCGACGCGACGACGGGGGACGACATGGCCGACACCAGCATCGAGGGGCTGCTCACGGAGGGGACGGCCTTCCTCGACGCGACCGTGCCGTTGCGCCGCGCCGACCCGACGGGCGCCGACTTCGTGTGGGGCGTGGGCTCGGACCGTATCAACGTGCTCGAGGAGATCGAGCGCGAGCACCTGCACGACGTGGTCGCGGCGGCCCGCGCGTACGCAGCGGCGCGCTTCGACGCCGGCCTCGGCTGGATCGACGGACCGGTCTCCTACGGGGGCCGTGGCCTCACGGTGGAGCACGCGATCGCGTTCAACGAGCTCGAGGGCCACTACGAGCTGCCGAACCTCGCGCCGCTGACCATCGCCATCGGCTTCGTGGGCCCCGCGCTGCTCGCGACGGCCGGCGAGGAGATCAAGCAGCGGTACCTGGCGCAGCTGTATCGCGGCGACGTCATCATGTGTCAGCTCTTCAGCGAGCCCAACGCAGGCTCCGACCTCGCCTCGGCGTCGACGCGTGCGGTGCGCGACGGCGACGAGTGGGTGATCAACGGTCAGAAGGTGTGGACGTCGAGCGCGCACGCCGCCGACCTCGGCATCTGCGTGACCCGCACCGATCCCGACGTGCCCAAGCACAAGGGGCTCACCACCTTCCTCGTCGACATGCGCGCACCCGGGGTGGAGATCCGGCCGCTGCGCCAGATGACCGGCGAGTCGAACTTCAACGAGGTGTTCCTCACCGACGTGCGCGTGCCCGACGACCACCGCGTCGGCGACGTGAACGCGGGCTTCGGCGTGATCCTCACCACGCTCGGCAACGAGCGCAGCATCGCGACGCGGCGGTCGAGCATCGGTCACGGCGTGGGCCCGTTCGAACGCATCGCCGGTGCGGTGCGCGAGTTCGGTGACACCACCGATGCCCGCACGCGTCAGCGCCTCGCGCAGGTGTACGTGCTCGACCGCATCAAGACGCTGCAGAACGAGCGGTGGCGCCAGTCGATCAGACCCGGGCAGACGCCCGGCCCGGAGATGATGGTCGGCAAGCTGCACAACAAGGCGTTCAACGACCAGCTGGTGCCGTTGCTCACCGAGGTGCTCGGCCCGCGCCTCGAGGCCGACACCGGCGAGTGGGGCGCCTGGGCGTGGACGGAGTACGTGCTCTCCACGCCGGGCATGCGCATCGGTGGTGGCACCGAGGAGATCGTCAAGAACACCGTTGCCGAGCGCGTGCTCGGCCTGCCGAAAGAGCCGAAGGTGGTCAAGTGAGCCTGCAGGGTTGGAGCCTCCCGCTGTCACCGAAGGGCGATGCCGCGCTCGTGCCCGCACCGCCCTGGTACTTCTCCGGCGACGTCATCGGCGTCGACTTCCGGTGTGATCCCGCGGCGGCGCAGGCGGTGCTGCCCGCGCCGATGCAGGCCACGGCCGGCCCGGATGGTGGCGCCAATTGCACGTTCGTGTTCATCGACTGGTCGTCGGCCTCGGAGCACGATCCCCGCATCGCCGCCGATCCCGCACGCGGTCAGTACCGGGAGGCGTACGTCGAGGTGCACGCGACCTTCGACGACGCGAAGGTCGCACGGGTGCCGTACATCTGGGTCGACAACGACCTCTCGTTCGCACGCGGCCACATCCAGGGCTTCCCCAAGAAGGCGGGTGTGATCGCGATGACCCGGCCGGTCACCGTGGGGCGCGGCGGCCCGAAGCTCGAAGCCGGCGCGACGCACGTCGCGCACGTGTCGAGTCTCGGCCGCCGGCTCGCCACCGGCTCGGTGACGCTCGAGTCGCGCGCGCCCGAAGGCTTCGTGCCGCGCGGCATGCGCCTGCCAATCTGGCACACCCGCCACGTGCCCGACCTCGCCGGTGGGCCCCCGCTCGTGCACGACCTCGCCCGCAACCTCCTCCAGGACTTCGAGATCGGCGAGGTGTGGGAGGGTGCAGCCACCTTGGAGCTGGGTGCGTCGGAGTTCGAGGAGCTCGACGCGTTGGCGCCGCTGGAGGTCACCGGTGGGTTCCGCTGCTCCATTGGCATGACGATCGTGGGCGCGGAGATCCGCGCCGCGCAGGACTGAGGTGACGTGATGACCGCACCCGAACGCCGGACGCCAGATCGATGGACCGTCGCATCGACGGCGCCGTTCCCGGCCGACGCGATCCGCAGGTTCCTGCCCGAGGGCACCGACGCCGAGATCGTCGTGGTGGAGCCGCGCACGGAGGCCGGCGCCGTCGCCGCGGTCGCGGATGCCGACATCGTGATCGGCGACTTCACCTTCGAGGTCCCGATCACCCGGCGGGTCATCGAGGCGATGACCCGGTGCCGCGCGATCCTGCAACCGTCGGCCGGCTTCCAGCAGATCGACCACGTCGCCGCCGCCGAGCACGGCATCCCGGTGTGCAACTGCGCGGGCGCGAACGACGTGCCCGTCGCCGAGCACACGGTGATGGCCGGCGTGGCACTGATGCGAGAGCTCGCGTGGACCGACCGCCAGATCCGTTCGGGGCAGTGGCCGCAGTTCGGTCGCCCCAACCGCGAGGTCGCGGCGCGCACCTGGGGCATCGTCGGCTTCGGTCGCATCGGAAGACAGGTCGCGCAGCGCCTCGCCGGCTGGGAGATGACCATCCTCTACCACGACGCCTTCCGGCCCTCACCCGGGGACGAGGCGGCACTCGGCGTCGAGTACGCCGAGCTCGACGACCTCCTCGCGCGCGCCGACATCGTGTCGCTGCACGTGCCCCTGCTTCCCGACACCCGGCACCTGATCGACGCCCGGCGCCTCGCGTTGCTCAAGCCCGACGCCTGCCTGGTGAACGTGGCGCGGGGTGGCGTGGTCGACGAGGCCGCACTGCTCGAGGTCCTCCGCGAGGGCCGCCTGCGGGGGGCCGCCCTCGACGTGTTCGAGCAGGAGCCCCTCCCCGCCGGCCACCCCTTCACCGAGCTGGACAACGTGATCCTGAGCCCGCACACCGCGGGCACGGTGGTGGAGGCACAAGTCCGGATCCTCAAGAAGACCAAGGCCAACCTCAACCGCGTCCTCGCGGGTGAGGCGCTCGTGGACGTGGTCAACGGCGTGGCCTGAGCACTAGCGTCACCCGCGTTCCGCAGATCGACCGACTGGCAACAGGCGACAGGAGAGAGCACATGAAGGCAGACGCGTTCCGCTACGACGGCAAGCGGGCCCTGGTCGTCGGTGGTGCCACCGGCATGGGCGCCGCGACCGCAGAGCTGGTGCAGGACCTCGGAGCCGAGGTCGTGGTCATGGACTACGCGCCGGTGACGCTGGCGGGGGCGAAGGCGATCAACCTCGACTTGCGCGACAAGGACGGCATCGACGCCGCGCTCGAGGAGTGCGGCGGCCCGATCGACGCGCTGTTCTCGTGCGCGGGCGCGGCCGACGGCACGCCCGGCATCGAGAAGATCAACTTCATCGGCCATCGCCACCTCATCGAGTCGGCGATCGCCAAGGGCTACCTCGGCCGCGGCGGTGCGATCGGCATGATCTCGTCGACCGCCGGCCTCGCGTGGCGCACCAACCTCGACCTGGTGAAGGAGTACCTCGCCACGCCCGACTTCGACTCCGCGGTCGCGTGGATCGAGGCGCACCCCGGTCGCGCCGACTACATGTTCTCCAAGATGGCCATCAACACCTATGTGGCCCAGAAGGCGTTCGAGCTGCTGAAGCTCGGGATCCGTATCAACGCGATCCTGCCCGGGCCCACCGACACGCCGCTCGCCCGTTCGCAGGAAGACCTGTGGCTCGGCTTCGGCTCCGACTACCGCACCGACGCCGGCATCGAGGCGTCGCGCCCCGACCAGCAGGCGGGCCCGCTCGCGTTCCTCTGCAGCGATGCGGCGAGCTACGTGAGCGGCGAGGTCATGATCGTCGACGCCGGCTGGACCAACTCCGGCCGCACCAACGTCTACGAGACCGCAACGATGGGCGTGAACTTCATGGAGGACATGAAGATCGAGGGCTGATCGCGCGCTGCGGCACCACGACGACGGCCGCGTCCTCCGGGGCGCGGCCGTTCCGCGCCCGTACCGTGTCGTGACCAGGGTCCCTGGCTCCGGACCCCCGTCGTCGTTAGCGTGAGTCCGTGACCGATGCGCCGGCTGTCGAGTGCGACGACCTCACCAAGCAGTTCGGATCGGTCACCGCGCTCGACGGGCTCACCCTCGAGGTCCCGCGCGGTCAGGTGTTCGGATTCCTCGGGCCGAACGGCGCCGGGAAGTCGACCACCCTGCGCCTGCTGCTCGGGCTGATCCGCCCGACGTCGGGGCGTGCCCGGGTGCTGGGCGTCGACGTGGGGGAACGTCGGCAGGCGCACCAACGGCTCGCGTACGTCCCCGGCGACGTGAGCCTGTGGCCCCGACTCAGCGGGGAGGAGTGCCTCACCCTCCTCGGCAACCTCCACGGTGGCGTGGACGATGCGTACCGACGGGAACTGGTCGGGCGCTTCGAGCTCGACCTCGATCGCCGCAGTCGCACCTACTCCAAGGGCAACCGGCAGAAGGTGGCGCTGATCGCCGCGTTCGCGACCCGCGCCGAGCTCCTCCTGCTCGACGAGCCCACGTCGGGGCTCGATCCGTTGATGGAGCGCGAGTTCCAACGCTGCGTCCACGAGGCCACCGCCCGCGGGCAGACGGTGTTCCTCTCGTCGCACATCCTCTCCGAGGTGGAGGACCTCTGCACGCGGGTGGGCATCCTGCGTCGTGGCGCATTGGTGGAGGTCTCGGAGATCGGGGAGCTGCGCTCCATGCACAGCGTGGAGCTCGAGGCCGACTTCGCCGGGTCGCCGCCCGATCTCTCCGCCGTCGACGGTGTCGTGGGCACCGAACGCACTCCGGAAGGCGTGCGGCTGCGACTCGCAGGGTCCCCGCGTGCCGTGCTCGCCGCGCTCGCCTCGACGGACGTGCTCGCGGTGCGCACGCGCGAGGCGTCGCTGGAGGAGATCTTCCTCGCGTACTACGGCGAACCCGACGCCCCGGCGACGCCATGACCGCGGGGCCATGACCACCGACGGCCGGACCGTCACCCGCCTCGCCGCGCGCGAGCTGTGGCGCGGGATCGCCGCCGCGGTCCTCGGGCTGGCCGCGATGCTGGAGGTCGTCGTGTCGAGCTACGACGCGGCGTTCTCCAACGGGATGACCGGGAGTCTCCGCAGCCTCGTCGACAACCCGGCGCTGCGTGCGCTCTACGGCACCGCATACGACCTGCACAGCGCCGGCGGGTTCGGAGTGTGGCGCGGTGGCGCGTTCGTCCTCGTCGTCGCCGCGTTGTGGGCCGCGCTCGCCTCGGTACGCGTGCTGCGTGGCGAGGAGGAAGCCGGCCGCTGGGACCTGCTCCTCGCTCAGCCGCTCCGGGCGCGCGGGGTGGTCGTGCGTCATCTCGTCGTGTTGCTCGCCGGATGTGTCGCGATCGGCCTCGCGGTCACTGCGGTGTTCGTCGTCAACGGCGAGGCCGCAGACGGCGCGTTGCTCTTCGGGGCCGGCGTGGGTCTCCTCGCGGCGGGGGCCGTGGGCCTCGGTGCGTGCGCCGCGCAGCTCTTCGGGCAGCGACGGCGCGCCGCCGGGGTCGCGGGAGGGTTGGTGGGCTTCGCCTTCGTCGTGCGGATGCTCTCCGACGCGGACGAGTCGCTCGGGTGGCTGCGGTGGTGCACGCCGTTCGGGTGGGTCGAGGAGCTGCGTGCCTTCGCCGACAACCGGCTGCTCCCGCTCGTCCCGCTGCTCGTGCTCCCTGCCGGGCTGCTCGTCGCCGCGGTCGTGCTGTTCGATCGGCGCGACCTGGGCGCGGGACTCATCGCCGACCGGCAGCACGTCGCGGCGCGGACGCGCCTCCTCGGAGGTCTCGGTCCGTTCGCGTGGCGCGAACGCCTGGGTGCCGCGGCGGGCTGGTCGGGTGGGCTGGCGGTGTACGGGTTCATCATCGGCGCGATCACCGCGACGTTCACCGACTTCATCCGCGACAACGCCGAGTTCCGTCGCCTGACGCAGCGGTACGACATCGGCAACCTCTCCACCCCCCGAGACCTCATCGGCTTCATGGCCGGGGTGCTCGGGTTGCTGCTGGTGTTGCAGGCGACGACGTCGTTGCACCGGAGTTGGGAGGACGAGCGTGACGGCCGCCTCGAGATGCTCCACGCGTTGCCGATGACCCGCACTGCGTGGTTCGGCTGGGAGATCTCGGCATCGGCGGCGACGGTGGTGTGCAGCGGCACGGCGGCCGCGCTGGCGATGTGGCTCGGCGCCGCGGTCGGCGGCGCCGACCTCGCACTCGTCGACACCCTCGGCGCCGTGGCCAACACCGCCTGCCTGGTGGTGCTGTTCACCGGGCTGGCCGTCGCGCTGCACGGACTCGCACCCCGCGTCGCGCTCGGGGTCACCGCGGGGCTCGCGGTCGTGGGGTACTTCCTCGCCGTCCTCGGTCCGGCCGCCAACCTCCCGGAGGCGATCGTGACGCTGTCACCGTTCCAACACCTCGCGCACGTTCCCGCGGACCCCGTGGACACCCTCGCGACCTCGGTGATGGTGGTCGCGGGTCTGGCGCTCGGCGCCGTCGGGATGGGCGCGTTCGCCCGGCGCGACCTCGTGAACTGACGCGTCCGGAGCCGGGCGTCAGCCGCTCGTGCGTCGCGCCGCGAAGTCGGTGGCGCGCAGCTCCGCGAAGTCCTCGGCCGCGACCGGCTCGCTCCAGAGGAAGCCCTGACCGAGCTGGCAGCCGAGCTCGTCGAGCGTGCTCCACTGCCCGACGGTCTCCACCCCCTCCGCGACGAGCGTGAGGTGCAGCGAACGTCCCAGCGTGACGATCGCTTCGGTGATGAAGCGATCGTGGGGCTCGTCGGGCAGGCCGTCGACGAAGGTCCGGTCGATCTTGAGCGCGTCGATGGGCAGGCGCTTGAGGTACGTGAGCGACGAGTACCCGGTGCCGAAGTCGTCGATCGCCAGGTGCACGCCGAGGTCGCGCATCGCGTCGAGCGCGTGCACCGACGTCTCGATGTCGTCCATGAGCGCGCTCTCGGTGATCTCCAGCGACAACATCCCGGGTGCGACGTGCGAACGGGCGAGGACGTCGCGCACCATGTCGATGCTCGTGGGGAGGCGCAACTGCAGCGCGGAGAGGTTCACCGCGAGCAACGGCAGCTTGGGGTCGAGCCGGCGGCCGCCGGTGAGCTGGTCGAGCGCCTCGAGTGCGTGCGCGAGCGCCCACTCCCCGATCGGCACGATGAGGCCGGTGTCCTCGGCGACGGGGATGAACTCACCCGGCTCGACGAGACCGTGGCCGGGCCGCTCCCAGCGCAGCAGCGCCTCGGCGCCGACGATCTCGCCGTCGGCGAGCCGCACCACCGGCTGGAACAGGAGGCGCAGCTCGTCGCGTTCGACGGCCTGGCGCAGCGCGATCTCGAGGTCGAGACGCGACGCGACCCGCCGGCGCAGGGCCTGGCTGAACACCTCGACGCGCGCCCGCCCGAGATCCTTCGCCCGGTACATCGCGGCGTCGGCGTCGCGCAGCAGCTGTTCGGCCGACGAATGGGAGTCGCCGACGGCGACGCCCACGCTCGCGGTGGCGTAGAGCTCACGACCGGACACGTAGATCGGGTCGCTCAACACCGCGACGGCCCGTTCCGCGAGGTCCCGCGCGTCCTCGGCGCCGCGGACCTCCTCGCACACGAGGACGAACTCGTCGCCGCCGAAGCGCGCCACGGTGTCGGAGGCACGCATCGTGCGGGCGAGCCGTTCGGCGACCTCGACCAGCAGGCGGTCGCCGACTTCGTGGCCCAGCGAGTCGTTCACCAGCTTGAAGCGGTCGAGGTCGAGGAAGAGCACTGCGACCTCGCTGTCGGTCCGCTCGGCGCGCGCGAGCGACTGGCTGAGGCGGTCGACGAGCAGCAGCCGGTTGGGGAGATCGGTGAGCGTGTCGTGCAGCGCCTGGTGGGCGAGCGCCTCCTCGGCGCGCTTGCGGTCGGTCATGTCGGCGACCTGCACGAACAACGAGGCGGGATGCTCGGAGGTGTCGCGCACGAGCGTCGTGTCGAGCACGACCCACACATCGGTGTCGTCGGCGCGCCGCAACCGGTGTTCGGATCGGTGGTAGGGGGGCGCGCCGGGGCCGAGCAGCTGCTGCATGCTCCGACGGACCGATGCGGCTTCGTCGGGGTGCAGGAAGTCCTCGATCGGGCGGCCCAGGATCGCGGGCTCCTCGCGGCCGAGCAGCCGGGCCAGCGCGGGGTTCACCGAGGTGAACGAGAACTCGAGGTCGAGCAGCGCGAGGCCGAACGCCGACTTCTCGAAGCCGTCGACGTAGCGGCGCTCCGCCTCACGACGCTGCTCCTCGGCGAGGCGGCGGTCGGTGATGTCGCGCAGGTTCGCCACGATGCCGCCCACCGCGGGCTCGTCCATCAGGTTGATGACGGTCTCCTCCATCCACCGCCACTCACCCGACCTCGTGCGGATGCGCCACTCGCACCAGCCCATCTCGCCGCGGGTGAGGGCACCGGTGAGCACCGCGTGGCCGACGGGCAGATCGTCGGGGTGGACCATGTCCCAGCCGATGGTGCCGAGCAGCTCGTCGGGACGGTAGCCGAGGCGGGAGACCGCCGGGCTCGCGTAGGAGATCCGGCCGTCGGAGTCGAAGATGAACGCGACGTCGGACGAGCGCTGCACCAGCGCGCGGAATCGCGCCTCCGACGCGGCCAGCGCCTCACGCGCGGCAACGAGCTCACTGACGTCGCGCGCGATGACGGAGATCGCGGTGAGTCGGCCGTCGGCGTCGTGGACGGGTGAGGCGGTGAGCGACACGTGGACCACTGCACCGTCCTTGCGGACGCGCTCCACCTCGACGTTCTCGACCGGGGTGCCGGCCCGCACGCTCGCGATCACCTCGTGCAGCAGGTGGCGCTGGCCCTCCGGGACCATGAGTGACACGTGGCGGCCGATGATCTCCTCGGCGGTGTACCCGAAGAGGGCCTCGGCGCCGGCGTTCCACGACTCGACGACGCCGTCGAGCGTCTCGCCGATGATGGCGTCGATCGACGACTCCACGATCGCCGACAACGCGCGGTTGTGGGCCTCGGCCAAGGTCCGCTCGGTGATGTCCATGATGACGACGATGATGCCGAGCAGTGTCCCGCGGTCGTCGAGCACCGGTGTGCGCGTCACGAGCACCTGCAGCATGTGGCCGTCGCGATGGCGCATCGTGAACTCGTGGGTGACCGTGCGCCCGTCGAGGAGGAGCTCGCGCCCGCGGTCGAGCGCAGCTTCGCCGCCGACGATGTCCATGACGTCGAGCGCGTACCGGCCGAGCACCTCCTTGCGGGTCCAGCCGAGGAACGCGGTGCCGGCGTCGTTCCAGTAGATGATGTTGCGTTGCGGGTCGACCATCATCACCGGCTGGCCGATGGCTTCGAGGAGGCGCTCGTGGAACCGCGCGGCGGCGCGCATCTCACGCTGGGCGGTGATGTCCCGGAACGCGCTGACGAGGTGCGCCGCGCCGTCGCCGGCGCGCATCGACGCGACGTCGATCTCGATCCAATAGCGCGAGCCGTCGGGCCGCAGGACACCGATGACCGTGCCCGCGACCCGCGCGCCCTGCTCGCGGGCGACCAGTCCGGGGAGCTGCTCGAAGGTGAGCGGCGAGCCGTCCTCGCCGATGGGGGACAGCTCCGACACGACCATGTGCATGAGACCGTCGAAGGAGAAGTGGGCGAGCTGGTCGGCCGTAGCCCCCAGGATCTCCTCGGCGCGTCGGTTGCAGCTGATCAGTGCGCCGCCCGCGTCCCAGATGACCAGCCCGTCGCCGACGACGTCGAGCAGGCCCGCCTCGGCCGGCACGGTTGCCCGGGTTGTGTCCATCGGAGCCCCTTGGTGCATCCCGGGTGTATCGGCGCGTGCGAGGCCCGAGCGTAGGCGTCGCTCGCCTTCCTCCGCCGCGCCGCGGGGCGGCCACGCGGGGTACGTTCCAGGTTGCAGAGCTCGCGTGACGAGCGCCGATCGAGGGGGACTGCGGTGTCAGGGCCAGCAGCAGGGCCAGCAGCCGGGCCAGGATCAGAGCCGGTATCAGAGCGGGGATCAGGGGCGGGATCAGGGACCGTGCGTGTCGACTACGAGGGGCACGTCGCGGTGCTCACGCTCGACCGGCCCGACCGCCTGAACGCGATGAACGACGCGATGGAGGACGCGCTCTGGGAGGCGTGGGCCGAGATCGGCGAGCGATCCGACGTGTACGCGGTGGTGTGGCGGGCCGAGGGTCGGGCCTTCTCGTCGGGCCGCGACGTGTCGGAACTGGGCAACCGGCCGGCCGGTGCCAGCGACTACCACTACATCGAGCACGGTCACGGCATGACCGAGCGGCACCTGCTGCCGCCCAAGGTGCCGGTGGTGTGCGCCATCCAGGGCTGGTGCATCGGCGGGATGTGGGAGCGCACCCTGCTGTGCGACGTGCGGGTCGCCGCCGCCGACGCCAAGTTCCGCCTGCCCGAGCTCGCGCACGGGCTCATCCCCGACTCCGGGGGTACGGCCCGCCTCTTCCAGATCTGCGGCCACGGCCTGGTCAGCGACCTCGTGCTCACGTGCCGGGTGCTCGATGCCGAGGAGGCGCTGCGCCACGGGATCGTGTCCCGTGTCGTCGAGCGCGACGCCCTCGACGACACCGCGCTGGCGATGGCCGCGACCATCGCCTCGCTGCCGCCCCTC
>Ga0075015_100000902_pt1 | contig 10777 bp, 8 predicted proteins | sample AleBraG_ABR_2013_FD_71476 | JGI IMG/M metagenome (GOLD analysis project Ga0075015, IMG submission 71476) | Freshwater sediment microbial communities in response to fracking from Pennsylvania, USA - Alex Branch Run_MetaG_ABR_2013 | ecosystem: Environmental > Aquatic > Freshwater > Creek >...
GATTTTTTCTGCGTGTGATGCCGTCAGGCGCAAAATCCTGGGGCGTTGAATACCGGCCCGGAAGCGGCCGGCAGGTGCAAAAGAAGCGGGTCACGCTGGGAGCCTTCGGTAAACTCGCTCCGGAGCAGGCTCGGCAAGCCGCCAAGCAAGTGCTCGCTACCGTGACAAAGGGCGGCGACCCGGCGGCAGACAAGGCGCATGAGCGGGCGGCGCTTACCCTGTCGGCACTGGCAGATGTTTTTCTCGCCGAACACATGGTCGCGAAACGGAAGCCGAGCACGGCGGCATGGGCGAAAGACATTATCGACCGAACCCTGAAACCGGAGTTTGGGACGACAGGCGCACACAAGATCACGAGAGGCGCCGTAGCCAAGTTGCACGCTCGCCTCAAGGAAACGCCACATCGCGCGAACGCAGCCCTGGCACTCATCAGCAGCATGTACGGATTTGCAAGCAAACGAGGGATTGTAGAAGAAGGAATGAATCCTGCGCGGGGCATCGAAAAATATCGCACGCAGAGCCGTGAACGATTTCTCACTTCAGAGGAATTGGAGCGGCTGGGTGCGGCCATCCGTGAAGCTGAAACGGCCGGTATCCCGTGGACGGTGGATAGAACAACGCCAAACGCAAAACACATACCGGTGCGACCCGAAAGCTGCCTGACCACAATCGGGCCGCATGCTGCCGCTGCCCTGCGATTGCTTTTGTTCACCGGAGCACGATTGCGTGAAATCTTGCACCTGCAATGGCAACACGTTGATTTGGAGCGCGGCCTGCTGTTTCTTCCGGATTCCAAGACGGGCAAGAAGACGATCGTGCTGAGTGCTCCAGCCGTCAACGTATTGACGACAGTTCCCCGCGTCGGCGCTTTTGTCATTGCGGGCAACAATCCGGAAAAACCTCGAGCGGATCTCAAGCGGCCATGGGAACTGGTTTGTCAGCGAGCACGTTTGGAAGGCGTTCGAATTCACGACCTGAGGCATTCATTTGCCAGCGTCGGCGCAGGTGGCGGATTGGGACTTCCAATAATTGGAAAGCTGCTGGGACATGCAGATGTGAAAACAACGCAGCGGTATGCTCATCTCGACAATGACCCGCTTCGTCGCGCGACGGATATCATCGCTGGGAAAATCGCGGCCGCTATGGGCGAGCAGCGATCGCTTCCCGAGACAACGGCACCATCGCATTCACCTTAGCTCGACATTGGCCAAAGATTGAACGGGCCGATCTGGAAAAATCGAGGCCGTATCAGCATGATACCATACCTGAGAAATTTTACTGAAAGATGTCGACGGTTGCGCGAGCGAGATTTGTAATCACGGGGTCACAGGTTCGAATCCTGTAGCCAGCACCAGAATTAAACCTTTGTAAATCCAATAAAAAATAAAATCAAACAAAGCTTGAAAATTTGCCTCCAGATTCGACTATGCACACACTATGCACACAATTGATTGCCGTTATGGAGAACTACATGCCCCTGTGAACTACATGTCCCTGTGCTTGCTCAAAAATGTATTTGGTGTGAAAATCCGGCTACTGACAATCGCGGCTGAATTCTGAATTCATGGTGCGATCTCTGCGTCGCGGACGTCTGCGATCGGTACAAAATGAATGAAAATTCTGGGCACCGTTGCGTGTGAGCACGGCGGGTGGAAAATGCAGCGATCCTTCACCCAGAAACCGGCGCGTCGGTTCGTTGACCTCTGAGATCAGGCGGCGCGACGCTCGTCGCGATGATGCAGACCGCCCACCTCCGGGAAGGCGATAATCTTGCCTGCAGAGGGAGGCTGGATGGGGCGAGGCTGCAGACAATCCTTGTCGAGGGACAGATGGGTTCTGGTACGGTGATGATATTGAAAATAGCTCGACAGGACGTGCCGCAAGTGACGCTCGTAGAAGATGATGATGTGATCCAAACATTCGCGACGGATCGAGCCAATGATGCGCTCGACGAAGGGGTTCTGGCAGCGCGATCGTGGTCCGGTAACGACCTCTTTGATGCCCATCGCCGCGACGCGATCGCGGAAGGTCCCACCATATGACGCATCCCGATCCCGCAGCAGATAGCCGGGCGCAGTGTCCCAAGGGAAGGCCTCGGTTATCTGGCGTGCAAGCCGAACTTGCGTGGGACTTTCGGTGACGTCGCCAGTAGATCCGAAGGCCTTTGCGATGCCACTGGACCACGGTTGCTGGCTTGACCAACACCATGGCGTTGAGGACCTGTGGCCAAACCCTGTAAAGGCAAACCCAGAGAATTCGGTCCATGGAGAAGCACCGAATCCGATCTGGGTGCTGCTGCTGTGGGACGCTCACTTGATGCCGCAGGCCAATCAACTCGAGCTCCTGGGAGGCGCGGCGACGAAACCGGAAGCCGAGGATGGAAATAACGGTGGACAGAATCGTGATCATGCCAGCGACGGCACGGCGGCGGCGTAAAAATCTCCAGAGTTTCTCCACAATTCGGAGTTTTGAGCAAGCACAGGTCACCCTAATCGCCGAATCATGATCGATTCGCGGAATGACGGCATTCAGACAGCGACAGTGCTGACCCGACTTGATCCAAATCGGAAGTTGGGACGCCGAATTCTCGGTCGGTTGGGCTTGAGTTGCCGTCGGTAGAACCGCCCCACCGTCAAATCTCTACCTGCCCGCCCAGTTCGATCACCCGGTTCGGTGGGATGCGAAAGAATTCTGTCGCTGCAAGGGCGTTGCGATGCATCGCCTCGAACAGTTTGCATCGGATGGCGCCGAAGCGCGACGATTTTTCCGGAACGATTGTCACCCGGCCGACGAAAAACGAGGTATCCATCATGTCGAAATGCAGCCCGTGCAAACTGCAACGTTCAAGCAGACGGGGAACATGCGGGTGCTGCATGAAGCCGTAATGAGCCACGATCGAGTGAAAATCGTCGCCGAAGTGGACGACCTCGACGCGCTTTTCCGGAGCGACGCGCGGAACGTTCTGGGTCACGACGTGCAACAGGATTATGCGGTGGTGCAACACCTTGTTGTGCTTGAGATTGTGGAGAAGCGGCACCGGCACGACGTCGACCCGGCTGGTCATGTAGACGGCGGTTCCCGCCACGCGCGTTTTGTTATGCACCTGGGCGATGAAATCCTTGAGCGGCAGCGTATCGCGCTCGAGCTTGCGCGCCAGTGCGGTCCGGCCTTGCCGCCACGTTGACATGGCGAAGAACAGCAGTGCAGCGACCACCAGCGGCACCCATCCGCCCTCGACGACTTTCATCATATTGGCGGCGACGAACGACAGATCGATCACTGCGAACACACCGGCGACCCCGATCGCCAGCGGCAGGCTCCACCCCCATACCTCGCGCATGGTCAGGAAAATCAGCATCGTGGTCAGCAGCATGGTCAGCGAAACCGCAATGCCGAAAGCGGCCGCGAGGTTGTCGGATGAGCGAAACGTCAGCGCCAGGCCGAGGGTGAGCCCCATCAGAACCCAATTGACGAAGCCGACATAGATCTGGCCGTAGCCCTGCGATGAAGTCTGCGTAATGTGCAGGCGCGGGCACAGGCCGAGTTGGATGGCTTGGCGGGTCATCGAGAAAGTGCCGCTGATGATGGCTTGGCTTGCAATGATCGTCGCCGCAGTGGCGAGCACCACCAGTGGAACCTGCAAGATCGGCGGGCATAGCACGAAGAACGGATTGCCGTCGGCCGGCACCGCCCCGTTGACCACCATGGCGGTCTGGCCGGCATAGTTCAGGAGCAGCGTCGGTAGCACCAGTCCATACCAGGCGAACCTAATCGGCCGCGGGCCGAAATGGCCCATGTCGGCGTACAGCGCCTCGGCGCCGGTGGCGCACAGGAACACGCCGCCCAGCACCAGAAATCCGGTCATTCCATGCCCGAACAAGTAGGCAAGCCCGTAACGCGGGTCGAGCGCCGCGAGCACGCCGGGATGGCGCCAAATACCCCACAGTCCCAGCACGCCGATGGTGACGAACCACACCGTCATGACCGGCCCGAACAGCTTGCCGATCCGCGCGGTGCCCAGGGGCTGCAGGACAAACACACCGATCAGGACGACGACCGACAGCGGCAACACATAGGGCGCGAACGCCGGCATAGGCGCCTTGATCCCCTCAAGCGCACTCAACACCGAAATTGCCGGCGTAATGGCGCCATCACCGTAAAGCAGCGCCGCTCCCAATATGCCGATCGAGATAACGCCGATGCGTTCGCCGTGCTTGATGCCGAGCAGCGACATCAGGGCCAGAATGCCGCCTTCGCCGTCATTGTCGGCCCGCATGACCACCGCGACGTATTTGATCGAGGTGGTGATGATGAGCGTCCACACGATCAGCGACAACATGCCGAGCGCCATCTCGGGCGTGGTGGTGCCGCCGGCCCAATCGAGCACGGTCTTGAACGTGTAGAGGGGGCTGGTGCCAATATCGCCGTAGACGACACCGAGCGCGCCCAGGGCCATGGCGGCAAGGTCGCCGCGGTGGGAGTCGGGCTTGGCATCCGCTGGTTCTGCCATGGTCGTCAACACGTGCTCCTGTCGATTGGTGGAAGCATGTATTGGCGCCGGAATCACGACTTTTCAATCCCATCCCTCAATTGATCCTATCGAGGTCATCCATTGCGGCGCCGCCAGCGAGCTGGGCAACGATCAAGATGATAAAAACAGGTCGCGGTTCCCGAGCGCAGCTTCGGCGTTTTGCGAAGTCAATTGAGTCAATCGCTTCTTGGAGCGATTTATTGAAGCGATTCGACATGGATCGATCAAAGCCCCCACCGCCTCATGTCCCTGCGCATCGCAGCGCAGACCGGCCTGAAGAACGCTCCGGTCTACCATCGCTTCCGCAAGAAATTCGCCAACAGGAAATGGAAGCTGCCACCTTAATAAAGGATCCTGACACATTTACCCTGTTTTCGCTGACTCAAGCTAAGCTGGCGAAGGAGCCTGACCCGCCAGGGTAGAACCGAATCGAACCCGATTCGGGCTCTTATAGACCTGATGATTTCAGTGAACCGGTCCATGTGAACGTTTGCATTGGGCCTGAAGACGACATGCCGGCAGTCTAAGTAATAAGACAGCTTTGAATTCGGTTCGATCTCGCACGTGACTTCGTCGATGACGCCAAGATCCTTGAAAACGATTTCCAAGTTGACATAAAAATTGCCGGTCAATTTATAAGCCCCAAGGATATCGAGGCCGGCGTCATGCGCCCGCGATTTGGAGAGATCGACCATGCATGACAGTGAGGAGGCCCCGGTCGAGCGAAGTTCCGTTTGAGCCGTAACGCCCGTGCTTCCAGCTAAGGCCTGGTCGTCAGCGGACGATTGGAAGTTCATCCCCAGCGCGACCATCTCGATATGTGGTGTTGCTTGCAGGATCACGGCGGTCATCGAAGACTCTCCTTAGCTTCGGAATTTGCGGGATGTCTCCCGGTCGCTTCCAATCGGCGATGAGCAGCGAATACATCGGATGCAACTGCGGTCCGCGTGAATCAACCGGCCCACGCCGCCAATGTGCTCACGACCTCATATGAATTCGAGAGAGAATTCCGCCCTATTTCATAAGTGCGGTATAAAGATCGCCCGGATGTTGAAAGGCCATCGGGAGAGCTCGGAAGCAGACCAATGACAGCGTAAGCCTCCGCCTCATTTCAATGCGTCATCATAAGACTAAACAGCGCCCGCGTCGTATCGCACCCACGACCGCACAAAAAGTCTCCGACAAGGTCAGAAAGCTGGCGAATGTTGTTTCGATGCCTGGAGTGCTCGAAGGTCGTACATGTGCTCAGAAGAACGAGCCGAAATGAGAGAGGCAAGGCCACCTGCATTGAAATGAGCCGATGCGTGTTTGTTAGCCTCGGTTCTTCGATGACGGCTTCCTCGCAAACTCTCCCACCAATACCGAACGCAGGAGGCTTCATTCGCTCAGTTGCACTGAAGCGCGGGGATTCGGCGGCGCATTGGGCCCTTTGATCGGATGTCATGGCGGTCGGGCACTCAATTCCCGGTAACAGGTCCGACGAGCCGCCGCGTCCTCAGTTGTGCTGCAATCCTGACCGTCCGGGCGGAACTGCCAGACCTCGACAGCAACTGTCCAGAGCGGCGCGACAAGCATTCCGGCACAGATAAATACCAGCACGCCAAGGACGACAATCGATGCCGTAATGCCAACTGGTTACCGCACCCTGCTATTTGCTACGGGACCGAGACGCAACGTATGGTCCGGCCTTCCGTGATCGTGTTAACACGATGGGCATTGAAGAAGTCGTCACCGCGCCGTGGTCACCTTGGCAGAATCCATTTCTTGAGCGCCTCAGCGGCTCAATTCGCCGCAAATGCTTGGATTACGTCATCATCTTCAGCGAGCGTCACTTGCGGCAAGTCCTTGCGCGCTATCTTCAATATCATCATAGGATCAGAATCCATCTGTCACTCGACAAGGATTGTCCGCAGCCTCGCCCCATCCAGCCTCCCTCTGTAGGCAAGATTATCGTTTTCTTGGAGGTGAACGGTCTGCATCATCTCTACGAGCGTCATCTCTACGAGCGTCGCGCCGCCTGATTTCAAAGGTTGATGAACCGACGTGGTGGCTTCAGCGCGAAGGATCGCTGCATCTTCCAACCGCTGTGCTCAGCACGACCGTGCTCCGGAATTTTCACTTATTTCGCATCGGTCGTGAACGTCCGCGATATACGGACCGGCCCCTGAATTCAGCCACGATCGTCTGCAGACCGGTTCTCACGCCAAATAGCTTTTTGCGCAAGGACAAGGTATCTTTGCCACCGTCACGCTCCGAAGCCGCTTCATCGTCTTGACTTGCATAGCGTCGGCTGCAGGTCGATTAGGTGAGGCGCCTATTTGCAAGGAACTGTCTTCCGTGATTGCCAGCCGCGATCAAAAATGATGCCTTGTTTTCTCGCAATTTGGTTATTCAAGCGACGAATATATGGGCATTGCCTCATGTCGACGAGCTATTTTATATTAAAACAATATTAAAAATGACTTAATTATACATATCTTTTTCCCTGAGCGCCTTATACATAATTCTTTGCAGATCCGAAAACGACATCATTCGAAACAGCCAAAAGATTGAGGCGCCGCAGATTCACTTTCTCGGGCTCTCAAGTGGACGCAGTATGATGATCACAATCTTGTCCGACGTGACATTATACTGTTGAAAATTAAATGAATGTGACTTTGGGGGTTCACGCATGCGTTGGAACGTCGTTTGTGGTCATCTGGTAGCGAGCGTGGTGTTGGTGGGTTGCCTGACGGTGATGCCGGCCCGCGCCCAAACTATAAACGAATGGAATCGGTGCGCGGGCAGGGATAGCGCAACCATCGATCAACTCATCGACGGCTGCAGTATCGTCATTCGGAACGGCGAGACACCGGAGAAGCTCGCGTTGGCTTTAGTTGGTCGCGGCTCCGGGTACATGACCAAAGGCGACTACGACCGCGCCATCCAAGATTATGACCGGGCAATCTCCCTTGATCCCGAAAACTTCTTGGCCTTCAACAATCGCGGATTTGCATATGGGGGCAAAGGCAACTTCGACCGCGCCATCCAAGACTACGATCAGGCGATTCGTCTCAATCCGGAAGCGGTGATGGCGTTTTACAACCGGGGCTTCGCTCGTGCGGCGACGGGTGATTTTGGTCATGCTGTCGAAGACTACGATCGTGCAATTGGGCTTAATCCCAATTTCACCCAGGCTCTGCTGAACCGCGGCTTTGCGCACGCCGCGAGAGGCGAGATTGATCGCGCGATCACGGACTATGACCAAGCGATCCGCCTCAATCCCGACATTGCGCCGGCCTTTTACAATCGTGGTGTCGCGTACGGCCGCAAAGGCGATTTCGACCTCGCCATCCGGGACTACAACCAGGCAATCCAGCTCAATCCAAATTATTCTTGGGCCTATTACAGGCGCGGTGAGGCCTTCGCGAATAAACGCGAATTCGCCCGCGCGATTCGAGACTATGACGATACGATCCGACTTGACCCGGGCAATGCCAAGGCCTTAAATGATCGTGGTTTCATATTCGCAATCATAGGCAAATTTGACGCTGCCATCCGGGACTACAGTGAGGCGATTCGGCTTGATTCCAGTTACGCAAATGCCTTTTACAACCGCGGCAGTGCCTATGCAGACCACCGCGATTTCGAACGCGCCGTTCACGACTACGATCAAGCCATCAAACTTGATCCAAATTTTGCTCCGGCCTTTGTGAATCGCGGCTTTGTGTACGCGACTAAGGGCGAATTGGAGCGCGCGATCGCGGATTTTAACCAGGCAATCGCGCTCAATCCAAACTCTGCCCAAGCCTTGTTGAACCGCGGGATCGCCAGACTCAGGAAGGGCGATCAAATGGGCGGCCGCGCAGATATTGCGCAAGCGAAGCTGATGGATCCCAATATCGGCGATTGAGTCGGCGCCTTGCCGGGTTTCAAAAAGGGTATCTGCGATGTCCTTTACGGCAGTCAATGTAAAACCCCCAAACCAACATGCACCTTCATTCGACGGAAATATCGACTTCTCGTTTCTTCCAAAGGTTCTCATCGACAAGTGCAAGCCCTTCATCATCGGCTATCATGAACTGAACGGCTTCTCCTCCCTGCCGGATATTTTGTGGCATCCGGAAACCCGCAAGTTTATCGAGTCCAATCCGGCGCTACGGCGGCTGTTCAAGAAATCGACGTCGTCGCGTGGCGCCAAAAAGGCAAACGAAGGCTTCGTCCTGATCGCGACGCTAATCCTGTCAACGGAAATTCTCGCGATCGGATTCGCCGGCTGGGCGACGCGCTACCCGGCGGCACGCAAGAAAGCCCGGGCCGTGCTTGCCGAATACGTTCCAAGCTCGCGGGCTTGGCTGACCGAGCGATATCTCTATCCGCAAATCGACCGGAGCGGCACCGTCTTGGGTACGCTCGCACCGTCCGATCCGACCAAAACAGATCGGCCCCCAAGAAATTCCCGTCGGAGCACAGAGAAAACGTTCGACAATCAAACCGCGACGGCCCCAAATCTCTTTCATTTTAGGCATGCTCCCGAATAGCCCGCAACCTTTCAGAATCATGAGCAAATGCCCCGGAATGCTACTCACCGGTTCGATTTCGACGGCGCCGCGACCGGGGCGGCGTGGCGCTCCAGGCGATAGCCGACGCCGGATTCCGATATGAGCAGCTTCGGCTGGTTTGGATCGACCTCGAGCTTCTGGCGCAGCTTTCGCACCAGCGTGCGCAGATACTGCACATTGTCGGCCGAAGTGTTGCCCCAAATGTCTTTGATAAGTTGGCTGTGGGTGATCACCAGCCCGAGATGCGACGCCAGCAGGTGCAGCAGCCGGTATTCCTTGCGCGTCAATGTAATATGCTGCCCGTCGAGCGTCACGGCGCGCGTCACGAGATCGACCGTCAGCGGCCCGGTGCGCACCACCGGGTTCTTGTCGGCAGCTTTGTGATAGCGGCGCAGCGCCGCCTCGCAGCGTGCAGCCAGTTCAGCAATGCCAAACGGCTTGACCACATAATCGTCGGCGCCAATTTTGAGGAGATGAACCTTCTGGACTTCATCGGCCTCTATCGACAGCACGATCACCGGCACGTTCGACCACGAGCGAATCGTCTCCAGCACTTCGACCCCGCTCATGTCGGGCAGCCGGAGATCCAGGATGATGAGGTCGGGCTGAATATGCGCGACGGCGCTTAGTCCTGCGGCGCCGCTGTCGGCCTCGCGAACCGAATAGCCGTGAAGTTCCAGGCCTGCGCAGATGAACCGCCTTATCTGCGATTCGTCGTCGATCACCAGGACCGTGTTAGCCGGTTTGCGCATCGCTCAATGGTGGCGCCGCTTCCGGCGCAATGTTCTGGTGGACCGGAAGACGAATTGACATTGTGGTTCCTCGTCCGGGTCCCGGACTGTGGGCGAAAAGCGTGCCACCGTTCGCGGCAACGAATATCCTGGCGATCCAGAGCCCGAGACCGAGCCCCGGAACGTTGCCGAGGTGGCGTTGACCGCGGTAGGCGCGTCGGAACAACTGGCTGGCTTCCTCGCCGGTCAGGCCGACGCCCTGATCGGTGATCGACAGGATCACGTAATCGCGTTCGGCGCGCGCCACGATGGCGATGTCGGAATCGGCCGGCGAGTATTTGACGGCATTTTCGATGAGTTGGCCGACGGCCTGTTCGAGCAGCACCGGATCGACATTCACCAGCGGCAGTTTCGGTTCGATGTCGACCGTGAGCTTGTGGGCGGCAACACGGTGCGAGCGCAGCCGGATGGCGGAGGTGAAAATTTCGACCGGATCGGTCGATATTAGATGCGGCTTGATGCCCGTGTCGGTGATTCGCACCGTGTCGAGAAGGTTCTGTATGTCGTTGTCGAGACGCTTCGCCTCGCGGTGCATGCCGTCCACCAGAGAACGCAATTTTTCATTGCCGCGCAGCGCTAGCATCTGGTCAAGCACGCTCGTGGAGCCGAGAATAGCGGCGACCGGAGAACGCAATTCGTGGGAGGCTGTGCCGATCAGGGCTGTCTTGAGAACGTCGGATTCGAACCGCACATTGGCGTTGGCGAGCGCCGCCACGGCGTCGATGCGGAGGAGAGTGGCGCTTGCTTCCGACAGCAGCGAATCGATGCGGTCGTTGAGCTTGCTGGTGTCGGACTCGGAATGCTTGCCAAGGTTGACGGCGAGCACGCCGTGTTCGGCCATCGTGGTCGTGATATACTTAAGTGCCCACAAGCCTTTCGTCTCCGGCTCGGTGGCAAGGCGCGAGCCCGGTTCC
>Ga0075015_100000903_pt1 | contig 10772 bp, 17 predicted proteins | sample AleBraG_ABR_2013_FD_71476 | JGI IMG/M metagenome (GOLD analysis project Ga0075015, IMG submission 71476) | Freshwater sediment microbial communities in response to fracking from Pennsylvania, USA - Alex Branch Run_MetaG_ABR_2013 | ecosystem: Environmental > Aquatic > Freshwater > Creek >...
CCCGGGTCGGCTTTGGTTATTAACGCCGTAGCAGCGTCTACCTCGGCCTGATGCTGTGCCGCAGCCACGGCGTGTTCTTGTATGTGGGTTTTGATCACCGCGACGATTTTGGCCTTCTCTGTGTTATAGGCCGCATCCAAATCGTTCAACGCCGCGCCAGCGGTTGCCGCGGTCAGCGCTTGGTTACTGCTCGTCATGGAACTTCTCCAGGTGGCGCCGGATGACATATCCAGCGGCAAGGCCGCCGATGATCCAGCCCGTTACGGCGCCACATATGGCGGCCAGCAAAAACGATGGTGTAACGATCTGCATCATTTCATTGAACATGATGTTGCTAACTCCTATGTAGTATGTCTATACGCTCATAGCTGAGCGTATACATATAATACATACGTGTCAAGGGTTATAAATCCAAGCCCGCCCAGCAGCGTTGATTCACGAGCAAGGCGTCTGTGTGATAGAGCCAGCAAGAGACAACGCGGGCTGAGCGGGCTTGAAGACTTAGTATTTATATTTCCTACGGCTGTGCCACGCGGCCACAGCGATTAGCGCCCAGACTCTACGTGCGAACGCCTCAAGCGCTGCTCGTTGCGCTGGTTCAACGTTATTTATGTTAATTAGGGAGTTTAGCTGCGCGAAGACTTCATGCGCCTTGTGGTTAGAGCGCCGCTCCTTTGGCTTGGAATGCATCGACGCGCTCCCACTTGGCGGGCCAGCGGCCCACGAGTCGCTTTACGATATAAAGAAAGTGGCGCGAAGGGTCAGGTTTCCTTACGAAATCGTAATGTTGGAGAGGGCAACGTATGTATGTGCTAAATCACGTACGTACGTTAACCCACACCTCTGTGCAGGTGCAGCAATTGGTGCAGCGCATTTAGGTGACGCGGTGCAGCATGAGCACGTATGTATGTTGAGGTGAAGCAGCCGGGCCCTTGAACGGGCTGAACGGGCTGGTTCTGTCACACTGTCTCATGTCTCAGGCTGTTTTAATATTCCAAAATCAGGGGTAGAGGTACGGCGAGGGTTAGCCCGCTCAACATACATACGTACATACATACGTTAGCTAATTCGTTACTATATATATACTGAGACAATGAGACAGTAAGACAGTATATATATAGAAACTAATTAAATCAATGACTTAGCCCGCGTCTCACTTTCGAGTCGCCGTTACACGACAGTGGTACAGTGTGACACAATAAAAGCACTGTGCGGGCTTGACAGCCAAGCCCGCACAGTGTAGGCGTCAATAGTTCGTGTTACGAACTAAGCAGCCTGCTTGCTCTCACGAACAAACGCAACAATCCGCGCAGCCATCGCGCGAGTCTCTGCGGCAACCTTCGGAATATTCGTACCATCAAAGTTTTCCGTGTTGTTCGCAGTGCGATCAAGACCCTTGAGGAACTTATCCAGTTCCAACGTCGTCGGATCTTTTTCGGCAGTGAGATCAGCGAACGTGATTTCAATCGCTTCGTCAACGCGGAAATCCGCGTCAGTACGATCTTTCTTCAGTTCGATATCCCACAACTTCGTGTCGCTGTTGATCTTGGCAACCATCTTGCCATTGCTAAAATGGCGGAACCAATAGGCCAGCGCCTTGACGCGTTGCCCTTTCGGCAGACCATTCAGCAAAGCCACCGCGCCCGTGTAATCACCATGCACGCGGGTATGGTCAAGGGTGCTGCAGCCAATCAAGTGAATCTCCGACTGCACTTCAGCAGCCGTCAATACAAGCTTGGCAACGCGGGCCTTGACTTCAGATTGTGACAAAAGAATGAGTGACATAATCAAATCTCCTCGGGGTTGTGTTGGCATCGAGCATTGATACCGCGATGCCCGCATAGTGTTATGCAGGCATGACGCTATCAACGAGCGTTAAGAATTACCTTTGCAGTCTTAGGCATCCGCGCTATGCGGTCCCAAGCCATTGCGCGCGGAGCGGTCAAGGTTGCGATGCGGGCTGCGCGGTCTAGGTCTTTCTGTACCGCAAAGTACCGATTGCCTAGCTTGACGCACAAGCGACCGTGTATGACTTCGTGCATGATGATCTCCAGGGTTGAAACTAAAGCAGCTTGCTTGATAGGCGCTGCGCCAAAGGCGCAAGCCGCTTAAGATTCAACCCCGAAGGTTAAAGCCTCTATCGCTTTCGCGGACGTTGCACTTGATATATCTAGGCATGTGCGTAGACATACGTTGCACTCTGGCGTTATCGGGCTTAATAGTCGGCAGATTAGCAAGCGTTACTTGCAGCCGTTTCGCTACTCGCGCGCATCCTAATATGACCTAGCAGTTTCGCGCGCTTCCTTGTTGCAGACCCTTTGAGAGCTAGCAACTATCCACTACGCGGGCTAGGACCCTGATGCGGCCCTATGTAGACCGAGAAGGGCCGGGAGCCGCGTACTCGCTACGCTCATGCGGTAACCTTCCACAGATAGGGATTTTCCATACATTATGTCCTAATACGTTATGACCACCATGGGTACCTGGACCATGGGGGAGGGGGTACCCCGCTCGCGTCATCCAAAGCCCGCATAGTTTCTACCCCACTTAGTACATACATACGTAATCTTCTACGCGAATAATTAGCATCTATACATAATATTCACTTGTTATCATCCTCTACCCGGCACATACTCACAGGCTCTTCACCCAGGAGTTTTTAAAATGCCCGTTATCCCGAACACTAGCCCCGTCAATCCCACGACGATCTCGTGGACAAACCCGACTGCGAACACAGACGGAACGCCCTACGACGCTACGACACAGAATGGTGGGTACACCCTATTGATAGATGGCGCCCAGCAAGTCAGTATCCCTACGGCCTTCGCCACATCGTTCGACATCACGACGCTGGCTGAGTACAAAGCCCTGGCTCTCGGCCCGCATAGCTTCCAACTGGAAGCCGTCAACCAAAGCGGGGTGGCCTCTGCGCCCTCGGCCGCGGCTACGTTTCTATTGTCTTCCGTACCTGCGGCCCCGACGAACTTGGTTTGTAAATAACCAAGGCTGGATATGGGCAGTACTACTAGGTCTCTTGGCGGGCTACTTGCTGCCTTGAGATCGCGGTGGTAAATTACGTCCTGCTAGCACTTTGAGTTTTTCAACTTTCCTATATAGGTACATTGCACACATGAAGAAAGTCCTTGCCTTCTTGGCTGCCCTGGCAGTCACTGGCGTTTCGGTAGTGGCCCTGGCCCAGACCGCGAACGTGTTTTACAACGGGTTCAACCCGACCACTGGCTATAATGGCGTACAGGGCGTGCCGGTCGGCGTGGGCGTTCTGCCTGTGCTGGACGCGACGACCTCGTGCGGAACTCTGGCGACTGTCAACGCTTCCGTCGTAGGTGGCGGCGGCATTTTCCAGTTCACCGCGAATGCCACGACCTGCACGGTCAAAGTCAACATCCCGACCGTCTCGCCGCTCACCGCGCCCGTCGCGGCTCCGAACGGCTTGTACTGCGTGATTGCTGACGAGACCACGCCGGCTGACACTCTGAAGCAGACGGCGCATACCACGACTTCTTGTACCTTCACCGGGACCGTCGTGTCTGGTGACAAGATCTTGGTAGAAATCAACGCGTTCTAAACGCTGAAGCCATCCCGGCTAAGAGAAGGCCCCGCATCGTCGGGGCTTTTTCTTTTGTGCCCCTTGACGAGCAACATACATACGATATACTCAGCCCATGGAAGAACACGAGGATAAAATATGGACCCGCTCCGACCCAGGCATGGAAGACCTCATAGGTGAGGAGAACTACTGCAAGCTGAAGTTGCTCGGGATCGTGTGTGGGATGCGTATAAAAGACAGGCGTCTAACTTTGTTCGTTAAGAACGTTGCGTGGGTATACGGCGCCGACTGGCCGTGGGATTTTGACAAAATTTTTGAGAGCTACTTTAAGTGGAAGAACACGACCCGGTGACTTGTCCATTATGTCGGGTGCCCGAAGTAGTCCAGGCCCAGATGGAATTACTAGGACTCAGGATGTCTTTTGAATCGAAGACCCAGACGTACCACGTGCGTAATCGCACTGGTGGTTGGATGGAGATGGGGGTGTACCAGACCCCCGGAGACTGGTCGGGAGTCATGGAACGATATATCGCCTGGAGAGATGCGCCGCGTGTCAACCATCGATCTTGACGAAGCGCTAAGGAGAACGAGTGTGAGCGTGATTAAATCACCGGGGTCTGAACGGATGACCCCGCCGAGCATACCTGAAGACATTTTAACGATGCTGGAACTGATGGGGCTCACGGCTGTGTGGACGCCGCAGCGTCGGTATATCATCGCCTATAACCCGTCTGGGAACATACACCAGCAGGAGTTATGGCAGTATGACGGGGCCGGCGGTCACGAAGGTTGGATGACTACCCTCACGTTCATAGCGGACCACATCAAGGCCATGCAGCTCGGGGAAGAGTTCGTGGTAAAGCCTAAGCCCGCGCCGCGAAAAATTGCCGAAGAACTTGCGTTGGCTGAATATGAGACCAAACTCCGCGCAGCCCGCGAGGCTCCTAAAAAGGCTGCCGCGGAAGAACAGGAGAAATTAAATCCGTTCCTGAACGCGATAGGAGTTAAAGATGGCCTCTAAGAAATTGTTCGATTTGATGCTTAACGAGCCCACCCTGGACCGAATAGTCAACCGGCAGTTGGGTGATGAAGTCACGGATCCGGCACCGGTGTCGCATGGGATGGATGTCCCTGAGTTGGATGAAGGTATTAGGGCCTTGTTGATAATGTCCGGTGCTGTGGCGAAATATGTCATCAACTACTGGCTAGTTGTGAGTAAGACCACAGGAGCACGATGTCATGTCGCGGGTAAAGCGGACTTCGAAGGATGGCGGCAGGCGCTCGACGAGTTGGGGCAGAGATCGAACGGACAGCGATATAAATAATCCTTGCGCGGACCAATTCACTGAGTATAAGATACATACATGGTCAGAACACACATCGGCAAACGTGAGCGCATAAATTTTTACTTCGACGAGCAGGTGTTGCTCGGCTTGAAGAAGATTGCGGAACTTAAGAACACGACATACTCGGAACTTATCCGGACGGCGTGCCTTGAGTATGTTCTACGCGAGGGTGCGAAAGCCATCGCGGATCGTGAAGTTGTGCAGGGGATATCCACATGAAGATGATGTACTCCTTGATCGATATCCACACCGGCGAGCCGAAGAAACGGTTGCTCGGGTTGTTCCATTGCCAGCCTATCACTACCAGTCAGGAAGGGCCGAACATGTTCGGACAGGGCTGGGAGCACGTAGAAGATCGGCTGCGGCACGGGATCGTCCCCGTCTGGTACATGAGCGCGTTCGGGCATCTTGTCACGATGAAAATCGGACGGCTCCGGCCCTGCACGGGATCGAAGTGAACTTTGAAAGTGGCTCACGAAATCACGCCCAGTTTAACCTGGATGGTGGAATCACGCGTGGGAGGACCAATCTTGTTCATGCCGCGAAGGACCCTGTCCAGCCGCCACAAGAACCAGCTATTGTGTCTTTACTCGCTCGATGTCTCTGTATCTGTAAAGTTGGACATAATGAATATGTGGTTAAATCCGCCATCGGGACTGAAGTCGGGATTCCGTTCGGAGCACCTTTTGCACAATGGCAGGCAGTTTGCGAACAGTTGCTTGCAACGGCGATGCAGCCGTGAGTGATTCGAACATATTCGGAATGCTGGCGGTACCGGTGAACACGACGCCCGAGACGGTGCTCGATGGGATAACCGATCACGACGCGCGCTTGATCGCGGATCTTGTGTCGAACATCCGACCCCCGGCGGAAGTGCTGACGCAGTACGGCCTCACGGCGCAGGACTTCGCGGCTAAGGCCAAGAACCCCCAGTGGGCCGCGGCGTTCCGAGAGACGAAGCGCGTATGGGCATCGGACATGAATATGCAGACGCGCATACGCCTGAAGGCTGCGTTCCTGCTGGAAGATTCGTTGTTGCCCTTGTTTAGAATTATTAAAGCTGAGAATATGCCTGTCTCGGCGCGGCTTGAGGCGATTGACCAGCTGACTAAAATCAGCACGATCACCAACGTCCCGAAGGACGTAGGCACCGGCGAGAAGCACAGCATAACGATCAATATTGGAGCGGGTATGCCCCCGACAGTCATCACAGCACAGGAGTCAGGTAATGACCGGATCATTGACGCCAGATAATTTAAGTATGGACGACTACGTGGGCCAGCAAGAGCCCGTGCGTCCGACAACGTTTCCGTTCGGGCCTACGGAGCGCACGAAAGTGTACACGCTCAACTGGCCCGAGACCCAGGAGCCGGTTGCCATAATGTCCGTAGAGACATGGACAGACTTCGGCACTCTCCTGGAAAGTTTACGAGCTGTGGCTCGCACGCAGGATAAACGCCTGAAAGAGATACAGGCCGCACACGACGAAGCGATCCGGAGGCTTGAAAACCTACGAGCGGTTCGTCGAGAAGAGAAGAGAGCTGAAGTTGCCGTTGAAATTAACTCACTTATCCAAGGATCATAATCATGTCTGTAACCCTCGATACTTTGAACAGCGTACTGACGAATGTTACGAACAACCGTAACCAGATCACCGCTGCTATTACAACTGCTCAGGCCCAGGCTGGAACCGTCACGCCCGAGGTGAAGGCTGCCATTGATCTGCTTCTGACGACCTTCGGGAATTCCCAGGGCGCCGGCCAGATCATGAATTCGTTCTTCCAGGTTGAGCAGCTGACGAAGACGGCTGGAGAAATGGATGCGCTGATTGCTGGCCTCCAAGTGGTCATCAGCGACGAGTCTCTGTTGGAAGCCACTCAGGCTCAGCAGGCTGCGAACGCGCAGGCGGTGGCATCCCCTCTTCCTGTCGCCGCAGCGGGCAGCGAACCTGTTGCGGCAGCTCCGGCCGCTGCATCGGCACCTACCGCCAGCGCTGCGTAAGAAGGTAGAGAAAGAAGTGTGCGAGCGAAAACTCACGACACTGACTGAAATGCTGGTCAAAAAGCATTTTAGATTGAAGTGATTTATGCCGGGGGACTTCCCACCCCGGCTTTCCCGGAGAAACTCATGACGGCACCCAAACGATTTTTCTACGTATATTCCCTCGGCAGTAAGATTGTTCATAGACGCTATGATAATAATCACTCTGAGGGTAAGACTTTTTGCGGCTTGTATGACGCCCCGGGTTGGCGCTGGTTTATCGGACCTAAGAAAAAGGGCCTCCGGGTCTGTAAGAATTGTGATCGCTAGTGAGCGACCTTAACTACACGGCCCCTCCTACGCTCAGCAAATTCATGCAGAGTAACCAGCGCGTGCGTATCGTTCGCGGCCCCGTTGGTTCTGGCAAGTCCTCTGGCATGGTTATGGAACTACTCCGCCGCGCTTTCGAGCAGCAGCCGGATCCAAAAGACGGCAAACGACGCAGCCGGTTCGTGATTGTTCGTAATACGATGCCGCAGTTGAAGACGACATCGATGAAGACGATAAGCGAATTACTTCGCGGTATCGCGACCTACGAGGCGCAGAATCATACGTTCTGGATCAAAGTTAATGACGTGGAGTCTGAATGGATAATGCTACCTCTCGATACGCCGGAGAATGTCCAAAGACTTTTGTCGTTGGACCTAACGGCTGGCTGGCTATCCGAACTACGGGAGTTGCCCCCGCAGATTCTGCTGGATGTTCTATCACGCTGCGGTCGGTACCCCTCAATGATGAACGGCGGTCCCTCCTGGTATGGAGTCATCGGGGAGACGAACTCGTTTTCCGAAGACTCTCCCTGGAACAAAATCCTCGAAGAGAAAGACTTAATGGGAAAACCCCTACCTGCGACGTGGGGATATTGGGTACAGCCCGGTGCCAGGGATCCGGGAGCGGAGAACCGAGAAAACCTCGTTCCCGGATACTACGAAGATCTGATCGAATCGAATTCACCCGAATGGGTCGAGCAGTACATCGACAACCGAGTAGCACCTTCGTTGTCGGGGGAAGCTGTATTCCGAAGTTCTTTCAAGACTTCGTTCCACGTAGCTCCTACAACCATCCTCCCGATCCCCGGTACTCTGGTGATAGTTGGTATCGACTTCGGCCGCAATCCTGCAGCTGTGATAACGCAGACCGATCCCAGGGGACGTTTAGTTGTACTGGACGAAGCTGTTGCCGTAGGGATGGGGGTGGAGCAGTTCGTCACGACAATCTTACGACCGATGCTTGCACATCCGAAATACTCGCGCTTGCCGATTGGGATAGTCGGCGATCCAAGCGGGGTGGCCCGGGGCCAGATTGGGGAGGAGTCGGTGTTCGCCGCTTTGAAGCGGATGGGTTTTAGTTCCCAGCCCGCTCAGACGAACAACATCGAACCGCGGCTCAGGGCGGTAGAGAAATGGTTGCTGCAATCCCGGGATGGCGGGGCGGCGTTGCTTATCAGCCCGCACTGCACTACTTTGATCCTAGCTATGCAGTCCCGATACCGATACGCTAAAAAGAAGGACGGCACGATTAAGCCTATGCCGGACAAGAATCATCCCTGGTCCGATATAGCTGATGCTTTTCAGTACGCCGTCCTTGGCCATAGTGGCACGGTGTTATCAAGATTAAATAGGATCCGTAGGGATAACAATATGGCGAGACAGACCAGTAGCGCAGGGTGGACTTGATGCTACGAGCGCTGTCACGTACTATGTCACGACAGTCTGCCTAATCGGCACTAGGTACTCATGGGCGCCATTCCAAGTTCACCATCCGGCCGAAAGCAACCCACCGCCCCTGGTACGGCTGGATACGCCGGCGCCACTGGACAAGGAGCTAACCTAGGAACCTCCGCCCGCGCGGCCAGTCCCGTCCCTGGTGTCTACGACGGCGCCGCGGCACCCCGATCTAAACGTATCGACAAGTCCATAGAGCCGATGAAGCACCAGGGGCGGGGCCTCATGAGGGTGGTCGGCAACGACGAGCTAGACGCTGCTGAGAAGCGGTCTAAGGACTTATCCAAGATTGCCCCTGAAGCTGCTACGGATCTCGCGAACTACATCCGTCAACGGTTTGAGAAGGCCGTTAGACATCGCCGCGTCATTGCTGTTGACGACGAGTTGATTCGAGACATGCGAGCGTATAACGGCCAATACTCTCCCGAGAAGCTTCAGGAGATTGAACAGGTCGGCGGGAGCGCCGTCTACTCTCGCCTGATGGCGATGAAATGCCGCGGTGCAACAGCGTTGCTCCGGAACGTCTACATGAATTCAGATCGCCCTTGGACCCTGGAGCCGACCTCGGATCCTGTTGTCCCAGATGATATCGACCAGCATATCGCTACCCTGGTACACCAGGAGGTCATGGCAGCTAATCAGCAGGGCCAGAAAATCCCCCAGGATCAAATACACCAGCGCCTGGAAAACCTCTATGAAGCGACAAAACTGGCGGAACGCCGAAAAGCTGCGGAAGAAGCGAAGGATGCGCAGAGAAAGATCGACAAGATGCTCGAAACTGGTAATTTTTATTCTTCTCTCAGTGAGTTCCTTAGTGATCTACCTATCTACAAGTACGCTGTTCTGAAAGGTCCGGTGACTCGTAAGGTCACGCAGCTGAAGTGGACTCGCGCCCGCAAGATGATCGCGCACGAAGAGGCGCAGTTTTTCTGGGAACGTGTGAGTCCGTGGGATATTTGGTTTTCTCCCGGTGCGACGAACATCAAGAATACCGAAGTGTTCGAACGGCAACGCATGAGCGTGACGGACCTATACAATCTGATCGGCTTGCCGGGTTATAGGGAAGACGATATTCTGGCCATAATTCAGGCGTACGAGGGCCGTGGGTTCAAAGAATGGATCCAGATCTTCGACTATGAACGCGCTCAGCTAGAAGGCCGCAATAACGTTTTAGACGACACTTTTATCAACGCTATCGAGTTCCACGGTTTCATCCTTGGCCGGTACTTGAAGGAGTACAACATCCCCGGGATTGACGATCCCTATAAACCCTATTTTGTGACCGCTTGGATGGTGGATAAGCGGATTTTCAAAGTGATGTTGAACCCGAGTCCTCGGCTGCGAGTTCCTTACTATGTTACGAGCTTCGACAAGATGCCCGGGACTCTCTACGGTAACGGTATCCCTGCGCTCGCAAACGATCTCACTGACGTTATCAACGCTACCCTTAGAGCACTTGTTAATAACATCGCCATATCGTCTGGACCACAAGTCGTATATGACGAGGAACTACTTTCTCCGAATCAGGATGACAGCCTATATCCGTGGAAGCGCTGGAAATATATCGGTGATCCGGCGAATCCCAATCGGCCGCCTGTGTCGTTCTTCCAGCCCCAGAGCAATGCTCAAGAACTCATGGCGATAATCGATAAGTTTAGCGTGATGCTAGACGACGTGTCAACAATTCCTAGGTACTTGACGGGTTCTGGCGGCGCCGCCGGCGCGGGACGTACAGCCTCGGGGCTTTCGATGCTGATCAACAACGCGAATAAGACCCTGCAAAACGTGGCCGATAACATTGACAATGATGTCTTCGAGCCGCTACTGCAGATGCTCTATGACTTTGTGATGCTGACGGACTCCACCGGCATGCTCCGCGGCGACGAAAATATCGTTGTGGATGGCGTCAGGCAGGCGGCGAAGCAAGAACAGGACGTGACGAAACAACTCCAGTTCCTGCAGCTGATCAACAATCCGTCATACCAGCAATTGGTGCCTATCGAAGAACAGGCAAGGCTCCTGCAGGTCATCGCGGAGAACACTGGCATCGAGATCAAGGTTGGCCAGCCCGGGGATCTCCCTGGCGCACCGCCC
>Ga0075015_100000904_pt1 | contig 10765 bp, 8 predicted proteins | sample AleBraG_ABR_2013_FD_71476 | JGI IMG/M metagenome (GOLD analysis project Ga0075015, IMG submission 71476) | Freshwater sediment microbial communities in response to fracking from Pennsylvania, USA - Alex Branch Run_MetaG_ABR_2013 | ecosystem: Environmental > Aquatic > Freshwater > Creek >...
ACATTGTGCTGGGCATGCTGTACGAGAGCTATATTCATCCCATCACCATCCTTTCCACGATCCCTTCCGCCGGCGTGGGAGCCCTACTGGCGCTGATGTTAACGCACAACGAGCTGAATGTGATCGGGATGATCGGCATCATTCTGCTGATCGGGCTGGTGAAGAAGAACGCCATCATGATGATCGACGTTGCGCTTGAGGTTGAGCGCACGCAAGGTAAGAAGCCGGTGGAGGCGATCTACGAGGCTTGCCTGCTGCGCTTCCGGCCGATCATGATGACGACGATGGCCGCGCTGCTGGGCGGGTTGCCGTTGGCGCTGGGACACGGCACCGGATCCGAACTGCACCGGCCCTTAGGCATCACGATTGTCGGAGGTTTGATCGTGAGCCAGATGCTGACGCTGTTCACGACGCCTGTCGTCTATGTCTATCTCGATCGCCTGCGCCTGGCGCTGCGGAGACGCCCGGAAGAGGTTCTGCCTGAGACCGGCCCGGCGCATGCCTGAAAATTCCGGAACCAGTGAAGCTGGTACAACTCCGCTCGAACGGGCGCGCATCGCACCTACGGGACTGCGTCGGGCGAAGCCTGGGGGAGGCAGTTGCGCCGAAATTGCCTTGTCCCTTTGTGATAGGCTTTCCAATTAATCAAAATATTGCCCAAGGATTGCGGGTGCGGTTCTGCCTTTTTCTCAAAATACTTGTTTCGCAAAAAATCTAGTTCAGGAGTAACGGATGCTTAAGAAAATGGCGGCGCTGTTGCTGGTCTGTGCGAGCGCGGCGACGTGGACGAATTGTGGGAGCACGTCCAGCCACTATGTGTATGCGGCAATTCCAGCGTCGAGCGAAATCGTGGTCTATCGGGAAGACCCCAATACTGGCATCTTGATCGCGCTCACCACCAGTCCGGTTTCCGCGGGGTCGGGAGTACACGCTCTGAAACTCCATCCGTCGAACAAATTCATCTACGCCGCGAATTCCGGCTCGAACGATATCTCTCTGTTCACGATTAATACCGGAGCGCTGACTGAGACTGGAGCGCGCACGTCCGTATTGCCTGGCACGGGCCCCAACTTGCTGGCGATGGATTCGGGAGGGAACTATCTGTACGTCGGCGATGCCGGTTCGAATACGATCTCGGTTTTCTCCATCGACGCCGGCAGCGGCGCTTTGAGCCAGGTCCCAGGGTCTCCGTTTCCAATCGGACTGACGGCCCTGAATTTGCAGGTGGCGCCCTCGGGCAATGTCCTTTACGTGACGGGCACGGCAGGAGCGCTGGGATTTGTGGAAGCGTTCTCGGTGAGCGCGGGAGTTCTGACCGCTCCGCTGCCAAATTCGCCGTATCTGACGGGCACCAATCCCGATGGTTTGGTCATCAACGCTGCAGGCACTTTCCTGTACACGGCGAATTCGGCGCCGGATAATTCCCTGTCGGAGTTCGCGATCAATTCGGACGGATCGCTGGGAACGCCGACCATCATCGGCGGAGGAACTCTGTCATCTCCGGTTGCGCTGTTCATCGATAAATCCGGGAAGTATCTCTACGTGGCCAACGACAGCACCAGCGGTAGCCTGATCGCATATTCAATCGGAACCGATGGCGGCTTAACGCTGTTGTCCACCTCCGTGTTCGGGACCGGCGCGAATCCGGATACGATAGCTGGCGATCCCAGCGGCAATTATTTATTCGTGGGAAATCAGTCGAGTCCAGTCGTTCAATCGTTCAGCCTCAATACGAGCAGCGGGGCGCTAACATCTGTGGCTTCCTACTCTGTTCCGGGTACGGTGACGTCGATTGCCGTGTTGCCTTAAGGGAAAAACACGGCTTCGTTTTTGACGGCAACGAATCTTCGTGCTGTGGGATTTGACGTGGGTTTAACAAGGGCATGACAACGGCGGGCCCCTTCGCTTGGAAAATGCGTGAATAAAGTTCAGTGCAACGGCGAACAGGGCCCGGTCATCTAAAAGCTAACCTGAATCCCGGCGGGCGGTGGCGCTGAAGCCCGGGCCGGAAGTGGATCAAACATGAAGATTGCCGGCGCCGCGAGCGCCTTTCCGAAGCATTACTATTCACAAAAGTTTCTCCTCGAGAAGCTACAGGAGTACTGGGGCGACCGCCTTCGTAATCCGCAGATGCTCGCGCGGTTGCACCGCAATGTGACGGTGGAAGGCCGTCATCTGGCGATGGAGCCCGAGAAATACTACGACATCGCGACCTGGGGACAGGCCAACGACATCTGGATTAAGGTGGCGCAGGAGTTAGGTGAGCAGGCGCTTTGCCGGGCTCTGCATCACGCTGGGGTTGAGTCGAGCACGTTAGGGGTGTTGTTTTTTGTGTCGGTGACGGGGATTTCGAGTCCTTCGATTGATGCGCTCCTGGTCAATCGCATGGGCCTGCCGCGAAACATAAAGCGCGTGCCGATTTTTGGGTTGGGATGTGTTGCGGGCGCAGCTGGCATTGCACGAGCTGCGGATTATGTGCGGGCTTATCCTAAGCAGGCCGCTGCGCTGGTTTCGGTAGAACTTTGCTCGTTGACGATTCAGCGCGACGATCTCTCGGTGGCGAATTTGATTTCTTCCGGATTGTTTGCCGACGGATCTGCGGCGGTGATTGTAACGGGGTCCGAGCTAGAGTCGAGTGGGCCTGAAATTCTGGCCACGCGGTCGGTGTTCTATCCCGAGACTGAAGAGATGATGGGGTGGAGAGTGACCGAAAAGGGGTTCCGCATTACGCTGTCGCCGGAAGTGCCGACGCTCATACGTGAACACTTGGGCCAGGACGTGGATGCGTTTCTCGGAGAGCATGGGCATTCACGGAAGGACATCGGAAGCTGGGTACTGCACACGGGCGGGCCGAAGGTGCTGGAAGCGACCGCGACGGCGCTCGATCTGCACAATGGACAGCTCGACGCGTCGTGGGATTGCCTGAAACGAGTTGGGAACTTGTCGTCGGCGTCGGTGCTGGTGGTGCTGGAAGATGTGATGCGGAACCGGCGTCCGGAGCCAGGTACGCTGGGAGTGCTCGCTGCCATGGGCCCCGGATTCTGTTCCGAGTTGTTGCTGCTGCGTTGGTGAGGCCGATGGAACATGAGTCAGACTCTGCCACGAGAAACTGATGTCTTCGTCATCGGCGGCGGTCCCGCCGGATTAGCGTCGGCGATCGCCGCGCGACAGCGAGGGCTTCGCGTGGTGGTGGCGGATGGCGCGCGACCTCCCATTGACAAGGCCTGCGGCGAAGGACTTCTCCCCGATAGCCTGGAAGCGCTCGGCCGCCTTGGGATTCATGTTCCCGCCGCAGAGCCGGCCACGTTTCGCGGCATTCGTTTCGTGAGTGCTACGCTTTCGGCAGACGCGGTATTTCCCGGCGGCAGTTGCGGCTTAGCTTTGCGCCGCACGTCACTCCATCACCTCTTGACGCAACGCGCAGAGCAGTCGGGCGTAGACCTATTGTGGAGCACGTGCGTCACCGGAATCTCCGCGGAAGGAGTCCATCTACAGAATCACTTTGTACGCGCCCGCTGGATTGTGGGCGCGGATGGTTCGAACTCGCGGGTGAGACGATGGGCTGGGCTCGACTGTGGGCCCGAGCCGCGAATGAGGTATGCGTTCCGGAGACATTACCGCGTGAAGCCCTGGACCGACTATATGGAGGTTTACTGGGGCGACCGGTGCCAAGGCTACGCGACCGCCGTGAGTAGCGAGGAAGTGTGCGTCGCGGTGGCATCGCATGATCCCGCCATGCGACTGGAGGAATCTCTCCGCACGTTGCCGGCATTGGCCGACCGGCTTCAGGGTGCCCTGGGGGTTACGCCTGAGAGAGGAGCACTCACTGGAAATCGCCGTCTTCGTCGTGTGTGGCGCGGAAATGTGGCGGTGGTGGGGGATGCCTCTGGAACTGTCGATGCAATTACCGGCGAAGGACTTGGGCTGGGCTTCAGTCAGGCAGTCGCGCTGGCAGATGGCCTGCAATCGGGCGATCTGCGGCAGTATCAAAGAGAACACGGAAGACTGGCTTTGCGTCCGCACTGGATGGCGCGTCTGATGCTGACGCTCGATGGCCGCCCCTGGCTGCAGCATCGCGTGCTGCGGGCCTTCCAGGAGCGCCCGGAAATTTTCCAGCGATTTCTGGCCCTCCATGTGGGAACGCTTCCGCCCACGGACCTGGTATGGGACGGGTTGACTCTGGGTTGGGGATTGCTGACCGCATAGATGAAGAACGCGCTCCGTCTAAGATCTCAAATTGTTGTTTTTGTGGTCGCCTCGGCTCTGATGGCCGCGGCGCAGCGGTCGGGATTTCAGATTGACCCCGCCCAGTCGACGGTGAAATTTACGTTGGATGCTGCGCTGCATGCGGTGCACGGAACTTTCCGGGTTCAGCCCGGCGCGCTGCAGTTCGATCCCTCGTCAGGACAAATCTCGGGCGAAATCATGGTCGACACCAAAAGCGCAGAGACCGGAAATGGCATGCGCGATCGCAAGATGCATAAGGATGTGCTGGAGAGCGACCGGTATCCTGAAATTTCGTTCCGGCCCGAGCGAATTGAAGGCGCGGTGAAGAGTTCCGGGAAGTCTTCGGTCAGCGTGCACGGAAGTTTCCAGCTGCATGATGTGAACCGTGAAATCACGGTTCCGGCGGAGGTGGAGATGTCCGGCGACCGTTGGACGGCTGTGGTTCATTTCACAATTCCTTATCAGAAGTGGGGATTGAAAAATCCGAGCACGCTGTTTTTGCGGGTAAGTGATTTGGTGCAGATCGACCTGGTCGTCACCGGTGGCGTGGCGCAGCAAACCAGCAATGGCGCGACTCAATAACCGTTCTGCGGCGCGATTCCTTTTTCTTCGTTACACACATAGCAGCGGCCGGCCTCGAGGTTCTTATATTCTTCTGTCCTTCCGCTGGGCCATTCAATCAGAACGCGGTCGACCTTGTCGCGCTTCTCCAACCCGAAGGTTAACGGCAATTCCGATTGTGAAAGATAGCTGGAGCCGCCCTTCACCATGCGGGACTGTGTGAGGCCCCCCGTGAATAGCCGCACGGTGGCGCCGATCGCATCGCGGTTTGATTTCGTTCCCACCAGTTGAAAACGAATGCTGTGATTTCCGGCGAGTTGATCGTTGCGGTAGAGATAGGCGGGTCCGTTGTTTGTAGTGAGCAGCAGGTCGAGGTCGCCATCGCGATCAAAGTCGCCATAAGCCAGGCCGCGTCCGACTTTCGGCTGATCGAAGCCGCTGCCAACTTCCGAGGCCACATCCCTGAATCCGCCCTTGGCGTCGTTCAGAAAAAGTTGCGGAGGCTGAGCATATCCCACATTACCGCGGATATTGCGCACGGTTTCATCGATGTGACCGTTGGCCACGGCGAAGTCAAGCCAGCCATCAAGGTTGACGTCGAGAAATGCGCATCCGAAGCCCAGGCTGTTCTTCGATGCCATGCCGACTCCGGATCGGGGTGCGACGTCCTCGAAAATCTTTCCATTCAGCCGGTAGAGTCCGATCATCTCGTTGTCGAAGTTCGTAATCGCCACGCCCGGCGAACCTGAGTTTTCGAAATCGGCGACGTCCACACCCATACCCGCCCGGGCTTTGCCTTCGTTGCTGAAAGCGAGTCCGGCTTCGACTGCGGCCTCTTTGAAGGTGCCGTTGCGCTGGTTGCGATAAAGCTTGTTGGGCTGAGTGTCGTTGGCGATCAGCAGATCGGGCCAGTTATCGTGGTCGTCATCGAGTAAGGCGACTCCGAGCGACTTCGAACTGCTATCGAAAATTCCGCTGGCGGCGGTCACGTCTTCGAAGGTTCCGTTACCGCGGTTGTGAAAGAGCCAGCAGGTTTCTCCGCGATAGGCTTCGGGCGTGCAGTAGGACTTGTGTTTTCCATCGAGGCTGCAAAAGACGTCGTGCTCGGGCGACCACTTCACATAGTTGCAGACGAAAAGGTCGAGCAGGCCGTCGCGATCGTAGTCGAACCAGAGCGCCGAAGTGCTGAAGCCCTCGCGCTTGCCCAGACCGCTGGCAGTGGTGACGTCGACGAACGTGCCTTTGCCGGTGTTGCGGAAGAGGCGGTTCTGTCCGACGCAGGTGATGAAGATGTCGGGGAAGCCGTCGTTGTTATAATCGCCGACCGCGACGCCCATGCCGTAGAGTTCGACGTCGAGTCCGGCGCGTGACGTCACGTCGGTGAAGGTGCCATCGTGATTGTTGTGGTAAAGGCGCAACGTGGTGCGCTGTTTCTTGTGACCAGGCCAGTCGGCGCCGTTGATCAGCAGAATGTCCTGCCAGCCGTCGCCGTCGTAATCCAGAAAGGCGCAACCGGAGCCGAGAGTCTCGGGCAGGAACTTGCCGCCGAAAGCTCCGCTATTGTGCTGGAATTGAATTCCGGACTGCTGCGTCACATCGGTGAAACGAAATCCCGCAGTACCCGTGCCCGCTGCCGCGATTCCCCGCAGACGAGGGAGTTGCGTCAGCGATGCCAGCCCCGCCATTCCCCATAAGAAAGACCGCCGGTTCACGGAACGTTCACCAACCCGGCGCGGATCGCATACACCACCAGTTCGGCGGTTTTGTGAATTCCGAGCGTGTTCATGATGTTGGCGCGGTGAACGGCCACCGTATTCGCGCTGAGATCAAGCGCGGTTGCGATCTCCTTGTTCGATTTTCCGTCGACGATCATCTGCAACACTTCGAGTTCGCGCGGAGTAAGCGCGCCGTTGCGTTCGCCCTTCAGCGCAGAGTGCTGCTCGACCTCAGGATCGAAAACCGTTCCGCCGCCCGCCACTTTGCGGATGGCCGAGCCTAACTCCAGGTCCATGGCATTTTTCAGAACATAGCCCTTTGCTCCAGCGTCAATGGCCTGGCGCACCCACGTGTTCTCGCTGTGCATGCTCAGCATGATCACAGCGGTGCCGGGAGAATCCTCGATGATCTGCCGCGTCGCCTGCAGGCCGTTCATGCCGGGCAGGGCGCAATCCATCACGACCACCTGGGGACGAAGCTGCCGCGCCAGTTTGATGGACTCTTCGCCGTCTCCGGCTTCGCCCACGACTTCCATATCCGGCTCATCCTCGAGCATGCGGCGAAAGCCGCGCCGGACAAGGCTGTGATCATCCACGAGCAATACTGTGATCTTCTTTTCCATAAGACTCTGCTTTCTCCCTGGGAACGGCGAGATGGACCAAGGTCCCACCTTCCTGGGAACGGGAAAAAATGATTTGTCCGCCCATCAACTCGGAACGCTCGCGCATCGCGACCAACCCGATGCCGCGCTTGTTGGGGCGCTCAGGCAGACCGATTCCGTGATCTTCCACCTCGAGTTCGAGCAGATCGGGCAAGAAGCGAAGCCTTACCCAAGCCTGCTTGGCTCCAGAATGCCGTGCCACGTTATTCAGTGCTTCCTGCAGGACGCGATAAATGTGAACGCCGGCGCCGCCATCGACCGCAAACGGCTGGCCCTGCTTCTCATAGGATATTGCAATGCCAGTTTGTCTTTCTACGTTGGGAATGTACCAGTCGAGCGTGGTTTCGAGTCCGGCCTCGTCGAGCATGACGGGATGCAGAGCCTGCGACAGGCTGCGCACGCTTTCCAGCGTCGTCTGCACGGTCTGGAGGACCTCCTGCAAATCCGCCCGCAAGGGCGAGCCTTCGGGAGCATGGTTGCCTGCGCGGCGCAGCATGGATCCAAGCGCGGTGAGAATTTGTCCAAATTCGTCGTGCAGTTCGCGCGAAATGTAGCGCAGGGTGGATTCCTGCGTGGCAATTAACTTCTGCGCCAGTTCGCTGCGCCGTCCGGAAATCTCGGCAAGGCGCGCGAACAAGCGGCGATTCCAACGGATAAGAGAGAGGCTGGTCAGAACGATTGCGATGAGAGTGGCAGCCAGAAAAACGTAGACCTCGCGCTGCACCCGGTCGTAAATCTGAACGATGCGCTGCCCGGCCTGCTCCTCGTTCTCGCTATTCTGCACCAGCATGCGGGAGACGGCTGTGCTTAGCGCGGCTTCGCGTTCCTGCAAGGAAAGCTGGATCTGGGCGCGAGCTTCCTTGTCTTTGCCCGCGCCGGCGAGCGAAAACACGCGGTCCGCCGCATCCCAAAATTGATTGAAGGATCCGCTGAGAAATGCGCTCTGCTCGGGTGTGCGACTGGTTGCGGCCAGGCCAGATTCCAGGCGCATGGCGTCATCCAGGTCGGTGCGAATTCTCTGGAACTGGGAAGACCAGGCGGTGAGCGGGTAGGGCTCGTCTCCGCTCACCATATCGCGCATGGCAACGGCCAGCAGGCTCAGATCATTTTGAATGCGCAGGAGTTGCAACGAGTCCTTGCGGTTGCGGTCCACCATTTCGGTCTGCAGGCGGCGAAGGCCGTTCACCTGCCAGGTGATGTAGGCGGAGTAGGCCACCACCGCGGAGAGCGTGATGAAGAGGCCCCAGAGCAGTCCCAGCGTTGGTGAACGGTCCGCGGAAGGCGCGCGATGCACGCCCAGAGCATACAACGGTCTACCCGGACTTGTCAGTGCGCGGGTGGGGCCGCCGGATGTGTGACAATATTGAAGCCAATTGAGGTCCAATGTCGTCAAACAATAGGTTGAACTCTCCGGCGAAGGAAAGCGCGAAGCCCCCAAAACTGCAGCGGCTCAAGGCGGTTTGGCCCGAAGTCTGGAAACTGATGCGCCCGCGGCGCGGCTTGCTGGCGCTCGGCTTCTTCCTGATGGTCATCAATCGCTTGGCTGGGTTCGTCTTGCCGTATTCCTCGAAATTCCTGATTGATGACGTAGTGGGCAAGCATCACACGGACATCCTGCGGCCCCTGGTTTTCGGCGTTTTGATGGCGACGCTGGTGCAGGGTGTGACCTCGTTTTCGCTGACGCAGTTGCTGTCGAAAGCGGCGCAGCGGCTGATCGCAGATCTTCGGCAGCAGGTGCAAATGCACGTGTCCCGCCTGCCGGTGGCTTTTTATGATGCGAACAAGAGCGGTGCGCTGGTCTCGCGCATCATGAGCGATGTGGAAGGTGTGCGCAATCTGCTGGGCACGGGCTTGGTCGATTTTTCCGGCGGTCTGGTCGCGGCCAGTATCGCTCTGGTGCTTCTGTTGAAAATCAGCGTGCCGTTGACGCTGGTTGCGGTCGGCTCGTTAAGTTGTTTCGCCTTGGTGTTGAACAAGGCCTTCGCGACCATTCGGCCCATTTTTCGCGAGCGCGGCAAGATCAACGCGGAGGTCACGGGGCGTCTGACCGAGTCGCTGGGTGGGGTGCGGGTGATCAAGGGATATCACGCGGAGGAACGGGAAGAGAAAATCTTCGCCTCGGGCGTGAAGCGATTGCTCGACAACGTGATGAAGACGTTGACTGCGACCTCACTGATGAGCCTTTCCGCCAGTGTTCTGCTGGGCGTGGTCGGAGCGGCGACGATGTACGTCGGCGGGCGGCAGATGGTGGCGCATAGCCTCAGCCCGGGCAGCTATTTTTCCTATAACTTTCTGCTCGTGTTCCTGGTGGCGCCGATCATGCAGGTTGTGTCGATCGGTACACAGCTGACCGAGGCTCTGGCCGGCCTGGAACGAACGCAGGAGATCCTGCGCGAGCGCCCAGAGGATCAGGATCCGAAGCGCACGGTGCCATTGCCCGACATCATCGGTACCGTTGAGTTTGACGACGTGAGTTTCAGCTACGACGGAACGCATGAAGTCCTGCACGAAATTTCTTTCCGCGCGGAGCCGGGCACGGTGACTGCGCTGGTCGGCTCCTCGGGATCGGGTAAGTCAACGACGATCGGATTGATCTCAGCCTTCTATGTACCGACAAAGGGGACGATCCGAGTCGATCGCGTAGACCTGAGCACCGTGCGACTGGATTCGTTCCGCACTCGGTTGGGCGTGGTGCTGCAGGAATCGTTCCTGTTCGATGGCACGATTTGGGAGAATGTCTCCTTCTCGCGGCCTGAAGCGACGAAGGAAGAAGTTCTACGCGCCTGTCACATCGCACGCGTCGACGAGTTCGCCGAATCTTTTGCGGACCAGTATGAAACCATTGTGGGCGAACGAGGCGTCAAATTATCAGGAGGCCAGCGGCAGCGCATCTCGATCGCTCGGGCCATTCTGGCCGAGCCGCGAATCTTGATTCTTGACGAAGCCACTTCCAGCCTGGACTCGGAGTCGGAAGAGATGATCCAGCAGGGCCTTTCGTACCTGATGCAGGGGCGGACGACATTCGTTATTGCGCACAGGCTTTCAACCATCCGCCGCGCCGATCAGATTCTGGTGATGGAGCAAGGTCGAATCGTAGAGCGTGGCACGCACGCGCAGCTCTATGCGGCGCGCGGCCGATACTACGACCTGTACACGCGGCAGCACGGAGTGGAGGATAACCTGTTCCTGGCTCCCGGCGAGGGCGATGCGGTGGCCGTCGATGGCAATGGCGCTAACGGCAAGAAGGCCGACGTGAAGGCTGCCGACGCGTTGCGCGTGTTGCGAGGGGAGATTCGGTAAGGTGACGCCAATTTCCTCCGTAAATGCGTCTGCGCCCGGTTCTGTGGCGATCCGCATTGAGAATCTCTGCCGCAATTACCGCATGGGTGAAACTCTGATCCGCGCGGTCGACGGCGTCTCGCTCGACGTGCCCAGTGGAGAATTCGTCGCCCTGCTGGGCAGTTCCGGCTCCGGCAAGTCTTCGATGCTGAATCTGATTGCTGGCCTCGACCGGCCAACCTCAGGAAGCGTCGTCGTTCAGGATCGGGATCTGGCGAAACTCTCGCGGGAGGAACTGGCGAAGTACCGACTGCATGTGGT
>Ga0075015_100000905_pt1 | contig 10757 bp, 8 predicted proteins | sample AleBraG_ABR_2013_FD_71476 | JGI IMG/M metagenome (GOLD analysis project Ga0075015, IMG submission 71476) | Freshwater sediment microbial communities in response to fracking from Pennsylvania, USA - Alex Branch Run_MetaG_ABR_2013 | ecosystem: Environmental > Aquatic > Freshwater > Creek >...
GTGGGCGGGGTTGGCTTCTTCATCCCCCGCTTCATCCTCAAGCGCCTGATCCGCAACCGGCAGAGGCGCATCACCCTGGCGCTGCCGGACGCGCTGGATCTTACCGTGATCTGCGTCGAGGTCGGCCTGGCGCTGGATCAGGCTCTGATGCGAGTCGGTGAAGATTTGCGGCATGCCCATCCTGACCTCAGCGACGAGTTCCATCTGCTCAATCTCGAAATGCGGGCGGGCAAGCCCCGCGCCGAAGCGCTGCGAAATTTAGTCGAACGAACGGGCGTCGACGACGTGCGCGCTCTCGTTGCCACGCTGGTGCAGACCGACCGTTTCGGAACCAGCGTCAGCCAGGCCCTGCGTATCCATTCTGACTCGCTGCGCACCGAACGGCGGCAACGCGCCGAGGAACAGGCCGCAAAAACCACCATCAAGATGATCGTTCCCCTGGTCTTGTTTGTTCTTCCCTCCATCATCTTCGTGACTCTTGGACCAGCCATCATCCAGTTGGTCCGTATCCTGGCGCCAGAGGCAGGACGCTGAAAATGCCTTTGCTGCACGGTCTAGCCCAGGAGTTGTGATGCCGGTACCGCTTCCCACGGGATATGCCCTGAACCGAACGCGCCATACTTATCTGGCCCGGCATCTGAGCATCGCGGATACCCACTGGTCCCGCTTCTGTGGCTTGATGGGCACCGAAGCCGGAAGTTTCCCCGCGGGACAGGGCCTGTGGATCGTTCCCTCACGGGGCGTGCATACTTTCGCCATGCGCTTCCCCATTGACGTGATTTACCTGGATGGCGACAAAATTGTTGTTCACCTGGAAGAAAATCTGAAGCCATGGCGCGTCGCTCCGGTTCGGTCGCGCGCCACTTCCGTTCTCGAGTTACCGGGCAGCACCTTGAGTTCTACTCAAACCGCCGTCGGGGATGAGATCGAGATTGCATTGGGACAGGCAGGCCAAGAGTGAACGACGTCCCCAACTTTCTCATCGAATGGCCCTCGCGGTGGGACGAGTTCCTCACCGCAATCGGGCCCGCTCTGGGCAAGTCGCCCAAGCGACTGGCTGGCGAAGCCCAGGTTGGCCTGTTTCCGTGGTGGGGAATACTTCTCTCGTGGGCCGTTGAGCTGCTTTTGCTGGTCGCGGTCATTGTGGTGCCGGCAAGGCTGATTGGTATGCAACCGTATGAGCCGCTTCCCAAACCCAAGTACGACATCATTTACTACTCCGGTAACGAACTGCCGCGAACGGAAGACGTAGGCGGCGCGGAGGCAGGCCGTTCCGGCCGCTCCGGCGGACGTGAGGCGCATCACCCTACGCAAACCATTCGGGTGGCGCGCGGAAGCACTCCGCGGGAAACCGTGGCGGACGCGCCCAAACTTGATCTGCCGAAGTCCAATTCCGCGGTGGCCAACCTGCTCGCGGTGAAAGCGCTTCCCGGCCCTGCCCCGGCGGAAGGCATGCGGTCTTCGTTGCGGGCTCCGGTATTGCCCCAGACCGCGGTGGCTCCGGCTCCCCAGGTACCCGACCAGTTGCGAGCTACGCCCCAGTTGAACGTCGGCGCGGTTCCGCCCAGCGCCGCGGTGCCGCAGCGCGAGGTTTCTACACTTCGTTTGCCTGGATCGAATGCCGTGCAAGTGGTCCCGCCGCCGGTCTCGGCTCCCGAACAAATTACCAGCGTGAATCCGAGGCTCGCCATGCCGGCGCCGAGCGTGGTCGCACCGCCGCCCACCATGGCTCAGGAGGTTGCGAGAACAGGCCCTGGCTTCGGGCCGGGCGAGCTGCAGAACCAGATCGTTCCGCCTGCGGTGCAGGTGGGTGATGCCTCGGCTCAACGTCGAAACGTCAGCGGGCTGGGCAGCACTTCTGTTGTGCCGCCTACGGTCCAGTTGGGCGCGGGTTCAGCCCAACGTTCTGTAGCTGGAGGAATGGGCACAGGTGTGGCTACGGCCGTGGTTCCGCCAACTCCGTCGGTCTCAGGCGGTTCCCTCACTGGCCAGGGCAGAGGAGATCGTGGCGTAGGATTTGGCGGGGCCTTGGACGCCGGTGTAGCCGCTGCGCCGCCCAGCAGCAATGGCGGCGGAAGCGCCTCAGGCGTGGTCGTTTCCAGCCAGCCCGGTTCGAAGGTTGGCCTGCCCGGCAGCGGCGGAAGCGGAGCCTTGGCCATGTCTCCCTCTGGAGGGGACAAGCCCGGACTGGGTGGATCGGGCGGCGGCGGCGGCGTCGGTCGCGGCGATGGACCGGGCAGCGGATTCTCCGGCCCCGGCTCGGGAGCTGGCAAAGAAGGCACCGGCCCAGGGTCAGATCCCATGGCGCGTGGAGGAATTTCGCCCTATCCCGGCCCCGGCGGCGCTGGCACAGGCACCAACGGCACCCCAGCCATGCCCGGAGTCTCGGTAAAGGGTGGCAGCAGCAACATCGTGACCTTGCCCAGTTTCGCATCGGGTGCAAAGCCGGCTGCCAGCCCCGGACGTTCGAATACCAGCCCGGGAAATCACGGGCCGGACATTACCATTGTTGCCAGTTCGCGTTCGGGTGGCGCATTCAATTTCTACGGCGCTCTCAAGGGCGACAAGGTTTACACCATCTACATCACGACTTCCCTGGGCACGGCCGTAATGCAGTTTGCCGATCCCTCCTCCGCCGCTCACGGCTACGCTGAGGACCTTACTGCACCCCAAGCCATGCGCTCCGATTTGCCTCCAGGACTACCCAAGGCGCGGCTGGTAATCGCCTGCGTCATCGACCGCACCGGCTTACTGCGCAGACCTCAAGTGCTCGAGCCCGCTACGGCGGTGATGACCAGCAAAGTCCTGACCGCGCTCAACAGTTGGAAGTTTCGTCCCGTCCTGCGCGGAAATGAACCGATCGAGGTCAACGCGATCCTCGGATTCAATATCGACACCAACGATCGATTTTAGAGTCAACGCCGCACCTCGCGTATCGACAGTTGTCGCTCAGGTTACTCTCCTTGCTACATTTTGTCTTTTCGTTCCAGCAATACCGAAGTTCCATCGCGGTAAACGAGATTCCATTGGGCTGTCTCTTCGAGCATGTTCGCCAGTGAAGATTCTGCCGGCAGCAGCGCCCAATTCACCTTCTTCTCTCTCAGAAACCCATCCCAGTCGGGTGTAAGCCGAATCGCCTTCAGGTACTCCTTCAGGAATCCTTCGCCATAGAGATCGTGGCGGTCGTCGACGAAAACTTTATTTTGAGGATAGAGACGGTAGATCAGGTAGCCGCCCCAGGAGTCCGGAGCGAAGATGGGTTCGTGAATGCCGCGCTGGACGATAACGTCGCTGGCCTGCACCGGGAAGTGTCCGGCGTCGAAATGCGCAGCCATCCACGGGCGTGATGCAGGCTTGCCTGCCTGCGCGCACACCAACACTCCGAGCACTAGGGCGGCGATTGGCCATACATGGCCGCGGAAACCCAGTTCAACCCGGCCCACGCGTGAGGTGAGCGACAGCCATCGTGAAACCAAGCCTCGCAGGCGGAGGGAGAAATTCGGGTTGTCGCGGGCCTCGGCGAGCGCTTGCGTCCAGAGCGGCGCGACAATCAAAGTGAGCAGCAAAGACGAAACCGGAAGACCGCGCGAAGCGTACAGGCCGCTGTAGGTCGCAAAGAGCAGGACCAACACCCGCGAGAGTGACGGCTTGTTGCGCGCCACCGCCAACACGACGATCGTCATCAACAAAATAGCCACAAAGCATTGTTGGGCCACGCCGTGAAAATTAGGCGAGAGAAACTCGTCGATGTGGTTCATCAGCCAGCGGCTCGAAAGGTATCGGTAAACGTGAAGGTGGAGTTCATAGCCGCACGGGTTGATGAGACTCGCCAGCAGCGAAGCCGCGGTCACCATTCCCAACTCTCGCAACCGCTTCGCAATCCGCTGCTGCATTTCTTCATCCCGGCACCGCAAGTAGCGAATCACGCCGCTCAGCAGATACAGCCCGAGCAGCGCAAAACCCACCACAAAGCCTCCATGCACGTTCGCCCAGAGCAGCATCAGAGCAGGCAGATACCATAACCGCCGGCCATTCCTGTCCTCTGAGCTATCGAGGACCTGAAACCAGATCACGCTGAACAACCAACTCAGAACATGCGGCCGCGCGAGCAAGTGAATCATGGAGGCACCCAGGGACAGCGCGAGCAGGAGCGCCGCCACCGGCAAGTCAGCGCCGCGCTTCAAGCTCAAGCGCAAGGTGAGAGCAAAAGTCAGGGCAATGATGACCGCGGTAAAGAAGACCACTCCGTTGAGCCCAAGCCAGTGGTGGATACCTGCAATCTTCAAGTCGTACAGCCATTCCCACGCATACCAGGTTTGCCCGCCCATGGTCACGGAGAACGAGTCTGTCCGCGTGATGGAGTGCGTGCGCAGCATCTGCTCGCCATTGCGAATATGCCAGCCAATGCTGGCATCCCCGAGCAGACGGGACGCCAGCACCCCGCCGCTCATGGTCACCAGCAGGATGATGAAGATCAGGTCAGTCGCGGATGGAGCAAGAAATCGAAACCACGCTGAGGGCGTGGTTTTATCGGAACCGGTTTCGATCTGCGCGGAGTTCGAATCCAAAGTGTGTTCGCACCCAACCAGACATGTTACCGGATAGAGCGGAGATCGCGTTTGCGCTGCCAACTGAGAACCGGAGACTGAAGTCCGAGAATTGAAAGACCCAGCACTCGCGTTCGTCCGACTTCTTAAGCCACTCCACGAAAACCGGGCAGCACTTCCCTCTTGTAAGTCTCCAACGTCTGCTCTTCATCGCCGCACATCAGATAGATATTGAACTGTGTTACTCCAACCTCCGCCAATTTCCGCAGTTTCTGACGATGGGCCTCGACCGGACCCACCAGGCAAAATCGGTCCACCACTTCATCGCTGACGAAGCGGGCGTTGTCGCTGCCTACCTCGGCATGATGCTGGTAGTCGTATCCGGCGCGGTCCTGCACGTAGGAAGTCAGCGACGCCGGCAGATCTTCAAGCTTGTAGCGCGATATCAGATCGACCACGTGATTTGAAACCAGCGCAGGAAACCACCTCACCCGTTGCCGCGCTAACGCAAGATCATCCGACACCCACACCGGAGCGGCTGCCATGACCTCAACCGACTTTGGATCGCGACCCGCTTCCCTGGCGCCTTGCCGGACGAACCCCAGGCACCAGGCAATCAGGTCAGGATCGGCAAATTGCAGGATTACCCCGTCCGCGATCCGTCCCGCCAGGCTCAAAACTTTGGGCCCATAACCTGCAATCCAGACCGGCGGAGAGCCGGTTGCCCAAGTGAGTCGTGCAGGCTGACCTTCGTATTGCACTTCTTGTCCCGCAGTCAGTTCGCGAAAGGCGACGACGGCGCGTTCCAACTCCGCCGGCATGACCGGCTTTTTGCCTAGCACGCGTCGCGAACTATCGCCGCGCCCAATGCCCAACTCCATGCGCCCACCCGAAATCAGGTTGAGGGTCGCAAACAGACTCGCCGTAACCGTAAGGTCGCGCACCGCCGGATTGGTCACGCACGGCCCCAGGCGCATCTTCCGGGTCGCGTTCGCCATCAGGGTCAGCAGCGGGTACGGCTCCTTCCACAGCACGTGGGAGTCAAAAATCCAGCCATACTCGAACCCAGCCGCTTCCGCCTGCCGGGTCAGGGCAACAATCCGCTCTACTGAAATATCCGGTTTGAGGGTGATGCCGAACTTCATGCTCTTCTCTTTCGCGGCTTTACGGGAAGCAAGGCCGCCAGTTTGTAGAATAGAATACATCACGCTTCCGCTCGCACTGACGGGACTCTCGCAGCACAGGGGATTAGCGAATGGGGTTCGACACCATCATCACCGGCGGTACCGTGGTCACGGCTGCGGATACTTGTCAGGCCGACGTTGCGATTGAAAACGGCCAGGTGGTCGCGCTCGGCAGCAGCCTCCCGCGCGAAAATGCCAAGCGTCTCATTGACGCTGCCGGCAAGTATGTGTTCCCCGGCGGGATCGATGTCCACACCCATCTCGATATGCCTTTTGGAGGCACCACCAGCGCGGACGATTTTGAAACGGGCACTCGCGCCGCTGCTTTCGGCGGCACCACCACACTGATCGACTTTGCCATCCAGTACAAAGGCCAGTCCCTGCGCACCGCGTTCGACGCCTGGATGCAGAAGGCGTCCTCTAAAGCGGTTGCCGATTACGGATTCCACTGCATCATCACCGACCTGCCCGACGCGCAGTTGGCCGAAATGCCGCAACTGGTGCGCGAGGGAATCACCAGCTTCAAGCTCTTCATGGCTTACCCAGGCGTTTTCATGCTCGACGACGCCAGCATCTTCAAGGCGATGCGTACTTCAGCCAAGGCCGGAGCCATGGTCTGCATGCATGCGGAGAACGGCGGAGCCATTGACGTGATCGTCAAGCAGGCCCTGGCCGAGGGCAAGACTGCTCCCAAATACCACGCGCTCACTCGCCCAACCACGGCGGAAGCCGAAGCCACGTCTCGCGCCATCGCTCTCGCTGAAATGGCCGGTTCGCCCGTCTACATCGTGCATCTCAGTTGCAACGACGCTCTGGAGAAAGTCCGCGAGGCCCGTGATCGCGGCTTGCCCGTCTACGCCGAGACCTGCCCCCAATATCTTTATCTGTCTCTCGAAAACATGGACGCGCCTGGCTTTGAAGGCGCGAAGTATGTTTTCACTCCGCCGCTGCGCGAAAAATGGCATCAGGAAAAATTGTGGAAGGGTCTGACGCACGATCATCTGCAGGTGGTCTCTACCGACCACTGTCCGTTCTGCTTCAAGGAGCAGAAGGAAATGGGAATCGGCGACTTCACCAAGATTCCCAACGGAGGCCCCGGCATCGAGCATCGCATGAGCCTGGTGTACTCAGGTGGAGTCGCGCAAGGACGCTTCAGCGTAAATCGTTTCGTCGAACTGGTCGCCACGACTCCAGCCAAACTCTTCGGCCTCTATCCCCGCAAGGGCACGGTTGCAGTGGGCAGTGACGCCGACCTGGTCATATTCGACGCGAAGCGCGAGCACACCATCAGCGCCAAGACTCATCATATGCGCGTGGACTACTCCATGTTCGAGGGCATCAAGGTCACGGGCATGCCGGACGTCGTGCTCTCCCGCGGGCGTGTTCTAGTCGAGGGCGATAAATTCTTTGGCCGCGCCGGACAGGGCGAGTTCATCAAGCGAGGCGCGTGCCCGGCGATCTAGCCATCTCAAAAACTCTGTCATCCCGACCGCAGCGTAGCGCAGCGAGCGTAGCGGAGGGACCTGGTGTTCAGATGATGATCTTCATTCACGCTGGGGTTTCTTTCACCAGTACGCTGCGAGCAATCTTTTTGCTGCAGCATAGCCTTTCGCATCTCGGGTGGCAAAGGCGGAGGTCACTCGTGGGGATAAAGTCGGCTCGCGACCGTTGTGATCGCCACAACACCAGGTGCTTCCACTACGCTCGTTGCGCTACGCTGCGGTCGGGATGACAGACTCTTTGCATCTGATTTCTGACTCCGTACACTGGTTGCGAGCTTTAAATTCTCCCAGGCCGGAAAAAAGGAATCGCCCCATGTCCACAGCCCTCGCACCCGAACAACAGGAACAGATGCTCTCCGCAGCCCGCGCCGCTTTCAAAAATGCCCATGCCCCCTATTCGAATTTCAAGGTGGGAGCGACGGTGCTTACAGACCGTGGCACGCTGTATCACGGCTGCAACGTAGAGAACGCCTCTTACGGCCTGACCATCTGCGCGGAGCGCAACGCCATTTTTGCCGCGGTCGCAGCCGAAGGAACCGGCATGAGGATCAAAGCTGTTGCCGTAGCCACCGAGCGCGACGGCCCCTGCGCGCCGTGCGGCGCATGCCGCCAGGTCATCTTTGAATTTGGCCCGGATGCTTTGATTTTGTTTCGCGGTCAGTCCGGTACCGAGCAGATGGCGATCACGAAACTGCTGCCCGAGGGGTTCCGGTTGTGACCAGGCAGCGTGCACTACCATCCCTCTGATCCACGTTCAAGAACCCGACTTCTTGGCGCCGCTGCTGTAGGCCAGAAATTTAGCCAATCCTACCGAGCGGGCCGCCTCCCCAAGGGGGGAGTCGTTGGACTACGAAATATAACCTTTGCTATACTCTGCGGGCTGCTTCTTCGTCTACAACATTAACTTCTGTTTTTCCGGGTCCGAACAGGGCCTCGGGAATCAGAGAAGTTCTTCGTAATCCTACAAGCTGAAGCTTCAAGCTCTTGGGCCCCGCAACTCTTCTGGCCAATAAGGGACTCATCTTTTGATCCCTATCCCTGCTCAAAAAGGAAATTCAATGCGGAAAATAAGTGTCTTAGCATTAGCAACGCTTTTCTTAGTGGGTTGCGGTGGAGGGAACATGCCCTTTGCACCACCCCATAACGCCGGAGACGAAGCGAATGGTAACTCGTCTAGCGGCTCGCCCCACTCGTCGGTCGTAGTCGGCCCGAGTTAATTTAGTTTCGGGGGATATACCTGGCAAACACATGGTGGTTCCGCTCCCCGGGTTGGCAATGTCAACGGAAATGTCGGCTCGTTCTCTCCTTCGAATGTGAGTGTCGGCTCTCAGCTCGTCTTGACACTCAAGCAAACTCGGAACGGCTCGCAGATCCTGTCAAGCGGTTCTGAAGTTGCGACGAAACAGACCTTTACCTATGGCACGTTCGAATTTACCTCCCGGGTGGCAAATGCGGCTTCCGGTTCCGTTGCGTCGGGTTTTCTCTATGCAACAAACTCCGTGACCGAAATCGACATGGAGCAGGTCGGAAACAAGCCGAGCGCTGTGGATTGCACGAACTGGAAGGGAGTATCCAATTTCCAGGATACCGAGGTCACCGGGTACAACCAGGGGAACACGCATACCTTCAAGATTGTCTGGCGGTCTACTTACGTCGACTGGTACGTTGACGGCAAGCTTGTCGTCCATCACACCAGCGCCGTGCCCAGTGCTCCCGCGCCCTTCCTCTTCAATTTCTGGGGAACCAACAAATCAACCTGGGGAGGCGCGGCCACGACCGGACTGACGCGGTACATGTATATCAGCAGCTTTAGGTACACGAAGTAGGACAGAGCTACAAAGCCCGTGCGCTCACGAGCTGAGGCAGAGGCCTGGCGCATGACCACGAAGGACACGAGATTTCATGCGGCTTTCCTGCCAAGGATTTCCTCGTGTCCTTCATGGTTCATGGCCCAAGTATTGTCTGATCTCCCGATTACTCATTGACCTTTGCAGCAGGCCAGTGCTCAGGGTAAGCTTCCCTGTCCGTACGCCTGGAGACAGATGTCCAATCCCTCGAACTCAGTCAGTCCGCCCGTTCCCACGCTGCGCCCGCTCGACCTCATCCGCAAGAAACGCGATGGCGGCGAGCTCTCCTCCGACGAGATCGGCTTTCTGGTCCGCGCCTATACCGGCGACGAGATTCCGGACTATCAAATGGCGGCCTGGCTAATGGCCGTGGTCATCCGGGGCATGAGCCGCCTCGAGTTGAGCGCCCTCACCTCGGCGATGCTTCATTCGGGCGAGGTACTTGACCTTTCAGACATTCCTGGCGCCAAGGTGGACAAACATTCCACCGGGGGCGTTGGTGACAAGACTTCACTCATCATCGCGCCGATTGTTGCCGCCGCCGGCGTGACCGTACCGATGATCAGCGGCCGCGGACTTGGGCATACCGGCGGCACGCTGGACAAGCTGCAATCGATCCCAGGCTTCAACATCAATCTGTCGCTGAGCGAGTTTCGCCGCGTGCTCAAGAGTTGTGGCTGCGGCCTGATCGGCCAGACCGCCGAGATCGCACCTGCCGACAAGAAGCTTTACGCCCTGCGCGACGTCACCGCGACAGTGGAGAGCCCAAACCTGATCTGTGCCTCCATCATGAGCAAGAAGTTGGCCGAGGGCATCGACGGCCTTGTGCTGGATGTGAAGACCGGTAGCGGGGCATTCATGAAAACCGAAAAAGACTCTGCGCACCTGGCCGAACTCATGGTGGAGACCGGCGAGCGTATGGGCAAGAAGATGGTCGCACTCATCACCGACATGGATCAACCTCTGGGCCTGAAGGTCGGCAATGCCCTCGAAGTCGAAGAGTGCATCGAGGTGATGAACGGAGGCGGCCCCGCCGATCTGCGTGAGGTCTCGGTCGAACTCGCCGCCTGGATGCTCTACCTGGCGGGCCATACCCCGAGCGTCGATACGGGCCGCCAGTTGGCGGATGAACTAGTCGACAACCGGTCCGCGCTCAAGAAATTTCGCGAGATCGTTGTGCAACAGGGCGGCGACCCAGGCGCGATAGACGATCCCAAACGCCTGCCCCAAGCACAGCATCGGATACCGATGCTGAGTCCAGCCAACGGGTTCATTGAGGCCATCCAGTGCGCGCAGGTGGGAATTGCCAGCCTGTTGCTGGGCGGCGGCCGAGAAAAGAAAGAAGACGTGATCGACCCAGCGGTCGGCCTCGTCTTGCACAAGAAGGTTGGCGACCCGGTCGAGAAAGGCGAACCGTTCTGCACCGTTCATTACAACTCGGACGCCCGGCTCAGCAGCGCGCAGGGTCTGCTGCAGCAAGCGTATCGTGTCGCGGAGAAGCCTCCGGCTGTGCGGCGGCCATTGATCCACCGCGTCATTGCAGGAAAAGGAGCGCAGGCATGACGGTTCAAGTTCGGTCCCTCCGCAGAAATTTCGGCTCTGATGGTCCAGAGTTTAGTGCAACTTACCTTTCACTCCGCATGACCGGGAGGCGCGAATGGGCCGTCTGACAGGACT
>Ga0075015_100000906_pt1 | contig 10751 bp, 9 predicted proteins | sample AleBraG_ABR_2013_FD_71476 | JGI IMG/M metagenome (GOLD analysis project Ga0075015, IMG submission 71476) | Freshwater sediment microbial communities in response to fracking from Pennsylvania, USA - Alex Branch Run_MetaG_ABR_2013 | ecosystem: Environmental > Aquatic > Freshwater > Creek >...
CGCACCCCGACGACCTTGCGCATGCCGACATCCCACACCACGGTCATGAGCCCGAAGGCGAGCAGGAACCAGACGCCGGACCACTTGGTCGCGCACGCCATGCCGAGGGCGAAGCCCGCCGCCCAGCGCCAGGGACGCAGACCCGTGAAGGGCCCGACGCCGGCGCCGAGGGCGAGCATCGCGGACTTGTCATCGCGGTAGGTCAGCACGGTCTGCGCGAGCCGGTGCCGGGTGCGGTCGCGATCGAGCAGGACGCACGCGAAGGCGACGAGCACCCAGAACATGAGCGTGCCGTCGAGCAGCGCGGTGCGCGACATCGAGATGGCCATGCCGTCGATGGCGAGCAGGAAGCCGGCGATGGCCCCGATCAGGGTCGACCTGCTCAGCCTGCGCGCCACCCGCACCGTGACCAGGATGGCCACGGTGCCCAGCAGCGCCTGGGTGAACCGCCAGCCGAACGGCGTGAGGCCGAAGGCGTACTCGCCGAGCGCGATGGTCCACTTGCCCACCGGCGGGTGCACGACGAACGAGGGGTTGTTGGCGAACACGTCGATGGTGCGCCAGTTGCCGTCGCTGGCGAGGATCTTCTTGTCAGCGCCCTCGTTGAACGCGCGCTCGTAGCCCCAGCGGAGCAGCGACAGGGCGTCCTTCATGTAGTAGGTCTCGTCGAAGACGACCGCGTGCGGACGGGCCAGGTCGCCGAAGCGGAGCAGGCCCCCGAACACGGTGATGCCGAGAGCGACGAGCCACGACGTGCCGCGGTCGGTCGGCATCGGTGGTGCGAGGCGCTCGACCACGGCGGAGGCGCGGCGACCGGACCGGGGCGCGGCCGGTGCCGGCCGGTGCTCGAGGGTCGCCGTCACCCGCACAGCATAAGGACGTGGCACGCTGACCACCGTGGCAGAAGGCAATCGCGGCGTGCTCGTCGTGGCGGGGACGCCGATCGGTGACCCGACCGACGCCTCGCCGAGACTTCGGGCCGAGCTCGAGGCCGCCGACGTCGTCGCCGCCGAGGACACCCGCCGCACGCGACGGCTCGCCGCCGACCTGGGCATCACGCTGCGTGGACGCGTCGTCTCCTACTACGACGCGGTGGAGCTCGAGCGTCTGCCGGAGCTCGTGGCGGCGCTCGAGGCGGGGGAGCGGGTCGTGCTCGTCACCGACGCGGGGATGCCGAGCGTCAGCGATCCCGGCTACCGCCTCGTGGCGGCGGCGGCGGCGGCCGGGATCGGCGTCACGGCGGTTCCGGGCCCGAGCGCGGTGCTGACGGCGCTCGCGCTCTCCGCGCTGCCGGTGGACCGGTTCGCCTTCGAGGGGTTCCCGCCGCGCAAGGCCGGTGAGAGGGCTCGCCTGCTGGCCGCCCTGGCGCACGACCCGCGGACCCTGGTGTTCTTCGAGGCGCCGCACCGGATCGCCCAGACGCTCGCCGCGATGGCCGAGGCGTTCGGCGCCGACCGGGCGGCCGCCGTGTGCCGCGAGCTCACCAAGACCTACGAGGAGGTGCGCCGCGCCCCGCTGGGCGAGCTCGCGGCGTGGGCGGCCGACGGTGTGCGCGGCGAGATCACGGTCGTGGTCGCCGGAGCGCCCGCGGGCTCCGCCCCGCCCGTGACGGCCGAGGGCGCAGACCCGCGCAAGACGGCGCTCGCCGCCGTGGCCGCGGCGTACGGGCTCGACCGCAAGGCCGTCTACGACGCCGTGGTGGCGGCGAAGAAGGCGCACGAGGCCGGCCCGGCGGTTACTCCGGGGAGTGGCCTGCCCCCTCGCCCGTAGGATTGGCGGGTGTCCGACACCAAGGCCTTCTACCTCACGACGCCGATCTACTACGTCAACGACGCCCCCCACATCGGGCACGCGTACACGACGACGGCCGGCGACGTCCTCACGCGCTGGCACCGTCAGCGCGGCGAGAGCGTCTGGTTCCTCACCGGTGTCGACGAGCACGGCCAGAAGGTGATGCGGACCGCCGAGGCGAACGACGTCACGCCGACCGAGTGGGTCGACCGGCTCGTCGGCACGGCGTGGATCCCGGTGCTCGAGACCATCGACGCCGCGAACGACGACTTCATCCGCACCACCGAGGTCCGTCACCAGGAGCGCGTGCAGCGGTTCCTGCAGGGGCTCAAGGACGAGGGCGAGATCTACGAGGGCAACTACGACGGCCCCTACTGCGTGGCGTGCGAGGAGTTCAAGCTCCCGTCCGAGCTGCTCGACGGCGAGGGCGACTTTGTCGGCCAGAAGGTGTGTCCCATCCACGGGCGACCGGTGGAGCAGGTCGCCGAGACGAACTGGTTCTTCCGGCTGTCGGCCTACGCCGACAAGCTGCTCGCGCACTACGAGGCGAACCCGCTCGCCGTCGAGCCGCAGTCGGCCTACAACGAGGTCACGTCGTTCGTCCGCGGAGGTCTGCAGGACCTGTCGATCTCACGGTCGTCGTTCGACTGGGGCATCCCGGTGCCGTGGGACCCGGAGCAGGTCGTCTACGTCTGGTTCGACGCGCTGCTCAACTACGCGACGGCCGTCGGTCTCGGCGACGAGCCGGGCACGCCGGGTGCGGCCAAGTTCGCGGCGACCTGGCCCGCGGACGTCCACCTCGTCGGCAAGGACATCCTGCGGTTCCACGCCGTGATCTGGCCCGCGATGCTCATGGCCGCAGGGCTGCCCCTGCCCAAGAAGGTCTTCGCGCACGGCTGGCTGCTCGTCGGCGGCGAGAAGATGAGCAAGACCAAGCTCACCGGCATCGCACCCGGGCAGATCATCGACACGTTCGGCTCGGACGCCTTCCGCTACTACTTCCTGCGCTCGATCGCGTTCGGCTCGGACGGCTCGTTCTCCTGGGAGGACATGAGCGCCCGCTACACCTCCGAGCTCGCGAACGGCCTGGGCAACCTGGCGTCGCGCGGGGCCGCGATGGTCGCGAAGTACTGCGACGGGGTGCTGCCCGAGGCGACGGCGTACACCGACGCCGAGGCGGCGCTGCAGAGCCTGCTCGCGGAGACGGTGGCGAGCGCCGACGCGTCGATGCTCGCGCTGGACTTCCAGGCCGGCATCACCGCGGTGAAGCAGTTCGTCGACGCCGTGAACCTCTACGTCACCGAGCAGGCGCCGTGGGTGCTGGCCAAGGACGCGGCGGACCTCGCTCGCCTGCACACCGTGCTCTACACGATCTGCGAGAGCCTGCGCGCGATCGCGGTGCTCCACCACGCCGTGATGCCGAAGGCGACCGCGTCGCTGTGGGACCAGCTCGGTGCCGACATCGCGCTCGGCCGCCTCGTCGACCAGGACGTCACCGACGCCGGCCGGTGGGGCCAGCTGCCGGCCGGCGCCGCCGTGACGAAGGGCGCGAACCTCTTCCCGCGCATCGAGGAGACCGCGTCCTGACGCGGGACCGCTGATGTCCTCGACCGACGAGCCGGTCCGCTCCCGCGCGACCACGCAGGAGTCGGGTCACTCCCGCGAGCTCCAGCGCCCGCCACTGCCCGATCCGTTGCGCACGCCGGTGATCGACACGCACTGCCACCTCGACATCGCCGACGGGGACTCCGGTGCCGAGTGGCTCGGCGTCGACGACGCGCTCGCGCGCGCGACGTCGGTCGGCGTCACGCGCATCGTGCAGGTCGGCTGCGACCTGCCGAGCGCGCGCTGGTCCGTCGCGGCGGCCGCCGAGCACCCGGCTCTCGTCGCGACCGTGGCGCTGCACCCGAACGAGGCGCCGCGGATCCTCGCGGCCGAGGGACGCGAGGCCCTGGAGTCGGCGTACGCCGAGATCGCTGACCTCGCGGCACTGCCGCAGGTGCGCGCCGTCGGCGAGACCGGCCTGGACTTCTTCCGTACCGGCGAGGACGGCCGCGAGGTGCAGGAGGAGTCCTTCCGTCGCCACATCGCGCTCGCGAAGGACCTCGGCAAGGCGCTCGTGATCCACGACCGCGACGCCCACGACGAGGTGATCCGCGTGCTCGAGAACGAGGGCGCGCCGGAGCACGTGGTGTTCCACTGCTACTCCGGGGGCGCCGCGATGGCGCGCTACTGCACCGATCGCGGCTGGTACCTGTCGTTCGCCGGCACCGTGACGTTCAAGAACGCGGGCGCGCTGCGCGAGTCGGTGGCCGTGGTCCCGCTCGACCGGGTGCTGGTGGAGACCGACGCGCCGTACCTCACGCCGACGCCGTTCCGCGGTCGCCCGAACGCGTCCTACCTCGTGCCGCTCACCGTGCGGGTGCTGGCCGAGAGCGCCGGCGTGCCCGAGGACGACATGGCTGCGGCGCTGTGGGCCAACGCACAGCAGGTCTTCGGCCTCTGGTGACCTGGCTCGACACCCGGATGACCCGACCGAACGGTCGCTCGTCGGTGCGTCCGTCGGGTCGGTGGATCGTGCCGACCGTGAGCGCTGACGTCTGCAGCCCGTTCCGCACGGCGGTCTGCCCGGCCCGGGTCGCTTGGCGCCCGAGGGCGAAGGTCGTCCCGGTGGCTGTCGTGCGCCAGCCGACGATTCCTGTCGAGCCACTCGTCACCGTGGTGGCCGCTGCACCACGGCACGCGTGACTCCGCCGGTCCGCCACTGGCTGGCGCTGGCCCGCACGTGTCACGGGGTCAGGGCCAGGGCGAACGCCTCCCGTGCGGCGTCGGCGTCGCCGACGATGGTCAGCTCGTCGACGGCCGTGCGGCGCCAGAGGGCGAGCAGGAGCTGCCCGGCGGTGCCGGTGACGACCGCGATCGTGGGCGCGTCCGGATCGGTGCAGTCACCGGCGAGCACGTAGCTGGTCGACGCGACGTCGCTGAGCACGAGGCGCAGACCACGCTCGATCGGGGGGATGCGCCGGAGGCGGATCTGCCGCGGGGTCAGCACCGTGGCGACCTCATCGACGCCGTCGGCCGCGAAGGCGACCTCGAGGTCGTGCGTCTTGCCGAGCGCGCGCTGCAGGTCGCGCAGGTGCATCGACGTCTCGTGCGGCTGTCGGCGTAGCCAGAACTCGACGAGACGCGGCTTCGGGCCGAACGTCCACACCGGCGTCGAAGGGTCGATCGTCAGCAGCGCGTCGACGAGCTGCGCGGCGCCGTCGACGAACCATCCGACGAGCTCGTCGTGGTCGGTCGGTCCGTCCGGTTCCTCGCCGGGCGCACCCGTGATCACGATGCCGTGCGCCCACCGGTGCACGCCGCCGAGGTGGCGCGCGAGGTCGCCGACGTCCCAGCCGGGGCAGTCGGGCACCGGCGTCGCGGTGTCCGTGTCGCGCAGCAGCGCGGCGAAGGCGTCGACGTCGCGGGTCAGCGACGCCACGTAGGTCTCACGGCTCAGCACCTCGCGATGGTGGCATGGCGACCGTGCCTGGCGCCCGCAGTTCATGGCCGATCCGCGTGCCCGTTCCCGTGCCCTGCGCCACGTGCGGGAGAGTGCTCCCATGACCGAGGCCGACCACCCGCAGAAGGCGCACTTCTCCGGCCTGTTCCACCGCGCCTCGCAGACCTACGACGCCGTCGGGGTCGACTTCTTCGCACCGCTGGCGGGCTCGCTGGTGGCGCGGGCCGAGCTCGCGACGGGCGACGCCGTCCTCGACCTCGGCTGCGGTCGCGGCGCGGCGCTGTTCGCGGCCGCTGACGCGGTGGGTCCGACCGGCGACGTGCTGGGGGTCGACCTCGCGCCCGGCATGGTCGAGCGCACGGTCGCCGACGCCGCGGCTCGGGGGCTCGACCACGTGCGGGTCGAGCTCGGCGACGCCGACCACCCTCCGGCGCGCGAGAGCGGGTGGGACGCCGTCGTCGCGTCCTTCGTCCTGTTCTTCCTGCCCGACCCGGTGGCGACGGCGACCCGCGTCCGCGACGTGCTGCGACCCGGCGGACGGTTCGTGCTGTCGAGCTTCGACGTCGCCGACGAACGCTGGAAGGTGGTCGAGTCGGCGGTGCGGCCGTTCTGGCCCCCCACGGTCGAGCCGTCGCACCCTGCGACGGCGTCGCACTTCTCCTCGACCGCCGCGGTGGAGGGGCTCCTCGCCGACGCGGGCTTCCTCGACGTCGACACGGTGCTGGTGCGGCACACCAACGTCTACCGCGACGTGCAGCAGTGGCTGGACTGGACCTGGTCCGCCGGCGCCCGCGTGATCTGGGAGCGGGTGAGGGACGCCGACCTCGAGGCGGCGCAGGCGGCTGCCTGCGACGTCGTCTCGGGTCTCGCCGAGCCCGACGGCACCCTTCGTGAGGGTTTCACCGTGCGGCTGCACCGGGCGGTCGCACCATGACCGACGACGCGGGTGAGCCGCGCGCCGCGCCGACGGCGGGCGCGTCCACCGGCGACGGGCTGCTCGGCGCCTCCGACGTGCGGGAGCTCGCCGAGCGGCTCGGGGTACGCCCGGCGAAGCAGCGGGGGCAGAACTTCGTCATCGACGGCAACACGGTGCGCCGCATCGTGCGGACCGCGGAGCTGCGCGCCGACGACGTGGTGATCGAGGTGGGACCGGGACTCGGGTCGCTCACCCTCGCGCTGCTGCCGCACGTCGCACGCGTGGTCGCCGTCGAGATCGACGACGTGCTCGCCGGCGCGCTCGCGGAGACCGTCTCCGCGCGGCGCCCCGACCTCGCCGACCGGCTCGAGGTCGTGACGGCGGACGCGCTGGCCGTGACGGCCGCCTCGCTGGGCGTGGCTCCTTTGCCCGGGTCGGCCCCGACCGCGCTCGTCGCGAACCTGCCCTACAACGTCTCGGTCCCCGTGATCCTCCACCTGCTCGAGGCGTTCCCGTCGATCCGCAGGGTGCTCGTCATGGTGCAGCTCGAGGTCGCCGACCGGCTCGCGGCGGGGCCGGGCAGCAAGGTCTACGGCGTCCCCAGCGTCAAGGCCCGGTGGTACGGCGACGTCGCGCGGGTGGGTGTCGTGGGTCGCACCGTGTTCTGGCCCGCGCCCAACGTCGACAGCGGTCTCGTGGCCATCACCCGCACCGCGCCGCCGGTCACGACGGCGACGCGCGAGGAGGTGTTCGCCGTCATCGACGCCGCCTTCGCGCAGCGCCGCAAGACCCTGCGCGCCGCCCTCGCCGGCTGGGCCGGCTCCGCCCCGCAGGCCGAGGCCGCCCTGCGAGCCGCAGGCATCGACCCGGGAGCGCGAGGCGAGACCCTCACGGTGACCGACTACGCGAACCTCGCCGAACACCGCCGGTGAGCGCACGCCGACGTCCCACCCCGCTAGGACCGTCTCAGGGGGTCCGGCCCCCTCAGGGGCGCGAGTCCGTCCTGAAGCCGTGATCTTGGAGGAGGACGCAACGGCGACCCGTGGCGGGCCGCATAGGGTTGGGGCGTGCTGGCGTCGGTCACCGTGCGAGCCCCCGCGAAGGTCAATCTCGCGCTGGGGGTCGGTCCGCTGCGCCCGGACGGCTACCACGGTCTGGCGACCGTCTTCCACGCCGTCGGCCTCTACGACGACCTCGTCGCCACTCCGCTGCCCGAGGGCTGCGGGCTCCAGCTCGTCGTCGAGGGCGAGGGTGCGGGCCAGATCCCCCTCGACGGCACGAACCTCGCCGCGCGCGCCGTCGCAGCGCTCGAGGCCTACGGCGCCCGACCGGACATCTCGCTGACCATCCGCAAGGGCATCCCCGTGGCCGGCGGCATGGCGGGCGGCAGCGCCGACGCCGCGGCTGCGCTCGTCGCGACCGACGCTCTCTTCGACCTCGGCCTGGGCAAGGAGCAGCTCCTCGACGTCGCGGCCACGTTGGGCAGCGACGTCCCGTTCGCCCTGCACGGCGGCACGGCGATCGGCTCCGACGCCGGCACGCGGCTCACCACGGCCCTGGTGCGCGGCAGCTACCACTGGGTCTTCGCCCTGGCGGAGGAGGGACTCGCGACGCCTCTCGTCTACCGCGAGTTCGACCGGCTCAGCGCCGGGCACGACGTGCCCGAGCCGGTCGTGCCCGACGCCCTGATGGCCGCGCTGCGCGCCGGCGACGCCGCAGCGCTCGGCAAGGCGCTGCGCAACGACCTGCAGCAGCCGGCCGTGCACCTGCGCCCGCACCTGGCGCAGGTGCTGAGCATCGGCCACGAGTACGGCGCTCTCGGTGGCGTCGTCTCGGGCAGCGGCCCCACCTGCGCGTTCCTCGCGCGCGACGACGCGCACGCCGTCGATCTCGCCGTCGCCTTCAGCGCGTCCGGCGTGTGCCGCACGGTGAAGCGGGCGATCGGCCCGGTGCCCGGTGCACGCGTCGTCGACCACCGGTCCGAGGCCTGATGCCCCCGGTCACCTACGTCGCTCTCGAGAACGTCGGCAAGGCGCTCGGCACCCGCACGCTGCTGTCCGGCGTCACCGTCGGCGTGACCGAGGGCGCACGCATCGGCGTCGTCGGGCGCAACGGCGGAGGCAAGACCACGCTGGTCCGCGTCCTCACCGGCCTCGAGCCGGTCGACTCCGGACGCGTGATCCGTTACGGCGGGCTCACGATCGGGCTCCTGGCGCAGACCGACGACCTCGACCCGTCCTCGACCCTGCGCGACGTGGTGATCGGCGAGCGGCCCGAGCACGAATGGGCCGGTGACTCCCGCGCGCGCGACGTGCTCGACGGGCTGCTCGGTGGCGTGTCGGCGTCGTCGTACGGCGAGGGGCTCGACACCGTCGTCGGCACGATGTCGGGCGGCGAGCGGCGACGCGCGGCGCTCGCGCACCTGCTGGTGAGCGACCCCGACCTCCTCGTCCTCGACGAGCCGACGAACCACCTCGACGTCGAGGCCGTGTCGTGGCTCGCCGCGCACCTCGCCCCCCGTCGCGGCGCGCTCGTCGCCGTCACCCACGACCGCTGGTTCCTCGACGAGGTCGCCAACGAGACCTGGGAGGTGGTCGACGGCGGGGTGGAGCGCTACGACGGCGGCTACGCGTCCTACGTCCTGGCCAAAGCGGAGCGGTCGCGACAGGCCGCCGCGAGCGAGGAGCGTCGGCAGAACCTGCTGCGCAAGGAACTCGCGTGGCTGCGTCGCGGCGCACCCGCGCGCACGAGCAAGCCGAAGTTCCGCATCGACGCGGCCAACGTCCTCATCGCCGACGAGCCGCCACCGCGCGACCGGCTCGCGCTGGAGAAGTTCGCCACCGCGCGCCTCGGCAAGCAGGTGTACGACATCGAGGACGTCACCCTCGCGCCCGCGGTCGGCGCCGACGCCGTGATCACGCAGCAGACCTGGCGTCTCGGGCCTGGCGACCGGGTCGGGCTCCTCGGTCCCAACGGCGCCGGCAAGACCACGATCCTCCGGCTGCTCAACGCCGCGCACGACGGCAAGCTCGACCTCGGCCCGGACGTCGGAGGAGCGGCGGTGGGCGACCCGTGGGCTCCGCCGGACGTCCGTGCCGGCACCGTGAGGGTGGGGCAGACCGTGCACGTCGCGCACCTGTCGCAGGCGCTCGCCGAGATCGATCCGGCGGAGCGCGTGCTCGCTTCGCTGCAGCGGCAGGCGAGGTACGTCGAGCTCGGCAAGGGGCGGACGCTCACGGCGCAGCAGCTGCTGGAGAACTTCGGCTTCACCGGTGACAAGCTCTTCACCCGCCTCGGGGACCTCTCGGGTGGCGAGCAGCGCAGGCTGCAGCTGCTGCGGCTGCTCGTGAACGGCCCGAACGTGCTGCTGCTCGACGAGCCGACCAACGACCTCGACGTCGAGATGCTCACGGTGCTCGAGGACCTGCTCGACACCTGGCCGGGAACTCTCGTCGTCGTCAGCCACGACCGCTACTTCCTCGAGCGGACGACCGACGACATCTACGCCCTGCTCGGCGACGGCGCGATCCGTCACCTCCCCGGCGGCGTCGACGAGTACCTGAAGCGCCGCAAGGGCGTGCTCGCGGCCGCGACCGGCGCGGCGACGCGCGCGGGCGCGTCCGCGAGTCCTGGCACCGCTTCAGGTCCAGGGGATTCGGCCGCCGCCTCCGGCGTGCCCGCGGTGCTGTCGACAGCGGATGCGCGGCTGCTGCGCAAGGAGCTCACGAAGGTAGAGCGGCGCTCTCAGCGGCTCCACGTCGAGGAGGACCGCCTCCACGCGGAGCTCGCAGCGGCGGCCACGGACCACGAGCGCGTGCTCGCGCTCGACGCCGAGCTGCGCGCGATCGTGTCTGAGCGCGAGGAGCTCGAGGACCGCTGGCTCGAGATCGCCGAGGCCCTCGAACGGGCCTAGCGGTGGCGGGCCCGGCGCAATGCCGACCGGGTGCGCGGTGTCAGGCGCGGTCGAACGGGACGGTCAGGCGGCGGAGCAGGTCCGCGAGCTCGTCGCGGTCGGCGGCCGGGAGCGCGGAGAGGATCTCGCGCTCGTGCGCGAGCAGGTCGGTGAGCGCGTCGTCGACCCGGGTCCGCCCCGCCTCGGTGAGCACCACCTGCACCCCGCGGCCGTCGTTCGGATCGGGCACGCGCGCCACCAGGCCCTTCGCCTCGAGCCGGTCGATGCGGTTGGTCATCGTGCCGCTGGTCACCAGGGTCACCTGCAGCAGGCGACCCGGGGACAGGGTGTAGGGCGCCCCCTCGCGCCGCAGCGCCGCCAGGACGTCGAACTCCCACGGCTCGAGGTCGTGGGCCGCGAACGCCTCGCGCCGCGCCAGGTCGAGGTGGCGGGCGAGCCGGCTCACCCGCGACAGGACCTCGAGCGGGGCGACGTCGAGGTCGGGGCGCTCCCGTCGCCAGGCGTCGACGAGGACGTCGACCTCGTCGATCGTCCGGTCGCTGTGCCCGTCGCCCACGCGCCGAGCCTAGCGAGAATCTCTCGACGTCGAGATACCTCGCCGCCGATCACCCACCGTCACCGCGACG
>Ga0075015_100000910_pt1 | contig 10736 bp, 7 predicted proteins | sample AleBraG_ABR_2013_FD_71476 | JGI IMG/M metagenome (GOLD analysis project Ga0075015, IMG submission 71476) | Freshwater sediment microbial communities in response to fracking from Pennsylvania, USA - Alex Branch Run_MetaG_ABR_2013 | ecosystem: Environmental > Aquatic > Freshwater > Creek >...
GCCAGCACTTCACGTTGACCAGGTAGTTCTCGAAGCGCGCGATAGGGTCGCGGGCCCGCCAGTACTCGAAGAGCTTGGCCGGAACGTACAGCGCGGCATCGTGAATGGCGTGGCCTTTCATGCGCATCATCTTGGCTTCGATGAGCGTGGGGCCTTCGCCGCGGCGGGCGCGTTCACAGGCTTCGTGAGCGGCGTCGTAGACCTGGCAGGCGTCGGTGCCATCTACGATCACGCCGGGGATGCCGTAAGCGATGGCGCGCTCCGCCAGATCCTTCACGCGGAACTGCATGTCGGCGGGAGTGGAATATGCCCAGAGATTATTTTCGACGAAGAGCACCAGGCCGAGGTCCTGCACGGCGGCGAAATTCAAACCTTCGTAGGTGACCCCCGTGGACTGGCCGCCGTCGCCGATATAAGTCATGACGGCGATGTTGCGGCCCTGGAGACGCGCGCCGAGAGCTACGCCGGCGAGAACGGGAAGGAGGTCGCCCAGAGTCGAGATGGGAGCAACTACGTTGCGGCCTTTAATGTCTCCAAAGTGTGAGGATGCATCGCGGCCCCGGGTCGGTGAGCCTGCCTTGGCCATGTACTGCATCATGATGTCGCGAGGGGAGAAGCCGCGGACCAGGGTCGAGCCCTGATTGCGGATCAAAGGGCCCATCCAGTCTTCCTTATGTAAGGCGTAGGCGGAAGCGCAGGAGCAGGCTTCCTGGCCCAGTCCGAAGTAGACGCCGCCGACTACCTTCCCCTGTTTGTAGAGATTTTCGAGAGCGGCCTCCATCGTTCGGTTGAGCAGCATCCAGCGGTAAATCTCGAGGCATTGCTTTTTGTTCAGATATTTTGATTCGCGGATGGGCGGGACCGGAGCGCTGAAGTCGCCGCTGACTTCGTAGCTGAATTTGCCGGCTTTACGCACCTGGCGGATCGAGAAGGTTGGTCTTTCGAGGCGATGATCAGGGATGGTGTAGGTACGTTGGTCGGCGTCTATGGAGTTGCGTGTGGATTTGACCGCGAGTCGTTTGTCTTGCTTCTTGGCCATGGGGCGGCTCGGCGACATCCATGCTAACGCGGAGAGCTGGCTTGTGTCGCGTCCCAAGACTTCGCCGTCGTTATGCGCGGAATATATCCTCTTCTTTGTGGAGCTGACGCAGTTGCTCCGGCGGTTTTAGCGGCACTCCCACGGAGTGCCCTAAGAGCGCATCCAGATTCTCCAGCCAGAGCATCTGGCTTTCGAAGACCACGCCGAAGTTACGGGAGATAGAATGGGCGACTTCTTGTAGCGAAAGTTCTCTGTGTAATTCTTTCGCCATAGAAGTTACGGGCTTGGCGGTGATCCCGCAGGGGATGATCAGGTTGAAATAGTCGAGGTCGGTGTTCACGTTGAGGGCGAAACCGTGCGAGGTCACCGCGCGGGAAATATGGACGCCGATGGCGGCGATTTTTGCTTCCTCTTTGACTATGTGGAGGCGGGTCTCTGACCCGCCCTGACCGGGTCGAAGACCCTGGCCCACGTTGTCTGCGGCGGTCCAGACACCGGTTAGGCCGCATATTCTGGCGGCTGGAATACCGAAGTCGGCGCAGGTGCGGATCAGGACTTCTTCCAGGCGGCGCAGGTAATCGACTGCGCCTAGGGTCTTATGCTTGCCGTCAGGGGTGGCAATTTCGCGCAGGTCGAAAATGGGATAGCCGACGAGCTGGCCGGGGCCGTGAAAAGTCACGTCGCCACCGCGATCACATTCGAGTATTTCTACACCGCGCTGGGCGAGCAGTTCGGGTGAGGCCACAATATTTTTTTGCTTGCCATTGCGGCCGAGAGTGATGACTGGCGAATGTTCGAGCAGCAGCAGAACGTCGCCGATGCGGCCTTCTTTGCGCAGTTCGACCAGGCGCTGTTGCAGGCGCAGGCCCGTGGCGTAGTCGATGGTGCCGAGTTGGAGGACGGAGATCAAGCAATTCTTGGCAACCGATTTCACGGATTAACACGGATCAGAAAAACAAAGACTTATCTGTTAAATCCGTGTAAATCCGTGGCCCGGTTTTCAGGCGTTAATCGCCATTCCGTACACGCTGTTCGAGGCATCCAGCATGGCTTCGGCGAGCGTGGGGTGGGCGTGAATCGTCCACATCAGGTCTTCTACCGTGGCTTCGAGTTCGATCGCGGCTACCGCTTCGGCGATCAGTTCGGTGGCCTGCGGGCCAATGATGTGCACGCCGAGGATCTCGCCGTAATCGGCGTCAGAGACGATCTTGATGAAGCCCTCGTGCTGGCCCACGATCGACGCGCGCGAGTTCGCAGTGAAGGGGAACTTGCCTACCTTGACTTTGTATCCGGCCTCCTGGGCCTTGGCCTCGGTCAGGCCGACGCTGCCAATTTCGGGATGGCAGTAGGTCGCGTTTGGGATATGCTCCGGGTTGATGGGCTTGCCCTTCTTGCCTGCAATTTTGGTTACGGCGACGATACCTTCCATCGATCCGACGTGGGCCAGTTGCGGCGTCCCCAGCACGATGTCGCCGATGGCGTAGACGCCGGACTCGGCGGTCTGCATCCAGCTGTCGGTCTTGATGAAGCCGCGGTCGGGCTTAATCTTTGTTCTCTCCAGGCCGATGTTCTCGGTACGCGGCTTGCGACCGACGGCAATCAGGATTTTCTCGGTTTCGATTTTCTGGGGCTTGCCATCCACGCCGAAGTTTACCGTGATTCCTGATTTGCTTTTTTCGATTTTCTCGACCTTGGCGCCGGTATGGAAAGCGATGCCTCGCTTGCGGTAAACCCGTGCCAGTTCCTTGGAGATTTCTTCGTCTTCGATGGGAACCAGGCGGGGCAGCATTTCGATGAGGGTGACTTCCGCGCCGAAAGAACGGAAAATGGAAGCGAATTCGACGCCCACCGCTCCTGCGCCGACAATCACCAGCGACTCGGGAATTTCCTTAAGCGCGAGAATCTCGATGTTGGTCAGGACCTGATCGCCGGGATCGAGGCCGGGAAGCATTCGCGCTTCTGAACCCGTGCAGAGGATTACGTTCTTCGCTTTGACCAGCGTGGTCTTACCCTCGGAGGTGACCTCGACAGTCAGCACACTGTTTTGCGCCGGGCCGGTCAGTTTGCCGTATCCCCGGATCGTTTCAACTTTGTTCTTCTTCATGAGGAACTCAAGACCCTTGGCGTGCTTGGCCACGATCTTCGACTTGCGTTCCTGGACAGCGGCCCAATTCAGCTTGGGGGTCTCCACGCCTTCGATGCCGAATTCTTTTGCGTCTTTGAGGTGGTCCCAAAGTTCGGCATTGAAGAGCAGAGCTTTAGTCGGGATGCAGCCCACGTGCAAGCAGGTGCCGCCGAGCACGTTGTCTTTCTCGATGAGAGCGGTTTTCAGGCCGTACTGGCCGGCGCGGATCGCGGCGGTGTAGCCGGCTGGACCGCTGCCGATGATGGCAATGTCATAAATGGTATCGGGCAAAGAATGTTCCTCACTAGGAAGAGATGCGCGATGGCAAACGTTTGATTCTAGACCAGGAAGACTCAAAGTTGCGATAGCGGCCATGCAGGTAGTGGCGGAGCAGGAAATTCCTGGCCCTTCTGAGAGGCGTCATGCTGAGCTTGCGCAGCATCTTCCGCGGAGCGGATGGGCACTTGGCCTGCAACCGTAGCGATGCACGCAAGATCCTTCGGGACTAAGAGTCCCTCAGGATGACTCTCAGTTTGGGGAGTTTGTTCAGTCTAAGCCGCTACCGCAGGGCCTGCTCGCGTTGCGTGCCTGGGCAAGCGACAAATTGCGGGGAACTTCCAGCCCAGTTTGGACGTAATATTGTGTGTGGGAGGTATCTATGCAGGTCTTTGGGTTCTTCCTCTTCCCGTTCTTTGGATTTGGGTTTGTCCTCTATTTCCTGCCAACGATTATCGCCGTGCTGCGCGAGAAACACGACAAGGTTTCCATCTTTCTGCTCAATTTCTTCTTGGGATGGAGTTTGATTGGATGGATCGTGGCCCTGGTTTGGGCATGCAAGGATGACCGAATTGTCTACGTGCAGAATCCGCAGCGCTACTAGCCCAGCAGCTTCGCCGCTTCCTTGGCGTAATAGGTGACGATAATGCTTGCGCCGGCGCGGCGGATCGAGACCAGAGACTCCATCATTACGCGCTCACGGTCGATCCAGTTGTTACGGGCGGCAGCCTCGATCATGGCGTACTCGCCGGAAACCTGGTAGGCGGCCAAAGGCAGATCGAAGCGCTCGCGGGCGGCGGCGATCACGTCCAAATACGGCATGGCGGGTTTGACCATGATCATGTCCGCGCCTTCCTCGATGTCAGCTTCAACCTCGCGCATGGCCTCGCGCGGGTTGGCGCCATCCATCTGGTAGGAGCGGCGATCGCCGAACTGAGGCGTTGAATCTGCAGCCTCGCGGAACGGACCATAGAAGCCGGAAGCAAACTTGGCGGCATAAGAAAGAATAGGCGTGTTGGTCAGCTTGGCCTCGTCGAGGGCTTTGCGGATGGCGGCTACGCGGCCATCCATCATGTCGGACGGGGCGATGATGTCGACGCCGGCGCGGGCCAGTGAAACCGAAGCGCGGGCCAGCAGTTCGAGCGTGGCGTCGTTGACGATTTCGAATCCTCCCTCGGCGGTACGAACCACGACCGCTGCTGCCGCGTCGATGGCCTTCATTTTATCCTCAGGCTTTACGGCGACCGCTGCCACCGCATTCAAGGCGGCGGCCCCGAGCGACTGAGGAATTTGCGTTTTGCGCACCACTCCGCAGTGTCCGTGAGACATGTATTCGCACAGGCAAACATCCCCCATGATGATGAGCTTGGGGACTTCGCGCTTGATGGCCCGGGCGGCCTGCTGCACGATTCCGTTTTCTGCCCAGGCGCCGGTGGCGACATCGTCTTTGGTTTCCGGCAGACCAAACAGGATCACTGCGGGAACCCCTAAAGAGGCGGTCTCGCGCGCCTCTTTCACCGCTTCATCCACCGAAAGATTGAAGACGCCCGGCATGGACTTCACTTCCTTGCGCACACCCTCTCCCGGACAGACAAACAAGGGGTAGACGAAGGCCTCGGGAGTGAGCCGGGTCTCGCGAACCAGGGTCCGCAATTGGTCATTTTGGCGAAGGCGGCGGAGGCGTGTGACCGGGAAGGTCATGGGCTGATTCTAGCAGAGCGTCCCGGGGGTACGGCCATCTCGCTGGTACGTCCGATAACGGCGCAGGTTGGGCGCGAAAGGCATACTGGAAGTCTTTAAGGTCATGACGCCCTCGTTTCCGGAGTACTAAAGTAACGCTTTGTGAATCGCGAGACCTAAAGCGCGCAATCTCGACCACTAGAATGCGGATGTCGATATCTAATGACCTCAAGGCGCCAATGGCGGACCGTCGGTGTCGTCGGCATAACTGTGATCTATGCCTGCGTGTCGCTTAGCACGTCCGCCGGGTTCGGGTTGCTCGCCTTTGGTGATATCGCCCAATTCTTACTGCTGTTTCTCGCTTTCCTGCTCATGTCGGCGAACGCGGTTTCGACCCGCGGCCAGACCCGGTTGTTCTGGGGTCTTATGGCACTGGGCTGCCTGTTGTGGTCGGCGGATCTGGCCTTGTGGACGCTCTACGAGGTGATTCTGCGCCGGGCCATCCCTGAACCGTTTATCGGAGACGCCATCCTTTTTGTTCACGTGGTGCCGTTCATGGCGGCGGTAGCGCTGCGTCCCCACCAATTGGAGGAAAGGAAACTGTACTTCAGTACGTTGAACTTTCTGATGCTGCTGGTGTGGTGGGTTTTTCTCTACGCCTTCATCGTGTTCCCGGACGAGTATGTCGTGCTCAATGTAGCGGTGTACAGCCCCCACTACGATCTGCTCTACCTGGTGGAAAACTTGGCCTTCCTGGGCGTGCTCGGCATGCTGGCGTGGAAGGCGCGGGGAGCGTGGAAAGAGGTCTACTGGAACCTGTTTGTTGCTTCGGGACTTTACGCCATAAGCTCCCTGGCGCTGAACATGGCCATCGCTCGCGGTCAGTATCATACGGGCAGCCTCTATGACATCCCGTTCATTGCTTCGGTTTGCTGGACGATCTGGGCCACGCTGCTGGCGCGCGATTTGAAACCGCCTTCTCAGCCCGCGCCGCCAGAGCTCTCGCGCTGGCAAATGCTGGCCCCCCGGCTGTCCATGCTGGCGATGCTTTCTCTTCCGCTGATGGGATATTGGGCATGGTTTCGCGACACGGCGCCCCCCCATCTTCGGCAGTTCCGGCTGCTGGTTACTCTGGCTGCGACGCTGGTCCTGGGCTTGTTCGTATTTCTTCGTCAATTTCTGATGGACCGGGAACTGGTGCGGCTGCTGGAAGAGTCGCGCTCCGGTCTGGAAAATATGAAGCGCCTGCAGACCGAACTGGTGCAGAGAGAAAAACTGGCATCGCTGGCCCAACTGGTGTCCGGAGCGGCCCACGAGATCAACAATCCTCTGGCGGCAATCCTGGGATACTCCGAGCTGCTGGCGGCCCAGTCGGATATGGAATCGAATCAGGCCAGCATGGCCCGCAAGATCGGCCAGCAGGCAAGGCGGACACGGGAACTGGTTTCCAGCCTGCTCAGCTTCGCACAGCAGTCGCCCGGAGAAAAGACGCTGCTGGATATGGGCTCCATAGTGCAAAGAGCTCTGCAGATGAAAATGTTGCGCACGGAAAACAAGAACATTCATCTGGAGAGCCGGATTGCGCCCGACCTCCCGCAAATCTGGGGCAACGTCAACCAGCTCTTTCAGTGCTGCGCGGAGATCATCGGGAACGCGACCGACGCTTTGGAAGAGGTAGGCGGCGGGACATTCTCCGTGAGTGTCCTTCGGGAAGGCAATGAACTGGTGATGGAGTTTTCGGACTCCGGTCCCGGCATCCGCGATCCCCAGCGCATTTTCGATCCTTTCTATACCACCAAGCCCGTGGGCAAAGGCATGGGACTGGGATTGAGCGTCACGTATGGAGTTGTCCAGGACCACAAGGGACAAATCCGCTGCGAGAACCTGCCTGAGGGAGGCGCGGTTTTCGAGCTTCGTTTCCCGGTGGCCAAGCAGCCTGCCCCGAAGATTACCGAGGCCGCCACGGTGTAGGAATTCTTGATTTCAGATTTGGGATGTCAGATTTCCCTTCAAGTCCTTCTGTAGCGTATCGGGCTGCTTCTTGTAACATTAAACCCGATGCAATCTTCTCTCCTCCACACCAGCGGTCGCGTGCTGGAATTCGAGTCTCTGCGCGATTTGGTTCGGGGATACGCTTCTTCGCCGCTAGGGCAAGGGCGGATTACAGCGCTCGCTGCATCCGTCGATCGGAGGTGGATTGAAAATCAACACCAGCTCACCGTCGAGATTCGGGAGTTTCGTCGCGTGGGAGGCCGATTCGAATTCTCCGGGCTGCTGGATACTGCAACGACGGTCGAAAAGGCACGCATTCACGGCGCGGTCCTCGAAACTACAGAGATTCGCGACGTGGTGCTGGTCGTAGACCGCGCAGCTGAATGGCGGGAAATCGCCCTGAGCCCGCCGGCAGCGATGAAAGTGGAATGGACCGCGGTTGCGGAGCTTGCATCCGGCATCGCGGACTTCACAGAATTCCTGCGGACATTTCGTAACAAGATCCAGCCTGACGGCACGCTCGAAGATCGGGCCTCGCCGGAACTGGCTCGAATCCGGCGCGAGCTCGAGCGGCAGAAAAGGGCTATCCAGGAATCATTGCGCGGCTATCTACGCCGGCTGGCCGAAGGCGGCGCGGTGCGGGATGAGCTGATCACGATCCGCGGAGAGCGCTTCGTGATCCCGATCAAGATCGAGCAGAAGCGCCGCGTGCAAGGCGTGGTCCACGGCGCAAGCTCCAGCGGACAGACCGTGTTTGTCGAGCCGCTGGAGACGATCGAACAGAACAATGAACTGGTGCGGTTGCTCGATGAGGAACTGGCCGAGATTCACCGCATTCTGCTGGAGATGACGCGCCGGGTAGGGGAAAACTCGGACCAGATCTTGCAGGCGGTTGGCGTTCTGGGTGAACTGGAGCTGCAATTCGCCAAGGCCCGTTTTGCAGAGGATTACAGCTGTGTGCCGGTACTGGTGGGTGAAAATTCTCGGCTGGTTCTGTTCAACGCGCGCCACCCATTGCTCGAGCGCAACCTGAAAGGCAAGGGTGGGCACGTCGTTCCGATCAGCATCGAACTTGAGGGCGAACCTCTTGAACTCGTTATCACTGGCCCAAACACTGGCGGAAAAACCGTTGCCTTGAAAACGGTAGGCCTGCTGGCCCTGATGGCGCAGTCCGGCATTCCGGTTCCTGCGGACCGCGCCGAGTTGCCGGTGTTTGATTCGGTGCTGGCAGATATCGGTGACTACCAGTCCATCGAGCAGAATCTTTCGACATTCTCGGCCCACGTCACCAATATTGACTTCATCTCGCGTACCGCGACCGCGAAATCGCTGGTGCTGCTGGATGAACTGGGCTCGGCTACCGATCCCGAGGAAGGAGCGGCCCTGGCGGTGGCCATCGCCGAGCACTTCCGACGAATTCGATGTATCACCGTGATCTCTACCCACCACACTTCCTTGAAAGTATTCGGCGCCAATACGCCGGGGGTGGTGAACTCGTCAGTCGGATTCGATGAAGCCACGCTCCAACCAACATATGAGTTGAGAATCGGCGTACCGGGGGCGTCGGCGGGGATCAACATTGCGCAGCGGCTGGGACTGAATCCGTCGATCATCGAGGCTGCGCGGTCGAAGCTGGGCACGCAGGCGCGGGATGTGGGTCAGTTTCTCGGCAGCCTGCATGCCGACTTGTGCGAAGCCGCGGCCGAACGCCTCCGCCTCAAGGCCCGCGAGCAGGAACTGGAGCGAGAGCGGACGAGCCTGGCCGCCGAGGGGCGGAAGGAGCAGCAGACAAAGATCAGAGAGATGGAGAAAAAGCTCGAGACCCTGCTGCGGGACTTCGAGTATCAGGCGCGGGAGATGGTGAACGCCGTTCAGGACCGGGCTGCTTTGCAAAAGCTCTCGAAAGATGCGGAGCGGCGGATTGCCAAACTGCGGCGAGAATTCCGTGAGCAGTTCGATTCAAGCGTGGTCGCGCATACGACCGGGGCCGACCGGGGCGACCCCGATGCGCAGCCGCAGGTGGTAAAGCATGTTTCCGAGGGCGACACGGTCAAACTCAAGTCTGTGGGCCGTCCGGCGGTGGTTAGCCGACGCGTCGATGAGAACCATTTTGAAGTCGAAATTGGCGCCATGAAGATGAAGATCGCGCGCGATGACATCGCAGACGTGCTGTCGCGAGCGGCAGACTCGCCGGTCAAAGCCGCCCGGGCGCGGGGAATCTCCATTTCGCTGGAGCAAGAAAACGCCAGCGTGCCATCGGAAATCAACGTCATCGGCCGCACCGTGGACGACGCCACCCGCGAGGTAGAGAAGTTTGTGGACCGGGCGTTCCTGGCCGGATTGCCGCGGGTGCGCGTGGTGCATGGCAGCGGTATGGGAATTTTGCGGAAGGCGCTGCGGCAATACTTGCAGAAGCATCCGCATGTGGAATCGGTGACCGAGCCTCCGCAGAATGAAGGTGGGGGTGGTGCGACGGTGGTGGAGTTGCGCGTGTAGGTCTGTGGTGGCGATAGGGGTGCTTCGACGGCGGATGAGCGGCCGCAAGCGGCCGCTTGTCCTCCGCTCAGCATGACAAGGGCTGAAGCTGGGAGAAGACCGCAAAACTGAGATTGCTGCTTAGAGCAGGGTCTAAGGTCCGTGGTCCGCTGTCCACGGTCTCCGTTGACAATATCCTCTACCGTACGCTATCTTTAACTCTTTAGCAGTCCTGCGGTTGCCCGCCTGGTACCCTGCGCCTTCGGCGTTGAACTGGATACTCAGCGGTCTTCTTTGTTTTTTTAATATTCTGGGAGACTCGTAATGTCAACCTATTTCCCCAAAGCGGGGGAAATTGTGCGCAAGTGGTACGTCGTGGATGCCTCGGGGCAGACGCTCGGCCGGCTGGCTTCACAAGTCGCCCGCATCCTCATGGGTAAAGAGAATCCGCGCTACACCACATTTCTCGATACCGGAGATCACGTCATCATCATCAATGCAGAAAAGGTGAAGGTGACCGGAATGAAAGCCGAGCAGAAGGTGTATCAGCATTACACCGGATACCCGGGTGGGTTGCGCACGGAAGAATTTCGCAAGCGTTTCGTGAGGAAACCGGAACTGATTGTCGAAGAGGCGATCAAGCGCATGCTGCCCAAGACCAAGCTGGGCGGCCACATGATCAGCAAGCTGCAGGTTTACCGCGGCGACAAGCATCCTCATGAAGCCCAGAAGCCTGAGGTACGAGCGCTGGAGACGAGAGCGTAGGACAGTTTCCGGTTTCCAGTTTCAAGCGTGGGTAGCGGGAAGATCTGGAATTCTTTGAAAGGTTAGATAGCCGGATTCTCTCCCAGCCTGAGTGGCTAGGAGCTAGAAGCCAAGAGCTAGAAGCTAAACCATGGCAGAGTTAGTTCAATATTACGGTACGGGACGGCGCAAGGCGGCGATTGCGCGCGTTTATCTACGTCCGGGCAGTGGCGATTTCAAAGTCAACGGACGTCCTTTTGAGCAATATTTCGTGACTGAGTCGCAACGCTCGAGCGCGCGACAACCGTTGCTTTCAACGGAGACGGCGGCCACGTTCAATGTTCTGGCCCGGGTGAGCGGCGGCGGGGTAAACGGCCAGGCGGACGCGGTGAAGCTGGGTATCGC
>Ga0075015_100000914_pt1 | contig 10727 bp, 5 predicted proteins | sample AleBraG_ABR_2013_FD_71476 | JGI IMG/M metagenome (GOLD analysis project Ga0075015, IMG submission 71476) | Freshwater sediment microbial communities in response to fracking from Pennsylvania, USA - Alex Branch Run_MetaG_ABR_2013 | ecosystem: Environmental > Aquatic > Freshwater > Creek >...
GGCCACGAGCGCGCTGCTCGGCGCGACCCTGGTCACGGAGCAGACGGGTCCGGCCGGCAAGGTCGTGCACCGCGTGTACGTGGAACGCGCCGAAGCCTTCGAGCGCGAGATCTACCTCGGTTTCGTGCTCGATCGCAAGACCGAGCGCATCCGCATCGTCGCCTCGCGCGAAGGCGGCATGGAGATCGAGGAGATCGCGAAGCACCGGCCCGAGAGCCTGCTGCAGCAGGAAGTCGACCCGGCGGCCGGCCTGCAGACGTTCCAGGCGCGCGAGCTCGCATTCGGGCTCGGCCTGAACATGAAGCAGGTGAGCCAGGCCGTGACCGCGATTCTGGGCTGCTACCGCGCGTTCCGCGACCTCGACGCGACGATGGTCGAGATCAATCCACTGGTCGTGACGCGCGACGACCGGGTCGTGGCACTCGACGCCAAGATGACCTTCGACGACAACGCGCTGTTTCGCCGGCCGCGCATCGCCGAGATGCGCGACCCGGCCGAGGAGGATCCGCGCGAGGCGCAGGCGGCATCGTTCGGCCTCAACTACGTGGGCCTGAGCGGCAACATCGGCTGCATCATCAACGGTGCCGGGCTCGCGATGGCGACCATGGACAGCATCAAGTCCGCCGGCGGCGAGCCGGCGAACTTCCTGGACGTCGGCGGCGGTGCGTCCCCGGAGCGCGTCGGCGCGGCGTTCCGCCTCGTGCTGTCGGATCCGGGTGTCAGGGCCGTCCTCGTCAACATCTTCGCCGGCATCAACCGCTGCGACTGGGTCGCAACGGGTGTCGTACAGGCGGCGCAGGAGCTGCGCGTGCCGCTGATCGTGCGGCTGGCCGGCACGCACGTCGAGGAGGGCCAGCGCATCGTGCGCGAGAGCGGCCTGCCGATCGTCATGGCCGAGACGCTGGCCGAGGCGGCCGAGCTCGCCGTTGCGGCCGCGCGCGTCGGGCGCGGCCTCTAGTGCGCGGCCGCCACGCCGGCACCCAGGAGCACCCATGAGCATCCTCATCGACGAACGGACGCGTGTGCTCGTGCAGGGCTTCACCGGCGACAAGGCAACCTTCCATGCGAAGGAAATGATTGCCTACGGCACCCAGGTAGTCGGCGGCGTGACACCCGGCAAGGGCGGCCGCGAGCACCTCGGGCGCCCGGTCTTCGACACGGTCAAGGAAGCCGTGCAGGCCACCGGCGCGCAAGCGAGCATTGTATTCGTGCCTCCGGCCTTCGCCGCCGATTCGCTCATGGAGGCCGCCGACGCCGCCCTCGCGCTCGTCTGCATCATCACCGACGGCATTCCGGCGCAGGACATGATGCGCGTCAAGCGCTATCTGCGGCGCTACCCGCGCGAGAAGCGCACGCTCATCGTCGGCCCGAACTGCGCCGGTATCATCAGCGCCGGCAAGGCGATGCTCGGCATCATGCCCGGCCACATCTACCGGCGCGGCGAGGTCGGCGTCGTGTCGCGCTCGGGCACGCTGGGCTACGAGGCCGCGGCGCAGCTCACGGCACTGGGCCTTGGCGTGTCGACCAGCGTCGGCATCGGCGGTGACCCGATCAACGGCAGCTCCTTCCTCGACCACCTCGCGCTGTTCGAGGCCGACGCCGAGACTCGCGCGGTCGTCATGATCGGCGAGATCGGCGGGCCGCAGGAGGCCGAAGCGGCCGCCTGGGCGCAGCACAACATGAGCAAGCCCGTGATCGGCTACGTGGCGGGCGTCACGGCCCCGAAGGGGCGTCGCATGGGCCACGCCGGCGCGATCATTTCTGCGGAAGGCGACACGGCGGCCGAGAAGGCCGAGATCATGCGCGCGCACGGGCTGCTCGTCGCACCGAGTGCCGCGGAGCTCGGCGCGACCGTCGCGCGCGCGCTCGGCCGCGGCGCCGCGCCGCGGTGACCGCTGGGCCGGCGCCGGGCGACACCGAGCTCGACAGCTCCGGGGCATTCGACGGCTTCTCGCGGTCCGGCCTGCTGTTCGAGCTGCTCGTGGATGTGGTTGCCCGCTACGAGCCGGCGGTCGCCGCCGTGCTGCGCGGCACAGGCACGAGCGAGGGCATGTCGCCGGCGCTGCTCGCGCGAATGGTGCAGGCACAGGGCATCTGGTTCCAGCTGCTGGCGATCGCCGAACAGAACCGCGACATGCGCCAGCGGCGGGCCGTCGAACGTGCCCGCGGGCGCGACCACGTCCCGGGCACGCTCGCACAGGTACTGGCGGCCGCGGTCGCGGCGGGAATCGCGCCTGGCGAGGTCCGCGCCGCGATCCAGGGGCTGCGCATACGACCGGTGCTGACCGCCCATCCGACCGAGGCAAAACGCGTCACCGTGCTCGAGCGGCACCGTCGCATCTACCGGCGCTTGTACGAGCTCGAGTCGCCGCGCTGGACCGAGCGGGAGCGCGAGGAGCTCGTGGCCGCGATCGGCGGCGAGATCGAGCTCCTGTGGCTCACGGGCGAGCTGCGGCTGGACAAGCCCACGGTCGAGCAGGAAGTCGCGTGGGGGCGGTACTTCTTCGACGAGAACCTGTTCGACGTCGTGCCGCAGCTACTCGCGAGCGTCGAGCGCGAGTTTCGAGCGTGCTTCCCGGCGCAGCCATTCGAGGTGCCGCCATTCTTCCAGTTCGGCTCATGGATCGGCGGCGACCGGGACGGCAACCCATACGTCACGAGCGCGGTCACGCGCCGCGCGCTGTGGGACATGCGGCTCGCCTGCCTGCAGCGGTACCGTGTGCGGCTGCTCGACCTGGTCCGCAACCTCAGTATCGCGGCACTCGCGCTGCCGCTGCCGGACTCGTTCCGGGACGCGGTGCACGCCGCACTCGCGGCCACGACCGGCGGCGATGCCATTGCGGCCCGCAACCCGGGCGAGCTGTTCCGCCAGTACGCGGGTTGCATGCTGGCCCGCCTGGACGCGATGCTCGAGCACGGGCGGTCCCAGCGGGGCGCGCCCACCGGCGGCTACCCCAGCGCCGACCGGCTGCTCGACGATCTCGACGTCATGAGCGCGGCGCTCGAGAGCGTCGGCGCCGGCAAGGTCGCCGTTGCACTGCTGCGCCCGCTGCGCTACGAGGTCGCGACCTTCCGTTTCAGTACCGTGCGCCTCGACGTGCGCGAGAACAGCGAGCGCGTCAACGCAGCGGTCGCCGCGATCCATCGCGCCGCGCAGCCCGGCGTCGAGCCGCCGCCGCCAGGGTCCGCGGCCTGGCGGCAGTGGCTGCTCACGCGTCTCGCGCAGCCGCGCGCCGCGCCGGCGGCTTTCGCGGGACTGCCGGCCGATGCGGCCGAGACGCTGGCCACGTTCCGCACGATTGCCGAGATGCGCGCCGAGGTCGACCGCGAGGCGGTCGGGTCGCTCGTGCTCAGCATGACGCACAGCGCCGCCGATGTGCTGGCGGTCTACCTGCTGGCGAAGGAGACCGGGCTGTTCAACGACGCGCGTGCCGTCGAGTGCTGCTCGCTCCCGGTCGTACCGCTGCTCGAGACGATCGCCGACCTGCGCGCGGCGCCGGCGATCCTGCGCGAGCTGCTCGGCATTCCGCTCGTGCAGCGCAGCCTGCACGCCCAGGGCAACGTCCAGGAAGTGATGATCGGTTACTCGGACTCGAACAAGGACGGCGGCTACTTCGCGGCCAACTGGGAACTCGCCAAGGCCCAGAGCACGCTGACGCGCATCGGTGACGAGTGCGGCATCACGATCACGTTCTTCCACGGCCGCGGCGGCTCGGTGAGCAGGGGCGGAGTGCCGACCGGCCGCGCGATCGCGGCGGCTCCGGCGGGCTCCATCCGCCGGCAGTTCCGCGTCACCGAGCAGGGCGAGGTCGTGTCGTTGAAGTACGCGAACCGCGGCACGGCCGCCTACCAGGTCGAGCTGCTCGCCGCGTCGGTGCTGCAGCACGTGCTGATGTCGGAGCGCGAGCAGGCGCTGCGACCGGTGGCCGAGTTCGACGACGCGATGGAAGCCCTGTCGGGTACCTCGTCGACCGCATACCGCAGGCTCGTCGAGCAGCCGGACATGCCGGCCTACCTCAAGGGCGCGAGCCCGCTCGAGGAGCTCTCGCTGCTCAATCTCGGTTCGCGGCCGGCGCGGCGCAGCCAGGCGAATACGCTCGCGGACCTGCGCGCGATCCCATGGGTGTTCGCCTGGACGCAGAACCGTCATCTGCTGCCCGGCTGGTATGGGCTCGGCAGCGGGATACGCGCATTCCTCGACGTGCGCAAGGACCGTGGCCGCGCATTGTTGCGGCGCATGTACGCCGAGTCGCGCCTGTTCCGCCTCATCGTCGACGAGGTCGAGCGCACGCTGCTGCAGGTCGACCTCGCCATCGCGCGCGAATTCTCACTGCTGGTGCCCGACGCGAAGGTCCGCGAGACGATCTATGCCGAGGTCGAGCGCGAGTACCGGCTGACGGCGGCGATGATCCTCGAGGTCACGCAGGCGAGCGAGCTCGCGGCGGGCTTCCCGCGCTTCCGGCGGCGCCTCGCGCGGCGGCTACCGGCGATCAACCAGGTCAGCCGCGAGCAGGTCGGGCTGCTGCGCGCGTGGCGGACCGACGGCGGCGAGGACGTGCGCACGGCGTTGCTGCTTTCGATCAACTGCGCGGCCGCCGGCCTCGGTGCGACCGGATGAGCTGCCTATGTGCCACGCCGCTGCGTCGGCGTCGCGCCGGCGCCGTCAGCGCGGTCACCCAGGTCAGCGTTGCCAGCGCTATCGCCCCGGTCGCCGCCATCAGCCCTGCCACCCAGTCACGCGATGACGCGAATGTCCGTCGGAGAGAACCATGAGCTTCACCACGATCGAGCAGGCCACGCCGCGCCTGCAGCGCTCCGAGCTGGCCGTGCCGGGATCGAACCCCGGCCTGTTCGAGAAGGCCGCGGCGTCCAGGGCCGACATCGTATTCCTCGACGTCGAGGACGCGGTCGCGCCCGACGAGAAGGAGCAGGCGCGGCGCAACATCGTGCAGGCGCTCAACGACATCGACTGGGGCGGCAAGACCATGATGGTCAGGATCAATGGCCTGGATACCCACTACATGTATCGCGACGTCGTGGACGTCGTCGAGGCCTGCCCGCGCCTCGACATGCTGCTGATTCCGAAGGTCGGTACGGCCGCCGACGTCTATGCCATCGACATGCTCGTGACGCAGGTCGAGGCCGCCAAGAAGCGCAGCAAGCGGATCGGTTTCGAGGTGCTGATCGAAACGGCGCTCGGCATGGCCAACGTCGAGACGATTGCGCAATCGAGCCGCCGCCTCGAGGCGATGTCCTTCGGCGTGGCCGACTACGCGGCCTCGACGCGCGCGCGCACGACGGTGATCGGCGGCGTCAACCGCGATTCGGGCGTGCTGACGGACCCGGACGAGCAGGGCAGGCGCCAGTATTTCTGGACCGATCCGTGGCACGCGGCGCAGACGCGCATGCTCGTGGCGTGCCGTGCCTACGGGCTGCGGCCGATCGACGGGCCGTTCGGCGACTTCGGCGATCCCGACGGCTTCCGCGCGGCCGCCAACCGCGCGGCCGTCCTCGGCTACGAGGGCAAGTGGGCCATCCACCCCTCCCAGGTCGCGCTCGCCAACGAGGTCTTCACGCCGACCGCCGCCGAGGTCGGCCGGGCGCGCCGCATCGTCGAGGCGATGGCCGAGGCGGCCAGGGCCGGCCGCGGCGCGGTCTCGCTCGACGGCCGCCTGATCGACATCGCGAGCATCCGCATGGCCGAGGCGCTGCTCGCCAAGGCGCAGCGCATGGAGTCCTGAGGCCGGCCGCCCGGGCCAGCGCGTCGCGGCCCCGCGACCTTGCGCCGGTTGGCGAACTCGGTCAGCGTCTCGTTGCTGGCCGGGCCGGGCGGCGCGGTGGCGCCGCCCGCTCGGCACCGGCTCGATGCATGGCAAGCCGCTCGGGAAATCGATGGAGCCCAGGACGATATCGACGACGCCGGGGAACAAGACCGTCAGCGGCGGTCGGCCGGCTGCTGCGCGCCCGCGCGCCGCGGCTCCGGCGAGCCCGATCGAGCATGTCGTTCTCATCGTCAAGGAGAACCATACTTTCGACAACTACTTCGGAACATTTCCCGGCGCGGCTGGTGCGACGCTCGGGCGCGCCGTTGATCCGGAGGAGCCGGACCCGCCGCACGACCATCACGCGTGGCTGCAGCGCAATGACCCCCCACCGCGCGGCGCGGTCCGACTGCAGTACGGGCGCTCCGACATTCCAGCCTACTGGGCCTACGCGCAGCAGTACGTGCTCTGCGACAATTACTTCACGGAGATCGCGAGCCAATCGGAGCCCAATCATCTCGTGCTCATCACCGGTGGCACGCCGCTGATCGATAACGCGACCCCGCAGCGCAACTACCAGCCCCAACCGCCCTTTGCCGTCAATTCGCTGCCCGCGCTGCTCAAGGCGGCCGGCCATCAGTGGCGCGCGTACTCCGACGACCCGATGGCGACGTATTTTCGGCATATCAAAGAGCTGGCTGGCGATCCCTGGAACGTCCAGGGCGCACAGTTCGACCGGGACGCCGCGAGCGGCACGTTACCGGCCGTCTCGTGGCTGTATGCACCGGGACCACTGAGCGAGCATCCGGCCCCAGCCGATCACGCGCCGAATATCAGCCGCGGCTGCCTGTGGACCGCGGCGCGGGTCGCTGCGATCGCGAGCGGACCGTTGTGGCCGAAGACCGCCATCTTCATCACGTGGGACGACTTCGGCGGCCACTTCGATCACGTTGCGCCGCCGAACGTGCTGCAATGGACGAAGGCCGGGCCGCCGGGCTATCAGGGCTCGCAATTCCGCTACGGCAACCGCGTGCCGTGTCTGGTCGTCAGCCCTTACGCCAACAAGGGCGTCAACTCGACCTTCCATTCGCACGTCAGCCTCGTGAAGTTCTGCCTGCGGAACTTCGGGTTGCCGCCGCTCGGCGCGTTCGACGCGATTCCCGGCGATCGGTCCGACGATATGTGGGATTGCTTCAACTTCGCAGCGCCGCCGCGGCTGGCGCCGCCGTCGGCCGTACCGACCTGACGGCCGGGCTCGGAAGTCCGCAGCGCCGGACTCGGCCGGGACTTCTACTCCGGCGCGCGGCCGTGGAGCGGCTTCGGGCTCGGCGTTGCGCAGCGCGGCTGCGGCAGGGTCGCACGCGCAACTGCGGACAGAGTCGCACGCGCGGCATGATCGTCCGGCACGCTCAGCGCGCGGGCGAGCGCCGGAAGGCCACGAGCGATGTGTCCTGCGCGACCGGCGGCGCATCGGGTCCCGTCGGGGTCGTCAACAGGATCGATTCGAGATGCGACGCCGTCGCGGTGACAAAACGCGTCGTGTCCTCGAGCGACGCCGGCCCGGCGATCAGGTTTCCCTGGCAATGCACGTCGCCGCAGTCGGCAACGAATTGCAGCTGTTCGAGCCGCTCGATGCCCTCGGCCGTCACCGTCAGCCCGAGGTTCCGGCACAGCCGGATGACCGAATGCGCAATCGCCGCGGTGCGCGCATTCGAGTCCACGTCCTTCATGAGGCTTCGATCGAGCTTGACGCGCGTGAGCGGTAGCTCGTCGATCGATTTCAACGACGAGTAGCCGGCCCCGAAGTCGTCGAGTGCGACGGACGCGCCCATGCGCCGCAGCTCGTGCAGCGCGCCGACGGAGAGTCGGCCGGTCTGCAGGGCGCTCTCCGTGAGCTCGATCTCCAGGCACTCGGCCGGCATCTGCGCCTCGCGCAGGACGCGCTCCAGGAGCTCGACGAAGCGCCCCGCGAGAAATTGCTGCGCGGATACGTTGATGGCAATCCGGGCCTGCGGCCACGCGCCCGAGCGCAGCTGCCGGGCCGCGTCGATCGCGCGCCGCAGCACCCAGTCGCCGAGCTCGACGATGAGACCGGATTGCTCCGCGATCGCCATGAACTCGGCAGCCGGCGCGATGCGCCCGTCGGGGCGGCGCCAGCGGAGCAATGCCTCGAGCACGCTCGTGTTCATGTCAACGAGCGAGACCTCGGGCTGGAAATGCAGCAGCAAGTCCCCGGTCTCCAGTGCTCGACGCAAGCCCTGCTCGGTCTGGAATCGGTGCGACGCGGCGGCGAGCAATTCCGGGCGATAGAGGCTGAAGCCGTTCCGGCCACGGTCCTTGGCGGAATAGAGTGCCGAGTCGGCCGCCCGCAACAGGGCCTGCGACGTCTGGCCGTGCTCCGGGGACATCGCGATGCCGACGCTCAGGCCGACCAGGACGTCGCGATCGTCCGCGCGCACCGGTTTGTGGAACGCGCGCAGAATCCGGCCGACGTAACTCTGGGCCACTTCGCCGGACTCGAGCCCCTCGACGACGAGCGTGAACTCGTCACCGCCGAGGCGCGCCAGGAAGCCGGTCGTGCCCGCCACCTGCAGCAGACGTGCGCTCGTCTCGCACAGAACCCGGTCGCCGAATTCGTGGCCGAGGCTGTCGTTGATGGTCTTGAAGTTGTCGATGTCCATGTAGAAGATGGCGCAGCAGGTCTTGCTGGTGCGCGCCCGGTCGATCGCCGCCGCCAGGTGGCTCTGCAGTCCGCGCCGGTTCGGCAGGCCCGTGAGCGGGTCGTGGTGCGCGAGGTGACGGAGCTGTTCCGTGCGCTCCGCGACGCGGTCCTCGAGGGCCGCCTGCTGTTCACCGAGGGCCCTGCGACTCGTGTGCAGGGCCTTGGCCATGTCGTTGAAGGCAACCGCGAGCTGGTCGAGCTCGAGCACCCCGCCGCGGGGTACCGGCACATCGAACGCGCCGCGCGCGAGGCGGCGCGTGCCTTCGAGCAGCCGTCGTGCCGGGGCCATGATCCCGTAGGCGATCAGTGCGGCGATGGCGAGCGCGACCGCGAGTACGCTCATGGCCACGTTCGCGAGGTGGCTCTGGGCCTGCTCGGCCGTGACGCGCGCGCGGCCGGCCTCGTGCGTGAGCGCCTGCCAGGCGGGCCTTTGCAAGTCAGTCTCGATCAGCGTCGCGAGCTCCTGGGCCGATGCATCGAACGCCGCGCGCGCCGCTTCCAATCGTTGCTCGATCTCGAGGAACCGCGACTGCCCGCGCGACGCGATCGCGAGGTCCTCCTGCTCGAGATCGAGCCAGGCGCGGCCCGGGGAGCGCGCGAACTCTTCCGAGTGGGCGTCGAGGAGCGCGGCGAATGCAGCACGGTCGCGCATGCCGACGCGCGCGACGGCCGTTGATGGCGCTGCCAGCAGCGACATCACGCTCGCGCGCAGCGCGGCGGCCGCGTGCGACAGCTCGGCCAGTGACTTGAGCGCGAAGACCTGGTCGCCGGATTCGACGCCGCCGACCGCACGCGCGGTGCGCGTCGCGAGCCCGTCGAGCGCCGTCAGCGTGCGATTGATCTCCACGGCGCGCAGGTAGTAGAGAGCGCCGATCAGAAGGCCCTGACTCCGGAAGCCTTGCAGGCGCACGCGCAGATTGGATACCGCGCTGCCGGGGTCGCCGGAGGCGAGCCGCGCGTACCCGTCCAGCACCTCGAGCATCTGCGCCCCGGAGGACTCGACCGTCGCGAGATCCTCGGATGACGCGGTGCGCGACAGGCCCGTGACATGCCGCTCGAATACGCTGAGGGACTCTGCGAGGTCGCGCGACTTCCTCAGTGCGGGCTCATAGCGCGTCTCGAGGCTGCCCGCGAGCCGGGCCGTCTCGCTCGTGCTCTGCTGCACGAAGCGCATGCCAGCCTCCGGCACCGCGAGCACCGCGAGAAACGCGAGCCCGAGAAAGGCCCCGACCGACAGCCGCGCCGGGCGGGTCAAACCGCCGGCGCGCAGCCGTCTCGCCAATCGGTTTGGTCGGACCTGTTGGGTGCCCATCAGCTGCTGGCGACTCCTCGGCCGAGTCGTGAGGTGATCGTGGCGCGGCCGTGCGCGCGGTGTATCGACCGGGCATCACCCGTTCGCCTTGGCAGGGCGGTCGTGCCTCGCGCAACGCGTGATCCGGCCATGCCACGCTGCCCGATCCTTGGCCATTGGGTAAGTCCCGAGGCGTCGATCTGGGAGATATGTCACTCATGAATCGTGTTATGTCAGATGCCCGCGATCTCGCGCGCGGTGCCGTCGGTGCATGCCGCAAGACCGACCGCGACGCGACTGGCCGATCGGGGTCTGCGTGTTCCTGGTGAGCGCGGTGACGGTAGCGGCGGGCTGCTCAGACCATCGAGTCGGGGGACGCGGCCTTGCGCCGGTTCACGAACTCGAGCAGCGCCTCGTCGATGGCCGGGTCGAGCGGCGGCGCCTCGTACTCGGCGAGCTGCTTCTTCCACGACTCGTTGGCGCGCTGCGCCATGTCCTTCGCGCCCTCGGCTTCCCACTGCTCGTAGCTGTTGTTGTCGGCGAGCGGTGAGCGGTAGAAGGCCGACTCGAAGTTCGCCTGCGTATGGGCGCAGCCGAGGAAGTGCTTGCCCGGGCCGACCTCGGCGATCGCGTCCATGGCCTGGCCGTTCTCGGACAGGTCCACGCCCGCGAGCAGCGTGTGCATCATGCCGGCCTGGTCGACGTCCATGACGAACTTCTCGTAGCCCATCGCGAGCCCGCCCTCGAGCCAGCCGGCCACGTGCAGCACGAAGTTCACGCCCGCGAGGCTCGTGGGCAGCAGCGTCTGGGCCGACTCGAAGGCGGCCTGCGCGTCCGGGATCTTCGAGGCGCACAGGCTGCCGCCCGAGCGGAACGGTACGCGCAGGCGGCGGGCGAGGGCCGCCATCGTGTACAGCACGAGCGCGGGCTCGGGCGTGCCGAAGGTCGGCGC